>Ga0114946_10003269_pt1 | contig 10983 bp, 9 predicted proteins | sample WalLakDeSediment_FD_88676 | JGI IMG/M metagenome (GOLD analysis project Ga0114946, IMG submission 88676) | Lake sediment microbial communities from Walker lake, Nevada to study Microbial Dark Matter (Phase II) - Walker Lake 11/02/13 Deep Sediment | ecosystem: Environmental > Aquatic > Freshwater...
CAACCTGTGGCAGGCCGGTGAACCGGATTGGCTCACGCTGTTCTCATTTCCTGATGTCAAACTGCATCTCTATGGTAAACTTACGCCGCGACTGGGCCGCAAAATGGGACATGTGACGGCCGTGGCGGAGACAACCGAAGCGGCCGTGGCCCAGGTTGCAGCCGCCCGTGCCGCGCTGTAAAGCGGTGAAAAGTAAAAAGCAAGAAGTGAAAAGTGTACCCTAGGGGTACTGGCTGTTTACCACTAACTTCTGACTTGAAACCTTTGACTTTTAACTGCTGATTACCGAGGAGAGAAGATATGTGGCAAGATGATAAGCCGCACGATGAGTGCGGCGTTTTTGGCGTCTATGCGCCAGGGCGTGATGTGGCCCGTCTGACATTTTTTGGTTTGTATGCCCTGCAGCACCGGGGGCAGGAAAGCGCCGGGATCGCCACCAGCGACGGCCGGGTTACCCACAACCACAAAGGGATGGGCCTGGTGGCCCAAATCTTTAACGAAGACAACTTGCTCCCCCTCAGAGGCCACCTGGCTATCGGCCACAATCGCTACTCCACTACCGGCTCATCCAACCTGCGCAATGTTCAGCCCTACCTGATTGAAACGATCTACGGGCCGCTGGGCGTGGCCCACAACGGTAACCTGACCAACGCCCTCCATCTCCGTTACCAGCTTCTGCAGCGGGGCGTCGGCCTCTCCTCTACCAGCGATACCGAAGTCATCACCCAGATTTTGGCCGGCCCGGCCCAATCCTGGCTCAATCCGGCCAATGGCGACAACGGCGTCAACGGACGCGGCCAGGCGGTCATGGGGTCGGTAGATGACGAACCAGATCGCTGGCTGGCCCGCATTCGCGCCCTCATGCAGCTCATCGAAGGCGCCTATTCGTTGGCCATCCTCACCCGCGACGCTGTCTATGCCGTGCGCGATCCCTTGGGATTGCGGCCGTTATGCCTGGGCAAACTAGACGGCGGTTACGTCGTGGCCTCGGAGTCCTGCGCCCTGCTGACCATTGGCGCCGAATTTGTGCGTGATGTCAAGCCGGGGGAGATTGTGCGGCTGAATGAGGACGGCGTCCACAGCAGCATCGGCCGGCCGCCGGAGCAGCGTGCCCTCTGCATATTCGAGCACGTCTACTTCGCCCGCCCCGACTCCCTGCTGGAGGGAAAGATGGTTCACCAGGTGCGCCAGGAGATGGGGCGCCAGTTAGCCCGCGAAGCGCCAGTTGAGGCCGATATCGTGGTGGGCGTGCCCGACTCAGCTACGCCCCACGCCATCGGCTTCAGCCTGGAGTCGGGTCTGCCTTACACCGAAGGCTTGACCAAAAACCGGTACATCGGCCGGACCTTCATCCAGCCGGACGACCATCTGCGCAAAATTGGCGTCCATCTCAAGTACAATCCCCTGCAATCCAACCTGGAGGGCAAGCGGGTGGTGCTGATTGATGATTCGGTGGTGCGGGGCAATACGGCCGGACCATTGGTCCAGCTTCTGCGTGAAGGGGGTGCGGCCGAGGTCCATATGCGCGTCGCCTCGCCACCAGTGCGCCATCCCTGTTTCATGGGCGTGGATATGGCTACCTACAGCCAACTCATCGCCCACGAGCGCAGTATCGAGGATATTGCCCGTCATATTGGCGCCGACAGTCTGGCCTATTTGAGTCTGGCAGGGATGCAAGCGGCCGTGCACACCGCCACCCGGTCTACTAACAGCCATTGCACGGCCTGCTTCTCCGGCAACTATCCCATCAACATCCCCGAATGGCTGTTCGAAGAGGATCGGGAGAAGCTGATTTTTGAAGAGATGTGGGGAGAGTAGAGCAGTAATCAGTGACCAGTGAACAGTAGCCAGTAATCAGTTTGGGTTAGCTACTGACTACTGGCCACTGACTACTGACTACTGACTACCAAAACACCAATGAGGAGAATCCAATTGTCTACCAAAAAATTCGTACTGTTGACTGCTTTGCTATTGCTGCTGGGGCTGGCTGCCTGCGGGCCCAGCGATCCGCCGCCGCCGACCAATACCCCGGAGCCGCTCCCAGCCACGGCCGTGCCCCTGGCTGAAGCTGATAGTGAAATCGTAGCGCCGGTCGTGACCAACGGCCAGATGCAGTGGAGCGCACCGCCGTCGCTGATTATTGATCCTGACGCCATCTACCTGGCGACCTTTAAAACCGACAAAGGGGACATTGTCGTGGAGCTGTTCGCTAGCCGGACCCCCGTCACGGTCAACAACCTGGTTTTCCTGGCGCGGGAAGGTTTTTACGACGGCACCATTTTCCACCGGGTGATTGATGGCTTTATGGCCCAAGGCGGCGACCCCACGGCCACCGGTATGGGCGGCCCGGGCTACCGCTTCCAAGATGAGATTATCAGCAATCTAACTTTTGATGAGCCGGGTTTGCTGGCTATGGCCAATGCCGGACCGGGCACCAACGGCAGCCAGTTTTTCATCACCTTTGAACCGACGCCCTGGCTGGATGGCAACCATACCATCTTTGGCAAAGTGATTGAGGGTATGGATGTGGTCATGTCTCTCACCCGGCGCGATCCGCAAGATCCGACAGCTCCGGCCGACACCTTGCAAACAGTCGTCATTGAAGAAATCGTCGAAAGCTTCCTGCCGCCGCCGCTGCCCACCCCTGTGCCCCGCATTCCGGCGCTGCTCGACGGCCGTCCGCTGGCCGACATTCCCTTTTTCCAGCGCGAAAACCTGTTTGACCGGCCGCCAGCGATGACCATTGAAGCTGACGGCGCTTACCAGGCGACTATTACCACGACCAAAGGGGTCATTGTGATCGAATTGTATGCCCAAGACGCTCCGGAAAGTGTGAACAACTTCTACGTGTTGGCGAATCTGGGCTACTTTGACGATTTCCCGGTTGTTTTCGCTGAGCCGACCCTGTTTGTCCTCACCGGTTCGCCGGCCGGTAACCCGGCCAGTGACGTGGGGTATACGCTGCCGGACGAGCCGAGTGATGAGACAACGTTGGGTGCGGTTGGTTACTTCCTGGATGCCAACACCGGCGCGACCAGCGGCAGCCAGTTCTTCATCCTGCTGAGTAATCGGGTTGACATGGAAGGCTTCTTCAATATCTTTGGCCGGGTCATTGAAGGGCAAGATGTGGCCCGCGACCTGACCATGGACGATATCATCGAACGCATTGACGTCGAGCGCGTAGATTAGAAAAGAGAATTCGCAGATTACGCCGATTGGCGCAGATTTTGGTACTGTCTTGGTGACAATCGGCGTAATCTGCGGATCAATCTCCCCCAAGGATTTGCTTTATGAATATCCTGGTGATTGGTTCTGGTGGGCGAGAGCATGCGTTGGCCTGGGTGCTGGCCCGGTCACCGCAGGCGACACAGATCTTTGTCGCCCCAGGAAATGGGGGCACGGTATGGCCGGCCGGCAACGGCCGCGGCCCGGCGCAAAATATTCCCTACAAAGCTGATGACACCGCCGGCTTGCTCACCTTTGCCCAGGCCAATGAGATTGGCCTGACTGTGGTTGGCCCGGAGCAGCCCCTGGCCGAGGGCATTGTCGATGCCTTTCAGGCCGCCGGACTGACCATCTTTGGTCCGACCCGGGCCGCGGCCCAATTGGAAGCGTCGAAGGCCTTCGCCAAGCAGTTCATGGCGCGACACGGCCTGCCTACGGCCAAATACGCCTCCTTTGAAGACGCCGCCGCGGCCGAAGCCTACCTGAACGACTGGCAAGGGCCGGTGGTTGTTAAAGCCAGTGGGCTGGCCGCGGGGAAAGGGGTGATTGTTTGTGATGATGCCGCCCAGGCGCGCCCCGCCGTGCGCCAGATGCTTGTCGAGGGAGCCTTTGGCGCTGCCGGGCAGACGGTGCTGCTGGAGGAGTGGCTGACCGGACCGGAACTGTCGCTGATGGCGTTTTGTGACGGCCGTACCGTCCGTTTGATGCCCCCGGCCCGCGATCACAAGCGCGTTTTTGACCACGACGCCGGCCCCAACACCGGCGGTATGGGCGCCTTTGCCCCGGTGCCGGAGCTGACGGCCGCCGAAATTGCGGCCATGGGACAATTGACGCTGCAAGCGGCCGTGGATGGTATGGCCGCCGATGGTGTACCCTATATTGGCGTCCTCTACGCCGGGCTGATGCTCACCCCGGAGGGCCCCAAGCTGTTGGAGTACAATTGCCGCTTTGGCGACCCGGAAACGCAGGTCGTTTTACCCTTGTTAGCCAGCGATCTGGTCGAGGTGATGTTGGCCTGCTGCCAGGGGCGGCTGGCCGAACTAGCCGTAAGCTGGCGCGACGGCGCCTGCGCCACAGTTGTCATGGCGGCCCCCGGTTATCCCGGCAGCTACCCGACCGGTGCGCCCATTCAGGGGCTTGATACCGTGGCGCCGATGGACGACCTGATTGTCTTCCAGGCCGGAACGGCCCGGCAGGCAGGGCAAATTGTCACCGCCGGTGGCCGGGTGTTGGCGGTTAGTGGGCTAGGGGAGACGGTTGAAGCGGCCGTGCATCAGGCCTACGACGGTGTTGCCCAAATCCAGTTCGCTGACGCCCATTACCGCCGGGATATTGGAGGAATCAGAGATTACGCAGAAGTAAAATGACACGGAGGAGGCGTAGAAATTCGCGGCGGAGATCGGGGAGATTCTTAAGGCAGATTCTCAGCAGATCGAAGCGGAGCGCGGACATTCTGTCCGCAACAGGCGGGCAGGATGCCCGCGCTCCCGACTGATTTCGATCTACTGATTCTCTTTTGTCAAGTTTTTCTTCCTAATCTCCGACTATCTCCGTAAGCAAAGCGGGGTTTCTCCGCGCAGCTCCGTGTAACCCCAGGTCAAACAGAAAAAATCTGCGCCAATCTGCGTAATCCTTGATTATCGCTTCTATGAGAAGAATTGTCGTGATTGGCACCTCAGGGTCGGGTAAGACGACGTTGGCCCGGCAGTTGGCCGACCGGCTGGATCTGGTTCATATTGAACTAGACGAACTTCATTGGGGACCGAACTGGAGCGAGCCGTCGCTGGCTGAGTTTCGCGCGCGTGTGGCCGCGGCGGTCAGTCAGGAGGCGTGGACGCTGGATGGCAACTACAGCAAGGTGCGGGATATTGTCTGGCTGCGGGCGGACACCATCGTCTGGCTGGACTATTCGCTGCCGCGCATTATGGGCCAACTGCTGCGCCGCACCGTCCGCCGCAGTCTTTTGCGGGAAGAGTTGTGGTCGGGCAACAGGGAGTCGCTGCGGACCAGTTTCTTTAGCCGGGACTCCATTTTGCTGTGGGCGTTGACTACCTACCGCCGCCGTCGCCGGAATTATCCCCAACTGCTGGCTTTGCCCCAGCACAGCCATTTGCAGGTTGTCCATCTTCGCTCCCCCGGCGAAACGGAGCGCTGGCTGGCGAGTTTTCAATCCGCAGATTGCGCAGATCACACAGATTAACCCCCAATAATCTGCGCGATCCGCGTAATCTGCGGATAAATTTTTGGAGGATCAATATGGCTCAGGATGATGCTTATGCTCGCGCCGGGGTGGATATTGCTGCCGGACAGCGGGCGACAGAGTTAATGAAAGCGGCCGTCCAGGCCACCTATGACCCGGAAGTGTTAGCCGGCATCGGGGCCTTTGGCGGGTTGTATGACGCTGCCGCCCTCAAGGCAATGGCTGCGCCGGTACTGGTGGCCTCGACTGACGGCGTGGGCACCAAAACCAAGGTCGCCGCCCGCCTCAACCGCTGGGAGACAATTGGCCAGGATCTGGTCAATCACTGCGTCAACGACATCCTGGCGCAGGGAGCCCGGCCGTTATTCTTTCTCGATTATGTGGCCAGCAGTAAACTGGATCCCGAGCAGATTGCCACCGTGGTTACCGGCGTAGCCCAGGCCTGCCGGGCCAATGGCTGCGCCCTGCTCGGCGGCGAAACGGCCGAGATGCCCGGTGTCTATGAAGCAGGCGAAATTGACCTGGTCGGCACTGTCGTCGGGGTGGTGGATAAGGGGGAGATTATTGACGGGACGGCCGTGGCTCCCGGCGATCTCATTCTGGCTTTGCCTTCGACCGGCCTGCATACCAACGGCTACACCCTGGCCCGCAAGCTGCTCGACGAGCTGGACTGGGAGCAGCCCCATCCCGACCTGGGGCAATCAGTGGGAGCGGCGCTGCTGGCGGTGCATCGCTCCTATCTGCGCGCGGTGCTGGCCCTGCGGGCAGGGGGCGTGGCGCTGCACGGACTGGCCCATATTACCGGCGGCGGCGTGCGGGACAATTTGCCCCGCATTTTGCCCGCTGGACTAGGGGCGACGATCCGGCGGGGTAGTTGGCCCGAATTACCCATTTTCAAGCTGCTGCAGGAGCAGGGCGCTTTGTCAACGGCCGAGCTGTTCCATACTTTCAACATGGGGCTGGGCATGCTGATTGTCATCTCGCCAGATGACCTCGGCCTGGCCCAGCAGATTCTGCCGGGCGAACTGTTCATTGTCGGCGACATCGTGGCTGGGCAGACAGGAGTGACACTGCTATGACCAAGCGACTGGTGGTCATGATTTCCGGATCGGGGAGTAATTTGCAGGCGTTGTTAGATGCGATTGACGACGGACGTCTGCCGGCCGAGATTGTGATGGTTGTCTCCAACCGGCGGGCGGCGTATGGTTTGCAGCGGGCAGCCCAGGCGGGGGTGGAAACCCTTTACTTCCCGCTTAAGCCGTATATGGATGCTGGCCAGACCCGCGCCGCTTATGACGCCGATCTGGCCGCACGACTACGGCCGTACCAACCCGATCTCATTGTCTTGGCCGGCTGGATGCACATTCTCAGCTCCGCCTTCTTAGACCAGTTTCCGGACAAAGTGATCAATTTGCACCCCGCGCTGCCCGGCGCTTTTCCAGGTACAGAAGCGATTGTCCGCGCTTATGACGCTTGCCAGGCGGGCGAGATTGGGGAGACGGGTTGTATGGTCCACTATGTCATTCCCGAACTGGATGCCGGGCCGGTAATCGCCCAGGCCACTGTTCCCATTTACCCCCAGGACGGTCTCGAAGAGCTGACGGCGCGGATGCACGATACGGAACATGAACTGCTGGTGACGGCCGTGCGGCAGGCGTTGGTTCGATCCGCAGATTTTGCCGATTAGCGCCGATTTTTGCCTTTAATCGGCGTCAATCGGCGAAATCTGCGGATTTGTTGTACTGCTGCCGGCCGCGAATGACAGCCACCGCCAGCACCAGCAACGTTGCTCCCACAACCCATTCCATGACGGCCACAAACTGCGGGAAGATCGTGCTGCCCGTGGCTTCTAATATCAGGTAGGCGGTGTAAGCAATATAGTAACCCAGGAAGATCGCGCCCTCCCAGCGAGAGATGCGGTAATTTTTGTAGAAAAGGGGGAAGCAGATGACGGCCACGACAGTCATAAAGGGGATGTCAAACCGGATCGCCTGCGCTGAAACAGCCAGCCCCCCGCTGGTGACAGCCCCGGCGATGCCCAAAACAGAGAGGATGTTAAACAGATTGCTGCCGATCACGTTGCCCACGGCAATATCCCGCTCGCCGCGAATGACGGCGACAACGGAGGTGGCCAGTTCGGGCGCGCTGGTGCCAAAGGCGACGACCGTCAGGCCAATGACCAGTTCGCTAATGCCCAGGAATTGGGCGAATTCAACGGCCGAATCGACCAGCCAATCGGCGCCGACCACCAGCAAAGTTAGCCCGGCGACGACCATACCAATATTGAGCAGAATATAACGGCCGCTATAAAGGCTCTGACTGCCGATTAGCTCGGCCGCCTCGTCAGCAGTTTTGTTTTCGTGGCGGCTGTGCCAGATGGAGTAGCTCACGTAGGCAACCAGGCCTAAGAAAAGCAGTAAGCATTCGCCCTGGGTCAGACGGCCGTCCCGCCCCAAGAAGTACATGGCCACACTGGCCATAATGACCAGGGGCAGATCGAGGCGCACCAACTGGGGATTGACCAACAGCGGCGCCACCAGGGCCGAGGCCCCCAAAATCAGTAGAATATTGGCGATATTGCTGCCGATGACGTTGCCCACGGCCAGATCAGCCTGGCCGATTATGCCGGCCTGGACGCTGACGGCCAGTTCCGGCGCGCTGGTGCCAAAAGCGACCACCGTCAACCCAATGACCAGCGGTGTCACGCCTACGGCCGCCGCCAGCCGGGCCGCGCCACGCACCATAATTTCCGCTCCCCCTACCAATAGCACCAGTCCGAGTATGAAGAAAATGGCGATTGAAGTAGTCATGAGTGTGACAATTATCCTCCGAACGGCCGTTTCTGTCACCCATCAATTAATGACAAATGTCACCCACCTTGCGTGAGGATTGAGACCCGCCATGGCCGCGATTCTTTGTTATGCTATACACCAGTATTGTATAGACAGTTTAGCAGTATTGTATGGAGAAACAACCGTGACTCGATTAACATTTCCCCGCGCGAAGAAGTTGTTCCTATTTGTGGCCCCGGCTTTGTTGGCTATGGTCCTGATCGCCTGCAGTGGTATGGCCGTCGACCAAAGCCCACCCGATCAGCAAGCAGTCCGCCTGCCCGCCGACGTCGGCGAAAACACGGTTGAATTTTACCATTCCGAGTATTGCGGCTGCTGTGATTACCATGTCGATGCTTTTGTTGAGTATGCCGATACCAAGGAAGAGCTGACGCTGCATCTGATTACAGCCGACAACGGTGACATTGTGAACATGAAACGGGCCGCCGGGATTCCTCAGGAGCTTTGGTCCTGCCACACCGCTTTTATGGATGGCTATTTCCTGGAAGGGCATGTGCCGCTAACGGCTGTTGAATGGTTGTTGACCGAACGGCCGGACAACGTGCGCGGTATCGTCACTCAGGGCAACCTTGACCCCAACACCTGGCTCGGTTTGAGCTACCATGTTGTGTATGATGACGGCTCGGTAGAAGAAGTATCTGCGAAAGAGTAAGGTGTGAAGCGTGAAGGGTGAGATGTGAACGACCACCTCGCCTTTCACGCCTTCTTATTCCAGGCAAAAACTGCCTGTGCAATGGAAGAAGGGGCGGGGGGCAAAACCAAGGCGGATAATCTGGCGGGGCGCCACGGCCGTTTCCTGGTTTAGCAGCGTATATATCGAGCGGCCGTTTTCATGTACCAGCCGCGGCGTCAAATGGTAGTTGCCGGGGGTGAGGGGCAGCTCATGCCGGTAGCTGTGTGGTTGAGCCAACAGTGCGCCGCTGAACGGCTCCTGGTGGGCCAGATGGCCGTCAATCCACAACTGCAGCAGATACAGCTCGTCGGCGGCTACACGCTCACGATTCAGGCCCAGTGGCTGGCCGACGTTCGCCAACAGAATTTGAGCCACAGCTGTATCTTCGGTGTGGACGGTGAGCGGCCACTGCGTCAGCCCAATTTGCAGTGCCAGAACCAGCGCCAACAGGCCAAAGCCAACCAGCAAATTGCGCCAGGTGATAGCTTGGAACAAATCACGCTTGTTCGCATAGTCGGATTGGGTGTCAGCCGCTTGTTGGTTGATCGCGGCCGTCGCTTCGTTGGGCGCTGTCCAGATGGCCGTGATTGGCGCCTGCTCATAAGCCCGTTTCAGACGAGGGACCCGCTCCCGCAGCAGCCGCTGCGCCGCCCACAGGTTACCTTCCCTGTTTACGCAGTCATTCGGCGGACAGCCGGCAATGACCACTTCCGTTGCTCCCGCGTCCAGGGCGCGGGTCAGCAAATCCGGCGGCGCCGCCCCCGCACAGGGCAGGGCGACAACACATCTCCCGCTCTCCCCATCTCCCCCTCTCCCTAGCTCGTCAAAATGGCGGTCGCAGGTCAATATCAGGCGCAGCGGCGCGTGCGGCGCGGTGGCCCGGGTCAGGCTCATCTGTAGCGAAATTGTCTGCCACAGCAGCTCCGGCGGATCGCTGCCCAGGGAAACGGCCAGCCCGTCGCATGACCCCACGCAGATGCCACAGGAAACGCATAGATCCCGGCTGGCGATGGCGATATATTTGTGCGGCTTGCCGTCATGTCTCTCAACCATTTGGATGGCGTCATAGGGGCAGTCGAGGGCGCATTTGGTGAGCCGGTACAGCGCTCGTTGAGAATACGGACTCTGGGCGGCATCGCCCGCAGCGTTGGCAGCCAGGGCAGGCTGACGGCCAGGACACCCGCCAGGGCCAGGCCGCTCCACAGGAAAACGGCCGCGCCCGGCGGCAGCGGCAGGTGAAACAAGAACAGCGGATCAACCTCAATACGCCCCGCCAGCTGGTCAAAGCTGGCCTGGGGCAGCACCCCCACCGGAAAAACAACCGCCCCAAGCAGCAGGACGACCCCCATGCCAATCATCCAATGAAGTTCGGGCAGCCAGCGGGGACGGCTAAGGCGGCGCAAATGGAGCCAGAACAGGAGGCCTATCAGTAGAGTCAGCAGCACGTGGACGGCCAATACCGCAAATAGAATGGGCCAACTGCGGCCGTCTGCCTCCGCGTGCAACAGGTAAAGTTGGAGCGCTGCCCCGCGGTTGGAGAAGGTCTGCAGGAAGGCGATCAGCCGCTCCGTCATCGCTTGCGCCCGCGCGTCCCAGGGCAGCCAGTAGCCGGTGACGCCGGCCAGCCAGATCAGGCCGGTCATTCCGATGCCCGTGACCCAGGGCAGCCAGCGCGGGCCGCGAAATTGCTCCATAAAGAGGGTGCGGAAGGCGTGTAGCAAGGTTGTAATTACCAATGCCCCAGAAGCGTATCGGTGGATAGCCCGCATTGTCCGGGCGATAAATTGGCCTTCGCTCCGCTCGATCGCCAGGTAGGAGCGATCAAAGCCGTATTGGAAGAAGAGAAACAGGTATATGCCGGTGACGCTGACAACAAGCAGCAGAAAGAGGGCGATCTGGCCGGTGTGGTAAAAGGGATTCAGCTCCCGATTGCCGACCAGTTGGTTGACCGGTTTCTCGATGGCCAGAGCGATCTGCTCCAGGCGGCGGCTCCAGCTGGCGCGGCGCGGCCGCCAATGGTCAAGGCTGACTTC
>Ga0114946_10003270_pt1 | contig 10983 bp, 10 predicted proteins | sample WalLakDeSediment_FD_88676 | JGI IMG/M metagenome (GOLD analysis project Ga0114946, IMG submission 88676) | Lake sediment microbial communities from Walker lake, Nevada to study Microbial Dark Matter (Phase II) - Walker Lake 11/02/13 Deep Sediment | ecosystem: Environmental > Aquatic >...
AGCGGAGCGGAACACCAGACCTGCAGCTTTATCCTGGCCAGGCTGGCTGAACTGGGAATTCCCGCCCGCCGGGTTCATCAAACCGGGGCGCTGGCCGATTTAGGCCCCGAGCGAGGCGCCGCCGTGGCCTTGCGGGCTGATATCGACGCCCTGCCCATTGAGGAGGCCACCGGGCTTGAATTCGCCTCGCAAAACCAAGGTGTTATGCATGCCTGCGGTCATGACGGCCATGTCGCCATGCTCCTGGGGGCTGCGGCCCTGCTGCAAAAGAGCGGGCGGCTGTCCGGTCCCGTCCGCTTGATCTTTCAGCCGGCGGAAGAAGGCGACGGCGGGGCGCTCGGCATGATCGCCGCCGGCGCCCTGGCAGGAGTCAAAAGCATCTTCAGCGGTCATATCGACCGCCATTTTCCGGTTGGCAAGATCGCCGTGGAGCCCGGCATCATCTGCGCTTCCACCGATGACTTCACCATCGAGTTCCGCGGCCCGGGAGGACACGCCGCCAAGCCTCATGAGAGCGCCGACTGCATCGTCAGCGCCGCCGCCCTGGTCCTGAACCTGCAGACCTTGATCTCGCGAGCCCGCGACCCGGTGACTCCGGCCGTCCTGACCGTGGGCCGAATCCGGGGGGGGAGCGCCGCCAACGTGATCGCCGCTGAAACCGCGATCTCGGGCACCATCCGAGCCCTTGATCCCCAAACCCGGCAAATGCTGCTGCACGGGCTGGAGAAAATGGCCCGGACCGCCGCCCGCAGCGCCGGACTCAAGGTCGAGGTAACCATCCGGCCGGGCTGCCCGCCGTTAAACAACGATCCCGGCGCCACCGCCCTGGCCCGGCAGGTGGCGGAAAGGCGCCTGGGGGCAGCCATGGTGCCTGGCCTGCTCGCCCCCAGTATGGGGGGAGAGGATTTCGCTTTTTATCTGCGCGAAGTCCCCGGCTGCCTGGTCCGTTTCGGGGCCGGCAAGAAGCGGGCTCCGGCCGGGCCGGCTCACAGTCCGACCTTTGATTTCAACGAAAAGGTCCTGCCCATCGGGGCGGCATTTTTGGCCGAGGTAGCTTTAGCGGCCCTGGCCGCCAATTAGCGCCATCACGCAACCGGCTTCCAGGCAAATCATGGAGAGGATTGAAGAAGGGATAATGAGTGATCAAACACCCCCGGCGGGCGCCGGGCTTGACCATTGTCGGAATACCGAGGACGAGCTGAGCCGCTGCGAGGTCTTTATCAATGTCAGCAACCGCTTTGTGGGTCTACTGGGCAACGAGGCCAGCCGGGCCAGCCGCAATGACACCAGTCGGGAATACCCCTTCGTGGCCATGGACAGCCGCCAGGTATTTCGCCAGTTAGCCCTGGTGCGGCGCCACCTGGGCCTGAGCGACGCCACCCCGGCCGGGGTGGCCCCGGCCCTGCTCGATGTTGGCTGCGGGATCGGCAACGTGATGCTGCTGGCCGAGCAGATGGGCTTCGATGTCTACGGCCTGGAGAAAGATCCCCACCCCTGCGCCATCGCCCGCCGGCTCTTCGGCCCCGAGCGGGTCAGTGCCGCCGATATCTGGGAATACCGGGACTACCGGCTTTTCCCGGTGATCTACTATTTCCGCCCCTTCGCCGAGCGGGATCTGCAGCTGCGCTTTGAAAAGATGATCGAGGAACGGCTCCAGCCCGGCGGGATCCTGATCGCCAATCACAAGAACAGCGAGCAGATCGCCGCCGATATCCGCTTCACCCGGCTGAATCCCGAGCTCCCGGTCTGGCTCAAAGGATAGGGGCGGTTGAGAAACCCGGGGCCGGCTTGGCAGGCTTTACTGCTCCCGCATATAGCGTTCCCGCAAGCGCTCACAGACATGGTCCGGCACCAGGCCGCCGACATCACCGCCATGGCGGGCCGCGTCCTTGATGATACTGGAACTGATGAAGATCCAGCGGAAGCCGGTCATCAAGAAAACCGTTTCCACTTCCCGTTCGATCCTGCGGTTCATCAGGGCCAGCTGAAACTCGTAATCGAAGTCGGAAACCGCCCGCAGGCCCCGGACAATGGCCCGCGCCCCGCGCCGGTAGGCGTAATCCACCAGCAGACCGGAAACCTCATCGACCTCGACCTGGGTTTGGCTGGCGGGGAAACAGGCCCGAATCATCTCCTTGCGCTCCTCCAGGCTGAAGAGCGGCTCCTTGCCGGGATTTTTGGCGATGGCGACGATCACCTTGTCAAAAATCGTCAGGGCCCGCTTTATGATATCGAGATGACCCATGGTGATCGGATCGAAGGTGCCGGGATAGACGGCGATCCTTTGCCTGGTCTCTTCCCGGATGAGGGGTTCATAATCGGCCATTACCATTTTCTCCCCAAGACTGAAATCGGGCCAGCCGGCAACCAGGTCCCGCCCCCGGCCCCGGCAACCCTGATAGATCGAGTTAACGGGAACCAGCCGCAGCCGAAGGCCTTTTGGCACCCACCGGATCAGTTAAGCTGACGATAGAAGTGAAACCGGGCCACTCCGTAACGCCGGGACTCGCGCCAGGCCTGCAGCGCTCCAACCTGGGGCGGCAGCTCTTCCTGCCGGCCGGTTTCCAGCACAACCAAGGCCTCAGGGGCCAAAATCCCCCCCGCCCCCGGAACCGCCAGGGTGGCCAGATGGTTCAGGGTCGCGGCGGCCAGCCCCCGACTGTAAGGGGGGTCGGCCAGAACCAGGTCAAAACCGCCCGGCGGGGTCAAGCCCGGCAAAAAGCCCAGGCCGGCGGCGCAATCCCGGCGCAGCACCCAGGCCCGCTCGCCGCAGCGGCAAAGCTCGATATTGGCCTGGAGCAGACGACAAACCTCGGGGTCGGCCTCGACAAACAGGGCCGTCGCCGCCCCCCGGCTCAGGGCTTCCAGGCCCAGGGCACCGGTGCCGGCAAAAAGATCAAGCACCGCCGCCCCGTTTGCCTCGGGACCGATAATATTAAAAAGAGCCTCGCGGGCCCGGTCCGAGGTGGGCCGGATGCGGGCGGCAAAACGCCGGCCCGGGGCCTGCAGGCGCCGCCCCTTGCAACTGCCGGCGATTATCCGCATCTCAGCCAACCGTCAAAAGCCAGGGGCAAAATAAGCAGCTAGCAGCGGCGGCGAGTAAGCTCCCTGTTCTGCTTTCTGTCCCCTTTACTTGGTCTGCCGGCCTTCGTCGCCTGTATCCTGTCCCCTGGATCACAGATAATCCCGGCCCAGTATTTCGGCAATCTGGACGGCATTGAGGGCCGCCCCCTTAAGGATGTTGTCGGCCACCACCCAGAGATTGATCCCGTTGGCGATGGATTCATCCTCGCGGATCCGCCCCACCAGGGTTTCGAATTTGCCGGCGCAGTCCAAGGCCAGGGGGTAACGGCTGAGGGTCGGTTCGTCCACCAGCTTGACCCCCGGGGCCCGGGCCATCAGTTCCTTGACCTCGGCGGCCGTGATCTTGCGGACGGTTTCGATATTGATCGCCTCGGAATGGCCGTAGAACACCGGTACCCGGACGGTGGTGGCGGTCACCCCGATGGAATCGTCCTCGAACATCTTGCGGGTTTCGTTGACCATCTTCATCTCTTCCTTGGTATAGCCGTTGTCCAGGAAGGAATCGATATGGGGCAGACAGTTGAAGGCGATCTGGTGGGGATAAACCTGCTTGGGCAGCGGCCGCCCCTCCGCCCAGGCCCGCACCTGGGCCTCCAGTTCGGCGATGGCCTTGGCCCCGGTGCCGGAAACGGCCTGGTAGGTGGAGACCACGATCCGCTTGATCCGGGCTGCGTCATGAATGGGCTTAAGGGCCACCAGCATCTGAATGGTCGAACAGTTGGGGTTGGCGATGATCCCCCGTTTTTTATAGCGGGCGATGGCGTGGGGATTGACCTCCGGCACCACCAGGGGGATTTCCGGGTCCATCCGGAAGGCGCTGGAATTGTCCACTACCACCGCGCCGGACGCCACCGCCGCCGGGGCAAACTCCAGGGAACGGTCTCCGCCGGCGGAAAAAAGAGCGATGTCAATCCCCTTGAAGGCGTCGCGATCCAACAACTGGACGGCAATCTCCTCGCCCCGAAAACGCAGTTTCTTGCCCACCGAACGGGAGGAGGCGAGCAGACGCAGCTCGCCGAGCGGAAAATTCCGCCGTTCCAGGACATCCAGCATCGCTCCGCCCACTGCTCCGGTGGCTCCCGCCACCGCCACGTTGAATTTTCTTCCTTCTGCCTGACTCATTGCTGCTCATCTCTCCTTTGCTCTGTGGTTCTTAGTTATAACAATTCCTTGATCCGAACGCTAAACGTGCGACAGGGCCCCGGATCGGCCCCGGCGGTTCCGGTGTTTACGGCATTGCGGCCGCCGCGGGCAAGCCGGCCCTGCCCGGCGTTTACCGTTCTTTCAGGTATTCCAGACGATTGAGCCCGGTCAGGTAAGCCTTGGCAGCGGCGGTAATGATATCCGGGTCGGCGCCCTGGCCCACCACCACCTTGCCGTTGTCCTCGATCCGGACCATCACCTCGCCCTGGGCATCGGTGCCGCCGGTGATCGAGCTGACCGAGAAATAGAGCAGTTTGCTGCTGGTCCCGGTCAACTGGGCAATGGCCCGGAAAGTGGCGTCGATGGGGCCAATTCCCAGGGAGGCGGTTTCCTTTTCCCGGCCGTGGACCAGCAGCCGGACCGCCGCCGTGGGCAGGGAGCGGCTGCCGCTCATGGCCGTCAGGTGGAGCAGCTTGAAGGAATCGGGCACCCGCAGAACCTCGTCCATGACGATGGCCTCCAGATCCTCTTCAAACATCTCCTTCTTGAGATCGGCCATGGACTTGAAGCGGGCAAATACCCGGTTCAATTCCTCTTCGCCCAGTTCGCCGTAACCCAGCTCCTTGATCTTGTCCCGGATCGCATGCCGACCGGAATGCTTGCCCAGGACAATATTGCTGGTGGAGATGCCCACGTCCTTGGGATTGATGATCTCGTAGGTGCTGCGCTCCTTGAGTACGCCGTCCTGGTGGATCCCGGACTCGTGGAGGAAGGCGTTGGCGCCGACGATGGCCTTGTTGGGCTGAACCACTATCCCGGTGATGGTGCTGACCAGGCGGCTGGTGGGGTAGATATGCTCGGTGACGATATCGGTATGGACATCGGCCACTTGGCCGGGGCGGGTGCGCAGGGTCATCACCACCTCTTCCATGGCGGTGTTGCCCGCCCGTTCGCCCAGTCCGTTGACGGTGCATTCCACCTGGCGGGCGCCGTTGCTGATCGCCGCCAGGGAATTGGCCACCGCCAGGCCGAGATCGTTGTGGCAGTGGACACTGATCACCGCCTTGTCGATATTGGGAATGTTTTCAATCAGGTAGCGGATCTTGGCTCCGAACTCATCGGGCAGGGCATAGCCGGTAGTGTCGGGAAAATTGAGGGTGGTGGCCCCGGCGTCGATCACGGCGCGAAAAACCTGGCAGACGAAATCAAGATCGCTGCGGGAAGCGTCCTCGGCCGAAAATTCGATGTTGCCGGTGTACTTAGCCGCATGGCGCACCGACGCGACCGCCAGCTCCAGCACCTGCTCCCGGCTGAGGCGGAGCTTGTGCTTCATGTGGATTTCCGAGGTGGCCAGAAAGGTGTGAATCCGGGGGTTTTCCCCGTTCTTCAGGGCCGCCCAGGCATTATCAATATCCTTGACGTTGCAGCGAGCCAGGGCGGCAATCTGGGCTCCCCGGATATTGTCGGCGATATTCTTGACGCACTCGAAATCACCGGCCGAGGCGGTGGGAAAGCCGGCCTCGATCACATCCACCTTGAGCTTGACCAACTGCTGGGCCAGGCGGAATTTTTCGTGGATATTCATGCTGGCGCCCGGCGACTGCTCGCCGTCGCGCAGAGTGGTATCAAAAATAAAAACTTTCTCGGACATTTTGCTATTCTCCCCGGCCCCGGCAGCACAACCGATACGGTCCGTATAAATAGTTTTGCTTGGATCTGCTTCAGGAAAGAATCATGTTCCGGCCATCAGGCGGAAGGAGGCATTTTGGGTTCCAGCCTGCCCTCTTCTTCCGCCCCTCCCGCGCTGGCCTGTTCTGTCGGATCTTCCTCTGCCTGCCCCTCATCGCTTTCCGCCTTGCGGGCCGGAACCAGCAACCGGTATGCCGCCGCCAGCGGCCCGGAAAGGACGTAGATCAGACCGAGGATAAAAAGCGTGACCCGGGGTTCGGTGGCCAGCACCATGATCATCAGCACCACCCCCACCACCATCTGGAAAGCTTTCTTGCGCTGGGTCTCTGGCTGTTTGAAGCTCTGGTAGGTGATGGAACTGATCATCAGGTAGGAGAGCAGGTAAACCGCCACCAGCATGGCAATTTCCATGGTCGCGCCGCTGATCTCGAAAAAATGGCAGAAAAGATAGGCGGTGGCGATCATTCCCCCGGCCGCCGGACAGGGCAGGCCGACGAAGTTCTTGCTCTCCTCCCCCACCGGCTGGGAATTGAAACGGGCCAGGCGCAGGGCGGTGGTGGCCACATAAAGAAATGCAGCCAGCCAGCCGTAGCGGCCGTAGGGATAAAGCACCCACTGAAAGGCGAGGATGGCCGGAGCCACCCCGAAGGCCACCAGGTCGCAAAGCGAATCGTATTCCTTGCCAAAGCCGCTGGTGGTGCCGGTTAGCCGCGCCACCCGGCCGTCAAGGCCGTCGAAAACCCCGGCCACGATGATGGCCACCGCGGCATGGAAAAACTGGCCTTCAATGGCGGCAATAATGGCAAAAAAGCCGCTGAAGAGGCTGATGGTGGTGAGCATGCTGGGTAGCAGGCTGATTTTGCCTTTCCGGCCCTGCTGCCCCCGCTCGAAATATCTGCGCCTTCTACTGCTCATCTTATATAAAGTCCGTATATTAAGGCCATAGGTTTAGGGGGCCCGTCAAACATCCGGGTTCCGAGGCAAAAAAGGCATCCCGCCACTGGCCGCTCCCGCCAGAGCTGGGCGTGAAATCACAATATAATCACAGTATACTACCTAATTTCCAGTCAAACTGAAACGGGAAAAGTGATTTGGCCGCCTTCGCCTCGACCTCTTGCGGCATCTTCAGCCGCCTTGGTTTCGCCCCTAAGCCGAGGTTGAACTCCATTACCACCGGGTCGCAAGCCGGCAAGCCTGATGCCGGCAAAACTTGACCGTAACCCGGACAATTACTAAAATGACTTATATTTGTCGACGTCGCAAAAAGCCGCGACGACGACGGGGCACACTTCGTAACTCATTGTTTTGCAATTGCCGACCAGGGCCGATTGGCGGTTTTCTGCGAGGTTGTTATATTGGGGCTAATTATTAAAAAGGGAGGCCGTCATGGGATCGCCTGATATTCCCAATTTCACTGTCCCGGCGCATTCCCCGGTCCTGATCTGGTTGAAGATCAACCCCTGTCCCTAATCCATGCGGACTCCCTTCCCCATCCATCGCAAACACTTCCCCTGGCGCGGCGGCAACCGCTTCGAGCTGCTGGTGGACGGTGAAAAATTCTTTCCGGCCATGCTAGCCGCCATTGGGACGGCGCGTCATTATGTGCTGCTGGAAATGTACCTCTTCGAATCAGGGGCCGTCGCCGACCGATTCAGCGCGGCCCTGGGTAATGCCGCCGCCCGCGGAGTCCGGATCCACGTACTTCTGGACGATTTCGGCGCCAGGGGATTGAGCACGGCAGACCGCCAACGACTGCTCGCCGCCGGGGTCCATCTCGCCTTTTACAACCCCCTGGACTACGGCAAACTTCGCCGCAACCTCTGGCGCGATCATCGCAAGCTGCTGGTGGTTGACGACGAGGTGGCCTATACCGGCGGCACCGGCATTACCGACGAGTTTGCCCCCACCCACCCCCAGCCCTGGCACGACATCGTGCTCGCCGTCCGCGGCCCCTGCGTAGCCGACTGGCGCACCGCCTTTGCCCAGTTGTGGAACCGAACCCGAGACGGCAAACAAGCCCCCCTGCGGCCGCCGATGACGACAACTTCCCCCGCCAGCAGGACTAAATCCGGCCCGGCATTCGGCCGGGTTACCCTCAATAACCCCCTGCGGATGGAGATCAAGCGTTCACTGCTCAAGCGCCTGCGCACCGCCCAATACAGGATCTGGATCGCTACCGCTTATTTCATTCCTTCCTGGAAAATCCGCCGGGCCCTTTACCAGGCCGCCCGCCGGGGTCGCGACGTGCGCCTGCTGCTGCCGGGGCCCTACACCGACCATCCCAGCGTCCGACATGCCGGCCGCCGCTATTATGGCAAGCTGCTGGCCGCGGGAGTGCGCATTTTCGAGTACCAGCCCCGTTTTCTGCACGCCAAGCTGCTGCTCTGCGACACCTGGGTGTCCATCGGCTCCAGCAACATTGACCGATGGAACTTCCGCTGGAACCTGGAGGCCAACCAGGAGGCGCAAAACCATGTCCTGGCCGAACAGCTGGCGGCTCAGTTCGAAACCGATTTCGGCCAAAGCCGGGAAATTCGCGCCGGGGAGTGGCACCATCGCGCCTGGTATCACCGGCTGCTGGAGCGGTTCTGGGGAACCATCGAACTGTGGCTGGAACGCTTCAGCCAGCGCAAACCATAGCCCGGGTGAACCGGTTGTTTTTTTGGGGCTTGACAATATCCGCTTATGCGGATAAACGGTAATGGTCATGAAAGAAATAGCCGAAGAACTGAAAGCCCTGTCCGAGGAAGTGCGTCTGCGCCTGCTGCTGCTGTTGACCGCCGGCGAGCTTTGCGTCTGCGATCTGATCGCCGTTCTGGGGCTGCCCCAGTCCACGATTTCGCGCCACCTGGCTTATCTCAAAAACAGCGGCTGGGTGGATTGCCGCCGCCAGGGGGTCTGGATGCACTACCGCCTGGCCGAGACCATGACTCCGCTGCAAACCGCAATTCTGGCCGCCCTGCGCGGGGAAACGGCCACCCATGACCAAGTCCGCCGGGACAGCGCCAATCTAGCACTTCGACGACAAAATGAAAACGGTAAGGGTCTTTGCGGCTGAAACGCGCCGCCCGTAAGCCCACCAGACCACCAACCGGAGATTCGCGCGATGAGCAAAAAGATTCTGTTTCTATGTACCGGCAACTCCTGCCGCAGCCAGATGGCTGAAGGCTGGGGCCGCAAACTGCTGGCTGAGCGGTTCGAGGTTTTTTCCGCCGGGCTGGAGAAACATGGCCTGAACCCCCTAGCCCTGCAGGTAATGGCCGAGGCCGGGGTGGATATCAGCGCGCAATACTCCAAAACCCTGGACGAACTGCCCGACGACCATTTCGACTATGTCATCACCCTCTGCGGCCATGCCAATGAAACCTGTCCCTATTTCCCGGGCAAGTTGATTCATCGCGGCTTTGACGATCCGCCCAAGCTGGCGGCCGGGGCAGCCAATGAGGAAGATGCCTTGGCCCATTACCGCCGGGTACGGGATGAAATCCGCGATTATGTAAAAAATCTGCCCGCCGAACTGAGCGCCCTGGAATCGCCGCCTGATTGAGCTGGGCCGGTTACTTATTTTGAAATCCGTTCAATGGCTGTGGACGTTGGCCAAACGACGGCAGCCGAAAAACCAAGTCAGGAGATACCATGCCCAAAATGGAAGTTTACGACCCAGCCATGTGCTGTTCCACCGGCATCTGCGGCCCATCAGTGGATCCCAAACTGGTTCGCTTCGCCGCCGATCTCGACTGGCTGCAGCATAAAGGCTTGGATGTCCGCCGCTACAACCTCTCCCAGGAACCGGCGGCCTTTGCCGGCAACCCCCTGGTACGGGAGAAACTGGCCTCCGCCTCCACCGCCTGCCTGCCCCTGATCCTGGTTGACGGGGAGGAGAAAAGCAGCGGCGGCTATCCCAGCCGGCCCGAACTGGCGGCGATGGCCGGGGTGGCCTACGATCCCACCGTCGACGAACCCCGGCAGACCACCGGCACGTCGCTGTCCTCCCTGCCTCTGGCCGGAGACAAATCATGCAACTGCTGAGCGATGCCCCCCGTTTTCTTTTTTTTACCGGCAAGGGCGGGGTCGGCAAAACCTCGATGTCCTGCCTCACCGCTTCGGCCCTGGCGGCCGGGGGCAAGAAGGTGCTGCTGATCAGCACCGATCCGGCCTCCAACCTCGACGAGGTCCTGGAGACCCCGCTGACCGACTGCCCCGCCCCGGTTAAGGATCGGCCCGGCCTGCTGGCCATGAACATCGATCCCGAGGCAGCCGCCGTCGCTTACCGGGAGCGAATGATCGGCCCCTACCGGGGAGTGCTGCCGGACGAGGCTCTAAAAAGCATCGAGGAACAGCTTTCCGGGGCCTGCACGGTGGAAATCGCCGCCTTCAACGAATTTTCCCAGGTCATCGGCCACCCGGAGACGGTGGCGGATTATGACCATATCGTGCTCGATACCGCCCCCACCGGCCATACCCTGCGCCTGCTGAGCCTGCCGGCGGCCTGGAACGACTTCGTCCTCGAAAACAAGACCGGCTCATCCTGTCTCGGCCCCCTGGCCGGCCTCAAGGAGCAGCGCCTGATCTACGAAGAAGCGGTGGCCTCACTGACCGACCCCGGCCTGACCCTGCTGGTCCTGGTCAGCCGGCCCGAAGCCATTGCCCTGGAGGAAGCGGAACGGGCCGCCTTGGAGTTGCGCGAACTGGGGATGAAAAGCCAGCACCTGTTGATCAACGGCTGCTTCCAGGCCGCCTCCGCCGACCCGGTGGCCCGGGCTCTTGAGGCCAAGGGTAACGCCGCCCTTACCGCCCTGCCACCGATTCTGGCCGCCCTGCCCCGCAGCGTGGTCGAATTCCGGCCCCACGGCCTCACCGGCCTCAAAGCCCTGGCCAGAGCTTTAGCGGCGGAGCCGGATCTGGTCGCCACCGACCAGTCCGGCCAACTGGCCGTGGGTTTGGACCAGTTACGGCCCAGGCTGGCAAACTGGCCGGATCTGCTGGCTGACTTGGCGAAACCGGGCCGGGGTCTGATCATGACCATGGGCAAAGGCGGGGTCGGCAAGACCGCCACCGCCGCGGCCA
>Ga0114946_10003271_pt1 | contig 10982 bp, 12 predicted proteins | sample WalLakDeSediment_FD_88676 | JGI IMG/M metagenome (GOLD analysis project Ga0114946, IMG submission 88676) | Lake sediment microbial communities from Walker lake, Nevada to study Microbial Dark Matter (Phase II) - Walker Lake 11/02/13 Deep Sediment | ecosystem: Environmental > Aquatic >...
AAATACGCGAGAAACGCCGCAAACAACAAACGACCCAGCGTATTATAATTGGCGCCATCGTTCTGGTCGGCGCGCTACTGGTAGCATTTGCCCTGATTATTCCAAGCCTGAATCAGGACCCCATCAATACCGTTGACCTGAAACCGCGCCCCCAGGCCGATTTCAATCGCATGGGCGACCCAAATGCACCCATCACTATCACCGAATTTTCAGATTATAAGTGTGGTTTTTGTGGTACATTCGCATTGCAAACCGAACCGCTGCTAGTGGAAGAATTTGTCACAACCGGCAAAGTTCTGTTTGTTTATCGCTCAATGGGTGGATGGAGTGCCCAATCGCTGCTGGCCATCGAGGCTTCTTACTGCGCCGCAGATGAAAACAAGTTTTGGGAATTTCATGACCTGGTCTTCATCAACCAGGCTTCGACATTCAACAACAGCCTAATGAATCAGTTCGCGAGCGAGCTCGGCCTTAACGAATCCGCCTTCAACTCCTGCCTGACGAGCGGCAAATACCGCGCCCTCGCCAACCAGGATGGCCTCGACGGCAGCGCATTAGGTGTTACCGGAACCCCGACCTTTATCTTTACCGATACCGTCACCGGTGAAGAATTCGCCCGCCTCCCCGGCAATTACCCAATTGACGCCTTCCGCCAGGAAATAGAAACCTACCTGGCCTCGAGAGGCAACTAAACCATATCTGTTCTTAAAAGCAGAACTGCCGGGGCTTTTCAAGCACACCCGGCAGTTTTTTTTATTGAAAGGCTAACCGCTAAAATAAGCAACCGCCCAGACTAGCAACGGTGCCACCAGGATGGCGGGCAGGAAATTACCGACACGGATTTTCTTGATTTCGAGCAAACTGCTGATAGCCAGCCCAAGCAGAATAACGCCCCCGGTCGCGGTCATTTCAGTCATCATCGCTTCGGTGATGACACTGCCCAAAGTCCCGGAAAGCAGGCTGATGCCGCCCTGGTAAACGAAGACCGGTAAAATCGAGAACATGACACCAATCCCCAGGGTTGAGGCGAAGGCAATCGAGATGAAACCATCCAGCACCGACTTAACCGCCAAAAGTTGGAAGTCGCCGGTCAGGCCGTCCTGAATCGAGCCCATAATGGCAATTGGTCCGGTGCAATAGAGCAGGGATGCGGCCAGGAATCCGCGCACAAAGCGGCTGGATGTCCCGCCTTCGCTGGAGCCGGTAAACTTTTCCTGAAGCCAGAGACCCAGGTTGGCAATTCCATCCTCGATACGCCACCACTCTCCCAGCACCGCGCCAATAATCAACGCACCCAGCACAATCAGCGATTGTCCTGTTCCGAAGAACATCTGCAGGCCAATGGCGGCTGTGAACAGCCCCATACCATTAACAACGGTGTCTTTAAGTTTATCCGGCAGGCGCGCGCCAAATACAATCCCGATTAAACTCCCGGCAATGATGGCGATGACATTGATGATGGTTCCGGTCATAAAGTTTAGCGGTCTTTGGCAAGATTGCTCTTTTTGCCGGCATGGGCATTTTCGGCCAGTTCGAGCATAAAAATGAGCGATGATAGTCGATTGAGATAAGCCAGCAAATACTGGTTTTCAAGTCCCCCGGCGTGGTAAAGGGCGACAACACGCCGCTCGGCCCGGCGGACAATCGTGCGCGCCAGGGCCAGGGCCGCGCTGGCAGGCACATCGCCAGGGACGATGAACTCGCGCGGCAATTCTGTCTTCTGTTCCAGTTCGTCGGTTTTTTCCTCCAGCCAGCGCACACGAATCTCGTCGATGCTGCGGAATTTGGCGGCGTTTTCAGGCGTCGCGCCCACTTCAGTCATCAACTGATACAGGTCACGCTGGGATTCGAGAAGCAGGGCGGCCGTCCCCTCAGATTGGGCGCTGGCGCGGGCCAGTCCCATGGCGGCGGTGGCTTCGTCCACAGCGCCGAGGGCCTCAATGCGGGCATCAAATTTCGGCACACGGCCCTCGCCCAACAAGCCAGTATTGCCTTCATCTCCAGTACGGGTATAAAAAGGTGACATGCGCGCTATTATACTCGCACAATTCACCCCTGGCTTGTGTATAATCAGACTTACTTTGGTTCTCTGGTACTTGCCATTAAGAAGGGCGTATTTTGGGGTTTATCGCGGGGATTCCCGAAGAGCCCTCACTTTTACTGTCGAGAAAGAGAGAAAAAATGAAAACCTTACTATCCGAACAAGAAATTCAAACCCGCATGGCGCAACTGGGAACGGTTTCAGGCCAGGCCTGGGAGTTGAAAGACGGCAAATTGCATATTTCGCTCAAGTTTGCTGATTTTGTCGCGGCTTTTGCTTTTATGACCGCCGCCGCCATCCATGCCGAGAAACTCAACCACCACCCGGAATGGTCGAACGTATACAACCAGGTCGAGATTGACCTGACCACCCACGACGCGGGCGGTATCACCGAACTCGATTTTAAGCTGGCCGAATTGATGACAGCCAGCGTACGGTAATCGCTAATGACGCATGTAGTTGTCGCCATGTCTGGCGGGGTGGATTCTTCGGTTGCAGCAGTCTTGCTCAAAGAGCAAGGCTTCGATGTGACCGGAATGATGTTGCGCCTGTGGTCTGAACCCGGCAAAGAAGATTCGAATCGCTGCTGCACCCCCGATTCGATGGCGATGGCCCGGCGGGTGGCCGCCCGACTGGATATCCCCTTTTACACCATCGACGCCAAAGACATCTTCCGCAAGACGGTTGTGCAGTCCTTTCTGGACGGCTACGCGCGGGCCGAGACGCCCAACCCTTGCCTGGTGTGCAATCGCCTCATCCGCTGGGAATTCCTGCTCAACCATGCTCTGGCCCTGGGCGCGGATTATATGGCAACCGGTCATTACGTCCGCCTGAAAGTCGCTGAAGACGGCACGCGCCAATTGCTGCGGGCCGTCGACCCGGCCAAAGACCAGAGTTATGTCCTGTCGGTGTTGAGTCAGGCGCAATTGCAGAAAGGCCTCTTCCCAATTGGCGATTACCCCAAAGAGGAGATTCGGCGCATCGCGCAAGAACATGGTCTTTCCGTAGCAAAACGCCCTGACAGCCAGGACTTGTGCTTTCTGGCGGGCGAGGATTATCGCAACTTCCTGCAGCGCAACGCGCCGGAGATTTTGAAGCCGGGTGAAATTGCCAACCAGTACGGGCAGGTGCTTGGCCAGCATAACGGGCTGGCAAACTACACCATCGGACAACGCAAGGGCCTGGGATTGGCTTCGCCCGTGCCACTGTACGTGCTTGGCAAAAACGCAGCCAATAACCGCCTCATCGTCGGGACGCAAGAAGAACTTGGCAGCTGCGAACTATTGGCAGAGCGCGTCAACTGGCAGTCGGGGAGAGCGCCATCCGCGCCATTCCAGGCCGAGATCAAGACGCGCTATACCGCCCGTCCGGCTGCGGGACTGGTGACACCCCTCGATAATGGGGACCGGGCACAGGTCCAGTTTGACGCTCCACAGCGCGACATCACCCCGGGGCAGGCGGCGGTCTTCTATGACGGCGACCTCGTGCTGGGTTCGGGAATCATCCTTGCATCCACATAAAAAAGGACGAATTTATGACTTTGCCAACCATCCTGTTTGGTATCCTGCTTTCGAGCGCATATGGCGCGGCTTACCATATTTTTCGCGGCGGAAGCATTCGCTGGCTGGTGTTTTTCCTTGTGCTGGCCTGGGCCGGCTTTTGGGGCGGGGATACGCTTGGCTGGTACATGGAGTGGACGTTTGCATCGGTGGGAGCGTTGAATGCCGGGATGGGGACGCTGGGCGCGGCGCTTTTCTTGCTGGTGGGTGATTTTCTCAGCCGCATTCGCATGCGGGAATAGAAAATCCCCCGCCGATGATGGGCGAGGGATTTTGGTCTGTTGTAGTCTGTTATGCGGATTGTGCGGCCTGCACGTTTGCCGCTTGCAAACCTTTCGGGCCTTCTTCGATGGTAAATTCGACAACCTGGCCTTCGGTAAGGGATTTGTAGCCCGACATCTCGATGGCTGAGAAGTGGACGAAAACATCCGGGCCTTCTTCACGCTCGATAAAGCCAAAACCCTTGCTGGCATTGAACCACTTCACGGTGCCTGTAACACGTTCGTTCATTGTTGCTTTTACTCCTTGAATCAAAAACGGATGAGATTTTTGGCGGTATTCCTGCAGTAACAAAACGGCCTGGACGTGTCACGCCCAGGCCGTTCTATTCGTACAGCAAGAAACACGTGCCACTTACAGGCCTATTTTATCAAAAGCAAATTGCGTGTCAAGGTGCAGTTCGCTGTATGCGCACTCATACCTAAAACGCGGGAATTATCGCAAAAATTCCCAAAGAGAATCAAATGCCTGTGGTAAGATAGCCAATAGATTTTCCCAAAAAAGAAAGGTAATATTTTCATGCCTGTGCGTATTGAATCCTTGCTTTCAGCCCGTCTTTTTGTTGCGCCGCAACTGGTAGATGAACGCATTTACTTCATCAGCAACCTGAGCGGACAATTAAGTTTATATGCCATGAATTATGGCGGCAGCGTTCCTGAACCGCTCCTGCCGCCCCACCTGGCGCTGCAAAATCCGCACCTGATTGGCGGATACTCCTTCTACGCCTTTCATGACCTGGGCAAAATCGTGATCATGCTTGACCAGGATGGGGATGAGAATTACCAACCGATGCTGATTCCACTGGAGGGTGGATTTCCCGAACCGGCCTTCGACAATTTCTTTGCCGGTTATCGCGTCCACCTGACCAGCGTGGATGCCGAAACCGGGACTTTGTACTTCAACGCCGAACGGCGCGACAAGTCCATCAACGAGGCCTATCGCGGCAACCTGTTCACTGGCGAACTGACCAAATTGGGCGAATCGGCCTGGGGCGCGTACCCCTCAGCCCACAGCCCCGACCACAAGCAGGTGGTTCTCTCGGACGGCTACTCGGTCGGTGACAATGTCCATTACCTGGTGGAAGGCAAAAAGAAGAAACTACTGTACGGCAAACCGCTGGAAAAACGCAAGGACGGCGAAACCGTCCCGTTGAGCGGAATCAATTCAATCCTGTTTGCACCTTCGGGAAAAGGATTATTACTCAGTTCGGCCCTGTTCGAGGACACCTACTCTCCTGGCTACCTGGACTTCGACAAACCCGGCGAAATCAAGCCGGTCAAAGTGCGCGGTGTGGCGCATAAAGGTGTCGGCGAACTGGTGCATATTTCCCACCTGAAAGACGACCAGTACGCGGTGCACTACAACATCGACGGCTGCTCATGGCTATACGAAGCAAGATTCGACGAAGACAAGCGCATCCTGAAACTAAGGCGCATCGTAGTCGGTGACGCCCCGCTCGACAACGGCGTGCTCGAACATGCCGATTACAACAAAGAAAGCGGCTTGTTCACAATTTCCTTCTCCACCGCCACCTCGCCCACCCAAATTTACACTGTCGAGGGCAAAAAACGAGATCTGGTTGTCCAGCATACCAACGAAAAAGTGCTCAGCATCCCCGAAGAGCATCTCTCTCCCGGCGAAGACGCTTCGTTCACCTCCTACGACGGCCTGCGCATTTCGGCGCGCCTCTACCTGCCAGCCGCTGAGCTCGGTTTCGAGGAGCCGCATCCGCTGATTTATTACATTCATGGCGGCCCACAAGGACAGGAACGCCCGGATTTCGCCTGGTTCTCCATGCCACTCATCCAATTCCTGACCCTGCGCGGATTCGCCGTCTTCGTGCCAAACGTGCGCGGCTCGACCGGTTACGGACTCTCGTACACCAAACACGTCGACCGCGACTGGGGCGGTAACGACCGTCTCGACCACGTTCATGCCATGACAGAGATTCTGCCCCACGATAAACGGGTGGACACCTCCCGCGCGGCAGTGGTCGGACGCTCCTACGGTGGCTACATGACCCTGACCCTGGCCGGACGCCACCCAGAACTCTGGAAGGCGGCCTGCGACATGTTCGGCCCGTATGACCTGATTACCTTCTCTGAGCGCATTCCCGAAACCTGGAAACCCTACTTCAAACTGGTCATCGGCGACCCTGAAGACCCCAAAGACCGCGAATTCCTGACCGAACGCTCGCCCAAAACCTATCTCAAAAATCTGACTTGCCCGATGCTGGTCATCCAGGGACGCAACGACCCACGCGTGGTCGCCGCCGAATCAGAAGATTTGGTCAACACCCTGCGCGATCAGGGCAAGCAGATGGAATTGCTCATCTTTGAAGACGAAGGCCACGACGTGTTGAAATACAACAACCGTGTAACCTGCTACAACGCAATAACCGATTTCTTCAGTAAGCACCTGGCATGACCTGGAAACTCAACACCACCCACCCACAGGCCGGCGACCTTGTGCAACTGGTCGGCCTGCGGCACAAGCATTTTATTTTCAACCTCGTCCCCGGCGGCGAGTTTGGCACTCACCGCGGCATCATCTACCACGACGAACTAATCGGCAAGCCCTGGGGCAGCCAGGTCTTCAGTCACCTAGGCAACCCATTCTTCCTGTTGCAGCCCTCCCTGGGTGACGTGCTGAACACCATGCCGCGCAACACCCAGATTCTCTATCCCAAAGACATCGGCCTGCTTCTGATCACGATGGGCGTCGGCGAGGGTCAGCGCGTCATGGAGGCCGGCACCGGCTCCGGCTCGATGACCACCGCCCTGGCTTTCACCGTCGGCAAGAGCGGCAAGGTCATCAGTTACGAGCGCCGCGACGAAATGCAAAACCTGGCGAGGAAAAACCTGCGCCGCCTGGGGCTCGAAGAACAGGTTGATTTCAAACTGGGAGACATCGAAAACGGTTTCGAGGAAACCAACGTGGATGCTTTCTTCCTGGATGTCCCCAACCCGTACGATTATCTCGGCCATGTGCGCGCCGCGCTCAAACCGGGCGGCTTTTTCTCGACGATCATCCCCACCTTCAACCAGATAGAGAAAACCCTGTATGCCTTGCGCCAGCACCGCTTTGCATTTATCGAAGTTTGCGAAGTGTTGCTGCGCTACTATAAACCCGAACCACGCCGCCTGCGTCCCACCGACCGCATGGTAGCCCATACCGGCTTTCTGATTTTCGCTCGCCGAATCGATCTTTCCGAAGACCCGCGCCTGACAGCCCTGCTGGCCGAACAAAACCTGCTCTCGAAAGACTCAAATGATGACGAGGAAACCGACGAGCAGGTTGAACAGAATGTATGAATCCCGATTTGCTAAGCGAGAAAGCAATTGCGCAAGCCCTGCGTAATCATGCCAGTCCGCCTTACACTGAAAGAGAAATCCCGCAAGGACATCCACTCCGCCCCGCAAGTGTGCTTGTGCCGCTCGCGCGTCAAAACGGAGCCTGGCACCTGCTCTACACCCGCCGCGCAGATGGCGTCGAGCATCACAAGGGACAGGTTTCCTTTCCCGGCGGAGCCAGCGACCCTGGCGAGAGCGCTGAACAAACCGCCTTGCGCGAGGCCGATGAGGAGATAGGAATCTGCCCGGGAGACATTCGCATCCTGGGCCGCCTTCCGCAAATTGCGACCATCAGCGATTACCTGGTCACTCCGGTAGTCGGGGTCATCGCCTGGCCATATGCCTTTCGCGTTTACGCGCCTGAAGTGGCGCGGGTTTTCGTCCTGCCGCTATCCTGGCTGGCTGAAAGGCAAAACTACATGAAGTTCACCCGTTCCGAAACCGGGCGGCATGTCATCGCCTACCAACCCTATGACGGCGAATTACTCTGGGGCGCAACCGCCCACATGACAGTTGAATTTCTCAAGATTTTGAAATTGATGTAAAAATCCCGCTCCGATTGGAGCGGGATTTTGTGTTTTATTCTTCGACTTCTTCTTCGTCGTCTTTCTTCTTGTCGATGAGTTCGGGTTCGGCGTCCTCTTCTTCGCCCTCTTCCAGAATCTCCTCTTCAAGAGCTTCTTCAACCGTGCTGGTCGCTATAACAATCGCTTCGTCCGGGTCTGCAATGACTTCCACCTCAGCAGGCAGGTCCAAGTCGCGGACATAGATGCCGCTGCCGATATCAGTCAGGATGGAGATGTCCAGGTCGATGCGCTCCGGCAGGTCATTGGGCAGGGCCTCGACTTCCACTTCGTTCAGGTTAGTCACCACCACAGCATTATATTCCTTGACCGCAGGCGCAACCCCGTGCAAGACGATAATTACCTTGGCACGAATCTTCTCGGTCATCGAGACGGCCTGGAAGTCCAGGTGGGTCAGGTTGCCGCGAATGTAATCCTTCTGGCGTTCACGCACCAGGGCCGGGATTTTCTTGCCATCTAGGTCAATCGTGACAACACTCGACGAAGACAATTTGGGGATAATCAGGTTGGCGTCATGAGCATCCAACTGGATGGGGGTGGAATCCACCTTGTAACCATACACCACAGCGGGCAGCAAACCCTGACGACGCAGATTGCTGACCTGCTTGCCAACGAGCGTTCGTTTGGCGGCTTTCAAAATAACTCTTTCCATCTTTCATACTCCCTGAGCGCCTCTCACCCTGTCACTTGCAGGGTTACCCTCGCCCGATTGAATTTACACGGCGCGAAATTACGCCGGTATTGACTTAGTTCCTGCGCCCGAAGAGCAGGCGGCCAGCCAGCAGGATTAATCCCATCACTGCGCCGCTCAACAGGCTGGCAAGCAGGGCGGTGCGCTGGTCGACGAGGGTTTCGACGTTGCCATGAATCTCTCGCCCAATTACCAGACCGGCACGGATGTTCCCGGCCTGTACCTGGCGGGCAACCGCCACACCGACCGCAGCCCCGTCAGCCAGAACGGTGTCGGCCAGCACGATACCAGCCTGACCTTGCAGGTTAACCTTGTTGGCACTCAGGGCACCAACTGCGCTCATCTCCAACGAAGCGTGCTGACTCTCCATTGCTGCCACAGCCGACCGTTCTGCATGAAACTTCTGACATTCCAGCGCAGCGACAGCCGACATGCTCATTTCGACTTCGGCGGCCTGAATCATACCGGCGCTCGATTGGGTGGCGCGCACCAGTTCGGCTTCAATCTTTTCGACACTCACCTGCGACAAATTAACAACCTGGGGAGTTTCTTCGCGTTCCTGGTTAGTTTCCTGTTCAGACATGACAGCCTCCGGGCAAAAAACACGCCTCCCCGCGGAGGCGTTGAGTTCAACAATTGAATTTTAGCCTCGCGGCGCAGTTTCGTCAAGGCGTAGTGTAAAATACAGCCCATGCGAAAACTTCTTTACCTCACTGTCTTCCTCTCAGGCATGAGCGCGCTGGCCGCTGAATTTGGCGCATCACGCCTGTTGCAAATGCGCTTCAGCAGCATTACCCTGGTCTGGGCGATCATCATCGGCTTGATTCTGATTTACTTCGCCATCGGTTATGCCCTCGGCGGACGACTGGCTGACCGTTCACCCAAATTGAGCACCTTCTTCAGCGTCAACGCCTGGGGCGGGCTAACGCTGTGCATCGTCCCGCTGGTGGCCCAGCCCGTCCTACGCTACGCCAGCCTGGCCTCCGACGCACTCAACTTCCAGGTCATGGGCGCGGCTTTCCTGGCGACCCTGGTCTTGTTCAGCGTGCCCGTCACCCTGCTGGCGATGACCTCGCCCTTTGCCCTGCGCCTGCTCCTGCAGGACTCGCGCAAGGCTGGCAACATCGCCGGCAATGTTTCCGCCATCGGCACCGTCGGGGCTGTCATCGGCGCATTCCTGCCAACCCTGCTGCTCTTTGACCTGGTCGGCGCGGCGCGCAGTATTCTCGTCTTTGGCCTGGTCATGCTTGTCCTCGGCATCATCGGCTTTCTGGTCATCGGCCTCAAGCGCAACGCCGCCTTCTTCGGCCTGGCGCTGGCTTTCTTTAGCGGCATGTTTATTTTTGGAGATTTTCACGGCAAAGACACCCCCGGCCAAATCTACGAAACCGAGTCGGCTTACAACTACATCGAAGTGCTCGAAATCAATGGCTACCGTTACCTGCGCCTGAACGACGGCCAGGGCGTCCACTCGACCTACCACCCCACGGAATTATTCTTCGGCGGCCCCTGGGAGCAATTCCTGGTCGGCCCGTTCTTCAACGCAGCCCCGCACCCCACTGAGCGGGTCGAACGCATCGCCGTCGTCGGTCTGGCCGCTGGCACGACCGCCCGACAGGCCACTGCCATCTTCGGCCCCATCCCCATCGACGGTTTTGAAATAGACCCCAAAATTATCCAGGTCGGGCGCGATTATTTCGAGATGACCATGCCCAACCTGAACGCCTATGCCACAGACGGGCGCTGGGGCATGGAACGTTCGCCCCACCGGTACAGCCTGATTATCGTTGACGCCTACAAGCCTCCGTATATCCCGCCCAACCTGACAACCCGCGAATTCTTCGGCATCCTGCACGCCCGCCTGACCCCCGACGGCGTCCTGGTCATCAATATTGGCCGCACCGCCGACGACCGCCGCCTGATAAACGACCTGGGCGCCACCATCGCCGAACACTTCCCATCCATCTACGTCATGGACATTCCTTATACGTTTAATTCAATTCTCTACGCCACCAAAACCGAAACCCGCCTCGAAAACCTGGTCGCCAATTACAACTTGCTGCAATCGGACCCGGATACCCACCCGCTACTCGTAACCGCTACCGCGGTGACCCTCACCAACCTGCGGGAAACCCCCTCCGGCGGACGGGTTTACACCGACGACTGGGCCCCGGTTGAATCTGTTACCAACGACATGATTATTCAATTCATCCTCGGCGGCGGGGTCGAGATCTTGCAGTGATCTCAGCCCCAAGCGGAGGCCCTGAGTGAAAACGAAGGGCTGTAGTCGAAGGGCAATTGCACTATTTTATTGGAGTATCCATGAAATCCTACCTGTCTGGCTTTACCACCGTCATCACCATCCTCATCATCCCGCTCTTCTTCGTGCGCCTGCTGCTCATCCCGGCCTTCCCGGCTCTCGAATACCGCACCCCCGGCTTCCCCGATGACATCTACGGCTTCACCTACGAGGAG
>Ga0114946_10003272_pt1 | contig 10982 bp, 9 predicted proteins | sample WalLakDeSediment_FD_88676 | JGI IMG/M metagenome (GOLD analysis project Ga0114946, IMG submission 88676) | Lake sediment microbial communities from Walker lake, Nevada to study Microbial Dark Matter (Phase II) - Walker Lake 11/02/13 Deep Sediment | ecosystem: Environmental > Aquatic > Freshwater...
GCGATCCCGACGCCCGAGCCGCCACCGGCGACCGAGACATCCACGCCCATGTTCGCGTCCATGAACGCCTCGGCGAGTGCCTGCCCGAGGTTGACCATCGTGTCCGAGCCCTCGACCGTGACCGATCCGCTCAGCTCGTCGCCAGCCTCTTCCTCGGCCGGGGTCTCCTCAGCGGGCTCTTCCTCGCTGCCGCACCCGGCGAGACCGAGCGTCCCCAATGCAAGAACTGCTACCAGGGCGAACGCAAGTATCTTCTTCGCCTTCACAGAATCCCTCTCTTCACGTAGTGACTGCAGGAACCGCCGGCCACCGTTGCCGACTAGGGTCATGCTAGGTTCGGAGTGCGCTGCAGTGGTTGCACCGCTGTTAACTTCTGCGGCATCGGTGTAAAAGAGATGTAAAACAGGGTCGAACCACGCGTGAACCGTGCAATGATGTACGCGTTCCGCCGTGGGAAGGATCGCATATGGCTCGAATACTGGTAGTGGAAGACGACCCGATCATCGGGCAAACAGTCGAGTACGCGCTGCGCAGAGCGGGCTTCGAGGCCACCGTCTGCCAGGACGGAGCGGAAGCGCTCGACGTCGCACGGGAGGAGTTCCCGGACCTCATCCTGCTCGATATCATGCTCCCCGGAATGGACGGGTACGCCTTCGCCGAGAGCTTCCGCCGCCTCGACAAGGAGACCGCCATCATCATGGTGACCGCGCTCGACCAGGAACGCGACAAAGTGCGCGGACTCGACGCGGGTGCGGACGACTACATCACCAAGCCGTTCTCCATGGAGGAACTGCTCGCCCGCGTGCGTGCGAACCTGCGCCGGATCCGCGAACGCGAGGTCCTCTCCGAAAGCGAGCCCATCAACACCGGGGATCTCGTGATCGAGCCGAGCGAGCTGCGTGTCACGGTGGCCGGACAGTCGGCCCGACTCAGACTCAAAGAGTTCCAGCTCCTCGTCGCGCTCGCTCGAAACGAGGGCTCGCTGCAGACCCGTCAGAAGCTCGCCCAGGATGTGTGGGGTTACGAGTTCCTGCCCTCGTCGCGCACGATCGACGTCCACATCCGAAGGCTGCGCCAGGCCATCGAGGACCCGAGCGAGTACTACTACGTCCACACCGTGCACGGCATGGGCTACCGCTTCGAGCCCATGCTGAAGAGCGAGAACCCGGCCCGCGACGGCGGTGACGGGTGACCGACGGGACCCGCAAACTCGCCGGCTCCTTTCGGCTGCGCCTGGTGGTCGGGCTGCTCCTTGTCGCCGCCATCATGGCCGGAGCGTGGGTGCTGAGTCTCTACGGCCCGCTCACCGCCGCCGTGGTGGAGCAGCAGCAGGAGAATCTCCTCGCCGTCGCCCGCGCGGGAAGCATCGCCCTCGCAGAGGCCGACGATCCCGCGGCGAGCACGCTCTCCGCTCTCGTAGAAGGCACCGATCTGCGCATGACGCTCGTAGCCGCAGACGGCACGGTGATCGCCGACACCGAGAACGATCCGGCCGCCATGGAGAACCACGCGAGCCGTCCCGAGGTTGCGAATGCGCTCGCGGGCGCCATCGGGACGGACCAGCGCGTCAGCGAGACGCAGAGTATCGAGCAGGTCTACGTGGCGGTCCCGGTCGACCTGGCAGGCTCCACAGGCGCTCTCCGGGTCAGCCAACCGCTTGCGGCGATGAAGGAGCTTGCCTCGCGCTCCCGGCGGGCAGCGCTCGGACTGCTTCTGCTCGCGATAGTGGCGGTCGGGATCATCACGGTGCGCCTTGCCGACCGTGCCGCGGGGCCGGTGGAGCGCCTCTCGGCTGCCGCACAGGAGATGGCAGCGGGCAACCTCGCAGTGAACGTCCCCCGCGAGAGCGGTGAGCTCGCGATGCTCTCGCGATCGCTGGCCGACCTGCGCGAACAGATGCAGCACAGGCTCGACGAGCTCGGTGCCGAGCAACGCAATCTGCGCTCCGTGCTCGACGGCCTGACCGACGCGGTCTTCCTCCTGCACGATGAGGACATCGTGTTCGCGAACAGTGCGGCCGGGCGCCTCTTCCGCACGCCGACGGGCGGCTGGCGCGACACGCCGCTTGCAGACACGACGCTGCCGGCTTCGGTCCGCGAGCTGATCGTCACAAGTCTCGCGGCTGACGAGCCCTCGGCCCAGGAGTGGGGTCCCGACCCTTCCGGCCGGACGCTACGCATCAGCGTGCTCCCCCTCAACCACAGCGATGCGTTCCGGCGCACTGTCGTCGTGGTGAGCGACACCACCGAGCGGACCCGCCTCGACCGCGTGAGACGAGACTTCGTGGCCAACGCGAGCCACGAGCTCAAGACGCCCACTGCCGCGATTCACCTGCTCGCGGAGTCAACGGCCCACGCGGCCAAGGACGGCGACACCGACGTGGCGCTTTCGTTCGCACTCCAGATCGAGCAGGAGTCGGCGCGGCTCGGACGGCTCGTCGCAGACCTGCTCGACCTCTCGCGCCTGGAGACCACGCCGGCCGCCGACACGATCACCGACGTGCGTGAGGCCGTCGCGAACGCGATGCTCGCGCACGGCCGCTCGGCCAAGGAGGGCGATCTGGAGCTTCTCACCGACCTCGAGTCGGTGTCCGGCGTCGACGTGTTCGTACGGGCAGACCCCACGGATCTCGCGATAGCACTCGACAACCTGCTGGACAACGCGATCGCCTACACCGAGCAGGGCTCGGTCACGGTACGCGTGGAAGCCGAGCTGGACGTCGTGCGCGTCGTCGTCTCGGACACCGGGCTCGGTATCCCCGAGGCCGACCTGCCGAGGATCTTCGAGCGCTTCTACCGCGTCGACAGGGCGCGATCCCGGCGCAGCGGCGGCACCGGCCTCGGCCTCGCGCTCGTGCGACACGTCGTGGAGCGCGCTCGAGGAACGGTGGAGGTGGCATCCGAGGTCGGCGTCGGCACGACCTTCACCGTCACGCTTCCCCGGGCCTGACGCCCTCGCCTGCCTGCTCCCGGGTCACCCACCACACGTAGATCAGCACAGCCGCCAGCAGGAACGCCGAGCCGAGCATCCACGAGGCGATAATGTCGCCCAGGTAGTGCACGCCGAGGTATACGCGTGAGAGCGCCACCCCGAAGGCGAGCGCCGAGCACACGAACCAGCCCCACAACTTCAGTCGGGCCGACCGCGCCATGATGAAGAAGAGAAATGCCGCGATCCCGAAGTACAGGAAGGCCGCAAGCGCGTGGCCCGACGGGAAGCTGTAGCTATCCGGCACCGGGATCCGCGCAATCTCAAGACCGGGTCGTGCCCGCTCCACAAGCTGCTTCAGCAGATTGCCCGCAGTGGTCCCGATGACCATGGTGGCCGTGAGCAGGACGGCTTCGGCCCGGCGGCCGCGCACGAGGAGCCATGTCGCGCCGAGAACCGTGAGTGCGGCCATCACCCAGCTGTCGCCGAGAAACGTCAACGAGCGCGCGAGCGCATCGGTACCCGGGGCTGCCGCATCACGCATCACGCCCGTGATCCGGGCGTCTACTGTCTGGAACGCGGGAAAGAAGAGCACGGCTGCCGTCATGAGCAGGAAGCCGACAAGCGCGATACCGGCGATGGCCACTGCGATGCCGGGTGTCGGGTCCCGGCTCCATGGGTGAGCGCTCTTCGGCTGCATCCAGACTCCTAGGAGCCCGCCGCGTCGACGAGTCGCGCGGCCACCTGCTTCTTGCGGGAGAGCACGCCCGGCATCCACGCGGATCCCTCGGCAAGCGACACGCCGAGCCCCCGCTCCGCAAGCCGGATCTTCCCGACGGCGATGATCTCGCTCCCCTCGCGAACCACGTCGGTCACCATCAGCAGGACGAGATCGTACCTTCGCGCCTCGCGCAGGGCGTCCATGACCGAGCGGATCTCCTCGGCGTGCTCCATCACCGCGGCGAGGTCGACCGTCTCGACCTGTCCGATCGCGGCGAGCGTGTCGCCGGCCCGGTACTCCTTCAGGTCCGCCCGCACCGCCCGCTCCGCCGAGAACGTCTCGCCCGCGGTGCGCGCCCTGAACATCTCGAGCCCGAACGAGAGCGGATCGACGCCGATCGCCGCCGCGAGGCTCGCAGCGATCCGGTGGTCGGTCTCGGTCGTGGTCGGCGACTTGAGAAGCACGGTGTCGCTCAGGACAGCCGAGAGCAGAATACCGGCCATCGGCCGGGGTACCGGCACGCCCATCTCCTCGTAGCGCATGGCCACGACCGTCGCGGTCGAGCCGACGGGGATGTTGAGGAAGAGGATCGGCCCGTAGGTCTGGACGTCGCCGATGCGGTGGTGGTCGACGACCTCCATCACCTCGGCCTCCTCGATGCCGACAGCCGATTGGGCCGTCTCGTTGTGGTCGACGAGGATGACCCGCCGCCGGGTTCCCCGCGCGACGTTCGTGCGCGTGATCATGCCGACCGGCGCGCCGAACTCGTCCACCACCACCGCTTCCCGGTGCGTCGAGCCGAGCAGGTCCTCGAGAGCCTCGGAGAGGAGCATCTCGGGCTCGAAGAGCAGCACATCGGTGTCCATGACGTCGCCAACCGTGTGCGACAGATTGACGAGCCGGGCGGCCGCGAACGTGTCGTGCGATGTGGAGACCACCGCCGCGCCTCGCTCTCGCGCGAGCTCGAGCACCTCTGGTGCGGGAGGGCTTCCGCCCGTCACGATGAGGCATGCGACGCCCGCCTCGAGTGCCATCGGCTGCGAGCGCCTCCGGTCGCCCACGACCAGCGTGTCGCCCTCACGGATGTACCCGACCATCGTCTGGGGCTCCATCGCGCCGATGAGCACGCCGCCCGAGAGGACCATGTCGGGATCGCCGACGAGAAGCGTGCCGTCCACGACCGCGACGAGGTGCCTGACGGCGACCGGCACCCCCGAGAAGCCGCGTATCTCGGTCTCGCCGAGATACGCCTCCGCAAGGATGCCCTGGTTGATGAGACCGCGCACCCTGCCCTCCTCGAGGACCGGCAGCGCGCGAACGCCACGCTCGCGCATGACGCGTCCGGCGTCGAGCATCGTCGCCTCGAGGTCGACGCTGACCACGTCCGCGGTCATCACGTCGCGAACGCGCGTATGCACGTGCGCGATCTCCTCGGGCGGCTGAACGCCGAAGCGGTCGAAGACCCACGCTGTCTCGGGCGGGAGCGGCCCGAGCCGCGCCGGGACGTACACGTGAGCGGTATCGGTGAGGTTCTTCAGATGCGCGTAGGCGACCGCCGAGCAGATCGAGTCGTTGTCGGGGTTCTTGTGACCAAAGACCAGGACAGGACCCATGGGCTCGTTCCTACCTCCCTCGGATAGGGGTGCGCACTCAGTCTCGCACGTTCCGTAACGGCGCGAAACCCGCGAGCAGCTTCTTGGTGCCTGCAGTGCGGAAGGCGACGGTAATCTTGTCGCCGTCTACCGAGGTGACCTTGCCGACACCAAACACCTTGTGCTCGACGAGACCGCCGACCTCGAACATCTCCCGCTCCTCGGCCGGGCGCGGCTGACGGGGCTGGCCCGAGCCGTAGACGTGGCCGCCACCCTCACCCCGCCCGGTGCCGCCGAGCGAGCCGCGAGCTGCCGCACCGCGTCGGGTGAAACCCGTCCCCGAGATGCCCGTCGAACCGAGCCCGGCTCCGACGACGTGCTCCTCGGGTATCTCTCCGATGAAGCGGCTTGGCGGGTTGTGCTGCGTGGAGCCGAAGAGGCTGCGTGCGTGCGCGTGGGTGAGGTAGAGGCGCTCGCGGGCACGCGTGATGCCCACGTACGCGAGCCGCCGCTCCTCTTCCAGCCCCGATTCATCGAACATCGAGTTCGCGTGGGGGAAGATCGAGTCCTCGAGCCCGACGATGAACACGACCGGGTACTCGAGACCTTTGGCAGTGTGCACCGTCATCATGGTGACCGCCCGCTCCCCTTCTACGAGCGTGTCCATGTCGGTCCTGAGCGCCACCCACTCCATTAACGCCGGCAGGTCCGCATCCTCGTGAGCCGAGACGAACTCGTCGACAACGCCGAAGAGCTCGCGGATGTTCTCGACGCGGCCTTCGGCCTCGAAGGTCCGCTCGGCTTCGAGGGCGGATACCAGTCCGGAGCGCGCCACGACCTCCTCGACGAGGTCTCGCAGGTTGCCCCCGGCCCCGGCGAGAGCCCTGATCTCATCGAGCAGCTCGAGGAACGCCGCGACCTTCTTGCAGGGGCTGGAGCCGAGCCACCCGTCAGGTCCGGCGGCGAGGCGCAGCGCCTCCTCGAAGGGCAGGCCCCGCTTGGCGGCTTCGTACTCGACGCTTGCGACCGTGCTGTCGCCGATACCACGCTTCGGCTTGTTGATGATGCGCTTGAGAGCGATCTCGTCGGCGGGATTCACCGCGGTCTTCACGTATGCCATCACGTCGCGGATCTCCGCGCGATCGAAGAAGCGCATGCCTCCGACGATCTGGTAGGGCACGCCGGTGCGCAGGAACACGTCCTCCAGCACGCGCGACTGCGCGTTCGTGCGGTAGAAGATGGCGACGTCTACGTAGCTGCGGCCTTCCTCCCGGAGCAACCGCTCGATCTCGGTCGCGACGAAACGGGCCTCGTCGCGCTCGTCGGTCGCGTAGTAGCGGCTGATCGACTCACCGCCCGCGTTCGCGGTCCAGAGCGTCTTGGGCTTGCGCCCCCTGTTGTTCGCGACGACAGCGTTGGCCGCGGCGAGGATCGTCGCGGTGGAGCGGTAGTTCTGCTCGAGGCGGATCACGGTCGCATCTGGATAGTCACGCTCGAACTCGAGGATATTGCGGATGTCCGCACCGCGCCACGAGTAGATGGACTGGTCGTCGTCGCCCACCACCATGAGGTTGCGGTACTTCGACGCAAGCAGGTTCACGATGCGGTACTGGGCGTGGTTGGTGTCCTGGTACTCGTCGACGAGGATGTAGCGGAACCGGTCCTGATACGCCTCGAGCACCCCGGGATTCTCGAAGAGCAGGCGGTGCGCCTCCACCAGCAGGTCGTCGAAGTCGAGTGCGTTCGCAGCGCGCATCCGCGAGCGGTAGCGCGGGAATACCTTGGCGGCCGCCTTGTCGATCGGGCTCACGGCGGTCGATTCGAACTCGCCCGGCTCGATCAGCTCGTTCTTCGCGCCCGAGATGCGGGCGGCGATGGCGTTGGGCGGATAGCGCTTCGGGTCGAGTTCGAGGTCTTTCAAGACCGAGGTGATCATGCGCTTGGCGTCGTCGGCATCGTATATGGTGAACGAGCGCGTGAGGCCGACGGCTTGCGCATCGGCGCGCAGCATGCGTACGCACATGGCGTGGAAGGTCATGACCCACATGGCGCGCACGCCGGGACCGCACATGTCACCGAGTCGGGAGCGCATCTCCTCGGCAGCCTTGTTCGTGAAGGTGATGGCGAGTATCTCGGCAGGAGAAACGCGCAGGTCGCCTACGATGTGGGCGACTCGGCTCGTGAGCACGCGCGTCTTGCCCGACCCTGCGCCCGCGAGCACGAGGAGCGGGCCCTTGGTCGTGACGGCGGCATCGCGCTGGGCGGGATTGAGGTCGGTGAGGTCTACGCTCATAGGCTCTGTAGTGTACCCGCTCGCGGTGGGTCGGGACAGGGCGCGCGGGTGTGCTACTTGACGAACTTGATCATCGTGAACGAGTCGCCCGAGTCGCGCAGGCATTGGTTGTGGATAATGGTGCGCTCGCCCTTGATGTGCTGGATGTTGCCGCACTTCTCGCACACCGAGAGATGACAGACGCTGCACGGCCCGAGGCGCGGCGAGCCGAAGGCCCCGCAGTGCGGGCAGAACTTCGCCATGTCTCCCGTGGTGCTCACCGCTATCGACCCCCGGACTACGTCCCTTGCACACTCACGGTCCGCCATCGCGGACCGGTGTCACTCACGCTCAGGCGAGCCGCCTGCCCACAGCCTCCGCTACCGGCTTTAGTTCGACCATAAGGTTGCGCAATCCTTCCAGGTCAAGCGATTGCGGACCGTCGCAGAGCGCAGCCCGCGGGTCGGGGTGCGACTCGACCATGATCCCGTCCGCACCCACCGCCACGGCGGCCCGACAGACCGCAGGCACGAGGTCCGCCTGACCCGTGGGGTGCGACGCGTCGATGATGATCGGAAGGCGCGAGAGCTTCTTGACGACCGGCACCGCGGTGATGTCGAGCGTGAACCGCGTCGATGTCTCGAACGTGCGGATGCCGCGCTCGCAGAGGATCACGTTGGGATTGCCCTGCATGGTGATGTACTCGCTCGCGGCGAGCCACTCCTCGATGGTCGCAGCCATCCCGCGCTTGAACAGGACGGCCTTGTGCGAGTCAGCAGTGGTGGCGCCGATCTTCTTGAGCAGCGAGAAGTTCGACATGTTGCGCGTGCCGATCTGGAGGATGTCCACGTACGCGTCGACGACCTCGACGTGCGCGGAGTCGACCACCTCGGTGATACAGAGCAGCCCGAAGGCATCGGCCGCCTCCTTGAGCAGGCGCAGCCCCTCCTCCTCCATGCCCTGGAACGAGTACGGGCTGGTGCGCGGCTTGTACGCTCCTCCGCGAAGCACGCGGATCCCCAGGTTCGCGCAGGCCTCGGCGACCTGCATCATCTGCTCGCGGCTCTCCACCGAGCAGGGTCCCGAGATGATCGTGACGTCACCGTCGCGAACGACCGGGTTAGGAGCGGCAGCGGTCTCCCCGGACATGGCCCTCAGAGCTCCTTCATCACGTGAAGGATCGCTTCGTAGATCTCGCGCAGGTTGTCCGCGTACAACGGGCCTTCGTTGCACCGCGCGAGATGCGAGAAGATCTCCTCTTCGCGCTTGGGATCGTAGAGGCCGAGTTGCACCTTCGGCTTCAGGTCCCGGATCGCGAGCGCGTGGTTCGCGCGCTCGTTCAGCAGCTCGACGATGCGGCAGTCGATCTCGTCGATCCGAGATCTCAGCTGCTCGATCTCGCGTTGAACGTCGTTAGCGTGCTCGGCCATCTCACTCACTCCGATCCCGTCGGGTCTGATCGCGCCCTCGGGCGCGACCGACTCGGTCCGTCAGGTGCGCTACTCCCACTCGATCGTTCCGGGCGGCTTACTCGTGATGTCGTACGCTACCCGGTTGATACCCTCGACCTCGTTGATGATGCGGTTGCTCATCCGTGCCAGCAGCTCATGGGGCAGGCGCGCCCAATCCGCGGTCATGGCGTCTGCCGAGGCGACCGCCCGCACGATGATAGGGCGCCCGTAGGTGCGCTCGTCGCCCATCACGCCCACCGAGCGGATGTCGGGAAGCACCGCGAAGTACTGCCAGACCTCCCGGTCGCGGTCCCATGCCGAGATCTCCTCGCGGACGATGGCGTCGGCGCTGCGAAGCGTCTCGAGCTTCTCGTGGGTTATCTCGCCGATGATGCGCACCGCGAGTCCCGGACCGGGGAACGGCTGCCGGTGGACGATCTCGTCCGGCAGGCCGAGTTCGGCGCCGACGGCCCTGACCTCGTCCTTGAAGAGCGCCTTCAGCGGCTCGATGAGGTCGAAGTGTACGCCGGGCGGGAACGGGATGAGGTTGTGGTGGCTCTTGATCTTGGCCGCCGTCTTGTTGCCCGACTCGATCACGTCGGGGTAGAGCGTGCCCTGAGCGAGCCAACGCACGCCCTCGAGAGTCGTCGCCTCCTCGAAGAAGACCTTCCAGAACTCCTCGCCGATGATCCGGCGCTTCTCCTCGGGATCGGTAACGCCCGCGAGGAGCGACAGGTAGCGCTCCTCGGCATCGACGTGCACGAGGTCGACATGGAACTGGTCTCGGAAGACCCGGACGACCTCCTCGGCCTCGTTGAGGCGGAGCATGCCGTGATCGACGAAGACGCACGTAAGCTGGTCGCCGATGGCCCGGTGCAGCAACGCGGCCACCACGCTCGAGTCCACGCCGCCGGAAAGCCCGCAGATGACGCGCGCGTCGCCGACCTGTTCGCGAACCTGCTCGACGGTCTCCTCGATGATGTTCACCATCGTCCAGACCGGCGGTATCTGCGCGATTTCGTGCAGGAAGGTGCGGATGATCTGCTGGCCGTAGGCCGTGTGTGCGACCTCGGGATGGAACTGGGTCGCGTACAGATTGCGTGACGGGTCCTCCATCGCGGCCACCGCGGTGGTCGCGGTGCGCGCGGTGACGGTGAAGCCGGCCGGAGCGATCCCGACACTGTCCCTGTGGCTCATCCAGACCTGCGAGGTCTGCGGCACGCCTTCGAGCAGACGGCACCCGGGAGCGAGGAGTTCGAGCTCGGCGAACCCGTACTCGCCGATGTCGGTCCTCGGTATGTCGCCGCCGAGGTGGAGCGCCATCTCCTGGATGCCGTAGCAGAAGCCGAGCACGGGGATGCCGAGCTCGAGGATCGCCGGGTCCATGTGGGGCGCGCCCTCGGCGTACACGCTCGCCGGCCCTCCCGAGAGGATGAGCGCGGCAGGGGCGCGGCGCTCGACCTCCCCGGCGGAGATGTCGAACGGCACGATCTCCGAGTAGACGCGTGCCTCACGCACGCGGCGGGCGATGAGCTGCGCATACTGCGCCCCGAAGTCGAGGACGAGTACCGTGGGCTGCTGCTCGTGGTATGAGGCGCTGGTCACCGAGGGCCCCTAGCTGCCCATCCCCACGCCCTGCGACTGCTGGAGGACCTTGCCCTCCGTCTGCAGCGAGGGCGCGACCATGACCTCGGCCTTCTGGAACGCCTTGAGGTTCTCGTAGCCGGTGGTCGCCATCGAGGTGCGCAATCCGCCGAGCAGGTTCAAAGTCCCGTCGTTCTCGTGCGCGGGGCCGAGGAGGATGTCCTCGAGCGAGCCCTTCACGCCGGCGCGCACGCGGGTGCCGCGCGGCAGGTCGGGATGGAAGGTCGCCATGCCCCAGTGATAGCCGCGGCCGGGAGCCTCGGCGGCCGACGCGAGCGGCGAGCCGATCATGATGGCGTCGGCGCCTACAGCGATCGCTTTCGCGAGGTCCCCGCCGGTGCGCATGCCGCCGTCGGCGATGACGTGCGCGTAGA
>Ga0114946_10003273_pt1 | contig 10980 bp, 10 predicted proteins | sample WalLakDeSediment_FD_88676 | JGI IMG/M metagenome (GOLD analysis project Ga0114946, IMG submission 88676) | Lake sediment microbial communities from Walker lake, Nevada to study Microbial Dark Matter (Phase II) - Walker Lake 11/02/13 Deep Sediment | ecosystem: Environmental > Aquatic >...
CGGCTATGCACCACAAAAATGTCATCTCTCCTGTAGCGACATGACAAATTTGTTAAAACCTGCTCTCCGGGGCGCAACACTTAATTTTGCAATTTGCGCCCCGGCCGGATAGCATAACACCATGGCAGGCCCGGAAAAAAGTTTGAGGATTGCCGCAGGAGGTCTTCTTCGCCCTCTCTAATGAAGGGCATATGCCTCAGGGGACCGTCATTTTCCATGCCGCGTTTATGGCGGATGGCCATCGGGATATTGCCGACAACGCTTTATGATGATTTGATGATGCTTCCTGCCAGCTCCTTTTGGTCCCATTTTCTGCGGGTGAACCGGTTGGACCGCCACTGTCGCTGGCTGGGGAGGCCCGGCATGGAGTTCAGGGCGCGGGCGGCCTGGTGGGGCAAAGCCGCCCGCCCCGCCCCCCATGAGGGCATTGACCTGCTGTTCCTGGTCGACTCCCGGGGGCGGCGCCTGGCCTTGCCGCCCCAAGCCCTGGTGGTGCCGCTGTGGGAAGGGGAAGTGATGGGGCTGCTGGACGACTTCCTGGGCCGCACCGTGTTGGTGCGCCACCCCTGCACCGATGAGCGGGGCCGAACCCTGGTGTCCCTTTACGCCCATGTTGAACCCCTGGTTGGCCAGGGGGCGCGGGTAAGGCCGAATTTACCCCTGGCCCGGATCGCCCCGGGCAAGCAGCGGGGCAAGTCAGGCCCGCGGGAGCACCTGCATATCTCCCTGGCCTGGCTGGCGGCGGGCTACCCGGTCAGGGAACTGAGTTGGACAACCCTTTGGCAAAACCAGGCGGTTGAGCTGATCGATCCCCTGCCGGTCTTGCAGGCGGCGGCCGGCCCGGCCGGCTCCAGTTGCCAATAAACACTGGCGGCGTAAAGCTAAATTTGGCATAGTTAAGTCAGTCTCAGCCTGCCGCCCCAACCCGGTCTGCTCGTATAGGCCGGTTCAACAAGCCAGGCCTTTATCGCCAAAATCGCTTTAGCCAAGGAGGTCCCCCCAGTGACCATGCCCGACCTTCTTGCCCTGCAGATCGAGCCCAGCACTTTCTGCACCCTCCGCTGCCCCACCTGTCCCCGGACCGCCTTTGCCAAGCACTGGCACAATATTCATTTCCCTTTGGCTGAGATTGATAAGGTCGCGCCCTTGGCGGCTCGGGCGGAAATCGTGCTGCTCCAGGGCTGGGGGGAACCGCTCTGCCATCCCGAGATCGATGAGATCATCCGCCGGCTTACCGAGGCCGGGGCCAATTGCGCCCTTACCACCAACGGCTGTCTGCTCGATGATAAGCGGAGCGAGGCCCTGCTGGAGGCCGGCCTCGCCCACTTGACGGTTTCCATCAGTGGCGCAACCCCTGAAACCCACGCCGCCCTGAGGCCGCCGTCGGATTTGCACTCCCTGCTGGAGCGGATGCGCCGCTTCCGGCAACTTGCCGACAAGATGGGGAAAAAGCCGCGGCTGACCCTGAGCTTTCTCCAGCAGGACGCCAACATTCATGAGTTGCCGGAAGTATTGGCCCTGTCCGACCGTTACGGCCTGGACCATTGCCTGGCGATCAACGCCACCTATCTGCCGACTCCCGACCACGCAAAGCAATACGTCAAGCGGGGGCTCCGGACCGCTTGGGCGACCAAGCGCGCCTTCTGGAAAGCGATCTGGAGCGGCCGGGAATATACCCCGGCCCAAACCCAACTCCGGGAACGGGATGTCTGTGCCAACGATCCCCTCCGCTGCCTGACCATCGGGGCTGACGGCTCTCTCAGTCCCTGCATTTTTCTGCAGCTTCCCCTGAAGTCCAGGCCTCCCCAACACCCCCCGCTGCTGGTGCTGGGCAATATCTTTCAGGAAAGCATTGAGGACATCTGGAACAGCCCGGCTTACCGGGATTTCCGCCGGGCCTTCGCGATCCGGCGGCAACTTTACGACGAGCTTCACGAGGAGATCTTAAACAGCGACGATCAAAAGCAAAAAACCCTGGAGGCGCCGGACCGCATCAACAGAATTTTCGCCGCAAATCCGGTCCCGGCCGTTTGTCGCCAGTGCGCCAAAATGCAGGGGCTCTAGCCCTGTTCGGCATCCTGGGGTTATTTAGGGAAACAGCTTTGTTTATACGATGAAGGTCGGCTCAATTGCGGTATTCTTGAGAAAATAAACCTGCCACCATTTATGGTCTGATATACTTGCAAACAGATCCTCACCAGGGTGGCGGAGAAAATCACCCCCTTGGGAGCTACCAGAGGCGGCGAGAGCCGGCCGACCAGACTAAACCTGGGTTAACTGACCCGAAGGAACGATCATGCGCACTTTGCTCGTTGTTGGCGTCTTCCTGTTGCTTGCCCTCCTGTCGGCCGGTTGTGCCACCCTATCGCCCGGCTATGAAAAACCCCAGATCAACGTCACCTCTTTTGCCGTTGCCCCGGAGTCGGTGGGCCTGGCGCCACGTTTCAACATCGGGATCCAGGTGATCAACCCCAATCGCACCGCCTTGCCGCTCAAGGGCATGACCTATGCGCTGGAGATCGAGGGCAACCGGGTGCTGAGTGGGGCGACCGCCGATCTGCCCCGGGTACCCGCCTACGGCATGGCTGATTTCATGATTGAAGCCAGCCCCGATTTATTGGGCAGCGCCCGGTTGCTGGGGGATCTTTTTGCCCACCAGCGGGACAGTTTCGCCTTCACCTTCAAGGGGCGCCTCGATGTCGGCAGCCTGATGCCCTTCATCCACTTTGAGGAATCGGGGCGCTTCGGCCTGGCGGCTCCGACCCGCTGATCACCCCCCCGGTCTGCGTCCCGGGGGTTCCGCCCCAGCGCAAATCAGTTTGCAAAACCACCAACCATCAGGGCCGTCCCGGCCGCAAGGCCGGGGCCCAAAACCGATCGGAGAAAAAATCGATGACCGGGCATCCAGATCGCGGGGCCCCGCCGGCCCCCAAAGCCGTGGGAGAAAGCCGGGTTATCATGGCCCACATCATGCTGCCCCAGGACGCCAATCCGGCCGGAATCGTCCACGGCGGGGTGGTTATGAAACATATCGATGACGCCGCCGGGGTGGTGGCGCTGCGCCACACCCGCGGCAACGTGGTCACCGCCTCCATCGACCGACTGGATTTTCACACCCCGGTTTTCATCGGCAACCTGCTGATCATCAAGGCCAGCCTGAACCTGGTCGGCACCACCTCGATGGAGGTCGGGGTCTGCGTAGAAAGCGAGGATCTCAAGACCGGGGAAGTCCGGCATACCGCTTCGGCCTACCTGACCTATGTCGCCCTGGACGAAAATCACCGGCCCCGGCCGGTGCCGCCCCTGCAACTGGAAAGCGACGACGACCGGCGCCGCAACCGCCAGGCCCAGGACCGGCGTAGGCTGCGCCTGACCGAAAAAAAACACGAAACCAACTGCCGCGGCCCCGAGGCCTGCCGCCTGCCGCCCGGTTGATTGCCGGGCCCGATCTCCCCTGCTCCCAGCCCCCCAGGCCGGTCCCCAGCCGGCCCCGTCTTGCTCCCCAACCCTAAACTCGGGTTTGTCCCCCTCGACGGACCGGGCCGCCCGCCCTGCTGCCGGTTGCGGTTATCGCCAACGGGCTTGCTGCTTGTTCAAACAGGGCCGCCACCGTGATCCGGACGGCGGCGCTCCACCCAATCCCCCCTAAACCATCTGGCTGTTAATACGACATTATTGCCTTACAGGCGGCGCTTATTTTTAAATTGGCAAAAAATAAAATCCGTGTTAAGAAGCCTTGTTGGGGGGAAATGGACAGCAATTCAATTGCTTGGGTAGCACCTACTATTAACCAGGAGAGAAGGGGGAAAGGCTTATGATGAAAAAAATTTCCACATTGGCGCTGGCCGGGCTGATCTGCTGGCCGGGACTGGCGGCGGCCGACACCGATCGGGTCGCCGAAATCGAGCGCCAGATGACTGAAATGCAAAGGGCCTTCCAGGCCCAGATGGAGGCCATGCAGGCCGAAATCGCCAACCTGAAAAGCCAGAATGAAGAAATCAGCCAGGAAGTGGCCGCCAGCAGCGAAGCCGTTTCCAGCCGGCTGGCCTCCTCTGCCTGGACCGAGAACATCAACTTCGGCGGCGAGGTTATCTTCCGCGGTTACTATCTCCGCAACACCTGGACTTTCGATGACGATTTCAAGGCCGACGACCGGGATGCCTTCCGCCTCAAGGGCAGCCTCTGGGCCAACTACCAGGCCACCGAGGACGTCAATATCAAAATCCAGCTTACCAACCAGAGTTGGGGCGAAGGCGCCGGGGTCGGCGACAACAACGACAACAAGGTGTTTCTCGACAACGCCTACGTCAACGTCAAGAATTTCCTCGGCCTGCCCCTGGAAGCCACCTTGGGGCGCCAGAACGTGATCTACGGCACCGGCTTCGTCATTCTCGACGGCCAGTCCCAGTACGGCTCCACCTCCATCTACTTTGACGGGATCAAGCTGCGCTGGCACCTCACCGACCAAATGACCCTGGACGGTCTCTACCTCAAGGACCGGGAAAACACTCCCGGCCATGCGAACAGAGACGATATCACCCTGTCCGGCCTCTACTTCATCAACAAGGAGTGCTTTTTCACCGGCATGCGCCAGGAGCTTTATGTGCTCAACCGGGAAGACGAGAGGCTGGGCAAGGATATCTGGATGTACGGCGCCCGTCTTTCCGACCGCTTCGACAACGGGATCGACTACTCCCTGGAAGGGGCGATCCAGAAGGGGGATGCCCGCTGGGATGACCTCAACAACCGCACCATCGATCAGGACGCATACGGCCTCAAGCTCGATGCCGGCTACACCTTCAAGAACGCCGCCTGGAAGCCGCGGCTTTATGCCAACTACTCCTACCTGAGCGGCAACAAGCTCGATAGCGATAAGAACGAGCAGTGGGACGTTTTCTACGGCGGCTGGCCGCAGTGGGGCGACCTGCTGGCCTGGCGGTATCTCAACGTGCCGCCCAACAACCTCAGCCAGGTTTACAGCACCTTCGCGGATTACAGCAACGTGGTCGGCGAGGCGATCTACTCCAACATCCAGATCGTCACTTTGGGCGCCTCGGCCAGCCTGACCCCGAAACTCTCGGCTAATCTTTCTTACTCCGACCTCCGCTTCAACCAGACCAACCCCGGAGTATCCAAGGATTTCGGCGATTACTATCAGGCCACTTTCCGTTATCAGTATACGCGCAACCTGAGCTTCTCACTGTACAGCGCCCTGCTTGATCCGGGCGACGCCTTTGTCAACGACGACAACGCCGCCGAGGTCTTCTGGGAAGCCGCCTACCGATTCTAAGCAATCGGCTTAAGCCGTACGGCCTTTAACAGGGAAAAGGGGGGCAGCAGCATTGCTGCCCCCCTTTTTCAAAACTTTAACCCGTTTCAGCTACAGAGGAACAAATCGTGACCCAGCAGCAAACCGCCCCGGCAAAACTCTGGCTTTCGGGCAACGAAGCCCTGGCCCTCGGGGCCCATGAAGCCTCGGTCCGGGTGGCATCCGGCTACCCCGGCACCCCCTCCACCGAAATTCTCGAAAACGTCGTCAATTATTCCGATATTTACACCGAGTGGGCCCCCAACGAGAAGGTGGGCCTGGAAGTGGCCATCGGCGCCTCCTTCGCCGGGGTCCGGGCCCTGGCCACTATGAAGCACGTCGGCCTCAACGTGGCCGCCGATCCCCTGTTCACCGCCTCCTACACCGGGGTGCGCGGCGGCCTGGTGATCGTGGTGGCCGACGATCCCTCGATGTACAGCTCCCAGAACGAGCAGGACAGCCGCAACTATGCCTGGGCCGCCAAGCTGCCCATGCTGGAGCCCAGTGATCCCGCCGAGGCCAAGGAAATGCTCAAGCAGGCTTACCGGCTCAGCGAAGAATTCGACACCCCGGTGCTGCTCCGCAGCTGCACCCGGGTGTCCCATGTCAAGGGCGTGGTCACCGCCGGCGCAATCGAGGCCCCAGCCCTGACCCCGGGCCTCGAGAAGCTGCCGGCCAAACTGGTAATGCTGCCGGCCAATGCCAGAGCCCGCCGGGTCGCCGTCGCCGAACGCCAGCGTCAACTGAGCGAGTTCGCCGAAACCTTCAGCGCCAACCGGGTGGAAGCAGGCGATGGCAAAATCGGTTTTATCGCCGCCGGCACCTCCTATCTCTATGTCAAGGAGGCCTTTCCCGAGGCGGCGATCCTCAAGCTCGGGATGGTCAACCCCCTGCCGGAAAAACTGATCCGCGACTTTGCCGCCGGGGTGGACAAGCTCTATGTGGTGGAAGATCTCGATCCCTTTCTCGAAACCCAGATCAAGGCCCTGGGCATTGCCTGTACCGGCAAGGAAGTGATCCCGGCGATCGGCGAATTGAGCCCGGCCATCGTGCGGCGGGCCATCACCGGCGAGGCTGCGGCTGATCTCTTTGCCCCGGTGGAATTGCCGCCCCGGCCGCCCAACATGTGCGCCGGCTGCCCCCACCGCGGCCTGTTCTACAATCTCAACCGGCTCAAGGTCTACGTGTCCGGCGATATCGGCTGCTACACTCTGGGCTTCCTGCCGCCGCTGTCGGCCATGGACACCTGCGTCTGCATGGGGGCCAGCATCGGCATGGCCCATGGGATGGACAAGGCCCTGGGCGAAGAGGGCCGGGGCAAGGTGGTGGCGGTGATCGGCGATTCCACCTTCCTCCACACCGGAATCAACGGCCTGATAAATTCGGTTTACAACCGGGGTTGTTCGACGGTGATCATCCTCGACAACCGGATTACCGGGATGACCGGCCAGCAGCCCAACCCGGCCTCCGGCACCACCATCGGCTACGACCCCGCCCCGACCATCGATTTTCCCGAACTCTGCCGGGCCATCGGGGTCAAGCACGTGCGGACGGTCAATCCCCATGAAATCGAGGCCTCCTATCAGGTTCTCAAGGAGGAGATCGAACGACCCGAGGTTTCGGTGGTCATCACCCGCTTCCCCTGCGTCTTGACCGTGGAGGAGAAAAAGCGGCGCAAGTATCCTTTCCATACCGTGGTCGACAACTGTACCGGCTGCACCATGTGTCTGCGCCTGGGCTGCCCAGCCATCAACTGGCAGCCGCTGACCCCGGCGGAAGCCGAGGCCATGGGCAAAAAGAAAAAACAGAAAGGTTACGCCCTGATCAACGAGGATATGTGCATCGGTTGCGGCCAGTGCATCGGGCTCTGCAAATTCGACGCCATCAGTGAAGGGGGGGAACAGGGATGAGCCAATCAGGAAACATTCACTTTGTCGGAGTCGGCGGCCAGGGTATTCTGCTGGCCAGCGAAATGACCGCCTACGCCCTGCTGGCCGCCGGTTTTGACATCAAAAAAAGCGAGGTCCACGGCATGGCCCAGCGTGGCGGTTCGGTGGAGGCTCACCTGCGCTACGCCAGCGACAAGGTCTATTCGCCCCTGATCGAGCCGGGCACCGTTGACATTCAGCTGGCTTTCGAAACCATGGAGGCCGCCCGCTACCTGCCCTATCTCAATCAGCGCAGCAAGGTGATCGTCAACACCCAGCGGATCATGCCGCCGGCCGTGGCCACCGGCAAAATGCGCTATCCGGAAAACTGCCTGGAAGCCCTGACCGCCAAGGGCATCGAGGTAATCCCGGTGGATGCCTATGCCATCGCCAAGGAACTCGGCAATATCAAGGCGGCCAACGTGGTGCTGGTGGGGGCCCTTTCCAGCTTTCTGCCCCTGGAAGGAGAGATCTTCCAGGAGGTCATTCAGGCCCGCTTGCCGGCCAAAATTCAGGCGGTCAACCTCGAGGCCTTTGCCGCCGGTCGCCGGCTGACCCGGTAAGGGACCGATCGGCACCGCATCTGGTGCCGATCGGTCCGGCTCGCCTAGCTTAAACTACGCGACGGCGGGCCACTGACGGCAACCAGCGGCCCGGCGTTTTGGGCGCCGCCGATTGGCAGGGCAAGCGGAAAAGTGGAGAAAATGAGATGATCTGGAACGAAGAACAAGAAACCCTGCCGCGGGAAGAGCTGGAGCGGCTCCAGCTCCGGCGCCTGCGGGCCCAGGTGGAAAGGGTTTACGCCACCGTTCCCTACTACCGCCAAAAGATGCAGGAAGCCCGGGTGGTGCCGGCAGATATCAAGCAATTGACCGATATCCGGCTGCTGCCCTTCACCACCAAGGAGGATCTCCGCCGGAATTATCCCTTCGGGCTCTTCACCGTGCCCATGGAGCGGATTGTCCGGATCCACGCCTCCTCCGGCACCACCGGCAAGCCGACGGTGGTCGGCTACACCAAGCGCGATCTCAGGCTCTGGGCCGAGCTGATGAGCCGCACTCTGACCGCGGCGGGGGTCACCAGCCGCGACATCGTGCAGAACGCCTACGGCTACGGCCTGTTCACCGGCGGTTTGGGCGCCCACTACGGGGCTGAGAACCTTGGCGCGGCGGTGATTCCCATTTCCGGGGGCAACACCAAGCGCCAGATCCAGATCATGCAGGATTTCGGCACCACCGTCCTGCTTTCCACCCCCTCCTACGCCCTCAATATCGCCGACACCATGGCCGACCTCGGCATCAAGCCTGCCATCCTCAAGCTGCGGGTGGGGGTTTTCGGGGCCGAACCCTGGAGCGAGAACATGCGGGCCGAAATCGAAAGCCGCCTCAAGATCAAGGCCATCGACATCTACGGCCTTTCCGAGATCATCGGGCCCGGGGTGGCCGCCGAATGTCTCGAGGAACAGAAGGGCCTGCACATCATGGAGGATCATTTCCTGCCGGAAATCATCCACCGCGACACCTTCGATCCCCTGGCGGTGGGCGAGGAAGGCGAGCTGGTCTTCACCACCCTGACCAAGGAAGCCTTCCCGGTCATCCGCTACCGGACCAAGGACATCGCCCGCCTGATTCCCGATGTCTGCTCCTGCGGCCGCACCTTCTACCGGATGCCCAAAGTGACCGGGCGCACCGACGACATGATGATCATCCGAGGAGTCAATGTCTTTCCCTCCCAGATCGAAGAGGTTATCATGGGCGTGGAAGGAGTGGAGCCCCACTACCAGATCATCGTCACCCGCCAGGGTTCCCTCGACAACCTTGAAGTCCAGGTGGAAGTCAGCGAAAGCATCTTCTCCGATCAGGTAAAAAACCTGGAAAATCTCAGCAAAAGAGTGCAGAACAACATCAAGGACCTGCTCGGGATCACCTGCAAGATCAGCCTGGTGGAACCCAAGACCATCCAGCGCAGTGAAGGCAAGGCCCAGCGGGTTATCGACAAGAGAAAGATTTAACTCAATGCCGGGAGGCTGACCATGCAAGTGAGACAAATCGCCATCTTTCTGGAAAACCGCTCCGGCCGGCTGGCCGATATCACCCACACCCTGGCCAAAAACGACATCAATATCCGGGCCCTTTCCCTGGCCGACACCGCCGATTTCGGCATTCTGCGGATGGTGGTCAGCGATACCGACAAGGCGGCCAAGGCTCTCAAGGAGGACGGCTTCACCGTCGGGGTCACCGAAGTGACCGCCGTCGAAGTGCCGGACCAGCCCGGCAGCCTGAACGCCATCCTCCAGGTGGTCAACAGGGCCAAGCTCAACGTGGAATACATGTATGCCTTCACCCAGCAGAGCGGCGACACCGGCCTGCTGCTCTTTCGCTTCGACGACCCCGAGGCGGCCCTGCGGGCCTTCCGGGAGGCGGGCTGCAAGCTGCTAAGCGATGAAGAAGTCCACCGGCTCTAAGCCGGAGTTCTGTTCTTGGCTCGATACCGGCTCAACATCATTACTTAACGAGGGAACAACAAGGAGGGCTTTGCATGAAAAAGACAGCCGTTACCATTATTACCCTGTGGCTCACCCTGACCATGTCGGCCGTCATGGCCAGTGCCGAAACCATCAAAGTCGGGGCCATTCTCGCCGTTACCGGCGGAGCTTCGTTCCTCGGCGCCCCCGAGGCCCGGACCCTGCAAATGCTGACTGAAGAAATCAACGCCCAGGGCGGCATCAACGGCAAAAAAATCGAGCTGATCCTGCGCGATTCCGCCGGCAGCCCCGAACGCTCGGTTTCCTTTGCCCGCCAACTCATCGAGGAGCAGCGGGTATTCGCCATCATCGGACCTTCCACCAGCGGCGAGACCATGCGGATCAAGCAGATCGCCGAAGAGGGCAAAACTATCCTGCTCTCCCTGGCCGCCGCCGAAGCCATCGTCAACCCCCTGGCCCGCTACGTCTTTAAAACCCCCCAGAACGACCGCTTTGCCGCCGCACGGATCTTCATGACCATGAACGAGCTGGGGATTGAAAAAATCGCGGTGGTCAGCGGCAATGACGGCTTCGGCCAGGCCGGCCGGGGCCAGCTGGAACAAATCGCCCCCGACTTCGGAATCAAGATCCTGGCCAACGAGGTTTATGACAGCCGGGCCACCGATCTCTCCGCCCTGGTCACCCGGCTGATGTCCAACCGGGAAGTCGAGGCGGTGGTCAACTGGTCCATCGTCCCCGCCCAGGCCATCGTCGCCCGCAACATGCGCCAGGCCGGCTGGGGTGTACCCCTCTTCCAGAGCCACGGCTTCGGCAATATCCGCTACGTCGAGGTGGCGGGAGCCGCCGCCGAAGGCATCATCTTCCCCGCCGGCCGGCTGCTGATCGCCGAGGTGCTGGATGATGAACATCCCCAGAAGGAAGTGCTGCTCAAGTACAAGAACAACTACGAGTCCAGGTACAACGAACCCGCCTCCACCTTCGGCGGCCACGCCTACGACGCCCTGATGATCCTGGCCCAGGCCATCGAAGAAGCCGGCACCGACCGGGAAAAGGTCCGCGACGCCATCGAAAACATGCAGGGCTTTGTCGGCACCGGCGGGATCTTCAACTTCTCCCCCACCGACCACAATGGTCTGGATATCGACGCTTTTGCCATGCTGACCGTCAAGGACGGCAAGTTCGTCAAATACGAACCCTGATCCCGGCTCCCGGCGGCTCAGCCTGAACATGGCGCCGGAACCGACCAGGTAAGCTTTAAA
>Ga0114946_10003274_pt1 | contig 10980 bp, 11 predicted proteins | sample WalLakDeSediment_FD_88676 | JGI IMG/M metagenome (GOLD analysis project Ga0114946, IMG submission 88676) | Lake sediment microbial communities from Walker lake, Nevada to study Microbial Dark Matter (Phase II) - Walker Lake 11/02/13 Deep Sediment | ecosystem: Environmental > Aquatic >...
CCGCCTGAAAGTGGTAAAAGTCAATGTTGACGAAAATCCCGATCTTGCCCAAAAATATGAAGTTATGGGTATCCCGACAATGTTCCTGTTTAAGGACGGCCAGGTAATCGACAGCTTTACAGGAGCGATGAGCAAGGCAGCCCTGACCGAAAAGATTAATAAATATATCTAGCAGTTTTTGTTTTAGCGGGCAGGAAAGCGATTCCATAAGGCGAATAGCATAAAAAATATATAATATTCCGAAAGGATGTGTTGTTAGCCATGGAACGACAGTTGATCGGCCGGGTGACCCATTACTACAGCAAGATCGGTGTGGCTATAATCCAGTTGGAGGCCCTTCTCAAAACAGGGGAACGGATTGCCGTAGTCGGTGCTACCACTGACCTGGAGCAGGATGTCAAATCGATGCAGGTAGAACATGAAAACATCAGCGAGGCCAAAGTGGGTGACCTGGTCGGCCTGAAAGTCAAAGATAAAGTAAGGGAAGGCGATACAGTCTATAAGCTTCTCTGATCTCTACCAGGCTAACAAAGCTAAACCTCTCCACTGATTGTTGCTTATTAGAGCAATAATAGATATCTGACTTAATATTTAAGGTGATTAGTTGGTATTTAACGGTGAAAAAAATGAGCGGTTGACCGGCGGGGTTCCGGCCGATGGTGCCGCTTCAGGCATGGTAATGACCAATCAGGCCCTGATCGGAATGATCAGGGCTGTTCCGATTGTGCTTGGCTATTTGCCTATCGGCCTCGCTTTCGGTGTTCTGGCCTCTACCGCCGGGTTAAGCATCTACAGCGCCCTGGCCATGTCAGTCTTTGTTTTTGCCGGTTCTTCGCAGCTGATCTCTGTCGGTATGATCGATACAGGCGCGGGAGTAGCTGCAATTACGATGACCGTTTTCCTGGTCAACCTGCGCCACATGCTGATGAGCGCTTACCTTGCCCCACACCTTGGCAGCCTGAAAACCTGGCAGCAGGCCTTGTTTAGCTATGAAATTACCGATGAATCTTTCGCTGTCCATTCCGCCTATTTTCGCCGGCAGGGAGTGCCTCCTGCTGCCCAGCTCTTTGCCGTCAATGTTTCGGCCCATCTGGCCTGGGTCATCGGGACCTTGCTTGGTGCCTGGCTGGGAGTTTACCTCACTTTTGATATAGACGCTTACGGTGTTGATTACGCCCTTCCGGCCATGTTTATTGCCCTCCTGGTAATGCAGATCGAAACTGCCCGGCACGTGGCCATCGCCGTTTTAGCTGCTGCCGTGGGCCTGTTTTTATACCTTGCCGGGATGAGCCAGCTCTACATTATTATGGCCACGGTTATCGCCGCAACTGTCGGAGTGGTTTTAAAAAAAAACCCGGCAGATAAAACCCGCGGGGCCGATGAAGAAGGAGAAGGATAAGGCATGCCTGAAATCGCTTTACTGATATTCCTCATGTCGCTGGTCACCTTCGTGCCCCGTGTCCTGCCGGTCCTGCTCCTTGCCCGGCGCACACTGCCCGAACCGGTTGAGCGCTGGCTTTCCTATGTCCCGGTGGCCGTCCTTGCCGCCCTGCTCGCCCCGTCCCTGTTTGCCCCGACCGGCGAAATCAACCTGGCCTTTTCAATAAACCCGGCTTTCTGGGTTTCCATACCGGTTTTCACTATCGCTTTTTTTACCCGCAACCTTTTTATCACCGTTTTGAGCGGCATGTTCCTGATCGCCCTGGTCAGGCTACTTATTTCCTGAATGACGACAACTCATACCGATTACGAATTACATAAAAATTATTTATACTTTGCCGATATCAATTGACCGCTATTTCACGGTCATGATATAATTTAGGCGATGATTGTTGTAGACAGGCCATATCATTACACCCCTTTTTCTTGTGAATTCTGATTCTGTTACAAGCGCTATAAAAGCACATGATGATCTGTAACAGCAGTCATCGATTGCCCTATGGTAATAGGTTTTTCGCAAGGGCATGAGTATCCTGTGTTAGATTTAAATATTAAATACTAAATAGGAGGAACTCGTATGGCTAAAATCGCACGTGTTGACATGACCAACAAAAAGGTGACGGTTGAACCGTTGCCGGAGAAGTACAAGGGTAAAGGAGGCCGCTGGTTAACATCACAGATGGTTAGTGATGAGGTTCCAGCTGACTGCCATCCCCTGGGGCCGAATAATAAGCTTGTTATTGCGCCCGGTATTGTATCCGGGACCCGTGCCCCCAACTCGGGCCGTATATCGGTTGGTGGTAAATCGCCCCTTACCGGCGGGATCAAGGAAGCCAACGCCGGTTCACCTTTCCCCCAGGCCCTGGCCCGCATGGGTTATGCAGCCATGGTTATTGAGGGACTGGTCGAAGACGGCAAACAGTGGCTTGTGAAGCTCGATGTAAATGGAGGGGAAGTAATTCCCGCAGACGATCTCAAAGGTAAAGGCGCTTATGAAACCGGTACTATGCTCTGGGAAAAATTTGGTGAAAAAACGCCATTTGTTGTTAACGGGCCGGCCGGGGAAGCAAAAATGGCTATGGCCGGAATTGCTTTTAATGACCCGGAAGGCCGTGCGTCCCGCTATGCCGGACGCGGCGGGCTGGGTGCAGTTATGGGCAGTAAAGGTATAAAAGCGATTGTCCTTGACGATACAGACGCTCCCGGTGTCAAGCCTGTCGACGAAGAAATGCTGCGGGCAGGCCAAAAGAAACTGGCCGATTCGATCCTCTCCCATGATTTAACCAAGAGAGGCGGCGGTCTGAACAGCTACGGCACCGCTTTGCTGATTAATGTTCTTAATGAAGCAGGCGGCCTGCCGACCAATAATTTCCGTTCAGGGGTATTCGAAGGAGCCAAGAAAATCAGCGGTGAAGCGCTTGCTGAAGCGGCGGAAAAACGCGGCGGCGTTGGGACCATGGGTCACCGCTGTCATCCGGGATGTATAATTAACTGCTCCACCGTGTATGCCAATGAAGACGGCAGTGAACATGTATCAAGTGTGGAATATGAATCAATATGGGCCCTTGGCGCCAACTGCGGCATCGATAATCTTGACCATGTTGCAGAACTGGTCTGGCTATGCAATGACCTCGGTATTGATACCATTGAAGCCGGCTGCACCATCGGTGTAGCCATGGAAGCCGGACTGGCAGAATTCGGTGACGGGGAAGCAGCGATTAAAATGCTGAAAGAGATTTATGAGCGCACACCGCTTGGCCATATTCTTGGGCAGGGCACCCAGTTCACCGGCGAGGCCTACGGAGTAACCCGGATCCCGACCGTCAAGCGCCAGGGTATGCCTGCCTATGAACCACGGGCGGTTAAGGGCATCGGTGTTACCTATGCGACCTCGACTATGGGTGCTGACCACACTGCCGGCTACACTGTTGCACCTGAGATTGCCGGAGTTGGTGGAAGTGTAGAGCCTCTTTCGACTAAAGATAAGGTCAGCCTTTCCAAAGCCTTTCAGGACACAACCGCTTTTATCGACGCAGCGGGATACTGTCTCTTTATTGCCTTTCCTATACTCGATATTCCCAGCGGATTTGATGGTGTTATCGAGACAGTTAACGGCATGCTCGGCACAAGCTACACTTCGGATGATGTTACCCGGATCGGCGACGAAATCCTGCGCCTGGAAAGAGACTTTAATATGAGAGCAGGCATTGGCAAGGAAGCGGATCGCATGCCTGAGTTTATGAAACTCGAAAAACTGCCGCCGCACAACCATGTCTGGGATATCTCTGACGAAGAACTCGATACCTTCTGGGATTAATGAAAATGCAGGTCACAGTAACTCTATATGCAACATTGATCCGCTACCATCCGGAAGATAAGCGCAATGAACCGTTTAGCGTCGAGCTGCCCGAAGGGGCAACGGTGAAAGATCTGCTCGATAAACTGGGTATCAAGGAAGACGAAGCTAAGAAGGTATTTATCAGTCATAAAAGCCGCCCCGACGACCACCCTCTCGAGGATGGTGAAAAGGTGGCCGTCTTTCCGCCGGTCGGCGGAGGATAAGCAAAGCTAAATTAACGAGGCGCAGCCTGTATTATAAAGGTCGCGCCTCGTTTTTAATGGCTCTTATACTCTTCCATCTTTTCTGCAATCCAGAATTTAATCACCGATTGTCTTGGCACACCAAGGCGTTTAGATTCCTTATTCAGTTCCCTGATCATCCAGACTGGAAAATCTACATTAACCCTCTGGGTTTTTTCACTGGGTCTGACAATTTTTGATTTTTCCAGGTATTTTGTGATATCCTGGCCTTCATCAAAAAGCTTGTCGAAATCTTTAGCTTTCATATATTTCAATCTCCTCCGTCCTGGACCGTCTGATCGAGATAATTCTTATCTTTTTTTCCCGAAAAGTAAATACAGCAGACCAATATTTGCCATCAACCATTCCAATTGCTAAGTACCTTGATTCATCAATAATTTTTGCCTTTACTATGGTATAAGATGGATCATCCCATAACCTTTGGCCTTGTTCAAAGTCAATGCCGTGTTTTGCCAGGTTGAATTTGCTTTTTTCAGGATCGTATTCAAAGATCATGGTATATTAATTATACAAAATTTATACTAAAATAGCAACAAAAAAGCATGAAAAATCCCTTTGGGGAGTTACCCCATCATCCCATCCGGGAGGAGCCATAACCACCGCCCTGGCAAGTCCTTTCCAAAAGGACCTTAATATATGTTATCATAAAAAGGTGCTGCCACTTTTTATTAACTAATAAAAATAGCGCAAGTCAAAATACTCAAGGAGGTATTACTTATTTATGCAGTTAACCGAACAACTATACTGTTATCTCTGGAGGGGTCGGGCCAATAACTGTAACAGTTTTCTGCTGAAAGGCAACCTGACCATTTTGTTTGATCCCGGCCATATCTACAACGATCTTAACGAAAGCTGCCTTGAAATGCTCAGCCGCCAGATGTCGTCCGACGGCATTAACCTGGCCGATATTGACTACATTCTCTGCACCCATGGTCATCCCGACCATGTCGAATCGGCCGGCGCAGTCCGTGAGCAGAGCAGTGCTCCTTTTGCCATCCACGAAAGCGATCAATTTATCCTCAACGCTCTGCCGCAGCTCTATGCTGCCAAGACCGGAAAAGAACTGCCTTCGCTGAAGGCCGATATTCACCTGGAAGAAGGCGAGCTTGACTTTGGTTCCGGAAATGCCCAGGGTGACCGGATCGAGGTCGTGCACACACCCGGCCATTCACCGGGCTGTGTTACTTTCTACCTGCCGGATCATAAAGCCCTGATCAGCGGCGATACGGTATTCGAAGGCAGTATCGGCCGGACTGACTTCCCCGGTGGCGACATGGAAACTCTCGGGCGAAGCGTGGATAAGCTTTCTCAGATAGAGGGGGTAGAACTGCTCCTTCCCGGACACATGGGTATTGTCCAGGGAGCCGCCGGGGTTAAACACAACTTTGAGCAGATTAAACGCTATTTTTTCGGCTAAAAGCCGTAACAGAGCGCCGGTAAAAAGGAAGGAATCGCTCTTAATATAGCGAATTATAATAATAGTGACAATTATAATGGAGCAAAGGAGATTGGTGCATGGTTTACTACGACCGCCACACACCGACCAGAATTTTTGAGCGCTACAACGGTAACCCGATCCTGATTCCGGATCGATGGCCCTACCCGGCTAACGCCACCTTTAACCCGGGAGTAATCAGGCACAACGGAGATACGCTTTTACTGGTTCGCGTCGAAGATATGCGCGGGTTTTCACATCTCACCTTTGCCCGCAGTAAAGACGGTAAAACCAACTGGCAGATCGACGAAAAACCGACCCTGCTGCCTGATGCCGAATTTGATGAAGAGAGGTGGGGGATAGAAGACCCCCGCATCGTCTGGCTTGACGATCTGAAACGGTATGCGGTCACTTATGTATCTTTCTCCAAAGATGGCCCGGTTGTCTCGCTGGCCCTTTCAGAGGACCTGCATAAATTCGATCGCCACGGGGCAATGCTGCCGCCGGAGGATAAAGACGCCTCACTGTTTCCCCGCCTGATTGACGGTAACTATACTTTGCTTCACCGCCCGATTATCCGCGGTGAGGCCCATATCTGGATATCCTGCTCCCCTGACCTCAAGTACTGGGGCAATCATAAAATTTTACTGCCCGTCCGGCCTGGTTGGTGGGACAGCAGCCGCGTCGGCCTGGGTCCCCCGCCGATTGAAACCGATGAAGGCTGGTTGATTATCTATCACGGTGTGCGGGCAACAGCCTCCGGAAGCCTTTACCGTGTCGGTCTTGCTTTGCTCGATCTCGAAGAACCCTGGAAAATACGGAAGCGTTGCGACCAGTGGGTTTTCGGGCCCCATGCGCCCTATGAAAGGATCGGTGATGTCCCCGGGGTAACCTTTCCTACCGGGACTGTCTACGACAAGGAAACCGATGAATTGGTCATGTATTACGGCGCCGCCGACACCAGCGTCTGCCTGGCCACGGCCAAGCTTAAAGATATAGTCGATTACCTCTTAAACTGCAGTGATTCGGAGGAAGAGGGTTTCTGCTACTAAAATGAAAATTGCGATGCTGGCCCCCATATCCTGGCGCACCCCGCCCCGCCACTACGGCCCATGGGAGTGGGTGGTCAGTATGCTTACAGAAGGCTTAACAAGGCGTGGCATTGATGTAACACTGTACGCCACCGCCGATTCAATCACGAACGCCCGCCTCCGCCCGGTTGCACCGCGCCCCTGGTCGGAAGATCCGGAACTTGATCCCAAGGTCTGGGAATGCCTGCATATTTCTGCGGTATTCGAAGAGGCGGCAGAATACGACCTGATCCACAACAACTTTGACTTTCTGCCCCTCAGCTATTCGGGGCTGGTTGACACCCCCTTGCTGACGACTATCCATGGTTTTTCGTCGCCGAAGATTTTGCCCGTCTTCCAAAAATACAACCGGAAGACTCACTACGTGGCCATCAGTGAATCTGACCGTCATCCCGATCTCGATTACCGCGCTACCATCCATCACGGCATTCCGGTCGGGCAGTACCCCTACCGGGAAACTCCGGAGCGCTACCTGCTTTTCTTCGGCAGGATTCACCACGATAAGGGCGTTTACGAATCGATTCGCCTGGCCAAGCAGGTCGGCCTGCCCCTGGTCATTGCCGGGATCATTCAGGATCAAAACTATTTCGACCGCTATGTCAGTCCCTATCTCGATGACGAAAAGGTCCGCTATGTGGGCCCCGTTGGCCCGGAAGACAAGGGGGGACTTTTGGGCGGTGCCCTGGCCATGCTGCACCTGATTAACTTCGATGAACCCTTCGGGTTGAGCGTGGTCGAATCGATGGCCTGCGGCACGCCGGTTATCGCCTTTAACCGCGGGTCGATGCCCGAACTAATTACTGATGGTGAAACCGGTTTCCTGGTTGATGACCTCGACCAGGCCCACAGCGCTTTATCCCGCCTGAAAACTATCGATCGCCGTAACTGCCGCCGCCGGGTCGAAGAAAACTTCACCGTCGACCTGATGGTCGAGCGCTACATAGACGTTTACAAAAAAATAACAATTCAATAAGTTAGAGGTGAAAAATATGTATCCCGGCAAAATTTTACGCCCGGTTAAGGTGTCATTTATTTCGTCTTACCTGCCCCGCAAGTGTGGGATCGCTACCTTCAGCTCAGATTTACTGAACAGCCTGAAATTTTTGTACCCCAATAGCGAATCTGACGGTGAGCAGAGCAACTTCGAAGTAGTTGCCCTCAATGATGCCAACGAAACATACGATTATGGCAGTGAGGTAACTTTTCAGATTCGCGATCAGCACCGCAAGGATTACCAGCGTGCGGCAGATTTTATCAACCATTCCCCGGTTGATGCCGTATCTGTCCAGCACGAATACGGTATCTACGGCGGCGAAGACGGCAACTATATCAACACCCTGCTTTCGGGCCTTAAAAAGCCGGCCATCACTACCCTGCACACCGTACTCGAGAATCCTACCCCGGGCCAGCGGCAGACCCTGATGCGTATCTGTGAACAATCGGTCTCGGTAGTGGTCATGGCCCAGGCTGCAGTTGATATTCTGACCCGGGTTTACCGGATTCCCGATGATAAAATCCTGCTTATACCCCATGGCGCCCCTGATGTGCCCTTTCTCGATTCGTCTTACTACAAGGACCAGTTCCAGGCCGAGGGGCGTAAAGTGCTCTTAACTTTCGGCCTGCTCAGCCCGAGCAAGGGGCTTGAATATGCCATCGAGGCGATGGAAAAAGTGGTCGAAACCCACCCCGATGCCCTCTACATAATTCTCGGGGCCACCCACCCGGATGTGAAGCGCCGCTATGGGGAAGAGTACCGCTATTCCCTGGAGAAAATGGTCCGCGACAAGAGCCTCGAGAAAAATGTCACTTTCTACAACCAGTATGTATCGCTTGAACGGCTGGTCCAGTTCCTGGTGGCCACAGACGTCTATATCACGCCTTATCTAAGCCGTGATCAAATTACCTCCGGCACCCTTGCCTATGCCCTTGCCTGCGGAAAAGCGATAGTATCGACACCATATATTTATGCCGAAGAGCTGCTTGCCGACGGCCGTGGCTCCCTGGTTCCTTTCCGCGACGGCGAAGCTATGGCTGAAACCCTGATCGACCTCCTGGGCAACGAAGGTTTACGCAACCGGATGCGCAAGACATCTTACCAGTACGGACGCCAGATGATCTGGAAAGAGGTGGCCCGCAGTTACGCCGTTGCTTTCGAACAGGCCCGCTTCAACTACAGTGAAATGTTTTCCCAAACCGTGCAGAGCGCCGATGTTACCGATCGCGCCATCCTGCCCGATGTCAACTTAAAGCACCTGCAGGCACTTACTGACGATACAGGCCTGCAGCAGCATGCAGTTTTCGCCTTTCCCGACCGTAATCACGGTTACTGCGTAGACGACAATGCCCGCGGCTTGATTGCCGCGGTGATGAACTGGCGCCTCTTCAAAGATGAAAAGATCAACCCTTTACTCAAAACCTACATCAGCTTTATCTACCACGCTTTTAATGAAAAGCGCGGCCGGATGCGTAACTTCATGGGTTACGACCGCAGCTGGCTTGAAGAAGTAGGCTCCGAAGACAGCCATGGCCGCGTCATCTGGGCTATTGGTTATGCTATTGCCCACCCGCCTAACGATGCCATCCTCGGCCTGGCCAACCGTATTTTTAAAGAAATAATCAATGCTCCGCTTAAATTTACATCTCCGCGGGCCTGGGCATTTTCCATTATCGGTGCCAACTACTACCTGCGCCGCTTCGGCGGGGATACCAGGGTCCTCCAGATCATGTCCGAACTTGCCGACAAAGTTGTTCATCTTTTCGAGCTAAAAGCAAGCGATGACTGGTTCTGGTGCGAGGACATAGTCGCTTACGACAACGCCCGCCTGGCCCAGGCTTTAATCGTTGCCGGCAATTACCTCGAAAACAGTGAGATGTTCGATTACGGCCTGAAAAGCCTCGATTGGTTGGTTGATATCCAAACCAACCCCGACGGGGGGCATCTTTCAATCATCGGTAACGATGGCTGGTACAAGCGTGGCGGGGAGAAAGCCCGCTATGATCAGCAGCCGGTTGACGCCACAGCCATGGTCGACGCCTGCTACCAGGCTTTTGTTCTGACCGGCAACGACTTCTGGCTGCGGAAAATGGAATGGGCCTTCAACTGGTTTTTCGGCAGCAATGATGTCCGCCAGCCGCTCTACAATTTTTCCAGCGGCGGATGCTACGACGGCCTTCAGCCGGGCGGCATCAACCAGAACCAGGGCGCAGAATCAGTCGCCGCCATGCTGATAGCCCTGCAAAGGGTTCACTTGGTAGCTCACCAGGGACTCTTCCAACAGCAGCAGCAGTTAAAAATCAAATAAGTCAATAAGAGGTTGGAGTGATCACATGTATGCGATAATCCTGGCCGGCGGCAGCGGCACCCGTCTCTGGCCGCTAAGCCGCGAACTATATCCGAAACAGTTTCTTCCCATGCCGGGCACGGGGGATAAATCCCTGATCCAGGCCACAATTGACCGTGTCAGGGCAGCCGTTTCCGAAGAAAAAATCCTGGTTGTCACCCACGTCGACCAGGCCGGAGAAATCAGGCGCCAGCTGGGCCTCTCCGGCATGGCTAAAGTCCGTCTACTCGAAGAGCCCCAGGCCCGCAATACCGCCCCGGCAATTGGCCTGGCCGCCTGGTACCTTCTGCAGGAAGAGGGCCCTGATGCCGTCATGGCCGTTTTGCCATCCGACCACCTGATCCCCGATCGGGATCAGTTTGCCGGGCTCCTGCACACAGGAGAGGCGGCCGCTAAAGCCTACGGGCTGGTTACCTTCGGTATACAACCGGACTATCCCGAGACCGGCTTCGGCTATATCAACTGCGGTGAAGAATTGGAGCATTCCGCCTGCCGTGTCGAAAGGTTTGTCGAGAAACCTGACCTGGAAACGGCGGAAGCTTACCTGAAAGACAAACGCTACCTCTGGAACAGCGGCATGTTTGTCTTCAGGGTAGGTGCGCTGATTGAACAGTACCGCCGCCTGCTGCCGGAGATGCATGCTGCCCTGGAACAGGTTGATTACAAAGAATTTAGCAATCTGGAAACCATCTACAGTGGACTGGAAAAAATTTCTATCGACTACGGAATTCTCGAGCGCTCGGAAGGGGTTACCGTTATCCCCACCGGGATCAGCTGGAGCGATCTCGGCAGCTGGGAAGCTTACTACCAGCTATCCCCGGTGGACAAACAGGGCAACTACCTGAAGGGGCGCATTCTGCCTGTCGATACTGAAAACACCATGGTCATATCGGAATCACGCATTATCGGCGCAATCGGCCTGAAAGACCTGGTCGTCGTCGACACCGATGATGCTCTCCTGGTCTGTGATCGGAAACGGGCCCAGGATGTTAAAACAATAGTCGATCAGCTCAAAGCTGACGGGGCGGTCGAAGCCCGCGAACACCGCACCATTTACCGCCCCTGGGGCAGC
>Ga0114946_10003275_pt1 | contig 10980 bp, 10 predicted proteins | sample WalLakDeSediment_FD_88676 | JGI IMG/M metagenome (GOLD analysis project Ga0114946, IMG submission 88676) | Lake sediment microbial communities from Walker lake, Nevada to study Microbial Dark Matter (Phase II) - Walker Lake 11/02/13 Deep Sediment | ecosystem: Environmental > Aquatic >...
CCACGCCGCTGGCCTTCCTGGCCGCCCGCACCACCCGCATCCAGCTCGGCTCGGGCGTGTTCCAGCTGGGCGTCCGCTCCGCGGCCATGACCGCCCAGACCGCGATCACCCTGCAGCACCTCACCGAGGGGCGCTTCCTCCTGGGGCTCGGCCCGAGCGGGCCCCAGGTGATGGAGGGCCTCCACGGCGTCCGCTTCGCCCGTCCGCTGGCCCGCATGCGCGACACGCTCGCCGTGCTGCGCCGGGCCGAGGCCGGCGAGCGCATCAGCCTCGACGGCGAGACCCTCACCCTCCCCCTCCCCGGCAGCGAGGGCAAAGCCCTGCGCCTGGCCCTCGACCCGCCGCCGACCCACGTCCCCGTCTACCTCGCCGCGCTGTCCCCCCGGGCCCTCGAGCTCACCGGCGCGCAGGCCGACGGGTGGCTGGGCACCTCGTTCGTCCCCGAGGGGGCCGAGGACGCGTACCTCTCGCACCTGCGCCGCGGGGCCGAGGCCGCGGGCCGGCAGCTGAGCGATCTCGACCTGTGCCAGGGCGCGGAGGTGGACTTCGGCGAGGACCTCGTGGCCATGGCCGCGGCCCGCAAGCCGGGGCTGGCCTTCACCCTCGGCGGGATGGGATCGGCCGACACCAACTTCTACAACCGGGCCTACGGCCGGGCCGGGTACGCGGACACCGCGGCCGAGGCCCAGCGCCGGTGGGTGGCCGGGGATCGTCGGGGCGCGGCGGAGATCATCCCCGACGACATGGTGCTGGCCACCACCCTCATCGGCCCGCCGGAGCGGGTGGCCTCCCGTCTGCAGGACTGGGCCGACGTGGGCATCACCACCGTGCGCCTCTACCCGGCGGGCGACACGCTGGAGGCGAGGCTCGACACCCTGGCCCGCGCCGTGGAGATGGCGCGCGCGGTGCGGTGAGGCCGTGACCAGCCATGGGGACCGCCCGACACCGACCGGTGCCCCGACCGTCCGGGACCGCGCTCGCGGCGCGCTGATCGGCGCCGGCCTCGGCGACGCCGTGGGCGCGGTGTTCGAGGGCGGGCCGCCCGTCCCCGACCCGGCCCTCGACGCGGTCCTCGACGGCGACGCGCCGTTGCGCTTCACCGACGACACGGCGCTCACGATGGCCCTCGCCCGCAGCCTGGTCGAGGTGGGCGACCTCGACCCCGACCACCTCGCCGCCGCGTTCGTCGATGCCTACCGCGCCGACCCGGGGCGGGGCTACGGCTCGGGCATGCGCCACTGGTGCGACCAGGTCGGGCGCGGCGTGCCGTGGGCCGCGGCCGCCGCCGGCCAGTTCGGCGGGCGGGGTTCGTTCGGCAACGGCGCCGCCATGCGGGTCGCGCCGGCTGCGGTGCTCGCGATCTCCGATCCCTTCCGGGCCCTGCGCCTCGCCGCCACGCAGGCCGCGGTCACCCACGCCCACCCGGTCGCCGTGGACGGCGCCCGGGTGCAGGCCGGCGCCGTGGTCGACGCGCTCGGCGGACCGACCGTTCCGGACCCCGTCCCATCGGGCACCCGGCCGGCGATGGTGGCCGCAGCCCGGACCCGCGCGACCACGCCCGAGCTCGCCGCCGCCCTCGCCCGACTGGCCGAGCTGCGCTCCCCCACGCCGCTCGACGTGGTGCGCGCCGTCGGCAGCGGGGTGAGCACCGCCGAGGCGGTGCCGGCCGCGCTCGCCGCCGCCGTCTGGGGTGGGCCCGACGTGGTCGGCAGCATCCGGTTCGCGGTCGCCATGGGGGGCGACACCGACACCGTGGCGTCGATGGCCGCGGCCATCACCGGCGCCCGGTGCGGTGCCTCGTCGATCCCCGCGGCCCTCTGCGCCCGCCTCGAGGGCGCGACCGTCCTCGGGCTCCTCGCCGACGACCTCCTCGCCGCCGGCACCCGACCCGTACGCTGACGACCGACGCCCGACGCCCGACGGAGGTCCGCCATGGGAGCAGCGATCCTCGCCGAAGCCCCCTTCCAGGACGTGCCCTCCTGGGTGTGGCTGGTGGTGGCGCTGCTCCTGCTCGCCATCGCCGTGGTCACCGTCGCGTTCCTGCTGGGGGTGGCGGTCGCCGGGGTGCTCGTCGGACGGTACGCCCGGCGCCGTCGCGTCGATCGCGCCGCCCTGCCGTGGGTCGTGCTCGTCGCCGCGCTGGTGCCGGCGGGGTGGCTCGGCGCGGTGACCGAGGCGTGGACCACACCGGTGGCCGCCTTCGGGGCCGGGGTGGTCCTCGGGCTGCTCGACATCCGGCGGGGGGCCGGCCCCGACGACGCCGGGGGGACGGCACCGAGCGGCCCGCCACCACCCCCACCTGGGCCGGCGACATGAACCCGCTGTCGCCTCGGGACCTCCTGGCCGAGCTGGCCAGCCACCCGCCCCACGAGCAGGCCGTCGCCGCGTCCTACCTGGCCGTGATCGTGTTCGTCGCCGCCGACCTCGTCGCCGCCGGACGCCGGGAACCCGATCGGAGGCGGACCCAGCGCGCCGAGGCGCGGACCGCCGTGTCGATGGCCGCGGGCGCGGTGGCCGTCGGCGTGGCCTACACGGCGGTGTTCGCCGCCGTGTGGTCGCTCGTCGCCCGGGGCGCGCCCGACCCCCTCGTCGAGCTCTGGGACCGGCACCCCGTCGCCGCGCTGGTGTTCGCGTTCGTCGCCTGGGACCTCGGCGGCTGGATCTACCACCTCATCGGGCACCGGACCCGCGTCGGCTGGGCCGCCCACTCCGCGCACCACACCGGGCGCGAGTTCAACGGGTCGCTGGCCCTGCGCCAGTCGTGGATCCCGATCCACGGCTTGGCCCACCAGCCGCTGCTCGCGCTGTCCGGCGTGAGCCTCACCACGGTGCTGGTCTGCATCGCGGTGTCCAACGCGCTCCAAGCCGTCCAGCACTGCTCGGCCCCGCTGCGGCTCCCGCGCTGGGTGGCCGCCGTCCTCGTCACGCCCGACGCCCATCGCCACCATCACCTGGTCGACGGCGGGGCCGTGAACCTGGGCCCCGTGCTCACCGTCTGGGACCGCCTGGCCGGCACCTGGCAGCCCGGTCCGGTGCCCCCCGACGCCCGCTACGGGCACCGCTCCACGCCGGGCTGCTCGGCCTGGCGGGCGGAGTGGACGGGATGGGCGGAGCTGGTGGGCGGGATCCGCGGACGAGGCCGAGGTGCGGCACCGGACCCGGGAGGGGTGCATCCGGTGAGCCCCTCGTGGGAGCCGGTCGGCGCGTCATGATGGGCCGATGAGCGATCCGATCCCGGGGCCGAGCGGGCGCGTCGACCCCGCGTTCCTCCTCGGTGAGCGCGAGATGCTCGAGGCCTGGCTCGACTTCCACCGGGCCACGCTGCGGTGGAAGTGCGACGGTCTCGACGCCGGTCAGCTCACGGAGCGATCGGTGCCGCCCTCGACGATGAGCCTCCTCGGGCTCGTCCGCCACATGGCCGAGGTGGAGCGGAATTGGTTCCGGCGCGTGCTCGCCGGCGAGGACGTCCCCCACATCTACTGCCGCGACGAGCACCCCGACGGCGACTTCGACCTGGTCTCCGAGGCCGATCCCACCGTGGACCTGGCCACCTGGGCTGGTGAGATCGAGGCGGCCCGTGACCGGTCTGCCACGCGGTCGCTCGACGACACCGGACTGCGGCGGGGCGAGCCGTGCAGCCTGCGGTGGATCTACGTCCACATGATCGAGGAGTACGCCCGCCACAACGGGCACGCCGACCTGCTCCGCGAGCGCATCGACGGCGCCACCGGCGACTGATCGGGCGCCGGCCGCGGCGCCGACCCGTCAGACCGGCGGTGGCGCGTCGCCCTCCGGGCTCTCGACGGGCCCGTCGACGTCGGGCTCGTCCGCCGATCCCGGCGGCGCTCCGGTGCCGGCGAGTGCGCCGAGGACCGAGCCGATGAGCGGGTCACCGGCCACGCGCGGATCACCGAGCAGCTGGTCGAGCCGGCCCTGGCCCTCGGCCATCCGGTCGCGCAGGGTCACGCCCTGGTCGTCGGTCTGGTCGAGCAGCGGCCGGCCCTGCTCATCGGTCGCGCCCTCGAGCCGGGCCATGGCCCCGGACAGCCCACCCAGCGGGCCGAGCCGTTCGGCCACCACCTGCGACGCCCGCTCGGCGGCCTCGGCGGCCAGCGGGTGGGGCACCCCGGGCTCGAACGCGGCGGAGTCGCGGGGCGGCGCGAGCACGTCGACCGACGCCACGTAGCCCAACCGGGGCGTGACCCGCGCCCGCACCCGGCCACCCTGGACCAGCCGGCCGTGGATCGCCGGGCTCACCGTGTAGGCCCGGACCCGATCGACGTCGCCCGGGTCGATGGCCAGGTGGTATCGGGTGCGCCGGTACTGGTCGCGGCGCACCCCCGAGGGGTCGCGGCCCGAGTACCAGGCCCACTGCAGGACCTTGGGCAGCCGGTGGCCCTGTGGGAAGGCCCGCAGGCGGATCACCTCGCCCTCCACGGTCCGCATCGCGGCCAGGTCGGACACGCCCAGCACGAACCGCACCACGGCCACCACGCAGGCGCCGGCCGCGAGCACGGCGACGATGAGCGCGACCAGCCCGACCGTGCGGCGCTGGTCGGCGGTGAGCTGATCGAGCACCTCGTCCGAGCCCGACACGTAGAACGCGCCGAGGGCGACGAACCCGGCAGCGACCGCCTGCAGCAGCCCCCGGGCCGCGACCGAGATCGGCTTCTCGCCCCAGCTCGGCCGGGGGGCCCGGTAGCTCACCTTGACCCGGCGCCACTGCCCCGAGGCCAGGCTCCACGCGTGACGGTCGTGCTCGGTCTCGAACGGGAGCTGGCGCTGGACCATGGGCGCCAGACCCATGGCCGTGGCGTGGGCGAGGTTGCGGTCCCAGATGGCGACCGCGGCCGCCGGCTGGTCGGCGAACTGTCCGCTCTCGCGGAAGTAGTCGCGCACCCCGAGCCAGTGCGCCGCGGCCGTCCGCCCCGCCGGCGTGTCGGTCTGGGCGTCGGAGCGGGTGACGCCCTGGGCCACCCAGACGAGGACGGCGGCCACCCCGATGGCCAGGCCCAGCAGCAGGTTCCCCACCGAGCCCCACGCGGTGGGGTCGGCGGTCCGGGGTGCGCCCGAGCCCACCACCCAGGCGGGCACCACGGCCAGCGCGACCGCGGCCCACACCATCGCCAGGTGGCGCAGGTCCCAGCGCCGCCGGCACAGGCCGAGCTCGCGCCCGTGGGCCGTCACCTCGCGCCCGAAGCCCCGGAACCACTTCTGCGACACACCCTCGGGCCCGAGGGTCAGCACCGGTGCCGGCACCACCCCATCGGTCTGGTTGCGCTCGATGTGGCGCAGCACCCGCTGCTCGTACGCGGTGAGCACCTCGTCGGGTCGGCGGGACCGCAGGCGCAGCACCACCCGGTCACCGCCTGCGTTCTCGATGGTGAACCAGCCCCGGGCCGCGAGGTCGACCACGGTGGCCGGCACGGCGTCGTCCTCCACCTCGAACCCACCGGTGAGCAGATCGACCACCGCCGGTGTCTCGGGGCGCAGCTCCATCGTGGCGGGCCCGGGCCGCACCCGGCGCGCGCCGGTCGAGCGTCGGAGCCAGCCGATGACCGCCGCGGCCACCAGCGCGCACACCAGCACCGCCACACCGGCCGGGGTGCCCGTGTCGAGCGCGCCGGACGTCGTCTGCTGGGCCAGGACGAGCATGGCTCGACCCTAGGCACTCCCCCGTCGCCGTGCCCCAGAGAGCGGGAGCACCCGGTCGTTCGCCGCGAACCCGGCGCCGCCCCCCGGGCGAGGAGCGGACCAGCCCCCTCGGGGCGGCCGGGCCAGGCCAGGGCGAGACGCGCCATCCCCTCGCCCGTCGACGCCGGCACGAACGGCTCCCTCACCGTCGAGTGACCTCCGCTCGTCGAAGGTGAGTCGCGGGGCCGCGTTCTCGATGGTCCACGGCGAGGGCCGCCTACCGTGGGGGCGTGATCGATCTCGAGCCGTTCCCCGAGGACTGGAGCCGCGGCCTGGCCGTGGTCGCCCACCCCGACGACATGGAGTACGGCGCCGCTGCGGCGGTCGCCCGCTGGACAGCTCAGGGCAAGGACATCTGCTACGTCCTCGTGACCGACGGCGAGACCGGGATCTCCTCGATGCCACCCGAGGAGGTCGGGCCGCTGCGCCGGGCCGAGCAGGTGGCGAGCTGCGCGGTGGTGGGCGTGACCGACGTGGCGTTCCTCGGCCACCCCGACGGCACCGTCGTCGAGGGGATCGACCTGCGCGCCGACCTCGCGGCAGCGGTCCGGCGCTTCCGACCCGACGTGGTGCTCTCGATCAACCACCACGACTCGTGGGGTGGCCCGAGCTGGAACCACGCCGATCATCGTGCCGTCGGCCGCGCCCTCCTCGACGCGGTGCGAGATGCGGCCAACCCCTGGGTGTTCACAGACCGGGGCCCGGCGTGGGACGCCGTGAGGTTCGTGGCGTTCAGCGGCAGCCCGGCGCCGACCCACGGGGTCGACGTGGCCGACACCTTTGCCACCGGTGTCCGCTCGCTCGAGTGCCACCGCGTGTACCTGGAGCACCTCGGCGGCGAGATGGCCCAGCCCGAGCGCTTCCTGCGCGTCAACGCCGAGGCTGCCGGTCCGCGGCTCGGGGTCGAGCTGGCCACCACCTTCGAGATCATCGGCTGAGGGAGCGGGCCGACCCGATGCCCGACCCGCCCGGCGAGGACGACCGACCGAGCGCCGCCGAGCGCCGCGGCCGCCGGCCGTGGCGCGACACGATCCGCCCGGGCTCGGGGCTCCGTCTCGCGCCGGCCGCCTACGAGCTGGTCCGGGAGCTGATGCGGTTCGACGTGCGCGAGCACCTGCGCCTGCTCCGGTTCATCGCCAAGTGGGTGGTGCTCGGCGCCGTCGTCGGCGTGGTCGCCGGGCTGGCGTCGGCCACCTTCCTCACGCTGCTCGCCCGGGCCACCGAGGCCAACACCGAGACGCCGTGGCTGCTGTGGCTGCTCCCCCTCGGCGGGTTCGCCGTCGGGCTCGTCTACCGCTACGGCGGGGGCCGGTCGTCGCAGGGCAACAACCTGATCCTCGAGCAGGTCCACGGCATCGACCCGACCGGTCCGCACCCCGGCCACCAGTGGGTGCCGCGCCGACTGGCCCCCCTCGTGCTCTTCGGCACGCTCGTGACCCACCTGTTCGGTGGCTCGGCCGGACGCGAGGGCACGGCGATCCAGATGAGCGGCAGCCTCAACGACGGCGTCGCCCGGCTCCTCGGCCTGCGGGGTGAGGACCGCCGGCTGCTGCTCGTCGCCGCCATCGCCGGTGGCTTCGGGTCGGTGTTCGGCGTGCCCCTCGCCGGCGCGCTGTTCGCGCTCGAGGTCCAGACGCTCGGACGGATCCGCCACGACGCGCTCGTCCCCGCCCTCGCCGCGTCGATCGTCGGCAACGAGGTCGTGCACCGGCTCGACTGGCCCCACGACGTGACGCCGACGATCGAGCTCGGGGCGTTCGGGATCGAGGGCGTGCTCCTCCTCAAGGTCGCCGCCGCCGGCCTCGCCTTCGGTCTCGCCAGCGCGCTCTTCAGCGAGCTCGTCATCGGCCTCAAGCGGTCGTTCGCCACCCTGGTGTCGTGGTCCCCCGCCCGGCCGCTGATCGGCGGCGTGCTCGTCATCGCCCTGACCGGCCTGGTGGGCAGCCGCGACTACCTCGGCCTGTCGCTCCCCCTCATCGAGGACGCCCTCACCGGCGGCGACGTGCTCCTCTGGGCCTTCGCGCTCAAGATCGTGTTCACCGCGGTCACCCTGGGATCGGGCTTCCAGGGCGGTGAGGTGACCCCGCTGTTCGTGATCGGCGCCACCCTCGGCGCCACCGCGGCGCACGTGCTCGGCGCGCCGGTCGAGCTGCTCGCCGCGGTCGGGTTCGTCGCCGTGTTCGCTGGCGCCACCAACACCCCGCTGGCGTGCACCGTGATGGGGATCGAGCTGTTCGGCGTGGGTGGGCTCCCCTACATCGCCGTCGGCTGCGCGGTCAGCTACGTGTTCTCGGCGCACCGCGGCATCTACGAGGCCCAGCTCCTCCACACCGACGGCGACACCGGTCCCACCCGGCTCGGCGACCACCAGGAGCGCCGGCGGCACTGGCTCCCCGGTCCACGGCGGCCGCGCCGGTGAGCGCCGTGGACCCGAACGACGGCTCGGCGGCGGGCGCGCTCGACGCATCCGATGGCTCGGCCGTGTCGCCGCAGGAGCCCTGGCTCACCCCGGGGGTGCGGGGGATCGGCGTGGCGAGCCTCCTCTCCGACGTCGGCCACGAGATCCCCACCGCGCTGCTCCCGAGCCTGCTGACCAGCACCATCGGCGCGCCGGCATCCGCGCTCGGGCTCATCGAGGGCATCAGCGACGGGCTCGCCGGCGTCGCCCGGGTCGGCGGTGGCGCCCTCGCCGACGACCCTCGACGCCGCCGGACCGTCGCGGTCGGCGGGTACACCACCACCGCCGTGCTCTCGGCCGCGACCGGCGGCGCCACCACGGCGTGGCAGGTCGGGCTGCTCCGGGCCGGTGCGTGGACCGCCCGGGGGTTGCGCGTGCCGTCGCGCAACGCCCTGCTGGCCGACGTCGTCGCGCCGTCCGCCTACGGACGGGCCTACGGCTTCGAGCGGGCCATGGACAACCTCGGCGCCATCGTCGGCCCGCTGCTCGCCATCGTGCTGGTGGCCGCGGTCGGCACGCGGACGGCGATCGCCCTGTCGGTGATACCTGGCCTCGCCGCCGCCGTGGCGATCATCTACGCGATCCGGCACACCACCCGGGTGGAGCAGGTCGAGCGCACCCCGATCCGGCTGCGGATCCGACCGGTCCTCGCCGTGCCCGGGATGGGCCGCCTGCTCGGCGGGATCACCGCGTTCGAGGTCGGCAACGCCGCGGCCACGCTCATGATCCTGCGGGCCACCGAGCTGCTCGAACCCGGCCGGGGCGACACGCGGTCGGTCACCCTCGCGCTCACCCTCTACCTCCTCTACAACACGGCGGCCGCCGGCTCGAGCCTCGCCGCCGGCTGGCTCACCGACCGGCGCTCCGCCGCGCTGGTGCTCGCGCTGGGTGCTGCCGCGTTCGCGCTGGCCTACATCGGACTGACCATCGACACGGGCTCGTGGCTCGCCCTCACCCCGTGGTTCGTCGCCGCCGGGATCGGGATCGGCTTCGCCGAGACCGCCGAGCACGCCGCGGTCGCCGGCCGCGCCCCGGACACGGTGCGGGGATCGGCGTTCGGGCTGCTCGCCGGCATCCAGAGCGTCGGGAACGTCACCGCATCGGTCGTGGCCGGCGTGCTCTGGACCGCGGCCAGCCCCACCTGGGCGTTCGGCTTCCTCGCCACCGCCATGATCCTGGCGACGGTCCTGCTCGCCGGTCAGGCCCGGGGGCGGGCGACGGAGCCGGGCGCCTGACGGGCGCGGCCCAGCCCGTCCTCGCGGCGGGGCACTCCTCAGCCGACGTGGTCGAGCACCGCGGCCCACCCGCCGGCGGTCGCCGGCGGGATCACGTGGTCGGCCCGCGCGAGCGCCGACGGGTGCGACCCGGCGGGGACGAGTCGCACCGCGGCGTGGTCGAGCAGCTCGAGGTCGTTGGGTCCGTCGGCCAGGGCGAGCACCCGCGTGGGGTCGATGTCCCGCTCGGCGCAGAACGCCAGCACACCGTCCCACTTCGACTGGCCCCGCGGCGCGACGGTGAACGAGGCCATCCCCGGGTAGTCGATGGACCGGTCGAGGTGGGTCTCGGCCCGGTCGCCGATCGCGTCGGCGACCGCGGTCGCGGTGGCGAACGCCACGCCGATCATGCTGAACCCGAGGACCACCTCCTCGGCGACCACCCGGGACAGATCGTCGGTGGCGATGGCCGGCCCGAAGGCGGCCACGTGGTTCGGGTGGGTGGCCGGCGCCGTCCCGATGAAGGCGTCGAGGTGCGGGTGGTCCACGTAGACGACGGGCTCGCAGCCCTGCGAGCGGGCCGCGGCCAGCACGGCGGCCGCCTGCTCGGCGGGGAACGGCGCGCGGTGGAACCGCGCCTCCGTCGCCAGGTCGACGCCCAACGCGCCGTTCAGCAGCACGGCCGGTGGCGCCAGGCCCACGCGGGCGAGGGGCGCCCGCGTCGATGCCAGCCGCCGCCCGGTCGCGACGAGCACGGGCACGTCGATCGCCGCGAGCCGGTCGACCGCGGCGATCACCTCGGGCGCGAGGTGATCGTCGGTGTGCCAGAGGGTGCCGTCGAGGTCGGTCACGACGAGGCTGACGGGCGCGTCCGGGCTCACCGGGGGAGTCTCCCGTCCACCGCGACGGTGGGCAAGGCCGGGCGGCACCGGTGTGACGGCCGACCAGGGTTGACCACGACGCGTCGGGGGTAGGCGGGAGACGGGCCCGATGACCGTCGTCGGGCGACGAACCGGAGGACAGTCGATGAGCGACACGTTCGATCAGGCCAAGGGCCGAGCCAAGGAGGCCGTCGGTGACCTCACCGACGACAAGGATCTCCAGCGCGAAGGCAAGATGGACCGCGTGGCCGGCGAGACCAAGGAGAAGATCGGCGACGTCACCGACAAGGTGAAGGACGTGGTCGACGACGTGAAGGACAAGGTCGGCGGCGTCCTCAATCGCGACTCGTGACCTGCCCCCGCCCCGGGCCCGGATAGTCGCCGGGGCCGGGGCGGGCCGCGTGGTGGCGCGGTGCAGGCGTGATCCGAGCGCATCGAGCTCCGGCTCGAGGACCGGCTCGTGCCGGCCGACGAGGTCACGCGGCGCGACGAGGGTGCGTCTCGTACATGCGGACGATCACGACGATGCCGGATGCCGCGGTGATCGCGGCCACGGCCCAGATCGCGACCCGGACGTCGAAGAGGTCGGCGATCGAGCCGGCGAGCAGTGCGCCCACGGCGAAGCCGGCATCGCGCCACAGCCGGTACACGCCCACCGAGCGGGCCCTCCACGTCGGGTGAGCCACGTCGCCGATGGCGGCCAACAGCGTGGGGTACACCATCGCGGTACCGG
>Ga0114946_10003277_pt1 | contig 10974 bp, 13 predicted proteins | sample WalLakDeSediment_FD_88676 | JGI IMG/M metagenome (GOLD analysis project Ga0114946, IMG submission 88676) | Lake sediment microbial communities from Walker lake, Nevada to study Microbial Dark Matter (Phase II) - Walker Lake 11/02/13 Deep Sediment | ecosystem: Environmental > Aquatic >...
CATCCGTCGGTGCAGGCGTAGGTGTTCCAGCGCGGTAATATCCAAAGAATTCTTCGACAGAATTATCCAGCTCTTCCTTGCTGATGCTGATGCCCCGCCGCGCAGCTTCCTGGCGGATGAGCGCCTCACCAACCAACTGGTCTAGCACCTGCTGACCGAGGCTGATGCCCTGTAGTTGAACAGACAGCTGGTTCAGCGTGCTGCTGAAGTACTGTAAAGTACTGGGGTCATCCCCAAACATCTGTGAGAACGAGTACGTCTCGTACCAGCGCTGGATGATGCTATTGCGGGCATAACGCGTGCGGGCCTGGAATTCCTGGATGGTGACGGATTCTCCATTGACCCGGGCTACAGGTTGGCGCGGTTTCAGTACGGTCTGTTCCAGGATTCCGTACAGAATGAAGCCAACCACCAGGGCCAAGACAACCCCGCTGGTCCACAGGATATATTTACGCTGCAAATTCTCGCGCTCAACCCGGGCCATGTGTTTTCTAGATGTCGCGAATCTTCTACGATCTTGTTTCGCCATTGTGTTGGTTTATCCGGTGTAAGGAAGCAGCGCCAGGTGGCGGGCTCGCTTAACCGCCACGGCTACCGCGCGCTGGTGTTTGGCGCACATGCCGGTCTGCCGGCGCGGGCGAATCTTACCATCTTCAGAGATGTAGCGGCGCAGCATCTCAACCTGCTTGTAGTCGATGACCGCGCTTCTATCGGTGCAAAATTGGCAGACGCGCGGGTGTGAATAGAAGCGTCTGCCGCCCCCTGGGGAATCCCCGTATGATGTTTGGTTGCTCACGATCGTTTACTCCTCGTGTTATTGATTTAATCTTTGCTAAGTGCTCAACCGAATTGAGAAAGGCCCGCATAAATGACCTTTGTGAGAGAGCATCTGGTTAGAAGGGAAATTCATCCTCATCTGCCGTATCGTATTCGGAAGCCAGCTCGGCTTCACGGCGCTCGCTCAACATGATCATTTCGTTGGCAACGATCTCCACGGAAGTATGCTTATTTCCGTCCGGATCATCCCAGTGCCGGGTTTGCAACCTGCCCTCGATATAGACCTGCTGGCCTTTGTTCAAATACTGCTTGCAGATCTCTGCCAGGCTGCCCCAGGCCACGACATTGAACCATTCGGTCTCCGTGCGCCGCTCCCCTTCTGAGGTGTTCCAGCTGCGGCTGGTGGCAACGCTGAAGGTGGTCACAGGCCGGCCGGAGGGTGTATAACGCATTTCCGGATCTCGGCCCAGGCGTCCGATGATCATGACTTTATTGAGACCGCGCGTCATTTCTCTCTCCTTATTCCACTGAGGTGACCAGGAAACGCATAACCGGTTCCAAATAGCGGAAGTTTCTTTCCAGTTCGGCAGTGAAAGTAGGTTTCATCTGGGCTTGCATCAGAACATATTGGCCATCGCGTTGTTTCTTGATATCGTACGCCAATTTCCGCTTGCCCCAAATATCCACTTTTGAGACGCTACCACCTGGTTCCGTTATCCAAGCCTGTACTCGGTCGACGATTTCTTTAAAAGCAGTTTCGTCCAGATCAGGATGGACAATAAAAACGATTTCGTATTCGCGCATGGGGAAATTCCTCCTTTCCATGGGATTGCCCCTGAAGTGCGCGCGAGCGCCTCAGGAGCGGAAAGCGACTGCGGTGCAGTCGTTTAGACAACGGCGCTAAGTTTAACACAAAGCCCCTGTTTTGCACAGGGGCACGCAAACAAAGTGTTGCCGGTTTTTTCCAATGAACTACGCAACACCTGAATTTAATTGCTAGACCAGTTAGAACATACCCCAGTCCGCTCCGGTGCCTTCTTCCATCATGGATGGATCCCACATCTCATGACCCATTTCCACAAAGGTGGGTCGCTCGAGGACAGACTCGGCTTTCTGGCGGGTCATTTCCAACATGGCTGGCCCATAGGGGCAAAAGGGTGTGGTCAGAATCATATTGACCTTAGCCTGGTCCTCTTCGATCAGTACATCTCGCACCAACCCCAACTCAATAATATTGAGACCGAGCTCCGGGTCGACCACTTCTCTGAGCGCTTCCTCCAAAACCGGAACCAGATCAGGATGAGTGCTTTCAGCTACCCAGGTGACTTTTTGACCGTTATCTTGGCTCATGCTGTATTCTCCAGGTTCTTCTCCTCAGCATCCTGTGCAACGGAGATGTTTGGTAAGTTTTTGGTGACCGGTGCAGTTTCCGGATTGGCCTCGCGCCGGGAGAGCAGTGGTTCAGGGACCACATAGGTGCAATGAGCGTCCCCATGCAGCACACAGGTCACTTTCTCTGCCGGTACGTCCAAGAAGGCAGAGATCAAGGTCTGGTCCACCGAGCAGACCTCAGGATGGTTCTGGCTGACATGCAAATAAGGGCAGTTGATCTCGCGGATATGGTAAGCGTCGCCCTGCTTTTCCCACTCCACATTGAAGCCCTCTTGGGTTAGAGTCTTCTGCAGCAAATCCAGGCGTTCTTCCATGCTGAGACCGTCGGTCTGACCATCCCCCATATAATCTTCCACCAATCCTTCTGCCATGGTGGCAAAAAGCTGCTGGACAGCTTGATCGGGCATGGTTTCCTTGAGCTGCTCTAATAAGCGCAGGGTCAAGCGCATATAACGGGTGGGAAAATGCTCCACGCCGTCTTCTGTCAGGAAATAGACCCGGCGAGGCCGGCCGACCCCGTGCAGCTCCTCATCGGATGTCACCAGTCCATCTGCCTCCAACCGGGCAATATGGTGGCGAACTGAGATCGGATTGATGCCCACACTTTCCGCCAGGTGGTTAATGGTCGACCGGGGCCGGGTGAGCAAGGTATTTAGGACGCGCTCGCGAGTACTTGTCATGATCTTTCACACCGTCTTTTTCGGTAATTTATTCGATAAGCAGGAACCATGTAATAATTATCACGGCCAAAGCCATGCCCAATAATTCAAAGTATAACAGGCTGGCATAATTTTGTCAATATTTCTGATTTTTATGATTATTATTGACGATAATAAAGAAACATGCTATAATGCCGGGCGACGGAAGAAGGCTGGTCTAGGCGTCAAGGCCGACCAGACGACCAAAATCAGCTGGCATCTCGCCAAACAATTGCTTACAAAATATCACAAGGAGATCATTTTCCATGTCTGAAATGGTAATTCGCAATCTACACGCAAGTATCGATGGCAAAGAGATACTCAAAGGCGTAGATTTAACCATTCGCCAGGGCGAAGTCCATGCTCTGATGGGGCCCAATGGCACCGGTAAATCTACACTGGCATATGTATTAATGGGCCATCCCAATTATGAGGTCACCGGCGGGGAAGTGATCTTCCAGGGTCAAAACATCCTCGAATTAGAACCGGATGAGCGTTCCCATAGGGGCATCTTCCTGGCTTTTCAATACCCGGTCGCCATCCCGGGCGTTACGGTTGCTAATTTCCTGCGCACCGCCATCAACGCCCGCCGCAAAGCTGAAAACGAAGATGAAAAAGGCATCTCGATCCCAGAATTTCGGCGCCTGCTTAAGGCTAAAATGGACCTGCTCAAGATGGATCATAGCTTTGCCGGACGTTACCTTAATGAGGGTTTTTCTGGCGGTGAGAAGAAACGGGCTGAGATCCTGCAGCTGGCTACGCTCGAACCTCAGATTGCAATCCTGGATGAGACCGATTCGGGTCTGGACATCGATGCCTTACGTATCGTTTCTGAAGGCGTCAATACCCTGCGCGGTCCCGAGCTGGGTGTGCTGGTCATCACCCACTACCAACGCATCTTGAATTATATCCAGCCCAATTTCGTGCATATCATGCTGGATGGGCGGGTGGTCGAGTCAGGCGGAGCGGACCTGGCATTGCACCTGGAAGAACATGGTTACGATTGGTTGCGTGAGAAGAATGTCACAGCGGTTTCCTGATTTTTACCGGTATGTTAGTGGAGGTATGTTATGAGTACTGACGCACAAATTTTAGAGGGCTTGGGGGAATACAAGTATGGCTTCCGAGACGATTCCAAGCCTTTTTTCAAGTCGCGCAAAGGCCTGAGCCGTGAAATCGTAGAACAGATTTCGGCCATGAAAGAGGAACCGCAGTGGATGCTGGATTTCCGCCTGCGCGCCCTGGCGCATTTTGAACAGCGCCCCATGCCCAAATGGGGCGGCGATCTCGACAGCCTCAACCTGGATGAAATCTACTTTTATACCAAGCCAATGGAAGAGGAAGGTCGCTCTTGGGATGATGTCCCCGAAAATATCAAAAACACCTTCGATAAGCTGGGCATCCCGGAAGCCGAGCAGAAATTCCTGGCTGGGGTAGGCGCCCAGTACGAATCGGAAATGGTCTACCACAGCATCCAGGAGCACCTGGCTGAAAAAGGCGTCATCTTCAAGAGTATCGAGCAAGGTCTGCGCGATCACCCCGACCTGTTTCGCGAGTATTTCGGCACAGTCATTCCCATTGAAGACAATAAATTTGCAGCCCTGAACAGCGCCGTCTGGTCGGGAGGCTCGTTTGTGTACATCCCCCCGGGGGTAAAAGTGGACCTGCCCCTGCAGGCTTATTTCCGCATCAATGAGGCCGACGCCGGTCAGTTTGAGCGCACCTTGATTATCGCTGATGAAGGCTCTCAGGCGCACTATGTAGAAGGCTGTACTGCTCCTATCTACACCACCGACTCCTTCCACAGCGGGGTGATCGAGATCATCGTCAAGAAGAACGCCCGTTTCCGCTACACGACCATTCAAAACTGGTCCAACAATATGTACAACCTGGTCACCCAACGGTCGATCGTTAATGAGGGCGCCACCATGGAATGGGTCGATGCCAATCTGGGCTCCAAGCTGACCATGAAATACCCATCCTGCTATCTGGTGGGCGAGCGCGCCCACGGCGAAATCTTATCTTTGGCGTTTGCTGCCAAAGGCCAACACCAGGATACCGGCGGCAAGGTGATCCATATCGCGCCGAACACCAGCAGCAAGATCACCTCAAAATCGATCAGCAAAGACACCGGGCGAGCTTCTTATCGCGGCTTGCTCAAGGTACAGAAGGGCGCCTACAACTCACGCTCCAACGTGGTTTGCGATGCCCTGTTGCTTGATCCAAGCTCTCGCTCGGATACATACCCGTACATAGAAATTGACGAAGAAGATGTCTCTATTGGTCATGAGGCTTCGGTATCCAAGGTCGGCGAAGAGCAGCTCTTTTATCTGATGAGCCGTGGTCTGAGCGAAGAGGAAGCCACCGGCATGGTGGTATCCGGCTTTATTGAGCCGCTGGTCAAAGAACTTCCCATGGAATATGCAATTGAGATGAACCGCCTGATCCAGCTTCAGATGGAAGGATCAATCGGGTAATAAGGACAGAAGATGACAGAAAGAACCGTTGTAACTCGAACAAGGCGCGCCCAGCGCTCTGCTCCTAGCGATTTTACATTTACGCGTGAAATGGTCCCAAGTACACAGGGAGCCAATAACAGTTTTATCAGTGAATACCGCAGCCGGGCCTGGGAGCTTTTCCGCAACTTGCCGCTTCCCAGCAGCAAAGATGAACCCTGGCGCCGGACGGATATCCGTGGCTTGCAGGCCAGTTCATTCAGTCTGGCTGGTTCCAGCAACGGGCACGGGCCAGCCCAACCTGCTTATCCCCCAGCTCCAGACATCCTGCTCGAGCCGCTGGCCGGCGAACAGCACGGAGGTCAGGTGGTCCTCTTGCCCGATCAAACCCGCATCACCCTCAGCCCTGATCTGGCGAAAAAGGGCGTTATATTTACCGACCTGGCTACAGCCGAGCGAGAGCATCCGCAACTGCTGCAAAAAATTCTCGGACAGGTAGTACGCCCTGAGGAGGGCAAATTTGCAGCCATGACCGCCTCCTTGGGCCGCAGCGGGGTTTTTGTCTATGTCCCACGCGGCGTCCAGGTCGACGAACCCTTGCACAGCGTGTTGTGGGCGCCGGGAACAAACCTGGCTTATTTCTCACATATCCTGGTGTTGGTGGAGGAAGGCGCTTCGGTGACGTACGTGCACGAGGCCGCCTCGCCAACAGAAATCGACGGTCAAACCATGCATGCGGGCATCGTTGAAATCCAGCTGGGAGACAACGCCCAGTTAAATTTTGTCGAGCTGCAATCCTGGGGCGAGCATGTGTGGAACTTCAGCCACGAGCGCGCCCAGGTTGGACGAGACGCCACTCTAGACTGGATCTTCGGCGCTTTGGGCAGCCACCTGACCAAGAATTTTTCTGAGCTGGACCTGATCGGAGAGGGCGCCACCGGGCGTATGTCTGGCTTCTACTTCACTGACGGCGTCCAGCACCTGGACCACGATACCCAGCAAAACCACCACGCCCCGCATACCACCAGCGACCTGCTGTTTAAGGGAGCGCTTAAAGACCACAGCCGCTCGGTCTGGCAAGGCATGATTTACGTAGCCCCCGGCGCACAAAAAACCGACGGATATCAGGCCAACCGCAACCTGGTCCTCAGCCGGACCGCGCGAGCCGACTCCATCCCCGGATTGGAAATTTTGGCGGATGATGTACGCTGTACACATGGCGCAACCGTAGGTAAAATAGACCCTGATCAGCTTTACTATCTGCGCAGCCGGGGCATCCCTTACGAAGACGCCGAACGCCTGATTGTGGAGGGTTTCTTCGACCCAATCATGCAACGGATCTCTTTCGAAGGCGTGCGCTCGCGTTTTCAGCAAGCTATCCTCGATAAAATGAGTTCGGGAACTTAAAAATCCCAGGAGACGATATTGGCAGAATTGCATTTCACAAAAGCACCCGATCGAAATGAGGCCTTCCAGGTAGGCGATCATGTGGATGTATTTTGCGATCACGATCGCAACAACGAGCGCGTCCGCGACTGGCTGGAGGGAGTCGTCGTGCAAGTCGACCCCAAAATGATTGCGGTGCAGTTCAAGGACAATGTTTACCTGACCGACGGATGGATGGTCCCAGATCATGTTTTATGGATCCCAAAGACCTCCCCACACGTCCGGCCTACCCAGCGCCGGCGCAAGCGCGCCCCAGCGCGCTCGAAATAAGCTCACACGATCCTGGTATGCATACACCATGATCCAATCGATCAAGCCTGCTCCTTCTATTGGAAAAGCTCTGGACGTCGAACGTGTCAGAGCTGATTTTCCGATTCTGCAACGCCAGGCGCGTCCAGGAACTCCCCTGGTATATTTAGATTCCACTGCTACCAGCCAGAAACCGCTGCAAGTAATCCAGGCAATGGATGAATACTACCGGGCCAACAATGCCAATATCCATCGAGGCATCCATACCCTGGCGGAGGAAGCCACTGCAGCATATGAGGGTGCAAGAGAGCGGATTGCCAGATTCATCCAGGCGCCGTCGCCCCGCCAGGTGATCTTTACCCGCAATACCACCGAGTCCATCAACCTGGTGGCTTTCAGCTGGGGTCGCGCCAACCTCAATTCCGGCGACGTGATCGTATTGACCGAAATGGAACACCATTCCAATTTGGTGCCTTGGCAAATGCTGGCAGCAGAAAAAGACCTGCGCCTCGAGTTCATCCCGGTCACGCCGCAAGGCCTGTTGGACCTGGACGCCTACCGGGGGCTGCTTGAGCTAGAACCCAAACTGGTTTCCTTCACACATATGTCCAACGTGCTGGGAACGATCAACCCGGCCAAAGAGATCATCCAACTGGCACATGCTGCTGGAGCCATCACCCTGGTGGATGGCGCCCAATCTGTGCCTCATTTCGCGGTCAGCGTCCAGGACCTCGATGCGGATTTCCTGGCATTTTCCGCCCACAAGATGCTGGGCCCCACCGGTATTGGCGTGCTGTATGGGCGTAAATCCATCCTGGAAAAAATGCCCCCCTACATGGGCGGCGGAGACATGATTAAACGAGTCAGCTTGCGCTCTTTTGTCCCCAACTCCCTGCCGCATAAATTCGAAGCAGGCACACCTGCCATCGCCGAGGCGGTTGGGTTGGGCGCGGCGGTGGATTATTTGAGTTCGACCGGTATGGATGAGATTGCCCAACACGAACACGACTTGACCGCCTACGCCATCGAACGCCTGGAAGAAGTCCCGGGGGTGTGGATATTTGGGCCGCCCGCGCAGGACAAGGGCGGGGTGGTTTCCTTCACATTCGAGGGCGTACACCCACACGATGTTTCGCAAATTTTGGACTCCCAAGGGGTAGCGGTGCGCGCCGGTCACCATTGCGCGATGCCGCTGCACGAAAAATTTAACCTGCCAGCCACTGCCCGGGCCAGTTTCTATTTATACAACACTCAAGCAGAGGTGGACCGCCTGGTTGAGGGCTTGTATCAAGTCAGGGCTATCTTCGGACAATAATATGGATGATTTATATCGAGAGCTGATCATCGAACGTTATAAAAACCCGCTTTACCGGGGCGAGCTGGACCCACACGATATCTCATTTGAAGACGACAATCCCTTGTGCGGCGACCATATTCGCATCGATCTGCGCGTAGATCAGGACGATATCGTGCGAGATGCCCGCTTTGCAGGGCATGGCTGCGCTATCTCCCAGGCTTCGGCCGACCTGCTGGTTGAAGCGGTCATCGGGCAAAGCCTGGAACAGGTCAAAGGGCTGACCAAAGAAGACCTGCTGGACATGCTGGGGATTGAGCTGGGACCGGTGCGTTTGAAATGCGCCCTGCTCTCATTGAAAGTCTTGAAGGCTGGGGTTTACGGACTGGGCGAAGCCAATGACGACCTGGTTGAATAATTGTTGCGAATCCGGTTGGTGGGGAGTGCTATGTACGACTATGCGAAGCTTGACACTGAAAAATTGGATTACTATGAGATCGGCCCCGCAGACGAACTGTTAAACGGCGAGCGCCTGTTCGTGGAGATCGGAGAATTCCAAATTGTCCTGTTCAATATCGCCGGGGGCTTCTTCGCTATCGCAGACCTGTGCTCGCACGACGACGGCCCGCTGGGCGATGGTGAAGTGGAGGACCACCAGGTCATCTGCCCCCGCCACGGCGCTCGTTTCGATCTGCGCAGCGGCGTAGTCCTGAGCCTGCCTGCTTCCGAGGATATCCCGGCTTTCCCCGTCATTGTCGAGGACGGACAGATCAAAGTCGGGGTGCCGGTGGGTTGAACTACCCAGGCTTTTTCCTGCACACCACCCATCCCTAAACACCACCTCAATTTAGGCGCCGCTCTTACTTGGGAGCCCTACCCCAGGCATAAAAAGTCGGCACATATAACACCCGCTCACCGCTCTGCCAGGTTAGCGCATCCAACTGGCGCAGTCGCCTGAGCTGGCTGGCTGGCAGGATATCGTCTAGATCGGAGCGGATCACCGCCCATTCAGACTCTTGTTCTGCGGGCAACAGAGGTCCACGCCACTGCGCTCCCAGCACACCCACTTCAACAGCTTCTAATTCCAGGCTTGTGAACAGCGCTGACAGGCGGCGCCCCATCTCAGGTTGAGCGCCTTGCCGGCGAAGGGCTCTCGTTTGCAGACGACCCAGCTGGTCCAGGTCCGGGGGAAAATCGATACGCCCCCCATAATCAGGTTCTGCCAGAGCCAGCAGTGCGCCGCCTGGGCGGGTTACCCGGCGCATCTCAGACAGGACCTGCACCGGATCAGCCACCCATAAAAGCAGGTAATGGCACAGAACGATATCAAAGCTGCTGTCTGCGTACGGCAAAGCGTGGGCATCGCCCAAGCTGAAAATCGAGCGGGGATAGTTACGCGCTGCTTCAGCCAGCATAAGCGGGTCCAAATCCAAACCGTGAACCTGGAGCGAAAGGCCTTGCTGGAGCTCTTCATGCAGCGCGCCGGTGCCACAGCCCACATCCAGGACCCGCCTGGCATGCTCGAGACCAGCGCGGGGGTACAGATATTGTCGCAGGGAGCGAGTCCAGCGAGCCTGTAAACTGAAGCGCGCATGCCACTCTGGGGGAGAGAGGCTCACCCCTGCTTCCAAATTTGATCCCAAGGATCACGCAGCAGATTGCCCAGGCTGCGTTGAATGCCTTGAGACGGCAACACATCCCCGTCCGGCTCAACGTACATCCACGCCCGCCCGGCTCCCTCGATTTGCTCCTGACCTTCTGTTTCCAGTGAAACCGGGTTCAACACCGAATAAGGCACCGGCAGGTTCCAGATCAACTCAACGTTCAGGCTGGCCTCAAACTCGCGCGCCTCCTGGAGAGCCTCGCTTAAAGCCGGACTGCTGGCGCTGAGGGAGATGGCTTTGACGCCCATCTCGGCCAGACGCTGTAAAAGCGCCTGAATACCGGCGCTGTTTTCCGCTGTAATGGTCAAATGCACAGCTACAAAAATGTCCTCAGCCAGGGCTTTTTCCAGGGCTACCCATTCAGCTTCAATTTCAGGCTGGAAGATCATCGTAAGGTGGTCCAACCCGGTTTGCAGCAGGGCTTTCATGTAGTCAGACTCCGCCAGGCGCAAACCGTCTGTCATCAGACCGGTGACCTGCCCGTGCGCTTCTGCATATTCGATCAGCTCCAGCAAATCTTCCCTTAAAGTAGGCTCACCACCGGTGAAGACGATATGGGGGATGCCGGCTGTCCAGGCTTTGTCCAACACCGTTTTCCATTCATCCGTTTCCAGCTCACGCTCGACGCGCTCCACCGGCGCAGCGCCAGAAGGAAGCTCTTCCAGCAGCCGGTAGGTCAGCGCGCAATCCAAGCGATACGGCGCGCTGATGCCGGCCGGGAAAGGTTCTGTGCGCTCAAAGCCCAGGTAGGTGACCGGATCCAGATCGGGGGTAGCGATCAATGTATCCACCCGCTCGACAAAGTCGTGATAATCCTGGCGGGCCTGTTCCTTGCTGATGCGGTAGCGGAAGGTGATCTTCTTGACCGCCTGTTCTTCAGGCAGGTTCTGCACCAGGTAATAGGCATACTCGGCTGCGGTTTGGTTCAGATGCAGAACGGTGGAGGCGTTGATGATCAACAGGCCTGTCCCGTCCGGTTCCAGGCGTAAGTGCAGGCG
>Ga0114946_10003278_pt1 | contig 10974 bp, 8 predicted proteins | sample WalLakDeSediment_FD_88676 | JGI IMG/M metagenome (GOLD analysis project Ga0114946, IMG submission 88676) | Lake sediment microbial communities from Walker lake, Nevada to study Microbial Dark Matter (Phase II) - Walker Lake 11/02/13 Deep Sediment | ecosystem: Environmental > Aquatic > Freshwater...
ACACCGCCCTCGGCGAAAAGGCCAAGCGAGGCGGCGCGAGGACTTTCACCACGGGCTGCTAGCAGCCCCGTCGGCGATCCAGTGGGCGACGCGGACCAGGTCCGCGTGCGGGAGGGCCTGGTCTGGGGGCATCGGCGCCCCGCGCAGGGCGTGGAGCGGCTCGCCGCTGGCGGTCCGCAGCAGCTTGTGGATCAGGTAGCTCTCGGCTGGGCGCCGCGGGCTGATCATCGGGAACCCGGTCGGCTCCAAGCCCGTGCGCAGGACCAGCGCCGACCAAGCGGTCTCGGGGTCGCGCAGATCGAGGCGGGCGAGGGCGAGCTCGTCCGCGCGTTGGTGGCAGCCGCAGGCGGCTCGCGCGGGGTCGAAGATCTCGCCGGGCTCGAACAGCGCGGTCAGGGACGGGCCCGGGGCGAACTCGGGCGGCTCCGTGGGGGCCGCGTCGGCAGCGTCGCCGGCGATCGTGAACTCGCTAAACCACCGCAGCTCGTCGGCCGAGCTCAGGACCCAGCCTGGCAGGTCCGTGTCGAGCTGCTCGCCGGCCCAGCCGAGCGGGGCCGGGCGCAGCGAGACCCTGTAGGTGATGCCGGGCTGCAACGCCGACGCGGGGGTGATCGACAGCACCGATCCCGGGCACCAGCGCTCGCTCGCGAGCGAGCCGCGGCTGCCCGGCGCGCGCCAGCTGAACAGCTGGAGCTCTTGCTGGGTGTCGAACAGCAGCTCGCCCGAGCGCAGGGTCGCGTCGAGATCGGCGAGGGCGCGGGGATCGAGCTCGGCTGAGAAGCACAGATCGACGGTCGTCCACGGGTCGGCGTCGCGGCTGCGCGGGGCCGGGATCGTCTCGACGATCTCGAGGCCCGCGAGCTCGGCGGCGTAGCGCTGGCGCTCGCCGAGTTCACCGCAGCCGGGCCCGAACAGCGCGACACCGAGGACCACGGCCCGCACCAAGCTCCGCACGCGCTCGAGCCTAGCAGGCCTCGACGGGGCCTGGCAGGCCCCTCCCAGGGCAGATCACTCGAAACCCGCGGATACCGCAAAAATTTGGGGCGAGCCTCGAATCCCCAGCGCGAGCCGCATGCGGGGCCTGAGTGCCGGGACCGTCGGCTCGGGTCCGTCCTTGCGCCGTTGTTGACCCTATGCGCGCTGCCCTGCTATCGTCGCCGCCGAATTCGCTTGTGTTGTACGGGGGATGCACCCCAAACGCACCAGCTCGCCGGCCTCGTCCGGACCGACTCAGGGAGTTTCTCGGTGCACCGCCCGACTCGTCGCCCCACTGGTAGCCTCCTTGGCCGTCTCTCCGGCCGCCGCCTTGCTCGACCCTCGCAGGTCCTGCTGCCCTCGCTCGTCATCGCCCTGGCTTGCGGTGGTTGTGGTCCGTTCGGCTACCTCAAGAAGGTCTCGTCGGACGCGAGCCGGGCCGTCGCAGACGCCGAGGCCGCCGGCGCCGAGGAGTACGCGCCCTACGAGTACTGGGGCGCGAAGGCCTACCTCGATCAGGCCAAGGTCTTGATGGGTTACAGCGAGTACGAGCGCTCCTTCGACTTCGGTGAGCGGGCCAAGCAGCTCGCCAACGAGGCCAAGATCAAGGCTCAACGGGTGAAACGAGGCGGCTCCGTGGTCCACGACGAGAACATCGCCGCGCCCCAGGACAAGGTCGACGCCGGCGGTGAGGCCAGCGCGGCCAAGCTCGAGGTCGGAGGTGAGGGCTGATGACGCTCACGCGACAAAAATCTCGGGTGGGCCTCTTGGGCTTCTTGGGCCTCTTGGTCATACCGCTGGTCGTGACGAGCTGCGCCGGTCGTGAGCTCGAGGGCCAAGTCAGCGGCATCCAGACCCGCTTGCAACACGCGATCGCCGACGGCTCCAAGACCATCGGCTGCGCGCCCAAAGAGACGGCGCTGGCCGAGGCCAACATCAAGTTCGCCGAAGAGGCGCTCAAGATGGGCGAGTACTACCGCGGCAAGGAGCACGTGCAGCTCGCCAACAAGTACGCGCAGATCGCCGAGCTCAAGACCGATCCGATCCGCTGCCACGCGCCTGGGACCGTCGCTGGCCCCGCGGTGCCCAAGGCCGGCGACCGCGACGGCGACGGCTACGACGACGACGTCGACTCGTGCCCCGACGATCCCGAGGACTTCGACGGCTTCGAGGACGAGGACGGCTGCCCCGACGTCGACAACGACGGCGACGGCATCCTCGACGCGGCTCGGCTCGAGAACGGCGTGTGGATCAACCTCGATCAAAAGGACGGCGTCGACTGCCGCAACGATCCCGAGGACCTCGACGGCTTCCAGGACGAAGACGGCTGCCCCGATCCCGACAACGACGGTGACGGCATCCTCGACGTCGACGACAAGTGCCCCAACGAGCCCGAGGACTTCGACAGCTTCCAGGACGAAGACGGCTGCCCCGAGCCCGACAACGACGGCGACGGCATCCCCGACACCCTCGACGCTTGCCCCAACGAGCCCGAGGACTTCGACGGCTTCGAGGACGAGGACGGCTGCCCGGATCTAGCCGTCCAGGTCGACCCTTGCGAGATCAAGCTCGACGACAAGGTCATGTTCGACTCGGCCAAGCACAGCATCGACAGCAAGAAGTTCGGCGACAAGAACCGCAAGCTGCTCAACGACGTCGTCACCGTGCTCAACACCAACCCCGATATCACCATCGAGATCGGCGGCCACACGGACAGCAAGGGCAGCGACAAGTCGAACCAAAAGCTGTCGCAGCGGCGCGTCGACAGCGTGCGTGAGTACCTCGTCGGCAAGGGCATCGCCGGTAACCGGATCACCGCCAAGGGCTACGGCGAGGGCGTCCCCGTCGACACCAACAACACCGCCGAGGGTCGTGAAAACAACCGTCGCGTCGAGTTCAAGCGGACCGACAACCCCGACTGCATCTAGCAGCCACGATCCACAGGGCCCCCGGCCCCCGCGTCCCCTAGGGGCGCTGGGGCCGACCCGCCAGCCGCCGTTTCCCGCCCGTTTCCCGCCCGTTTCCCGCGCCCCCCTCGGGTCGTCGGGAGGAGCCTTACATGGATAGCCTCTTCGCCTCGTTCTCCCCCTTTCGGCCCCATGTCTTTGTTCGCAGCCGTCGTACGCCGCGGGCGGTGACCGGCCTGCTGTCCGGGCTGAGCTTGTTGTTGGCTGGCGCCCTGTTCACGCCCGGGTTGGCCCACGCCGGTCCACGCGACGACATGAAGGTTGCGTACGACCGCGCCCTCGCCGACGCCAACAACCTCGAGTACGACTCGGCGCTCAGCGGCCTCAACGGCGCGATCGCGGCGGCCGAGTCGCAGGGGCATCAAGCCGATCCGGTGCTCGCGTCGCTGTACATGCTCCGGGCCGCGCTGACCTTCTCGGCCGAGGGCCGCGGCGCCAAGGACCGGATCCTCGCGGACCTCCAGCGCGCGGTCTCGCTCAACTACTACGTTGTCGTGCCGATGGAGATGCGCTCGGACGAGCTCGCGGGCTACATGCAAGACGCCCGCAGGGCGAGCGGGGCGACCGCGCCCCAGCCGATCACCCTGACCGACCCGGTCGAGTCCTGCGGCGAGGACCTCCACTTCGAGGTCTTGCTCAGCGTCCCCGACGGCGGGACCGCGGCGCTTTATTGGCGCCGGGCCAGCAGCACCGGCGAGTTCGAGGGCGCCGAGATGCCGGCCTTCTCCAACGTCGCCGAGGTCGAGATCTCGGCCTCCGAGCACGGCGACGAGAGCATCGAGTACTTCATCTACGCTTTCGACGCGTCGAACAACCCGGTCGCCAACCTTGGCCTGCAAGAGCAGCCCCTCGTGATCGAGCAGCGCTGCGCGGCCGCTGCCATCGCCCCGACCGACGGGGATAAAGATCCGGATGTCGCGGCCGCTCCCAAGGAGCCGAGCTCGCTGCCGCGGGTGTGGATCAACCTCGGCCTCGGCACCGGCTTTGGGCTCGCGTCGGGCCAAGCCGAGAACACCTACCGGCAGTTCTTCCCGCGCGGCTCGCAGGTCTACGGCCCCGCCGAGTCCGGCTGCGCGATCGCCCGGTGGGTCGCAGGTACGCGCGACGTCAAGACCCTCACCGCCCCCGAGCTGAGCATGGCGTTCGATGCGTACGGCGCGCCTGGGACTCAGCAGCAGATGATCCAGGCCTACGACCCGGACGCTTGCGCCGAGCGCCACCCGGTCTCGACCGGCTTCGCGCTCGCGCCGTTTCACATCGAACCCGAGGTCTCCTTCCGGGTCGGCAAGCGGGTCTCGATCGGGGTGTACTCGCGGCTGCAGCTGGTGACGGGATCGTCGGTGTACCGCGACGATCCCAAGAAGGACCTGCAAACCTCGTTCACGGAAGACATCCGGTCGCCGGACCCGCAGGGGATCAGGCAAGCGTCCCGGTTCACCTGGGCCGTCGGCGCCAAGTTCAAGTACTTCCTCGGCAAGGAAGGCAAGAAGCTCCGGCCCTTCATCGGCGGCTTCGCCGGCGGCGGCTCCGCCCGGCTTCGCGTCGACATGGGCTTCGCCAACGATCGCAACGGCAACAGCGTGCCCGACAACGTCGAGATCGGGCGTGACAACGGCTTGACCGGCTCGCCCTGCTACCCGGTTTGGCCCTACAACGGCGCTTGCGGCGACGATCTGGCGGGGGGCGACAACGCCTTGGCCCAACAGGTGGCGCAAAACGCCGACTCCACCAGCCGCGTCGACACGGTCCGGATCGGGCCGGTCTTCTTCGGCGCGCTCGTCGGCTTCAACTACCAGATCGCCAAGCACTTCGCCGTGTTCGGCGAGGCGCACATCGGCGGCTGGCTGCCGAGCCAAGCGAGCATGTTGATCGACTTGAGCATCGGGCCGGCGCTCACGTTTTGAGCGCTGGCTGAGGCGTCCGTGACGGGCGCCGCCCGAGGCTGCTAGGCTCCCGCCGACGCATGCTCGGCGCGATCCCTTACGTCGTTCCCCCCGAGAAGACCTTCGAGTTTGGGCGGGACATCCCGCTGCTCGGGGATCACCTCACGATCGGGGTGTTCGGCATCCTCGTCGCGATCGGCGTGCTGCTCGGCATCCACGTCGCGATTCGATACTACGTTCAGGCCAAGGACCTCGACGAGTGGGTGTTCCGCGACCAGGTGTTTTGGGTCCTGGTGTTCGGGTTCGTGATCTCGCACTGGTACTCGGTCCTGTTCTACTTCCCCGAGAAGGTCGCCGAGAACCCGTGGCTCTTGCTGATGATCTGGAACGGCTTGTCGAGCGTCGGCGGGTTCCTAGGCGCGTTCATCGGCATGAATTGGTTCCTGCGTCGGGAGCGGCAGCCGATCCTGGTCTACGCCGACGCCAACATGTTTGGGCTGCTGATCGGCATGTGCTTCGGCCGCTTGTCGTGCGCGCTGATCCACGATCACCCAGGCAAGATCGTCGAAGCTGGCACCTTCTTGGCCGTTGGCCCGTGGCCCTGCCGTTGCCCGGAGGGGCGCGCGCTGCCCGAGTGCTGCTCGGCTGCCCAAGAGATCTGGCGGTGGGACTTGGGCTTGCTCGAGTTCTTGGTGCTGCTCGTGTTGACGGTGTTCGTCTACTTCATCTGGGATTGGCGCAAGGCTCACCCGGGGCGGCTGACGGGCTTGGTCGCGCTGGTCTACGGGCCGGCTCGGTTCGGGTTGGACTTCCTGCGCGAGACCGAAGCCGGCAAGGGCGTCGCGACCCCGGACGCGCGCTACTTCGGCCTGACCCCGGCGCAATACCTCGCGCTCGGGATCTTCGCCGCGGGCGTCTGGCTCTTGTTCCTGCGTAAACCTCGGCCCGAGGATCTCGCCTACGCCCGCGACAGCGATCGCAAGGCCCGGCTGCGTGCGCCCGTCGCCGCGGCCGCGGCCGCGCCCGCCGAGCTCCCGGACGCGCCGGCCGAGGAGCCCGCAGCTGCGGCCGAGGAGCCCGCACGAGCGGCCGAGCGCGACGGTCCGCGCGACACGGACGACGACGACGACGACTAGGCGCGCGGCAGCTCGATCACGAAGCGAGTCCCCTCACCGGGGCTCGAGAACACCGTGATCTCGCCGCCGTGCTCCTCGATGATGCGCTGGACGAGGGCCAGCCCGATCCCCGTGCCGCCGGCGGTGGTCGAGAAGAACGGCTCGAACACCCGGTCGATGTCCTCGCCGGGGATCCCCCGGCCGAAGTCACGGACGCTCAGGCGCACGTGCTCGTCGGTGGCCTGCAAGCCCAGCTCCAAGCGCCCGCGCCCGTCCATCGCTTGGGCGCCGTTGCGGGCCAGGTTCCACAGCACCTGGGTGAGCTGGTCGAGGTCCAAGTCGAACTCCACCGGCTCGGCGGGCAGGCCGAGCACCAAGCTGATCGCCTCGTGGCCTGGGTCGGCGCGGAAGCTGTCGGCGAACTCGTTGAGCGCGCGCCCGAGCTCGACCTTGCTGCGCTGCAGCGTGCGTGGCCGGGTGTAGTCGAGCAGCTCCGAGACGATGTCGGCGAGCCGCGCCGACTCGCGTCGGATCACCCGCATCAAGCGTTGGTCCTCGTCAGACAGCCCGGTCGACTCGAGCAGCTCGGCGCAGCCGGAGATCGCCGCGAGCGGGTTGCGGACCTCGTGCGCGACCGAGGCGGCCAAGGTCCCGAGCGCGGTCAAGCGCTCGTTGCGTCGCACGACCCGCTCCATCTCGCGCAGCTCGGTCACGTCTCGGAAATTCACGATGTGCCCCAAGAACGCGCCGTCCTCGTCGAGCAGGGCGCTGCACGACAGGCCGAGGCTGATCTGGCGGTTGTCGTCGGGTCGTTGCACGCTGAGCTCGAACCGGTTGCGGAGCCCGCCCGAGTCATCGAGGTGGCGACGCAGCCCGGGGATCAGCTCATCGCCATGGCAGCCGTCGATCTTGCCCGTGCGGCCGAGCAGCTCGAACGCCGTCGGGTTGGCGAACAGCACGTAGCCGTCGCGGTCGACGGTCAACAGCCCCGAGCTCAGGGACCGCACGATGTTCTCGTTGAGCGCACGCAGACCGCCGAGCTGCGAGACCGACGACAGCAGCTGGTTGTTGAGGTGCGCCGAGAGGATCGCGACGAGGGCGATGGCGCCGGTCGTGCGCAGCAGCGCCAGCCACACGCTGGTCGGCGAGAGCGGGCTCGCTCGCGGCCGGCCGCTGTCGAGCCCGCCTTCGAGGAGCGAGTCGAGCAGCCCGAGCAGATCGGCTAGGCTCAAGCCCACGTAGACCGCCCCGGCGAGCGCGGCCGCGGTCCAGATCTGCCGGCGGTCGCCCATCGTCGCCGCCCCGAGCACGGCGATCAAAAACAAGAACACGAAGTCCGAGTCGACCCCGCCGGTCAGGGCCACGGCGACCAGCGCGAACGCGATGTCGGAGCCGGTCTGGGCCCAGGCGATGCGTTGCAGGGACGCTAGGGGCCGCGGGGATGAGCCGCCGCGCCCCGCTGACGGTCGCTGCAAAGCCCGCGGTCGGAGCTGCCAGGCGAACACCAGGGTCAGCACGTAGCCGGCGGCGATCGTCGACCACGCGATCCAGTCGCGCAGGCCGAGGTCGTGGTCCTCGACCAGCCAGGTCGTGTACGCCGCGAGCAAGGTGAACGCGGCGAACAGCCCGAGGCGAAACAGCATGAAGTAGCTGATCCGCTTGCGCCGGCCCTCGAGCTCGCCCGCGCGGCGGTTGCCTACGCCGCTGAGATCGGCCCGGAGCTCAGCGCTCAGCGCGATGACATCCGAGGTCTCGGTGCGGTTCGCCACCTATTTGATGCCGCCAGCGACGTCGAAGATCGGCAGGTACATGGCGATCAGCATGCCGCCGACGCCGACCCCGAGGAACACCAAGATCAGCGGCTCGAGCATCGCCGACATCGCCGCGACCGCGGCGTCGACCTCTTCTTCGTAGAAGTCGGCGATCTTTTGCAGCATGTCATCCATCGCGCCGGTCTGCTCACCGACGCCGATCATCTGCACGACCATCGGCGGAAAGATCGCGGTCTCGAGCAGCGGCGTGGCGATGTCCATGCCCTCGGCGATCTTGTTGCGCGCGTAGAGGATGCCCTTTTGGATCACGGCGTTGCCCGCCGTCCGGGCGACGATGTCCATCGCGTCGAGGATCGGCACGCCCGAGGACAGCAAGGTCCCGAGCGTCCGCGTGAACCGAGCGACCGCGCCCTTGCGGACGACGTTGCCGACGACCGGGAAGTAGAGCTTGACCGTGTCCCAGATGTAGCTGCCCCGCGGGGTCCGGAGCGCCGCCGAGAACCCAAACCCCAGGGCCACCAACAGCGGGATCAAGATCAACGCGTTGCCGGTGATGAAGTGGCTGATCGTCAGGACCACGCGGGTCGGGGCCGGGAGCGAGCCGGCGCCGAGATCCTTGAACATGGTCTCGAAGGTCGGTAGCACGAAGGTCATCATGACCAGCATCACGCCGACGCCGACGATGGTGATCGCCGCGGGGTAGACGAGCGCGCCGTTGACCTGGCGGCGCAGCTTGGCCGACTTCTCGAGGTAGGTCGCCATCCGCCGGAAGATCAGATCGAGGATGCCGCCGGCCTCGCCGGCCGCGACCAGGTTGCAAAACAGCTCGTCAAACACCCGCGGGTGCTTGGCCATCGACTCGCTCAACGACTTGCCCGACTCGACCTCGGACTTGACCTTGCTCAAGACCTCGCCAAACCGCGGGTTCTCGGCTTGGCTGGCGAGCATGTCGAGGCACTGCACGAGCGGCAGGCCGGCGTCGATCATGGTTGAGAAGGTCCGGGTGAAGACCACCAGATCCTTGAGCGACACGCCCGAGCCGAAGCTCGGCAGCTTGAGGTCGCGCGACTTCTTTTTGACGCTGTTGATGACCAGGCCCTGGGCGATCAGCCGATCCCGGACCACGCCCTCGTCGCTGGCGTCCATGGTCCCCGAGCGGTGCTCGCCCGCGCGGGTCGAGGCCTCCCATTGCCACGCTGGCATGGTCAGTAGCCCCGCGGCTTGCGTTGGACGTTGGACAGGCCCTTGCCGGCTTGGAGCATCGATTCGAGCTCCTGCGGCTGGCTCGAGCGCGTGATCGCGAGGTCGCGGTCGAGCTGATCGGTGAGCACGAGCTCGGCGAGCGACTGGTTGAAGGTCTGCATCCCGTGCTCGCCCTGGCCGACTTGCATCTGCGAATAGATCTGGTGGACCTTGTCCTCACGGATGAGGTTGCGGATCGCCGGGGTCGGGACCATGACCTCGAGGGCCAAGACCCGGCCGCCGCCCTTCTTGGGCAGCAGCGACTGACACAAGACGCCCTCGAGCACGAAGCTCAGCTGCGCCCGGATCTGGCTCTGCTGGTGAGGCGGGAACACGTCGATGATCCGGTTGATGGTCTGCAGCGCGCTGTTGGTGTGGAGCGTGCCGAAGGTCAGGTGCCCGGTCTCGGCCACGGTCAGGGCCGCGGCGATGGTCTCGGGATCACGCATCTCGCCGATCAGCACCACGTCCGGATCCTGGCGCAGGATCGACTTGAGCGCGCGCGTGAAGCTGTTGGAGTCGGACCCGATCTCGCGCTGGTTGACCAGGCACTTGCGGTGCTGGTGGATGTACTCGATCGGGTCTTCGAGCGTCATGATGTGCTCACGGCGCTCGCGGTTGATCATGTCGAGCATCGCGGCCAGGGTCGTGCTCTTGCCCGATCCGGTCGGCCCGGTCACGAGCACGAGCCCGCGCGGCCGATCGGCCAGCTCGCGCACGACCTGCGGGAGCTTCAGATCATCGAAGGTGAGGATCTCGTAGGGGATCAGCCGAAACGCTCCGGCGACCGCGCCCTTTTGCATGTAGAGGTTGGCCCGGAACCGGGCGAGCCCCTTGACCCCAAACGACAGGTCTACCTCGAGATCCTCCTCGAATCGGTGCTTTTGCTTGTCCGAGAGGATCGAGTAGCAAAGCGACTTGGTGTCGTCGGGCTGGAACGGCGGCGTACGCAGCGGGACCAAGCGACCGTCGATGCGCAGCATCGGCGGCGAATTGCTCGTCACGTGCAGATCGGTGGCGCCCTGATCGACCATCGCCTTGAGCAACTGATGAAGGTTGATTTGGCTCATGCGAATTCGCCTCCAGAGTAGCGATCCCTGGCATTTTTCGCCAACTTTCAGGAGCGTGGGTCGGGCCTATGGGCGCCAGCGCTCACGCGTGAAAACCGCGAGGGCCGTGGGGGCCGCGAGGGCCGTGATCTGGGGCGTTGTGCCCCGTCGCGCGCGACCGCGCGTCGCTCCGTCAATCCTCGCAGTCGTTCGAACACTCGCACTCGCCGGTGTTTTGGTTCCACAAGGTCGGCGGCGAGCCCAAGAACCCGTCTTGGCAGCGTACGGCGGTCACGTTCGTCCCACACTTGACCTCCAGGCCCTTGCAGACGTCATCGTGGCCGCCTCCACAGGTGGCCGAGCATGGCCCGTCGGCGCAATAGACAGCGACGTTGTTGCAGGCGCTGTCGCCAAAGCAATCGATGCTGCACGAGCCCCCGCCGGTGCAGGCGAGGGTCGCCGACTTGCAGCTGTCTTTGCCGATGCAAGCGACGTGGCACGACCACGAGACCGGGCACAGCAAAAACGCGCTGGCGCAGGTCTCCTTGGTGCAGTAGCGCCAGCAAACCCCCTCGAAGCACTCGTCACAGCCCAGCGGACAGGGTCCGAATGACGCTGTGGCCGGGCCGCAGACGCTCGCGTCGCCCTCGCCCTCACCCTCGCCATCGCCCTCGCCCTCGCTATCACCCTCACCATCGCCGTCGCCGTCCCCGCTCAGCCCCATGTCCACGGGCTCGGACCCGAACTCGGCGCCAGTTTCGTCGACCAAGGCTGGCTCCCAGTCGGGGTTGAGCTTGACGCACCCGCTGATCGCGAGCGAGGCGAGCGCGACAACAGCGAGGGTGTTCCGAGAGCCGATCATGGTCGTGGGTCTGTCTGCGCCTGCGCTAAAATTGGAATTGAAGTTCGAGCCGACCAATTCCGGCGCCGACGTGGAGCCGCGTAGCGAGGGCGTGGGGGGCTCGCGTGCG
>Ga0114946_10003279_pt1 | contig 10972 bp, 11 predicted proteins | sample WalLakDeSediment_FD_88676 | JGI IMG/M metagenome (GOLD analysis project Ga0114946, IMG submission 88676) | Lake sediment microbial communities from Walker lake, Nevada to study Microbial Dark Matter (Phase II) - Walker Lake 11/02/13 Deep Sediment | ecosystem: Environmental > Aquatic >...
GCTCACGCCGGAGCTGCGGCGCTTCTACAGGATGACCCAGCGGGGCAAGCTCGCCTGCATCGGGCACGCCTCGGCCTAGCACGTGGCACGAGGCCGGGCCGGCTGCCCGGTGACTGGCGCGCGCCAATCAGGCAAAGTGCCAAGCCCAATGGACAACGGCAACGTGAACATCGGTCCGTGGCTGCTCGCGGCGGCATTTTGCCTGGCGGTGCCGCCCGCGGCGGCGAGCACCGTGGGCGAATTGACGTTCGAGCCGTGCGTTCTGACGACAGTCGGCTTGCCGCGCCCCACGCAGGCGCAGTGCACGACCGTGACGGTACCGGAGAACCCGGCCGAGCCCGCGGGCCGGACGATCGAGCTGGCGCTGGCCTGGATCCCGGCCGAGGCCGAAGCCGATCCTGAGCCGGTGTTCTTCATCGCCGGGGGTCCCGGACAGTCGGCGCGCGAGCAGTATCCTGCACTGGCGCCTGCGCTCAGCGACGTGCGGCGCAGCCGACACATCTTCCTGCTCGACCAGCGCGGCACCGGCGGCTCGCAGCCGTTGTTCTGCCCGGAGGAGGCGGGCGCCGAGGAGGGCCTCGGGATCGGGGCGCCATCCCCGGAGGAGCTGCGCGAGTTCGCCAGACGCTGTCGCAACGAGCTGGAGACGTTTGCCGACCTGCGTTTCTACACCACGGCCGAGGCCGTGTACGACCTGGAGTTCGTGCGCGCCATGATCGACGTCCCGCAGGTGAATCTCATCGGCGTCTCCTATGGCACCCGGGTTGCGCAGCAGTACGCGAAGGCGCATCCGGACCGCGTGCGCACGATCATTCTCGACAGCGTGGTCCCCGCGGACCTGGCGCTCGGCGCGGAACATGCACGCAACCTGCAGGATGCACTGGAGGCGCAGTTCGCCCGTTGCCGCGCCACGCCCGCCTGCCGGGAGGCCTACGGCGATCCCGCGGCACGCCTGGAGGCAGTGATGCTACGGCTGCGTGCCGGCGGGCTGGCGCCGGTGCGGTACCGCGATCCGACCAGCGGGGAATGGCGTGAGGAAGTGCCCAGCTACGGTCATCTCGCGGGCGTGCTGCGGCTCTATGCTTATATGCCGTTGACCGCATCGCTGCTGCCGTTACTCGTCCACCAGGCTGACGAGGGCGACTACGCTGCGCTGCTGGCCATGGGGCGCATGATTGTGCGTGACCTGGTCGGCCAGATGGCCTCGGGGATGCACAATTCGGTGATCTGCACGGAAGATGCCGATGAACTCGAACAGCAAGGCGAAGCACAGGGCACGCTGCTGGGCGAGGATTTCCTCGACATCATCCTGGCGCAATGCGACGTCTGGCCGCGCGGCACCCGGCCGGCGGATTTTCGCGTGCCGCTCACGGGCGACATCCCGGTCCTGCTGATCTCGGGGGAATTCGATCCGGTCACACCGCCGCATTATGGCGACCGCGTGGCCGCGCACCTGCGGCATGCGCGCCACGTGGTGCTCAAGGGCCAGGGGCACAGCCTGTTCAGCACCGGTTGCATGCCCCAGCTGGCCGCGCAGTTCATCGAGCGCGCCGATGCGCTCGATCTCGACGCCTCCTGCCTGGAGCGCATCGCGCCATCGCCGCCCTTTTCCGGCCTGTACGGCTGGGAGCCATGAGCGGGAGCCGGCGGGAATGATCGAGGTCCAGGACCTGCACAAGGCCTTCAAGGCCAGGACGGGGCTGGTGCGCGCGGTGGACGGCGTGAGTTTCACCGCGCGCGACGGACTGATCACCGGCTTGCTCGGGCCCAACGGCGCGGGCAAGACCACCACGCTGCGGATGCTGTACACGCTCATGCGGCCGGACCGCGGCCGCGTCGGGATCGATGGCCGCGACGCCGTCAAGGAGGCTGCAGCGGTCAGGCGCAGCCTCGGGGTATTGCCGGATGCCCGCGGGGTCTACAAGCGCCTCAGCGCGCGCGAGAACATCACGTACTTCGGCAGGCTGCACGGGCTCGACGACCGCACCATCCGCGAGCGCACCGCGCGCCTCGTCACCGCGCTGGGGATGGAGGATTTCATCGATCGCCAGGCGGAGGGCTTTTCGCAGGGCCAGCGCACCAAGACCGCGATCGCCCGCGCCCTGGTGCATGACCCGAAGAACGTCATCCTCGACGAGCCGACCAACGGGCTCGACGTGATGACGACGCGGGGCCTGCGCGACTTTCTGCTTGCGCTCAAGGCGCAGGGCCGCTGCGTGATCCTGTCGAGCCACATCATGCAGGAGGTCGCGCTGCTCTGCGATCACATCGTCATCATCGCGCGCGGCAAGGTGATGGCCCAGGGCAGCGCCGACGAGCTCAGGCTGCTCAGCGGCGAGCAGAACCTCGAGGACGCGTTCGTCCGGCTGATCGGCTCGGAAGAGGGCCTGTCCGCATGAGCACGCTGTGGACCGTGATGCGCAAGGAATTGCTGGACCTGTTCCGCGACCGGCGCACGCTCGTGCTGGCGCTGTTGATGGGCCCGCTGTTGTTCCCACTGCTGATTCTCGGCATGGGCTCGCTGGCCGAGTCGCGGGCGCGCACGCAGCTCGAGAGCACCCTCGAGCTGCCGGTCATCGGTGCGGACCATGCGCCGAACCTGGTCGCGTTCCTGGACACGCACAACATCCGCGCGATCGACCCGCCCGAGGACCCCGCGGCCGCCATCCGCGAACAGGCCTACGAGGTCATCCTGCAGATTCCCGCCGACTATCCGGCGCAGTGGCGCGGCAGCCGTCCCGCGGTGGTCGAAGTGCTGTACGACAGCTCGCGGCAGGATTCGCGCATCCCGGTGTCGCGCGTCGAGAACGCGCTGCGCATCTACAGCCGCCAGGTGGCGACGCTGCGGCTGCTGTCGCGCGGCGTGGATCCCTCGCTCGGCGAGGCGGTGGTGCCGGGCCGCCGCGACCTGTCGACGCCGGAAGCTCGCCGCGGCATGGTGCTGGCGTTCCTGCCCTACCTGCTGATCCTGAGCGCCTTCCTCGGCGGCGCGTACCTGGTGATCGACATCACCGCGGGGGAGCGCGAGCGCCAGTCGCTCGAGCCCTTGCTGGCGACGCCCTCGAGCCGCGAGGCGATCATGAGCGGCAAGATCGCCGCGGCCTGCGCCTTCGGCATGCTCAGCCTGCTGCTGATCCTGTTCAGTTTCAAGCTCAGCTTCCAGTTCGCCGGCAGCGGGCCGTTTCGCGGGGTGGACGTGTCCTTCGCGGCGATGGGCCGGCTGCTGGCCATCCTTGCGCCGATGGTGCTGATCGGTACCACGCTGCTGACGCTGATCGCGGCAAGCGTCAAGTCGGTCAAGGAAGCGCAGAGCTACATGAGCGTGCTGATGCTGCTGCCGATCATTCCGACCGTGATCCTGCTGGTCAGTCCCGTGAAGAGCGAGCTGTGGATGTTCGCGGTGCCGTTCCTCGCGCAGAACCAGGCAATCCTGATGGTGCTGCGGGCCGAGACCATCGCGCCGCTGCAATGGCTGGTGTATGCGGGCGCGGGCTGCGGGCTCGGCCTGGTGCTGTGGCTGATCGCCGCGCGCCTGTACCATCGCGAGAAGCTGGCCATCAGCGCCTGAGGCCGGACACGCTATACTCCGCGGCGACCCCCAGGCGCGGGAGAAGCCGTGAACCAGATCATCGTGCTCGTACTGCTCGCCGGCCTGGCCCTGTGGGGCGTGGTGATATTCAATCGCCTGGTGAGGGACCGGAACCAGGTGCGCTCTGCGTGGAGCGACATCGATGTGCAGCTCACGCGGCGCCACGACCTCGTCCCGCAACTCGTCGAAGCCGTGCGCGCCTACGCGAGTTACGAGCGTGCGACGCTCAGCGCGGTCACCGCATTGCGGTCGCGGGCCGAGGCGGCGGGGAGCCTGCGTGACAAGGCGCAGCTCGAGGACGAAATGCAGGCCGGATTGCACCGGCTGATTGCCCTGGCCGAGTCCTATCCGGAACTGAAGGCGGACGGCAACTTCCTGCAGCTGCAGCGTGACCTCGTGGAGACCGAGGACCACCTGCAGTACGCGCGCCGCTTCTACAACGGCGCGGTGCGCATCTACAACACGCGCATCGAGACGTTTCCCGACATGCTGGTGGCGAAGTCGTTGGCCTTCTCGCCGGCGGAGTTCTTTGCGGTGGACGACGCCGAAGTGCGGGCAGCGCCGCGCCTGGAGCTCTCCTGATATGCGGCGTTGCGTCGCGCTGCTGCTGGCGGCACTGGCCTGGAGCCTGCCCGGGTTCGCAGCGGAGCGCATCCTCGAGTACCACAGTGAGATCGAGGTGCGCGCCGACGCCTCCATGACGGTAGCGGAGAAGATCGTGGTCGAGGCGACCGGCGATTTGATCCGCCGCGGCATCTTCCGGGACTTTCCCACCGACTACAGTGACCGGCTCGGCAACCGCTACCGCGTGGGCTTCGAGGTTCTCGGCGTGACGCGCAACGGGCAGGCCGAGCCGTTCCACACCGAGCCGCAAGCCAACGGTATTCGTGTCTACATCGGTCGCGCCGATGTATTCGTGGCTCCGGGACGGCACGAGTACGCGATTCGCTATCGGACGGATCGCCAGCTCGGATTTTTCGAAGGCCACGACGAGCTGTACTGGAACGTCACCGGCAACGGCTGGGATTTTCCCATCGAGCGCGCCGGCGCCGTGGTGAGGCTGCCGTCCTCCGTGCCGATGAGCGAGGTGAGGCTGGAGGCCTACACGGGGAGGCAGGGCAGCCGCGAGCAGAGCTACCAGGCGGCCGCTTCCGGGGGCGAGGCGAGCTTCACCGCGACCCGGCGGCTGGATCCGCGCGAGGGCCTCACCATCGTCGTCGGCTGGCCCAAGGGGCACGTCCATGAACCGGGCCGTGCCGAGCGGCTGGAATGGCTCCTCGCGGACAACCGCGGCCTGCTGACGGCCGGCACGGGGGCGCTGCTGATCCTCGCCTACCTGGTCTGGGCCTGGACGCGCCACGGGCGCGATCCGCCGCGCGGGGTGATCTTCCCGCACTACGAGCCGCCATCGGGCTATTCGCCCGCTTCGGCCCGCTACATCATGCGGATGACCTATGACAACCGGACCTTCACCGCAGCCATCCTCAGTCTCGCGGTCAAGGGCCACCTCGAGATCGGCGAGACCGGCGGCAAGTACATCCTGCACAAGACCCGCTCCGACCAGCCGCTGGCGGCGGGAGAAAAGGCGCTGCTGGGCGCGCTGTTTGCCGCGGGCGATTCCGTTGCGCTGGAAAACAAGAACCATGCGCGGCTCGGCCGGACAAAGATCGCTCACCACAAGTCCCTGCAACGCGATTACCAGGCGAAATATTTCCTCACCAACACCCTGTTGCTGGTGCCGTCGATCGGTGCGACCGCGGCGCTGGCGTTCGCCATCAAGCTGATGGACGAGTTTTCCGTGCTGGTGACGGCGGTGTTCGTGATCCTGATTGCCGCCCATTTCCTGTTCTATACCCTCATGCGGGCGCCGACGGCGCGCGGCCGCCAGTTCCTGGACAAGCTGGAGGGCTTTCGCATGTACCTCCAGGTGGCGGAGAAGGACGAGTTGAACCTGCGCAATCCGCCCGCCAGGACGCCCGAGCTGTTCGAGCGGTACCTGCCGTTCGCGCTGGCGCTCGGGGTGGAACAGAAATGGGCCGAGAAGTTCGCCGCCGTGTTCGCGCGCATCGGCACCGAGGACGGCTCGAGCTATCGTCCGCGCGGGTATGGCGGGAACTTCAATCCGCGGCAGCTCGGCAACTTCACCAAGGGTGTCGGCGCATCGCTCAACTCGGCGATTTCCTCGGCTTCCACGGCGCCCGGCTCGAGCTCGGGCGGCGGCGGAGGCGGTTCCTCCGGTGGTGGCGGTGGCGGCGGCGGCGGCGGCGGTTGGTAGCGGCTGGTAGCGGCAGCCATGGTGATACGCGCTGTTTCTGTCCTTACCCCCACCCGATTTCGTCGAGGTAATCGTCGTCCAGCCCGAAGTAATGGGCCAGCTCGTGCAGCACGGTGCGGCGGATTTCCTCGCACAGCTCTTCATCCGGGAGTTCGAGCTCGAGATGCGGCAGGCGAAATATCCATATCGTGTCCGGCATCACATCGACGTAGTCATGGCCGCGCTCGGGCAGGGCGATGCCGTCGTAGAGCCCGAGCAGTCCCTCGTCGTCCGGGTCCTGTTCGCGGGTGGGCCGCTCCTCGACCACGACCCGCAGATTGTCGATTCGCGCGAGGGCCCAGTCCGGCAGCCCGTCGAGCACCTCGTCGATGATTCGTTCAAACTCCTTGCGTTGCATCCGGCAAGCCTATCAGGCAGCGGGGGTATGGACTAAGTCCGCGAAGTGAAAGAAAGTGTCGCCATGACCCAGAAGCGCGCCCTCGTCGTCGATGACTCCCGCTCCGCGCGGGTGGCTCTCAAGGTGCTGCTGGAGCGACAAGGGATCGCCGTGGAATTCGCGGAGTCCGGCGAGGAAGCGATCGATTTCCTGAAGCACCAGGAGGTCGACGTCATCTTCATGGATCACACGATGCCGGGAATGGACGGCTTCGAGGCCGTGACCGCCATCAAGGCGGAGCCGCGCACCGCGATGATCCCGGTGATGATGTACACCGCGAAAGAAGGCGAGGTCTACGTCGGGCAGGCGCGCGCGCTCGGGGCCGTCGGGGTGCTGCCGAAAGAAGTGCAGCCGGGCGTGCTGTTCGAGATGCTGCTGAAGCTCGGGCTGGTCCAGGACCGCCGGGCGGGGCGTCGCCGTCGCGCCAGCGACACCCGTGCGTCGGCCGCGGCGAGAGCCGAGAAAAAGCCGGAGCAGGAAGACGAGACCGACCGGCTGCTGGAGCGCCAGGCGCTCGGCATGTCGATCCAGGCACTGATCACGCGCATCCTCCAGGACCAGCATCTCGAGCTGCGCTCGGACATCCTGGCCAGCAACCGCGATTTCGCAAAGCGGGTGGCGGAAGAGATCCACGAGAAACAGCAGGCCGACGAGGCACTGCAGGAAATCGAGCTACCGCCGCGAACCGGCCTCGGCAACGGCGTGCTCGCGCTGGTCCTGCTGCTCGGGCTGCTGCCTGCGCTGGTCCTGTTCCTGATGCTGTCGCAGTCGTGGGGCGAGCGCGACGCCCTGCTCGAGGACCGGGCGCAGCTTGTCGCTGCAATCGAGCGACAATCCGCGGAGCTCGATTCGCTGCGTGCCGACCTGTTCTCCGGCGCCGTTGGCGGGGATTCCGAGGCGGATGCCCGCTCCGGGGCGTTGCTCGAGTCGCTGCAGTGGGCGATCAACCAGGACAACCACTTTCCTTATCATGAAATCCCGTTCAACGATGCACGACTCGATCGCCTGCGCGAATTGCTCGGGCGCCTCGCCGCCATCGGCTTCAACGGGGTGGTACGCCTGGATGCTCACCTCGGAGAATTCTGCCTCGGCGACGACGGCGAGGGGGGTTATCGACTCGCGGAGCCTGAGACGTCGATCATGGACTGTGCGCTGTTCGGTCACTCGCTCGGCGGCTCGGCATCAGCCGGGGAACAGCAGTCGCTGGCCTTCGCGAATTTCCTGGCCAGTTCTCCGCTCGTCAACGACCGGGGGATCGAGGTGCAGATCGTGCCTCACGGGCTGCGCGACTCGGTGCGCCGCAATCAGTTCCCCGCCAGTATCCGCACGGCGGGTGAATGGAACCGCATCGCCGAGCGGAACAACCGCATCGAATACACGCTGATCCCGGCCGAGTGACCGCGGGCGTCAGTGTCGGCAGTGCCAGCCGAGCGCATCGCGCCACGGCAAACGGTGTCCCGCGTCAGTCGAAGCGTGCGGGGGAGAGGGGTGCGAGGTCGAGCACGGGCGCACGGCCGAGCAGGAGATCGCGCACCAGGATTCCGGTGATCGGCGCCATGCTCATCCCCAGCATGCCGTGTCCGGCGGCGATCACCACGTTCCCCAGCCGCGGTGCGCGGCCGATGACCGGCAAGTCGTCCCAGGTCATGGGGCGCCAGCCGCACCAGCTCTCGGTCGGCTCGCCCGCGCCCGGATCGTGCAGGAATTCGGCCGCGCCGCGCCGCAGCGCCGCGAGGCGCACGGGATTAAGGCGCGCGTCGTAGCCGGAGAACTCCATTGTGCTGCCGAGGCGAAATCCGTCGGCCCAGGTGGTCACGCAGACGCTGGGCTCCTTCAAGACCAGCGCCCGGGTGGGCGCCAGCCCGGGGCGCGGAAAGGTCAGCGAATAGCCCTTGCCGGGCTGGATCGGCAGTCGCAGGCCCAGCGATCGCACCACACCGGGCGACCAGGCGCCCGCGGCGACCACGATTGCGCGGGCGCTCCAGCGGCGCGACCCCCCGTTCAGTCCGGCGACGCGATCGCTCTCGAGCTCGAATTCGTCCACTGCCGCCTACTCGAAGAGCTCGCCGCCGGCCGCCCGGACCGCTTGCGCCAGGCCCGCGACGAACCGGTCCGGCCGCAGGCAGGCGTCGCCCGGGAACCAGATGCCCCCGGCCACGCCGGGCCTGAGGGCGGGCTCCTCGCGCTCCATGCGTGCGCCGTCCCACAGCGCGGCCTCGATGCCGAGCGGCTGCAGGGACTGCGGCAGCCCGGCGTGCGCGGCGAAACTGGTCGGGTCGCGGAACACGTACAGCAGCCCGGAACGCTCGAAGCCGCACTCGATCCCGGTCTCGTCCAGTAACGGCCCGAGGGCTTCGAAGGACGCATTCAGCAGCCCGGCCCGCAGGCGCGCGCCGCGGGCGTGATCGGCGGCATTGCTGTGCGCCATGAATTTCAGCAGCCAGCGCCAGAGCGCCGGATCGAGCCGCGGGCGGATGTAGAGCGGCGCGTCGGGCTTGAGCATCCACTTCAGGGCACGCCCGATGACGCCCGGCTCAGGCAGCGGCGGCGCGTGGCTCGGCGTGATGGTGCCGCAGTTGCCATGGGAGGCGCCGTCACCCGGGCGGCCGCGCTCCAGCACAGTGACGCTGCGGCCCGCGCGCAGCAGGTACCAGGCACAGGCGAGGCCGATGATCCCGCCGCCGACGATCAGCACATCGCTCGCCCGTTCCGTCATGCACGTCATTCTATCGGTTGCCCTGGCCGGGCAGACGGAAATTCTGCACCGCCGTCCCGGTGCAACCGTTAACATGGCATGCCACACAGAGGCGGGAGGGGACGGCTTGGCGGCAGCACAGGACACGGCGGCGAGCACGCCCGCGCCCCGGCGCAACCGGCTGGTGCTGGGCGGCATCTCGGTGGGGCCGTTGCATGACGTGTCGCTCGAGATCGAACCGGGCGAGATCGTTTGTATCTCGGGCGAGTCCGGCTCCGGCAAGACCCGGCTGCTGCGCGCGATCGCGGACCTCGAGCCGCACCGGGGCGAGGCGGCCATCGGCGCGGACCGGCGCGCAGCGGTGGCCGCCCACTGCTGGCGCGGTTGGGTCATGCTGGTGCCTGCCGAGAGCAGCTGGTGGGGCGACACGGTGCTCGAGCATTTCCTCGATCCGGTGCCGGGCAGCCTTGCGGCCTTCGGCCTGGATGAGGAGGCGCTCGACTGGGAGATCAGCCGGTTGTCGTCCGGCGAAAAGCAGCGGCTTGCAGTGCTCAGGGCACTGTCGCACGAGCCGCGCGCGCTGCTGCTCGATGAGCCGACCGCCAACCTCGATCCGGACCTTGCCCGCGCGGTCGAGGCCTGGCTGCGGGACTACGCGCGACGCGAATGCATGCCCGTCCTGTGGGTCGCGCACGATCGCGGCCAGATCGAGCGGGTCGCGGACCGCCATTTCGCCATCCGCGGAGAGCGGCTCGAGGAGCACCCATGTCGGAGGGACTGATCGACCTCACGTGGTGGAAGCTGGCGATCGGCGCGGCGCTGGTGGTGGCGCTCGCGGTGGTCACGCACCTGGGCCGGCTGGGTCTCAGCCGGGACCTGCTGATCGCCGCGACGCGCATGGTGATCCAGCTCGCCATCATCGGGTTCGTGCTGGAGACGCTGTTCGCAGTGGCGGCGCTGCACTGGGTGGCGCTGATGGCGATCGTCATGTTGCTGCTGGCCGGGCGCGAGGTCATGTCGCGCCAGAAGCGGCGCATGACCGGGGGCTGGGCCTTCGCGATCGGCACCGGATCGATGTTCATCTCGGCATTCGCCGTGACGATATTCGCGCTCGCCGTGGTGATCGGCCCGGCACCGTGGTACACGCCGCAGTACGCGATCCCGCTGCTCGGTATGCTGCTCGGCAACACCATGACGGGTGTGGCGCTCGGCATGGACCGGCTCACCGACAGCACCTGGCGCCAGCGCCAGGTCATCGAGGGACGGCTCATGCTCGGCCAGACCTGGAGCCAGGCGATCGGCGACCTGCGCCGTGACGCCATGCGCAGCGGCATGATCCCCATCATCAACGGCATGGCCGCCGCCGGCGTCGTCAGCCTGCCGGGCATGATGACGGGCCAGATCCTGGCCGGCAGCCCGCCTGCGCTGGCCGTGAAATACCAGGTGCTGGTGTTCCTGCTGATCGCCGTCGGCACGGGATTCGGCACCGCGGCCGCGGTCATGGCGGCCAGCCGGCGATTGTTCGATGAGCGCCAGCGGCTCAGGCTCGACCGGATCGGCGCGCAAGGAACCCAGGGTTGACTTCGAGGTCCGTTGACCTAAGGTGCTGGAGACGAGGGCCGGGCGGCGTCAGGGAAAACCAGGTACGACATGATTCGAGGCCACGGCCGATGAGGCGGATTGCGGCTCCTCTGAGCGTGCTGCTGCTGGCGGGGATCGGCGCCGGCTGTGGCGGCGGTGGCGGTGGCACACCGGCCTTCACGGTGACTGCCACAGCAACCGACGGCGGCGCGATCAGTCCGCAGAGCGTTCGCGTCGCGCAGGGCAGCCAGACCACTTTCACCGTCACTCCGACGCAGGGTTACAGCATCCAGGGGGTCACCGGCTGCGGCGGGGCGCTGGCCGGCAACACCTACACCACGGCGCCGATCACGGCGGCGTGCACCGTGTCGGCCACGTTCGCGATCAACCGCTACC
>Ga0114946_10003280_pt1 | contig 10971 bp, 10 predicted proteins | sample WalLakDeSediment_FD_88676 | JGI IMG/M metagenome (GOLD analysis project Ga0114946, IMG submission 88676) | Lake sediment microbial communities from Walker lake, Nevada to study Microbial Dark Matter (Phase II) - Walker Lake 11/02/13 Deep Sediment | ecosystem: Environmental > Aquatic >...
CCCGATGCCGCCTCCCGCGTTGCGGCGCTTCCGGAACGGGACGCCACGACAGGAGCACCTGACGGCAAACGGTAGGCCGCCGATATGTGGATCCGATGAACGCGAGGTGAGAGACGGTGCAGGCGGCACCGCGCGGACCGTCGCGCCTGACGTATAATGCCCGTTGGTGCGCCCGCGGCACGACAACGACTGCCTGGAGTCCACCATGAGCGCCTCACGCGAATCCATGTCCCTGCTGCGGTCCCTGCTGCCGCCGCTGCTCTCGGTGCTCGCGCTGGCATGGGCGGCAACGGGTTGCGTTCGCATGCTGGACCGCTTCTCGCCGGTGGCCGCGCCGCGGACCGCGGTGCCCGCCGGTCCGGCGCAGCCCGTGAGTGCGCCGGAGCCTGTGGCGCCCGAGGAGCACATCGAGGGGCCTTCGGCCGCCGCCGCTCCGCCGGACGGGGTCGCGCCCGCGTCCGTTCATGTCGTGGTCACCGGCCGCCTGGTGGACGGTGTCAGCGGCCTGCCGGTGCGCGACGCGGGCGTGGCGCTGCTGGGCCTGGAGCGACGGACCATCACCGGTCCCGACGGCGGGTTTCGCTTCGACGGCGTCCCGGCCGGGGCCCTGACCATCGTGCTGGGCCCGGCCGAGGGGCACGTGGCGCGCGGCGCCCACGCGCATGTAGAGCCCGGCGCCGGCGATCTGGGCGTGCTCCACCTGATGCCCGCGTCGCCGCCCACACTCGTGGTTCCGGAATACGGTGCCAGGATAGAGGGCTGCAAGCACACCGACCTCACCATCGCCAGCGACTCGTTGCCGCAGCCGGTCTCCATCCGCGTGACGTGCCTGGAGCGGGAGCGCCAACTGCCCGCGCCTCCGCCGGCCGGTCGCCTGCCGCTGTTCGTGCTGGACCTGTCGCCGGGTGCCCTGGAGACCCTGGGCGCGGCCCGTCTCAGCGTGCGCTTGCCCGCGCAGCCGCGCTACGGCCAGGGCGTGTCCCTGGACCTCTTGCGGCTCGACCTGGAGCGGCTGATCTGGATCCCCACAGCCACCCTGGAGGTGGATCCCGGCGGCCATTCGGCCAGCGGCCGGTTGGACGCCCTGGGAACGTACATGGTGGCCGCGCCGCCGTTCGGAACATTCGGCACCGATGCGGCCGGGCCGCGGATCGGACAGCTGCGCGTGGCCGCTCGTCCGGACGGGGTGCCCGTGGACCTGTGGCCGGCCACCACCGTACTGGTCTACGCCGCCTTCGACTACACCGGCATGGCCAACACGCCCGTGACCGTGCGCACGGCCGGAGTTGGGGGCGGCGTGCTGTTCGAGGCCTCCCGGCCGTATGCCGACCAGGGGCGGGACGCCGTGCCCATGGTCCACCCCAACGGCGTGTGGCCGCCCGGCCGCTACGTCACCAGCGTCGCAGTGGGCGAGCCGCCCACCACGGCGCACCAGGTCTCCTGGATGGTGACCGACAGGCCGACAGCGGTCCCGCCCACCGCCACGCTGCCCGCGCCGTCCGCCGCCAGCAGCGCGGCGCCGGGGCGGCCGGTGCAGGCGCCGCCAGCCGGCTGCCCCACCCCGCCGGGCTGGTACTCCTACGTGGTGCAGCCCGGCGACACCCTTTCCTGGCTGGCCGAACGCACCGGCGCGACGGTGGCGGCGTTGTTGCGCGCCAACTGCCGCGAGCGGACCGCGCTCGTGGCCGGCGAGCGGTTGTACCTGCCGCAGCCGCCGGCGCGCCGCCAGGCGCCCGGCGCGCCGTGGGATCGGTCAGGGTCGGCGCCAGGGCCAACCGCCACGGCGGCTTCGCGGTCGGCCAAGCCCGACCCCTGGACGTCGCCGATCCCGCCAGCCGCGCCGCCGGACGTGCCCACCACCTGGTACACGCCGCCCGCCGGCCCAGCGCCGGGCAAACCCAGCCCCGCTCCGGCCACGGCGGCGCCACGGCCCACCGATGTCTCGCCGCCGGCAACGCCGCTGCCGCCCCAACCGATGCCGACACCGCCTCCGCCCGAGGCGACGCCGCCATCGGAGCCAGGTGAAGAGCCCACGCCGAAATGGCCCACGCTGCCGCCGGAGACGGCCACGCCCTGACGAGCGCCGCCGCAGCGGCCGCTCAGGTGATCGCGGGCATCCGTGTCCAGTCGTAGCCGATGGTGGGGTCGTCGTGCGGAATGCGCCCTTCGTCCGCCGGATCGTAGACGCGCGACGTGACGTAGAACAGCTGCGTGATCCCACCCAGCACCCGACAGCCGTGCGCCACGCCGGGCGGTATGCGCACGACCTTGTGCCCGTACTCGGGACCCAGCAGCAACTCCTGCAACTCACCGCACGTGGGCGAATCCGAGCGCGTGTCGTAGAGCGCCACCTTGAGCGCCCCCATGGGCACGTACCACCAGTCCACCTGGCGCGCATGGACGTGCCACGCCTTGGCCGTTCCCGGATGCATCAAGGCATACGACAGCTGCCCGAATCCCTCGCCAAAGAAGGCGTCGGTGACGCGGATGACCTCACGGAACACCTGCCGGTCGTCCGCGTGACCCACCAGCTCCTTGACTTCCACGCCCTCGATCAACGCCTCGCCCCCTTCCTGACGCGCCCAATCACTCGCCGTCAAAGCGCGCGAACACCGCCACGGCGTTCTGGCCGCCCAAGCCGAACGAGTTGGACATGGCCACCCGAATGTCCGCCGCTCGCGGCCGGTGGGGCACGTAGTCCAGGTCGCACTCCGGATCCGGGTTGTCCAGGTTGATGGTGGGCGGCAGCATGCCCTCGCGCAAGGCCAACACCGTGGCCACGCCTTCGACCGCGCCCGCGCCGCCGAACAGATGCCCGACCATGCTCTTGGTGGAGCTGACGGGACAGCGGTAGGCCCGCTCGCCGAACAGCTGCTTGATGGCCACGGTCTCGGCCACGTCGCCGAGCGGCGTCCCGGTGCCGTGGGCGTTCACGTAGTCCACGCTCTCCGGCGGCAGCCCCGCCGAGCGGAGCGCCGCGCGCATCGCGCGGAGCGCGCCCAATCCGCTCGGGTCCGGTGCGATCAGGTGATGGGCATCGTTGGACGCCCCGTAGCCCAGCACCTCGGCGTGAACCGCCGCCCCGCGCGCCAGGGCCAGATCCATCCTCTCCAGCACCATCACGCCGGCGCCTTCGCCCCCCACGAACCCGTCGCGGTCCCGATCGAACGGGCGGCTGGCCCGCTCCGGTTCGTCGTTGCGCGTGGAGAACGCGTTGCCCACGCAGAAGCTGGCCAACGCCAGCTCGCACATGCCGGCCTCGGTCCCGCCGGCCACCATCACGTCGGCGTCTCCGCGCCGGATGACGGCCGCCGCCTCCCCGATGGCCTGCGTGCCGGCGGCGCACGCCGTGACCACGGAGTTGTTGTACCCCAGCAATCGGTAGCGATGGGCCACGTGGAATCCCGCCATGTTGGCCGGCGACATGACCACGAAGAACGGCGAGATGCGCATGCCGCCCCTGTCGCGCATGATCTCCACGGCGGTCTGGGTCTCGTCCATGGCGCCGATGGCCGAGCCCATGAGCACGCCGGCGCGGTCGCTCTCCAGGCCGTGGCCCAGACCGGAGTCGGTCAATGCCTCACCGGCCGCCGAGAGGGCCATCTGCGCGAAGCGCGCCACGCGCCTCGCCTCCTTGGTGGACAGCACGGCGGGCGGGCGGTAGTCACGAACGATGCCGGCGATCCGCGTCGGGTAGGCGCCGGCGTCAAAGATGTCGATAGGGCCGATCCCGCTGCGGCCCTGCAGGACGCTGGCCCAGAACGTGGGCACGTCCTGTCCGATGGACGTCACCACGCCCATGCCCGTGACGGCTACCCGCTGGGCCAGCGGCAAGCCGCGGCGCAAGTCCGCGAGCAACCGCACGCTCTCACGCTGCGCTGCCATGGACCACCCTTTCCAGACCACGACCGACCGTGACGGTCGTCGGACGAATCAGCAGCCTACTGGACCGCCGCCACGGTAGGCACCGGGCTGGGACGGTCGGCGGCAACCCTGCCCCACGTCGCCTGCGGCCATATGCTGAGCCAGGCGCGGCCCACAACCCGCGACAACTCCAGACCACCCCAACTCCGCGAGTCGTTGCTGTTGGCGCGGTTGTCACCCAGCACGAACAACTGACCGTCCGGAACCAGGAACGGACCGAACGAGCTGCCGTCCAGGTGCGGGCCCCACGGCTCGTCGAGACCCACGCCTTCCACGAGCACACGGCCGTCACGCACCATCACGGTCTCGCCGGGCAACGCGATGACGCGCTTGATGAACTCCCGCGTCGACCCGTCGGGGGCGTTGAAGACGATGACGTCACCGCGCCCCGGCTCGCCCAGCCTGTAGGCGAGCTTGTTGACGAGCAGCCACTGCTGGTCGACGAAGTTGGGCTCCATGCTGGGGCCGTCCACGATGGTGTTCTGGATGCCCAACTGCAGTGCGAGGAACAGGACCGTCGCCAGCACCACCGCTTCGATGACATCCCGCAGCACTGCCCCCAATCGGACGCTGCGACGGGCCTGGGACATGGCGCGGCATTATAGGCGGCGGCCTGCTGCCCCGCAAACACGACGACGGGGCGCCGGCCGCCGTCCCGCCGGCGGTCGTCGGCACCGCAGCGGCGGGAGGCGGGCTCCGCCCGACGCCGTTACTGCGCCGCCGGCAGGGCGGCGCCGCAGTACGGGCAATGGTCGAAGTCGGGCTCCAGGACGCTGTTGTGGCAGCGCGTGCAGACGCGAAGCGGCGGCCCGTCATCGGCCACCTGCGGATCAAACCCGTAGGCCTGCCGCGCCAGCCTGACGATCGCGCGAAACATCAGCACGAGCGGCGCCACCAGCAACAGGAAGACGGCCACGGTGGTCAGGCACGCGCCGGGGCCCGCTTCGGCGGTCATGCCGAACAAGGATAGTCGGGCCGGCGCTCCGGCGCCATCGGCGCCAGGGAGCGGCGGCGCGGCCCATGTCCACGTTCCGGGCACCGTGGCCCCGGGCCGTCGTGCCCGCCGGCGCAACCTGGACGCGTTCGCCTGCCGTTCGTATACTACCGCCGATGCGATGGCTGGGCCGACTCGAGCTCGTGCTGCGCCGGTTGATCGAGGGTGCACCGGGCCGCTTGCTCGGGGCACGCATCCAGCCCGTGGATCTGGCACGCCGCCTGGCGGACCACATGGACGACCATCGCGTCATCGGCGCCGGCAGGCTGTACGTGCCCAACAGCTACCGCGTCTTCCTGGCGCCGCCCACGCTGACTGCCTTCGAGGCCTCGCGCCGCTCGCTGCAGGACGACCTGGCCGACCAGCTGGATCGTCACGCGCACGAGTCCGGCTACGCGCTGGTTGGGCGCATGCGCGTCGAGTTGCTGCCGGACACCGCACTGGAGCCCGACACGGTGCGGATACAGGCAGACCTCGTCGATCGCCGTGACGTCGGCCACGGTCCGGCCGGGGAGCACACCCACGCCATCGCGGTGATGCCCGTGCGCGTGACTCCGGCCGGCCCGCCGCTGGCCCTGGTCGCCGGCGACCGCTGCTTCCCGCTTTCGTCGGGGCAGCCGGCCACCCTGGGGCGTGCGCTCGACAACGACATCATCCTGGAGCATCCGTCAATCTCCCGCCATCACGCCCGCCTCTCTCCTCGCGCCGGCCACTGGCTGCTGGAGGACCTGGGCAGCACGCACGGCTCGTTCGTGAACGGCCGGCGTGTGAGCGCCAGCCTGCTCAGGCAGGGCGACCGGCTGCGGCTGGGCAGCGTCCCCGTGCACTTGCGGTCCGCCGGCGAGGCCACCCAGTGACCGCGCTGGAGGCCCAGTTGCTCCTGGCGCGCGCGCTCGTCCTCGCTCTTCTGTACGGGTTCCTGGGCGTCGTGGCGTGGCTCGCCTGGCGCGATCTGCGCGCCGCCCGCCCGGGTCATGCGCGAGACGCGGGCCCCGCGGCCGACCGGCTCATCGTGCTCGACGGCGGCGCCAGCGATCGGCCACCGGGCGCGTCCTTCCACCTCGAGCCCGTCACCTCCGTCGGCCGCGATCTGGACAACGCCGTGGTCCTTGCCGACCCCACCGTCTCGGGCCGCCACGCGGTCCTGCATGTTCGCGAGGGCGCCTGGTGGCTCGAGGACCTCGACAGCACCAACGGCACCTTTGTCAACGGCGAGAGGCTGGCGCGCGAGGCGCCGGCCATCGTGCGTTCGGGCGATGTCCTGCAGATCGGCGTGGTGCGTCTGCGCCTCGTCACGACCGAGCTCTGACCGCTGCCGCGTGGCCGCGGCAACACGACAGGAGGCGCAACATGAGCGTCGAGATCGCGCTGATCGGCGGCAGTGGGTTGGACCGACTGCCGGGCTTCCAGGCCCACGAACGACTGCGACCCGACACGCCGTTCGGCGCCCCAAGCGACGAGATCCTCGTCGGCGAGCTCTGCGGCACCCGGGTGGCGTTCCTGGCCCGACACGGCGCCGGTCACCACCTGACACCGTCCGAGGTTCCCTACCGCGCCAACGTCTACGCGCTCAAGTCGCTGGGCGCGCACACCGTCGTGGCCGTCAACGCCGTGGGCAGCCTCCACCTGGCGTACGCCCCCGGCCACCTGGCGCTGCCGGACGACCTCTACGACCGCACCTACGCCCGCGAGGCCTCCTTCTTCGGCGGCGGCATCGTGGCCCACATCGGCCTGGCCGAGCCGTTCTGTCAGGGTGCGCGCAGCGCGCTGCGCCAGGCGCGCGGCGCCATCACCACCACGCTGCACGACGCCGGCACCGTGCTCGTCGTGGAAGGCCCGCGCTTCTCCACACGCGCTGAGAGCACCCTGCATCGCACCTGGGACGTCCAGCTGATCGGCATGACCTCCATGCCCGAGGCCGCCCTGGCGCGCGAGGCCGAGCTCTGCTACGCCTCGGTGGCCGTGGTGACCGACTACGACGTGTGGCACGTCTCGGAGGTGGCCGTCTCGGCGAACGCCGTCCTGGCCACCATGGCCGAGACCGTGCAGCAGGCCCAGCAACTGGTGACGGAGGCTCTGCCCGGCCTGGCCTCGCGCGCCGACTGCGCTTGCCGCAACGCGCTGGCCAACGCACTCATCACCGCGCCGGATCCCGCCAGACTGGACGCGTGGACTCGGCTCGGACCGATCGTGGCCCGTCATCTCCCGCGCCCGGAGTGATGCGACCCCGCGCCCGTCCTCGCGAAGCCGTTCTCCTCTGTCTGGCCGCGGCGCTTGCGCTGGCCGCGTCCAGCGCGGTGGCGCTGGGTCTGCGAGGCCAGGTCCGCCCGGGAGACCTGGTTCCGGCCCTGTCCCTGGTCGTCCTGGCGGTCGGCCTGCACGCCGCGCTGAGCCTCAGGGGCTGGCAGGCCGACCAGCTGGTCCTGCCCATCGCCGTGTCCCTGATGGGCCTGTCACTGGCCCTGAACCAGCGGTTGGCGCCGGCGATGGCTGGCAGGCAGGCGCTGTGGGTGGCGTTTGGGGTGCTTGCCGTGGCGTTCGCGGCGCTGGCGCCGTACCGGCTGATGCTGATCCGGCGCTTCCGCTACACGGTGGCGGTCGCCGGCATGTCACTGGTGGCGTTGACCCTGGTGGCCGGCCACGGCGCCGTGCCCGGCGGTCCGCGCCTGTGGCTCAGCCTGGGGCCCATGACCTTTCAGCCGACCGAGGCGCTGAAGCTGCTCCTGGTGCTGTTCCTGGCGGCGTACCTGGACGAGAAGCGCGAGCTGCTGGCGTCCGCCACCACGCGCTTGGGCCCGCTGCGCCTGCCGCCGCTGCCCTACGTGGCCCCGTTGGGCGTGATGCTCGGCCTGTCGCTGGCCCTGGTGGCCGTGCAGGGCGACCTCGGAGCCGCGCTGCTCTTGTACCTGATCGGCCTGGCGATGCTCTTTCTCGCGAGCGGAAGGGGCTCGTACGTGGCAGGCGGTCTGGCGCTGTTTGCGGGCGGGGCCTGGTTCCTTCTCCAGCACATGGCCGTGGTCCAGACGCGCTTCGCCATCTGGCTCGACCCGTGGTCCGACGCCAGGGGGGCCGGCTACCAGGTCGTGCAGTCGCTGCTCGCGCTGGGCGCCGGCGGGGCTACCGGCACCGGGCTGGGGTTGGGCCTGCCGACCGCCATCCCGGCCGTCCACACGGACTTCGTGTTCGCCGCCGTCGCGGAGGAGCTGGGCCTGGCCGGCGCCGCCGCGGTGATGGCGCTGTACCTTCTTCTCACCCTGCGCGGCTTCCGGGTCGCGCTGACCGCCCGCTCGTCCTTCGGCGCCCTGCTCGCCTCCGGCCTTACGGTGGCGCTGACCGTGCAGAGCTTCATCATCGTGGCCGGCGTGGTCAAGGCCATCCCGTTGACGGGCATTACGCTGCCGTTCCTGTCCTACGGCGGCTCTTCCATCCTGGCCAGCGCCCTCGCCTTGGGTCTGTTGCTGCGCATCGACGAGGGCGCCGGCCGCTGATGGACGAGCGCCTGGCACGCGACGTGCGGCGGCTGGCGGCGCTGTCCGTCATCGGCTACGTGGCCCTGGTGGCCATGTCGTTCTACTGGGGCTTCCTGCGATCCGCCGACCTTGCCGCCAGACCGGACAACCCGCGTCGGATCCTGGAGGAGCGGCGGGTGCAGCGCGGGCGCATCCTGGACATGCAAGGACAGGTCCTGGCCTTCAGCGAGGCGCCGGAGGCGGGCGCCGGCGGAGCGCCGCGGCGCGTGTATCCCCACCCCGCCGCGGCGCCCGTGGTCGGCTTCCAGACATGGCGCTACGGGGCCGGCCTGGATCCCGCGGTAACGTACGGCACCGGCGGCGCGGAGGCGGCCTACGACGTTGCGCTCAGGGGCGATCTGGGCCGGTCCGTCTCCCAGCAGCTCGCGTCGCGCGTGCTCAAGCGTCCGCGCGCGGGCCGCGACGTGGTGCTCACGCTGGACGTGGATCTGCAGAACCTGGCCTCCGAACTGCTCGCCGGCCGCAGCGGCGCCGTGGTGGTGCTGGACGTCCGATCCGGCGCGGTGCGGGCGCTGGCCAGCCAACCCACGTTCGACCCCATGACTCTGGACGCGGTGGCCGCCGGGCAGGCACCCCCGGACCAGATCATGTGGAACCGAGCCACGCAGGGGCTCTATCCGCCGGGCTCGACGTGGAAGATGGTCACCTTCGCGGCCGCGCTCGACCAGGGTCTGGTCGCCCCCGGCGACGTGGTGGACGATGGCGCCCGCGTGGCCTATTTCGACGGCTTCCCGGTGCGCTGCGACAACAACCCCCCTGGAACGGACCGCTTTGACATGCGCCACGCCTTCGCGTACAGCTGCAACGTCACCTTCGCCCGCCTGGGCGAGGAGCTGGGCGAGACGCGCTTCCGCCGCTACGCCCGGGCCTTCGGCCTGGGTGAGTCACCGCCCTTCCCGCTGCCGGTCGCGGCCGGCAGCCTCACCGACAGCAACCGCATGCCGCTGCCCGAGCTGGTCAGTGCCGCCTTCGGCCAGGGCAAGGTCCTGGTCACGCCGCTACACATGGCGCTCGTCGCCGCCGCCATCGCGCGAGACGGCACGGTGCCCGTGCCGGTCCTGCTGGCCGACGTCCCGGGGGTGCGCTGGGCCGGCATCGCCGACGAACGCGGTACCTGGCGGCGCGCCGTCACATCCGCCACGGCGGCCGCCGTGCGCGAGGCCATGGTCGTCACGGCCGAGGAAGGTTGGGGGCAGGCCGCCCGCCGCGCCGGAGGCGTCTCCATGGGCGTCAAGACCGGCACGGCCGAGACGGGACGCGGTTCCCCACACGCCTGGACCGTGGGCTTTGCCCCGGCCGACGCTCCGCGCGTGGCCGCCGCCGTGGTGGTTGAGGCCGGCGGAAGCGGCGCGGAGACCGCGGCGCCCATCACCGGTCGGGTGCTGGCGCGCGCGCTGGAGCTGGACGAGAGCGCCGGAGCGTCCGGCCGCTGACCAACCCCACACGCACCAGAGAGGAGCCCTTGGTGACCGACCACGACACCTACCAGAGCCCGTTGAGCTGGCGCTACGGCTCCGACCAAATGCGCCGCCTGTGGAGCGAGACCACCAAGCGCCGGTCGATGCGGCGAGTCTGGCTGGCGCTGGCCGAGACGCAGGCCGAGGCCGGCCTGATCACGGAGGCGCAGCTTGACGACCTGCGGCGAACCGCAGACGCGATCGACATCCCACGCGCCACCGCCATCGAGGAGCACACGCGCCACGACGTCATGGCGGAGATCCGCACCTGGGCGGAGCAGGCGCCGGCCGGCGGGACGGTCCTGCACCTCGGCGCCACCAGCGCCGACGTCACCGACAACGTGGACGCCCTGCGCTTGCGTGACGGCCTGGCCCTGTTGCGCTCGACCCTGGTCGATGTGTTGACCGGTCTCGCGGGGCGGGTGGAGGAGGCCGCCGATCTCGTTGCCTTGGGCTGGACGCATCTGCAACCCGCGGCGCCCACCACCGTCGGCTATCGTCTGGCGGCATCGCTTCAGGACTTCCTGATGGACCTGGAGCAGCTGGATGCCGCTGCCGCGGCGATCCGCGGCAAGGGCTTCAAGGGCGCGGTCGGCACGGCCGCCAGCTACCAGGCGCTGTTGGCGGAGAGCGACATGGACGCACCGGAGATGGAGGCGCGCGCCATGGCCCGGCTGGGCCTGAAGGCGGCCGAGGTGACCACCCAGGTGTACCCGCGCAAGGTGGACTGGCTGGTGCTGAACGCGCTGGCCGGCATTGCGGCAAGTGCCGCCACCCTGGCGTTCAACGTCCGACTGATGCAGAGCCCACCGTACGGTGAATGGTCGGAGGGCTTTGCGCCCGGCCAGGTGGGGTCGACCGCCATGCCCTGGAAGCGCAACCCCATCGACGCGGAGAACATCACGTCGCTCGCCCGCCTGGTGGCCGCCATGCCGGTCGTGGCGTGGCAGAACGAGGCGGCCAACTTGCTGGAACGAACGCTGGACGACTCGGCGAACCGCCGCCTGATCCTGCCCGAGGCCTTCCTGCTGTGCGACGAGATCTTGCAGCGGACGGCGCGGCTGGC
>Ga0114946_10003281_pt1 | contig 10971 bp, 11 predicted proteins | sample WalLakDeSediment_FD_88676 | JGI IMG/M metagenome (GOLD analysis project Ga0114946, IMG submission 88676) | Lake sediment microbial communities from Walker lake, Nevada to study Microbial Dark Matter (Phase II) - Walker Lake 11/02/13 Deep Sediment | ecosystem: Environmental > Aquatic >...
CATCATTCCAGCTCGACCCAGGAAAAGCCGAGACAAGGCCAAGGTTGAAGTGGGAGTCCAGGGAGTCGAGCAACGGATCCTCGCTCGTCTACGTAACCACACATTCTTCAGTTTGTTGGAGTTAAACAAGGCCATCGCGGATCTGCTGGTCGCCTATAACGAGCGTTTCTTCCAGAAGCTCCCTGGATGTCGTCGTTCCCTGTTCGAAGAATTGGACAGGCCCGCGTAACGCAGTAAGGACTTCCCGACGGTTCACGATGTCACTTGACTGTTCTGTCGTGGAGTTGTAATCTGCCAATGAATGTCAGCTATGATGCGTACGGCCATCTATGGGTACTTAGCAAAGCATGAGGAATGTAGGATTGGCCAATGCAATTCGAATGTGACCCCGAAAAGGCGCAGACGAACGCGGGCAAGCATGGGGTATCATTTGAGGAGGCCATAACAACCTTCTATGATCCTCTCTCTGCAACTGTCTATGACCCGGATCATTCTGAAAGAGAACATCGTTACATCACGGCAGGCTATTCTTCTCGTGATCGACTCCTCGTGGTAGCACACGCTGAACGGGGAGACAACATAAGGGTGATCAGCGCTCGCCCCGCAACGCCCCATGAAAGAAGAAGACATGAAAGGCAATCGCCATGACGACAAAGATGAGCTGAGACCTGAGTATGACTTTGACTATTCTCAGGCCGTCCGTGGGAAGTATCACGCCCGCCTGACAGAGGAAGGCTCGAATGTGGTCGTTCTGGACCCGGATGTGGCGGCAGCTTTCCACGACTCAGCTTCAGTCAACCAGATCTTGCGGTCGCTGCTGGACCTGACTCGGATAACACAGCGAATTACGAGTGGCTCCGGTACCGAGTAGCGTTCTGTTATATGGGTCCAGCGAATTTCGGTGCATGCTGTACCGTTGTACTATACCTTTCCCGTTCAAAAATTCCATCCACGTGAGAATTCGTTGACTTTGAGCCGAATCTGGCATACTCTCCTCAGACGCGCCAGGAATACTCTGACAAATGGGCTTCCCGAATTTGACACCTTCCCTTTGGCAGACATAGTCTGGCATGAGACCATCCTTCCGTCGCTGATAACGCAACGTCATGTAGCACCCACATACGCCAGACATGAGCAGACCCTGCAATGGAGCTGGTCCTTCGCGAGGAGGACTCTTGCGTCTATCGTGTCCATAGGCACTCGAGTTCTTCTTCAGTCTAGCTTCCTTCTCTTCGTACTGTTGCCAATTGATGTATCCATCGTGGGCGTCATGCAACAACCCTTTGATCTTGGGGCAGGGGATCAATTCGTATCTTCTCGTCTATGGTCTTTCGAGTCTTGGTCTTGCCATAGACATAGAGTGATCTCTCCCTTAACGGGCACCCCATTGCCTCGTGGGTAGACGACGATTCCGTTCCAGACCGCTATACTGAAGTCCATCAGGGAAAAGGAGACGCGACATGAGTATCTCTCCATTGACTTCGCACATGATTAAGAGAGCTGCGGCGCACATGACCGGAGATTCCTTCGGTCTGGAAGAACTTCTTGCCTGCCTTAGAAAGCTCTATCCGCATGAGTATATTCAGGCGTTGCATCGCTTTGCTGAACAGATAAATCCCTTTGAGGCCTTTGAGACGGCCATTGCGGACGAACTTCTCACCCTGTCTGGCATCGTATCTCTAAGAGAAGAAGCCGAGGCAACACGCCTGCACGGTCCAGATGAAGGATTGGATCAAGCGGAGATCGATCTACGAGACAGGTGGAGGATCGACGGAAAGGAAAATCGGCGAACCAGATGAGCAAGCCGGGAATCGCGTGGATCATGCGCCGAACTGTTGCGTGTTCCGTCATCTTGCCGCACGTCATCCTGATGGCGAAGTGTTTGCATATCAACTCTCATCGATTTCTTGAGCTTCATCGTCTTGCCGAAGGTCTTGGACCGGTACAGGAGTTTTCGATAGGGACAGAACACACCACACGAAACCCCACGTTAAATACCCCTTGCCAAGGCTGATAGGGAATCCTGTACGCAGAAGTAGCCCGATAGGGACGGTCCAACCAGGAGCCTCCCCGGACTACGCGCATGCCTTCTGCATTTCGATCTTCCCGACCGTCCCTCGAGTCGTAAGGGTATGGCCAATACAGGGACGAGGTCCATTCCGCAGCGTTGCCATGCATATCATGCAGCCCCCAAACATTGGCTTGATATTGCCCCACTTCACACATGATTTCATTTCCGTCATTGAATCGATCCTCAAGGGGAAGAAACGCCATATAGGGATCTGGATCAGGAATCGGCTTGGGATCCACGCCATGCACAGCCAATCTCTTGATGGATACATCTGCCAGATTCGCGTATTCCGAAAAATCATCCTCAATCCCACCATGGCTCAAACACGAATCTGCGCCCGCGCGACAAGCCCATTCCCACTGTGCTTCCGTTGGAAGTGTGAAATCTTCCCCGGTTTGGTCCGACAACCATGAGCAGAAGGCCATGGCACGATCCCAGGAGATTCGCACTGCAGGAAAATTCAAACCATCGATGGAATATCCCGGCTTGGTATGGTCCTTATGGTGCTGGTTCAAATAGCCATTGTGATGCGAGGGATCAAAACGCTGAAATTGCTCATTTGTGACCTCGAAGACGGCCATCCAGAAGGACTGCTCCACCCCCACCACGCATGTTGGAGTTGGATCCCGGGGAGGGCCGCTGTGCCCCATGACAAACCTACCCGATGGGATCCTGACCATCTCCATAGACACGCCATCTCCCAAATCCAGTGTTCGATGGATCCTCTCCCCGGCCTCAAGTTGTCTGCTCTTCGCGCTTTGTCGATCGAAAGGCCAGTCTGAACAAGAAACACGCTTCACCCTGGCCGGCTCAGAATCCGGATACACGAAAGCCACAGGCCCGGTCCCGAGATCCAGGATCTGTTCAGGGTCTTCTGGCCTGTTGGCATACAAAGTACGCATCTCCCTGCGGCGTTGATGAAAATTGCCCACAATGAAGCGATGTTCGGACCAAGTGCCATGATCCGGCACATTGAGATCGATCCACGTGACCAAACGATCCCACGCCTCCTCATCCAAACGCACCCCATGATGTCCTTTCTCCAGCATTTGCACCAGCTCGCTCGTACTGGCGTGGAATTCCATGGGGATCTGCATGTGATAGTCGCTCTCCGGTCCAGGCCTGCGGACATAGGGATGCAAGGCCAGATAGGATGGCGTGAAGTTCCCCCATCCGTTCTTTTCCTTGGCAGTGAAATCAGGCAAGCCTCTGGATGGACCCTCCTGTCCTCCATCATGACAGCCCACACAATACTTGTCCAACACAGGCTGTACCTCCCGCTTAAAACTAAACCCTCTGGCAGGTCCATACCAAGGAGTGATTTCAGAGACCGGGCCTTTCGATGCCAAGGTGTTCCGCAAGGGAGATATGGCGTTCTGTCTCTCATGGCAACCCACGCAGGAAACCGCCTCCCCGGGCATGGCCACAAACCAGCTTCGCATGAGTTGAACCGCCCTGTTCTTCACGTCCAAGGGCTGAACCGCCACCGGCGTATTGGCAGGCACGCGAAACAAGGCCGATCCGTCCTCGTAAACAGGCACCGTGCCCAGAATACGTCTTACATCCCACCCACTTTCCACACCCACGTGAATATGTCCCCCCATGAGGGGATAGGTATAATGGAATTCGTAGACTCGCAGTTTCTTTACCGTACCCTTGGGTACACCTTCCAGTCCTTGCCCGAAATATACATCCGCGAGATATACGGTCCCGTCGTCCCTATCCAGGCGAACCCTGTCAGGCAGTATCGGGGGACGTCTCGTGGGACGAAGAGGAATGGGTTCGAAGAGAACATACCCTGGGATCTCGGCCAGACAGAGCATATTGTCAAACACATCCACCAGGTAGATGCCCCAAAGAGAATCCGGTTTGGGCTTGCAAGAGACGAGAAAATATTTCTCGCTCAAAGGGTAAGGATGCAGAAATCGTGGCCAGGAATGATCCACGAGCTGGTCCATAATGACGGGTTCCACGTTCTCCCCATAGCCTGGAATCCGCTGGATCACGCCATCCGCCTCAAACCGCCCCAAAGCCGGATCCAGAAGGACAAGCTCTCCCATGCGCGGCACCCCATGATGTCCGGAGACGATCGCGACCACCATGGTGGGATGATCTGGTATGGGTCTGGCATAGAATATGGAGTTGGGCCAGTAGGAGTTGCTCCCGTAGAATTCGCTTTGTCCGGTGCCATCCGGGTTCATATGAAAGAGGAGTCGACTAAAATAATGTGGAGTATCCGAGTATTCCCATCGGGTAAAAAGAACCCTTCCGTTGTTGAGCATCGTGGGACACCAGTTGTGGTCCTGGTCAAAACAGAGTTGCCTGACATGGGTTCCATCCTTGTCCATGAGGCAAAGGTTGGCCACCCGATCCACTCCCCCCACGCACGGAATACCCTGAAAACAAAGCGTGGAGGCGAAAACGATCCTGTCGTCAGGTAGATAACAGGCATCATAGTGATCCACGTCAGGTTCTTCGCCCAACGTAATCTGGCGGAGTCCCTCTCCGTTCACACCAATCTCCCAGATTTGCCAACGGCCATGGCTTCCGGGCATGGAAAAGAGCATCTTGTTCGCGTCAAAATGAAGGTCCACGTCCCCAACGAACCTGCCTTCCTCGGGACGAAACAGGGTCTGGACATGGTTGTCTGGCGCCGAAAGACGAAACGTGGCAATCTCATTCTCATATCCAACAGCAGGCAAAGCGCAGTTTCCCTGCCAATTCTGAGGAAGTCCCAACTTGTCCTCTCTTCGTTTCACCAGAAGAATGGACTCGAAATCCAGCAGCGGATTGGAAAGAAGGATCTCTTTCCGGAAAAGAAGCGCCTCTTCCGCCATGCCACAAATCCTTTGTGCCGCACCGATATCTCCTCGGTCCATGGAAGCTTTCAGCTCCTGCAGATTCTTTTCGAGCTGAGCCATTCGAGATAGAAGATCCTGGCCTTGGGGATATTCTTCGGGAAAAACGTGCATGAGATCGTTCACGGCTCGAACCAAGGCGGTCCAGTTCATCTCATCTATCGAAGCCAACGCTTTGCGGACCCAACAAACATCCCAATACAGATCCAACCAGGCAGGATCCTTGGCGGACTTCATCCCTTTTTCCAGTGACACCAACCTTCTTCGCAGATTCTCATCCGATCCTTCGATACCAGACAAGGCTCGCGTGATGATCTGTTTCTCCACTTCAACATTCGTCTCCTGGAGAAACCAGGAGAGATAACCATGGTTCGGAAGATCCTTCTGGAAAAAAGTGCAGGCCGCAGGATAGTCCTCCGAAAGACAGCGCCACAGAGGGATCAACTGATCCTCTTGAATAGCGAAGTAAAAACCGTGGTCCCCACCCTGGTTATGGATTTTGAACAGGATGCGGTTTTCCCCCTTCCTGAGTTTGACCTCGACTTTGTCCTGATTGGGACTCACCCCACGCGGCACATTGTTTGCATGGACCTGTTCACCGTTCAACCATAGAGCGCACCCGTCATCACTGCCCAACCAGATCGTTATATTGCGAGATGCCTTGGACGTAACAACCCTGGCAAGGTATGTGGAGTGGGACGCTCCGCCAGGCAGTTTGTATACAACACCATCCAACCAATCTTCTCTGCGTTCCCAAAGGGATCTCCCCGAAGAAGCTTGAGCGTCAAGGTCAATCTTTCTCTCTGGAAACAGTTCCTGGTCAAAGCTCTTGGTCTTCAAGGGTCCGGTACTATACCAGGCCCCCAGACACAGCCCGCTCCGCCTTGTTTCACCCTCCTTCCATTCCAGATACGCGGTTCGAACCGAAATCATGGTCTCGGACCAGGAAGCACCCCTTGTATACAGATCCGAAACCTCTCCCGAACCCAAGGCCCGACTCGCTCCGAGAAGGAAAATTACGATCCAGCAAACCCTTCGCCAGTCCTGACACTGCAAGGCCCTGAATATCATGAAATCGCTCTCTATACCATGGACACATCAGGATGACTGAAGCGAAGACCATCGCCGTCGTGATACGTGGCGTATTCCGTCACGATGGCTCCTTCCGGTCCAGCCAACATCCAGTGCCATTGCTCCGCTCCAGCCAGGATGCCCACCTCACCTGGAAGCAGCTTCTGTTCCTTGCATGCCTGGACACATCCCTTGTGCGTGGAAGGCACCCGATCCATGACGCCTTCCGTGGCCTTTCCTTCCCCATATATGGTCACCCAACCATGTCGGGGCTGCCATGCCTCCATTTTAGGACTCGCATTCGGGGTGGCGACGTGTTTGTGTTCCGGAATCATCTGTCCAGGCAGCAAATAGATCTCATGGCCGAAGTAATTGTCCCGTTGGTTGTTGACCCAGAATATCCCGGCCATGCCCACTTCCGTGAACTTTCCCAGCCCGAAATCCAGGGTCCAGAATTCCTCGGTTCTCAATCTGTCAGGAATTGGATAGCCGTGAAATTCCATCATCTCGTAATAGGATTTCTTCGCCTTTTCCACGTCAAAGGAACCATCCTCTCGATAATAGTCTTCGTTTCTGAAAGGCCCGAGTTTCATGTTCTTCTCCTTCTCGCCCCACGTCTGTCCCAAGAACAAGGAGATCGCTGACCCTCCCAGAAAACCTCCCAATACCCGCCGTCGCAATCTGTTCATATTCTCCTCCAAATTCATTCGCTTTCTGATCCCAAGGTCCTGTACAAATCCAAGGCATCCTTCGGCTTCATGTTCTGATGAACCACGGCGGCCACAGCTTGGGCCATGGCCACGGGATGTTCCGCGGCAAAGATGTTCCGGCCCATATCCACGCCCAGGGCCCCCTGATCGATCGCCTTGAACGCCATTTCCAGCGCCTCGATCTCAGGCAGTTTCTTCCCACCTGCAATGACCACCGGAACAGGACACGCCGCAACCACTTCGTCGAATCCAGGTTCGCAGTAGTAGGTTTTGACGAAATGAGCCCCCACCTCAGCGATCACCCTGCAGGCCAGCCCCAAGTATCTCGAGTCCCTGACCATCTCCTTGCCCACGGAAGTCACGCCCAAAGTGGGCATGCCTAACCTGTTTCCCTCGTTGATCAGATACGAGAGATTTGCCAGGGTTTCCTTCTCGTATTCCGCGCCAATACATACCTGAGTGGTAACAGCCGAAGCGTTCAAGGCAATCGCCTCCTCCAGCGTCACACCGATCACTTCGTTGCTTAAATCCTTCAACAGCGTCGCGCCCGTGCTGCAACGCATCACCACAGGTTTATTGACCTCCGGAGAGATACAAGACCTCAAGGCTCCCCGCGCGCACATGAGACAATCCACGTACGGAATGAGGGGCGGAATACGCAAATCCATCCGTTCCAATCCGGTGGTAGGTCCCATGATATACCCGTGGTCAAAAGCCAGCATGACCGTACACCCGCTCTTGGGATCAAAGATTCGAGCCAGCCGGTTCTTTGTGCCCCAGTACAGGTGAGCCGAGCCCCTAAGGAAAAACCCCGGAGTTTCCATGGGAATCCCGATCCCAAAATCCTTGTGTCCCTCTTTCTGATTTCCATCATTGTCAGGCATCGCTCTCTCCTTGCAGTTTAGGCCCCATCCACTGAGTCGTCGAGTCCTTCGACAAAGCCCTTAAAGAGGTATGCCACAGAAGCAGCGCCTGGATCCTGAAATCCCACGCTCTGAGACCCAACATACTTGGCACGACCGAACCGGGCTTGTAGCCCTGCTGTGGCCACAGCTCCCCTGCTGGCCGCCTCTGCGGCCTGTTGAAAGGCTTCCATGAGTTTCACGCCCCTCTCTGCGGCCAGATTCAGGGCCGATACCGCCGGGATCAGGGCATCCAGAAGGGTCTTGTCTCCTATCTGAGCCTGGGTTTGACCCCGAACCCGCTCCAGTCCCGCGTTACATGCCTTCGCCACGCACTGAAGATTCAATGGACCTTTTTCAGGGCACTCCTGAGACATTCCCATAAAAAACGCGCCAAACAACGGCCCGGTGGCCCCACCATCCACACCCATGATCGCCCATCCCACATCATATAGAAGTTTACCGAGGCTACCCCCCCTGGCCTGGTGTATCGTATCCCTGAGCAGCACCATGGCCCTGGCCATGGTAATCCCATGATCCCCATCTCCGCCATGAGAGTCCAATTCCGAAAGAGTCGTTTGGGCTAGTTCCACGCTTTGCGCCCCTGCCCGCAGCATCCTGGAAAAACCTTCGCAATCCAGCGTTTCAGACATACCTTCATTCTCCAGGAAAGGTCATAGTACAGTGAGAGCTGGTGTGTCGCAGGTCGCATCCCATAGCCGAATCAATTCCGGATCCATACGGGCCACGCACATCTGGAAACCTCCCATTTCCTGAACCGTGAGGAACTCGCCCACAAGATTCCTCACCATCCCAATTCCCTTCTTATCCAGATCCTGCTTGACACGCCGCAATACCAGATACAACTCCATGAGCGTGGTAGATCCCACGCCGTTCAGAAGCACCAGGACCTCTTCTCCCTTCTTTAAATCCAGATCCTTCGAGATCGCCCGCAACATGACATCCGCGGTACCATCTGCGGTCTTCATTCCCTGCGTCCCCCCTCCAGCCTCACCGTGCTGCCCCATGCCCACAACCATGTCTCCGGCCTTGACCGTAGAAATCACCTCGCCAGTAGCTGGATGTGTAGCACCGGATGTCGCCACAGCCAGGGTAGCCATATTTTTCTCCATGCGCTCCGCGACAGCTAGACATTCGTCCAGTGATTTCCCCGCCTCAGCAGCCGCACCAGCCACCTTAATCACCGGCAAACATCCCACCAATCCTCTCCTGCCCGATGGATCCTCCCTCGATCCTGTCGAGATATCCTCATGGGTGATGATACGCTTCACGTGAAGCTTCTCCCTCTTGGCCAAATCCATGGCCATGTTGGAGGATATAACATCTCCTTCGTGGTTCAGAACCACGAAAAGAACCCCCGCATCACCATGTGCCATCCTCAAAGCATCCATGACCCGTGGAGGTCCGGGCGCTGCGAAGATCTCACCGGGAACACTGATGTCCAACATGCCCGGTCCCACATATCCGCTCAGGGCAGGCTCGTGTCCGCTTCCTCCCAGGGTCACCAAGGCCACCTTGTCCTTGGACTTCTTCTGGGCTCGCACAACGAGTTGATTCCCTTCCATGGCCACTTTGTCAGCATGAGCCAGGACAAACCCCTCCAGGATTTCGTTCACCAGATTGCTTGGATCATTAATGAACTTCTTCATGGCCATAGCCAGACTCCTTCTACCTCAACAATTTAGCGTCTCTGCATCAGCTCCAGAATCGCTTCGCCATCCTGAACAAAAGCGCAACGCAACTGATCCGTGGCATCGAACGGAGCGATCATCACGTTTTTACCGATCAAAGCGCCATCCAGATCAGGGACGATAAAGGCAGCATGAGGACGGGTGCGGACCGCTTCGGGCAGGGGACTGTCCTTTTCGAACCGCAAAAATTCCACCCGGTACGGATGTTGTTCCGGATCACTAACGTAAACTTTGGCTCCTTCCACATAGGTCTCGTTCTCGCTCTTCACGGAAGTGGGTACACCAAAGTGGTGAAATTCTGCCGACGACATGAAAACACCTCTCCTTCCTCAGCCCTCTCTTCCAGAAATCCCATGGCCATGGGATTTACCACCAGTATTGATCATATCACAAAGAAGGGTTCATTCATCGCAAAAAAGATCCCAGGTTCCCTATTTCTTGCGCAGTTCAGCAAGATAGATGGCTGATGGAGGTTCTCCGCTCCCACTCCCCTCATGGCTGGAATAATAAGATAAGAGGGCACTGTGCTCATCCAAAGCCACGAAACCGGGATACGAAGTATCCCCGCCGCTGGGAAGCTCTGCGGCCTCCACAAGCGAACGATCCACCAACCAATACAGGGCGGTCACGGGCCCCTTGCCCGGCACGAGCTTCCTTCCACCCACCAAATGGTGAGATCCCCATTTCACCAAGAGAGGTCCCCCGATGTAACGTCCCAAGGAGGACCTTTCCCATTCCTGGTACGGTGGCTTCGAGGTACAAAACTGCGCGGCTTCGCTGCCGGGTCCCCTCACCACAGCCTGCAGACAACCGTCCTGGTCGAAGAGAAAAGCCGTCTCATCCCCGTATTCCTCCGTAAAAAAGGCCGCTGTTTTCCATATCCATCCATCCACGCTCTCCAGCATGACAGATTGAATAAGTTGTTTGGCCTCTTCCCCAGGGCCACCTCCATGAGCGAATGCCTTTTTCCTCCGTCCGCACAGGTAGGCACGATCGCCAAAGCATGCGGCCCGCCAGATATAATGACCATAGGTTCCTTCCAGGAGCCTGGGCCCTTCCCAGGCCTGTCCATCTTCACTGCACACGCCATAGCCCAAATGCTCGTTGAGTTCTCTGTGTCCCGGTCGCGCGGGATCACACAACCAGGTGCCCGTATATACGAAAAGCCTGTCCCGAAAGCAGAGAAAATGTGGATCTCGGACATCGCGATCCTCGACGTGAAAAGAGTAAACCTCTGACCAGGACTGAGCATCCTCGCTGGTCATGATCCTGATTCGGGACGATGAAAACACCATGTGTCCTTCAGGGCAACTGCGGAACGTCAAGTAGAAACGTCCCTTGAAACGACACAAATCCGTGAACGCGTTATGAGCCCCGTCGTTCACAACGATTCGAACCGATTCCACTTGAAGTTCTGGACATAAGTTCACCGCGCCTTCTCCATGAGTTTCATGATGCAACATGAGAACCAAGGCCAAGGAAATCGCCGTGGTCATAAAAAGAACATGCCATCCCAATCGTAACATCGACCACACAGCAAAGCCTTTCATACGTAAATATTCAGTGAACCTCATCCGATCCTAGATGATAGCCGGCTGGCGAGGCGTGCGTGAATTGTCTGGCCGGGTTCACTGAATATTTACTCCC
>Ga0114946_10003282_pt1 | contig 10968 bp, 8 predicted proteins | sample WalLakDeSediment_FD_88676 | JGI IMG/M metagenome (GOLD analysis project Ga0114946, IMG submission 88676) | Lake sediment microbial communities from Walker lake, Nevada to study Microbial Dark Matter (Phase II) - Walker Lake 11/02/13 Deep Sediment | ecosystem: Environmental > Aquatic > Freshwater...
CAGGCGATCACGGTGGGTCCGGTCGAGACCTGGCAGGCGGAGAAGGTATCGATATGGCAGGCGGGCGCGCATGACAACCCGTTTGGACAACGGTTGACGGCGTATATGATAGCGAACCGGATCAGCGACGCGGCGGTGCCGATGTCACTTTTGGCGGAGCATCCGAATGTGCAGTTCAACTATTACCGCGGAGGGCTGGGGACCTGCGCGGTCGAGATGCATTGAACCCCGTCTTAGTTGGTGCGCTGGTAACCTGACATGTCATGAACACACTCGAAACCTTTCTCTCCCGGTTGGCGGTCTGCAGTTGGTCGCTGCAACCGGCCGACCCGGCTCAACTGGTGGAACAACTGCGGGCCGTTGGCCTGAACCGGGTGCAACTCGACTTGGATCCGTTTCGCGAACAACCCGAGGTTTGGTCGGGTGCGCCGGAACTGTTTGCCCAGGCGGGCATCGAGGCGGTAAGCGGGATGTTCCGCACGGTAGGCGAGGATTACAGCACGCTGGAATCGATCCGGCTCACCGGCGGGTTGGTGCCCGACGCCACCTGGGAGCAGAACTGGGCGAATCTGCAGGTAACGGTCGAGACGGCGCGGCGGTTGGGCCTGCGGTTGGTGATGTTTCATGCGGGTTTCGTGCCGCACGATCCGCAGTCGCCGGTGCGGTTGCAGTTGGTGGATCGGATTCGGCGGGTCGCCCGGCTGTTCGCCGGGGAGGGGATCACGTTGTGCTGCGAGACGGGCCAGGAGACGGGGCCGGATCTGAAAGCATTTTTGGGGCAGGTGAATGAACCGAACCTGGCGGTCAACTTCGACCCAGCGAACATGTTGCTCTACGACAACGGCGATCCGATCGAGGCACTGCGGTTGGTGGGGCAGTGGGTCAAATCCTGTCACCTCAAGGATGCCCGCATCACCAAGGTGCCCGGCACTTGGGGCGAAGAAGTCGTGGTCGGCACCGGGCAGGTCGATTGGCCAGCGTTTGTCCGCACCCTCGCCGGTCTTGAATTCGACGGGTACCTCTGCCTGGAACGGGAGGCAGGGGACCAACGCGTGGAAGACCTTCGCGCCGGGCGCCTGTTTGTCGAGAAGTTGATCGAGGCACATGCATCGACGAATTCATAAACACTGGCGGGTGCTCTGCCAGGAGATTGGGGATCGGCGGTCGGGCAGCGCCGGTGAACAAGCCGCCGCCGATTACCTCGAGCACCAGTTCTCCGGGTTGGGTCTGGCCAATGTGCATGCCGAGCCGTTTCCGTGTGTCTCGGTGGCGCGTGCCACGGCGGACATCGCGGTGACGGTGGGCCGGCGGGCGCGACGGGTGCCGGGGCGGGTGTTGGCTGGGTCGCCGGGGACACCCGGTGGCGACTGGGTGGAGGGGGACTTGGTATGGATTGAGATGCCGGAACAGGCGGAACGGTTGCTAACCCCGGCGGTTCGCGGCAAGGTGGTGGTGCTGGTGGGACCCACTCCGACCCGCGCGGATCATCATCGCCGTTTGGTGCGGTGCGCGCCGGCCGCGGTGTTGCACCTGGACGACCGGTTACCCTTCGACTGGGATAAGGCGGACGGGGTGTATCCTTCATGGGTGCGGCGTTATGGCATGCCGCCGATTGCGTCGGTGCCGTTCCGTTTGGGTTGGGATCTGCGTCGGGCGGGGGCGACCCGGGCGCGGGTGCGCATCCGGGTGGACCTGCGTGAGGGGACCTCGCAGAACGTGGTGGCGGAGGTGCCGGGCCGGCGTCCGGACCTGCCGGTGGTTCTGCTGGGCGCGCATCATGACACCCAGTGTGACAATGTGGGTGCCGACGACAATGCGTCGGGTGTGGTCGCGTTGCTCGAGATGGCAGCCGCCTTCGCCGGATCGCGTCCGTTGCGGACGCTGCGCCTGGTCTCGTTCGGCGCCGAAGAACAGTTGTCGGTCGGGTCGGCGGTCTATGCGCGCCGGCACCGGGCACAGATGCGGTCGGTCGGGGTGGTGCTGAACCTGGACAGCGTGGCATCGCCCTTGGGCCATCATTGGATGATACGGGCGGGTTCGGAACAGTTCGCAGCCTGGATGAGCGCCGGGTTTCGGCGGCTGGGGTTGGATGTGGTGGATCACGCGGCGCCGATGCCCTTCGCCGATCATTTCCCGTTCTCGGTGTTCGGCGTGCCGGCGGTGACGCTCTACCGTCCGAACATGCATTCGGGAATGCGCTGGCAGCACCACAGTGTTCACGACAATCTGGAGCATGTCTCCGCGGACGAACTGGCACGGGTGATTCACGCGGTAACCGGGGTGTCGCGCGCCCTGGCCAACGCGGTGCGCTGGCCGTTTCCGCGGGGCTTGGCGGCGAATCAACGGGCCGAGACCGCGCGATTGGCAGCGGACCTATTCGACTTAACACCGTGACGCCCCGGCCCCGGCCCGGGCCACGGTCCATGCCATGCATCTGTTGCCAGTGGCAGCGCGGGAACTGCGGGTGGCGGCCCGGCGCGGGCGCACGTACTGGGGCCGGTTCGGCATGGGCTTGGGCACGATCCTGGTGGGTGGTTGGCTCTGGTTGGTCTTTTCCCTCGGCAACCCCGGGGTTCCCGGGGGCACCGGGATAATGCTGTTCACGGTCCTGGCGACCGTGGCTTTCCTGCATTGCCTGGCGGCCGGGCTTTACACGGTAGACGCCATCAGCCGGGAGAAACGCGAAGGCACCCTCGGGTTATTGTTTCTCACCGATCTGCGCGGGCACGATGTCCTGGCGGGCAAACTGGTGGCCACCGGGATCCACGCGCTCCTGGCGCTGGCGGCCATCGTGCCGGTGCTTACGGTCTGTTTGTTGCTTGGCGGGATCAGCGCTCAGGTGCTCACGCGGACGGTTCTGGTGCTGTTGAACGTATTGGGGTTGTCGTTGGCTTGCGGGTTGTTCGTCTCGACCCTGAGCAGGGACGCCCGCGTGGCCGTCAGTTCCTTCGTGCTGGTGATGTTGTTGCTTTGCCTTGGTTGGCCCCTGCTGGGCTACCTGGAGCTCGAACTGATCCGGAAGGGCGTAACCGAGGACATGCGACCCTGGTTCCTGCTGCCGAGTCCGATCATGGCTTTCGCGAGCGCGTTCAGTAATGGCACCGCTCCCTGGCGCGGTGCGCCGCGCGATCCGTACTGGTGGAGCATGGGCCTCCTGCAGGTCCTCACCTGGACCTTCCTGGCAGCCGCGGCGCGATGGATCCCGCGGGTCTGGCAGGAAAAGGAAAAGCGCGGGATAGGGTGGTGGATCGATCGGGGTCTGCGGTGGCTGGACTACGGAAGTCCGGCTGATCGCCGACAGCGTCGGACCCAACTCCTGGATCTAAACCCGGTCTGCTGGTTGTCGTCGCGCGAACGTTGGCGCACGCCCGCCGTGTGGGGCGTGCTGGCGGTGGCGGCGGGCGGTTGGGCGTTCGGTTATTACCAGGTGGGCCGGGATTGGCTGACGCCGCCGGTGGCCATTGGGATGGCGCTCTGCGTGCACGGGGTCTTCAAGTATTGGTTGACGACGGAAGCCTGCCGGCGTTTCGCGGAGGACCGCGCCACTGGCGCGTTCGAACTGATGCTCTCGACGGCGATGACCGTGCGGCGGATCTTGGGAGGACGTTGGCTGGCGTTGCTGCGGACGTTCGGCTGGGCCTGGCTGGTGCTGGCAGTAATTGACCTCGGGTTGTTGACCCTGACGTTGCGCACGGCCGACGGGATGGTCGGGCGCCAGGAATTGACCGCGGTTTTCTTAGCCGGGATCGCGTTTCTCGGAGTTCATTTCTACGCGCTCGGTTGGGTAGGGATGTGGCGCGGCTTGACCGCCAAGTCGTTGAATCAGGCGGTGTCCTTGACCGTGGCGCACGTGTTGATCTGGCCGTGGCTGGTTTTTTGGCTGTTGTGGATGGGCTTGGCACTCACCCACCACCTGAGCATGCGCGCCACCGGGATGTCGTGGGTCGCAATCGGTTATGGCGACTGGAGTTTCCTTAAGGTTCTCCTCGCTTGGTTCGCCGTCATGCTGTCTTTGAACCTCGCGGCCGCGCTCCGCGCGCGCCAATTGCTACTCCGCGATTTTCGCGAGTTGGCGACCGAACGCTTCCGACAGGGTGCGAAACCTTGGTGGCGGGGGTTTCTGGGTTGATGGACAACGCGGGCTTGCCACGCTCGTCGACTTCTGCTCCTATCCGGCCTATTCCAATCCATCCGCTGGCGGCTTGGAGTCGTGTGGTTCCGGGAGTCGGTCGGAGTGGAGGATACAGAACGACGGAAGGATCCATCGGGGCGGGCGGTTGCCTGGGGTTCGCCAGGCGGTGGCGTCACGCCGATGACACTATGAAGAGCCGGCTTTTTCTTTGGTCGCTTACGTCCGCACTGGCGGGGTTCATTTTTGGGTTCGACACCGTGGTGATATCCGGCGCCGAACAGAGCATTGAACTGCTTTGGGGGCTGAGTCCGGGCCTGCACGGAATGGCGATGGCGGCGGCGTTGTATGGCACCGTGCTGGGGGCGCTGGCGGGGGGGGTGCCCACCGACCGATTTGGGCGCCGGGCCACGTTACTCTGCATCGGCATCTTCTACCTGGTGTCGGCCGTCTGGTCAGCGTTGGCGACCGGAGTTTATTCGTTCATCATCGCGCGGTTTCTGGGAGGACTGGGGATTGGGATATCGACGGTGGCGTCGCCATTGTACATCGCGGAGATCGCCCCGGCGGAACATCGGGGGCGGTTGGCGGGGATGTTTCAGTTCAACATTGTGTTTGGCATCCTCATCGCGTTCCTGTCGAACGCCCTGCTGGGTGGGGTGGGGGAGCATGCCTGGCGCTGGATGCTGGGTGTGGAGGCGATCCCCGCGCTGCTCTATACGGTGCTGTGCTTTCGGATTCCGGAGAGCCCGCGCTGGCTGATCGCCCGCAAGGGAGACCGGGCGGCGGGCCTCGAGGTGCTGAAGCTGATCCGGCCCGAGTGGACACCGGCCGAAGCCGAGTTGCGGGCAGATGAGATCCAGGCGGCGTCCTCGGAGCGGATCTCGGCGGGACCGTTCTGGACCCTCAGGCTGAGGGTGCCTATTCTGCTGGCCTTCCTGATTGCCTTTTTCAACCAACTCTCGGGCATCAACGCGATCCTGTATTTTGCGCCGCGTATCTTTGAAATGACCGGTCTGGGTGCGCGGGCGGCGTTGCTGCAATCGGTGGGCATTGGGGCGATCAACCTGATCTTTACGCTGGTGGGTTTGTGGTTGATTGATCGACTGGGTCGCCGCACGCTGTTGTACATTGGGTCGGTCGGCTACATTGTTTCGCTCGCGTTGGTGGCTTGGGCGTTTTTCACGGAACGCTTCGCGATCGTTCCGGTCTGCATTTTTGCGTTCATCGCGGCGCATGCGGTGGGGCAGGGGGCGGTGATCTGGGTGTTCATCGCGGAGATTTTCCCCAACCGGCATCGCGCCAAGGGCCAGGCGTTGGGGAGCTCCACCCATTGGATTTTCGCGGCGCTGATCACCACGGTCTTTCCGAAGATGGTGTCGATGTTCGCGCCGGGTTTCATCTTTGCGTTTTTCTGCGGCATGATGATACTCCAGCTGGTCTGGGTAAAACTCATGGTGCCGGAAACCAAGGGCGTGCCGCTCGAGCAGATGCAGCGGCGGCTTGGTTTCGCGGAGGAACCGGATTGAGTCAGCCGCGGTGCCGCCCGACTGTTGGCCAGAGCAGGGTTACTCGTCGAGGCTGGTGAAGCGGAGTTCGCCGTGGTGGAAATCGACCCGGACACGGCTGTGGTCGCCGATCTCGCCGGCCAGGAGCTTGCGGGAGAGGGCGGTCTCGAGTTGGTGTTGGAGGAAGCGCTTGAGCGGTCGCGCGCCGTAGACGGGGTCGTAACCCTCGCGCGCCACGTGTTCCCGGGCGGCGTCGGTCAGCTCCAGACCGATGTGACGGTCCGCCAAACGGAGGCGAAGCGTTTGCAGGAGCAAGTCCACGATGCGTTTGATCTGGTCCAAAGTGAGCGGTTTGAACAGGACGATATCGTCCACGCGGTTGAGGAATTCGGGGCGGAACTGAACCCGGAGTTCCTGCATGACCCTGCGGCGGACCGGTTCGCTGATCTCGCCGGTGTCACTGACGTTTTCGAGCAGGTGCGGACTGCCGATGTTCGAAGTCATGATGATCAGGGTGTTCTTAAAGTCGACGGTGCGCCCGTGGCTGTCGGTAAGCCGGCCGTCGTCCAGGATCTGGAGCAGGACGTTGAAGACGTCGTGATGGGCCTTTTCGATTTCGTCGAAGAGCACCACGCTGTAGGGCTTGCGCCGGACGGACTCAGTCAGTTGCCCGCCTTCCTCGTAGCCAATGTAGCCGGGCGGGGCGCCGATCAGCCGGGCCACGGCGTGTTTCTCCATGTACTCGCTCATGTCCACCCGGACCATGTTGTCTTCGCTGTCGAACAACGACTCGGCCAGGGCGCGGGCGAGTTCGGTTTTTCCGACGCCGGTCGGGCCGAGGAAGATGAACGATCCGATAGGGCGTTTGGGATCTTTGAGGCCGGAACGGGCCCGGATGACGGCATCCGCGACGGCCTGGACCGCTTCGTCCTGGCCGATGACCCGTTCGTGCAGGATCTGGTCGAGGCGCAGCAGTTTCTCCTTCTCGCCCTGGAGCAAGCGGCTGACGGGGATGCCGGTCCAACGTGCCACGATCTCGGCCACCTCGTCCGGGGTGACCTCTTCCCGCAGGAGCCGGGCGGCGTTGCGCGGTCCCAGGGCCTGAAGTTCGAGTTCCTGCAATTGTTTCTCGAGTTGCGGCAGGCGGCCGTATTGCAGTTCGGCCACCCGGGTGAGGTTGCCTTTGCGTTGCTCGGTTTCGAGCTCGTGCCGGGTTAGTTCGATGGCCTGGCGGACATGCTGAACGTCTTCGATGGCGCGTTTTTCGTCTTCCCACTGGGCCTTGAGGGCATCGCGTTCGGCCCTGAGGTTGGCGATGAATTCCTCGAAGGTGGAGAGGCGTTCCTTGGAGGCCGGGTCCTTCTCTTTACGGAGGGCTTCGCGTTCGATTTCGAGCTGGAGCAGGCGCCTCTCCAACTGTTCGAGTTCCTCGGGCATCGATTCCATCTCGGTCCGTAGTTTGGCCGCCGATTCATCGATGAGGTCGATGGCCTTATCCGGAAGGAAACGGTCGGAGATATAACGGTGGGAGAGTTGGGCGGCGGCTACGAGCGCGCCGTCTTGGATGTGGACCTTGTGATGCAACTCGTAGCGCTCGCGCAATCCGCGCAGGATCGAGATGGTGTCCTCGACGTTCGGTTCGTTGACCAGGACCGGTTGGAAGCGGCGTTCCAGCGCGGCATCCTTTTCGATGTGCTTGCGGTATTCATCGAGGGTGGTGGCCCCGATGCAGTGGAGTTCGCCGCGGGCCAGCATCGGTTTGAGCATGTTGCTGGCGTCCATGGCCCCTTCGGCCTTGCCGGCACCCACGACGGTGTGAATCTCGTCGATGAACAGGACGACCTGGCCTTCGGCGCGGGCCACCTCCTGTAGCACTGCCTTGAGACGTTCCTCGAACTCGCCGCGGTACTTGGCTCCGGCAATCAACGACCCCATGTCCAACGCCACGATCCGCTTTTCCTTGAGACTGTCCGGCACGTCACCCGCCACGATCCGCCGTGCCAGGCCCTCCACGATGGCCGTCTTACCCACGCCCGGTTCCCCGATGAGGACCGGGTTGTTCTTCGTCCGGCGGGAGAGCACTTGGGTGCAGCGCCGGATCTCGGCGTCACGGCCGATTACCGGATCGAGCTTGTTTTGCTGGGCTAGTCGGGTCAGGTCGCGGCCGTACTTCTCGAGGGCTTCGTAGGTCGCCTCAGGCTGGGCGCTGGTCACCCGTTGGTGGCCGCGGACCTCGGTCAACGCCTTTAAAAACCGTTCGCGTTGAAGCTCCAACGACCGAAAGGCTTTGCCCAGATCCGAGCTGTGCGGTTCCTCGAACATCGCCAGGATCAGATGCTCCACACTCACATATTCGTCTTTGAGGCGTCGGGCCTCGTCCTCGGCGACGACCAGCAGTTTCTTCAGCCGCTGCGTGATGTAGACCTCCTGGCCAGTCATGCTGCTCCCGGTGACGCGCGGTAACCGGTCCAGGATCTCGCGGGCCTTGGACGCAAGAAGATCCGGGGCCACCCCAGCCTTGTTGATCAGGCGCGGGACCAACCCCTCCTCTTGCTCGAGCAAGGCTAAGAGCAAATGCTCCACGTCCACGGCTTGATGATGCTGGCGCGTGGCCATTGCCTGCGCCTCCATCAACGCCGCCTGCGATTTTTCGGTGAGCTTATTGAGGTTCATCGTGCTTGTGCCTGCCGCTCGAGGGGTTCAGACGTATAAACCAACCCCGACCGGCGTATACCGAATAACGGCTATGCACAAACAGTGCCGAAGGAGAGGATCACTGTAAATTATTAATGTAGAACACTATAAACAATCGGCTGGAATCTCGGTTAAGACATAATGACCCAGCATGGATACGTTGGAAATGTGCCAATATGGCGCTGTTGGGCTGGTGGTGCGTGCGGGCAGGGTTCTGGTCCTCAGAACGCGAGTTGGAGGAATGGGGTATTGGGTGAGGCTATTGCGTGGCGTTTTCGGTTACAGGACTGGGGTTTATCTGGTGACCGTTGTTTGAGCTTCTTCTGCCCAGGCGTGCAACATTTGGATGGCACGGCCCAGGACGCCGGCTGAGCCACGGAATTGGCCTGAGCCGCGGGGTTGGTTATCCCGCGTCCACCACTCGAAGAACCCGTCGTTTTTGAGCACGCGGCTGACCATCGGTTTCAATTCTTCGTAGGCATCGGCGACGAGGCCATGGCGTATGAGCTGCTGAATCATGCGGCCGCCGAACCAGCACCAATCGCCGCCGTTTTGGTAGGACCACGGGGCCATGCTGGGATTCAGGAAGAAGCCCTCGGGGTAAGGGGGATAGACGGTGAGACCGATCGAGGAAGCGCCAGCCTTCCGCACGTTGGCACGCATGGCATCGAGCGACGCGCGGATTTCGTCCGGGGACAGGAGGCCGGCTTCGATGGCCACGGCGGTGCCGCCGTGATACCAGATGAGCGACTCGTCGAAGTCGCTCGGGAAGGGTGAGCCGGCGAGGTAGATATGGGGGATGAACTTCTGGCGTTCGGCATCCCAGAGATGCTGGCGGACGTTGCGGCGGATACCGTCGCGAACCTGGCGCCAATGGTCGGCTCGCGGGGTGTTGGGCTCGATCCATTCGAGGAAGTGGTCGAGGGCGAGGACGAACATGGCGTTGTCGTAGATGTCGATGGCGAGGTGGGAATGCTCATCGAGTTCCACGCCCCAGACGTGTTCGGGTTGGACATCGCCCCAGTCGACGGTGGTGGCGCCCCAGAGCAGGCCATGCCCGGAATCGAATCGTTTCTCGAGCAACCAGCGCAAGGCGCGTTCGAGTCGGTCGAGCACGTTCGAGCCGTCGATTTCGCGTTCGAGGATCGCCCGGTCGCCGGTTATGCGGATGTAGGTGTGCACGGCCTGGACCAGCGAGGTTTCCTGGTCGGTTTCGACGGTGTTTTTGTGGGCGAGCAGCTCGGGTGCAAGATGGGATTTGCGGTATTGATAGGAAACGTTGGCGTTGGCGACCGGGATGTAACCGTCGACGATGTCGCCCTCTGGTCCCTGGAACTTAAAGAAGGTGAGGAGCGCGTCGCGGAGCAGGGAATGCTCGTTCACCTCGAGGGCGAGGGCGAGAAAGGTATTGAGATCGCGTATCCAGACCTCGCCATAGCCGCTGCCAGCGGTGAGACCGGTGCGGAGCAGCGCGCGAGCGCGCTGCAGCACCTGGTTGAGTTCTTGGTCCTGGACGATGCGTTCGGCCAGTGCCTGCTGAGCCGAGGCGCTTGCCGTGTCCGGTTCGTTCGGGGTGGCGGCGAGCACAAAGCGCGGAGGCTCGGAAGGTGCCGCGGCCTGGGTTTGGGAGGGGCCCTGGGAGACGGTGAGGATAAGGGCGAGGGGCAGGATCGTGGTAATACAGTCGCAACGCATGACCGGAACCGTAGCTGGGTTCGACACCGTTGTCGATGGCGGGCAACAGGAGGCGCTCCGGGAGTATACGCCAGGGCCGGTGCGACAGGGCCGGCTGGAGAGTCCCTGGGAGCGGTTGGTGGGCGGCTGTGTGCTGGGGGATCGGGCCTGACCCTATTGCCCCCCAAGAAAGTGGATGTTGGTTGCCGCAGGGTGCGAGGCGCAGTCCATGTTCCGCACACCGGATCAGGCCGCGCTTGCCGAGACTCCGGACGCGAGGTAGCCTTAGGCCGTGAGCACAGTGAGCGAAATTCGGGCGGCTTTGTCCGGGTTGACAAACGAGGATCTGCGAGAAGTGGACGCGGCGCTCCGCCAGCAGTTCCGCGCGCGCAAAATCGGCGTTCTCTATGACGATGCTTACGGAGTCTGGACCGAAGAGGACCAAGCTTCGACTGCAGCGAAAGTGTTTATCCTGATGGACCGGGAGGAACAAGGCCGTGAGCCGTCCTGAGCGAGGCGAGGTGTGGCTCGCCGACCTTGGCTTCGCTGCCAAAGTCCGCCCAGTGCTCGTGGTGAGCGTCCCATTCGCGGATGGTGATTACGCGCTGATCGAAGCCGTCCCCCACACGACTCAGAAACGCGGGGCGCAATTTGAGGTCGAATTGGACGTTCCGTTCCTGGCGGCGGGTGTGTTCAACGTCCAAGGAATGCTCGCCGTTCCCGCCGCCAAGTTTCTTCGACGATTGGGCCCCCTCCCTCAGGCGCAGATGGCGGAAGTCGAGGCCATGATCATGCAATGGCTCGGACTGGTTGGTTAACGCATTCGGCTTGCGCGCAGTCAGCTCGCCGAACAGGCCATGGGCACGTACAGGTCGGGCACGGAACCCCGCTGGGTGCCGGCGAATTCCCGCGGCGCTAGAAAGGCAATGGGGTCAGGTCTATATTGTTGACACAATGGGTTCG
>Ga0114946_10003283_pt1 | contig 10965 bp, 7 predicted proteins | sample WalLakDeSediment_FD_88676 | JGI IMG/M metagenome (GOLD analysis project Ga0114946, IMG submission 88676) | Lake sediment microbial communities from Walker lake, Nevada to study Microbial Dark Matter (Phase II) - Walker Lake 11/02/13 Deep Sediment | ecosystem: Environmental > Aquatic > Freshwater...
CACCAGCGAGATCAGAGCTTCATAAACTTATATCTGATTGACTGGTACCTGATTCCTATTCACTAATCACAACTCACCATTCACCATCCTTGGCGACTTGCGGTCAAAGGGACTCGCTTGTGGGGACACCAGCGAGATCACGTACGATGAGCAGTGAGAAAGAGTCTGGCGTGTTGAGGATCACATCCCGCCCTACGCTCTTTGTTTCCGCCGCTCCCACATCTCCACGATCACCCGGTGGTCAGGAACATTCTCAAGGAACGACTGACGCCACTCCGGGATATTTATCGTTTCGGCCACATCCATCAAAACCTGATTGCCTGTCTGTAGGACTTCCTCTAATCTTTCTGAATCACCCAGGGCATCGAAAACATCGGCAAGGGTGCGATAGATTTTAATCAGAAAACACATCCCGATATCACCGTGTAATCTCAAGTAATCCCAAGCCTGGTGAGCATTTTGCTTCGCCTCTTCTAACTGGCCTTGCATAATGGCGCAGGCTGCCAAACCGGCTGTGGATTCACAGACCAGGGGTGAAAGCTGGTGATTTGCAGCCAATTGAACCCCCTCACAAAAACGTCTAGCAGCACTAGAAGCATCTCCCATCGCTAACAAGACGTGACCAAGAACGATAAATGTATACACCAGGCCCTTCACGTCCTGGGTAGGGTAAACTTGTTGCAAAGCTTGTTCCGCAAACCGGTGGGCATTTCGCAGGTCGCCAGTTTCCAGATGCAGGTAGGCAAGGTTCATTAATGAATAGGATAATGCCCGGGCATTGCCAAGAGCTTCGTTAATCGTGCGCGATTGCTCCAAAGCCTCCCGGGCTTGTTTATACTGACCTCTGCTAACATATCCAGAGCCCAGGTTCGACAAGCCAGCCGCCTCCATGGCTCGGTTTCCAAGACGGCGGTCAAGCTGGACCTGTTCTTCACGAAGGGCGAAATTCCCAGCCACGTCACCTAACTCACCGTAATAAAGTGCTACTCGAAAGAGGACAAATGAGAGCACACTTTCATCGCCCAAGGTTCGGGCGAGACGCAAGGCTTCTTCGGCATTTTTTCTGATAGCAAGGCTGTCTCCTGCCAAACGAAGGTCATAAATCACAGTAAGGGCAAGCGCTTTGGCCTCGATCGCCTCGCTGCCACAGCGCTGGGCGGCAGCTAAGGCTTCCTGGGCAGCCTGATGCCCGATGGACTGATCCCCAGCACGCATGCCAAAAACGGCCTGCCGCAAATATGCTTCAGCCAGGTAACGCTCATCGCCAAATGTGTGCGCCAATTCCAACAGGGATAGGACATCTGCCTTCCAGGGTTCTGCCTCGGGTAACTCCCCAAGCGCTTTCTCCCGCCCCAGCAGCACTTGCCAGCGCCGTTCCCGGTCAACCGGGGGTAGAAATTCCAGGGCCTGGCTGTAAAACCGAACCGCTTCACGGGGGGCACCCTGGTGATAGGCGCTTTTGCCAGCCAGCAGATACCTATCCGCAGCCGTGCTTAAGTCTCCCGCTCTCTCATAATGTTCGCCCATTAACCCGGCAAACTCATCCAACCGCCCTGCTCGGCTTGCCTGTTCCTTTAACCAGTCCGCTGCTACTCTGTGGAGCGCTGATCGTTCACGTTTTAGAATGCTTTCATAAGTTACTTCGTGCAACAGGGTTTGCCGGAAACGCCATTCAGTATCCCCCTGGAAAGCAGATTCAAGCTGCATATCGATAAAGCCGCGCGGCTGTAGATGCGCAAGTATCTCTGTTCCAGCAGACACACCCAAGGCTTCCACACCCCCAGTCCAAAAACGTCTGCCGAAGATCGCTCCCCGTTGCAAGGCAGCTCGTTCCGCTTGCGAAAGTGAGGTCAGACGGGTCAGCAGAAGATGCTGTAGGGTAGCCGGAAGGGGTTTTTCTTTCAGCTTTCCCATCAAAAAGCGCCATTGTTCTCCCTGAGTGTTAAGGATGTTCTGATCGATGAACCAGTTGATCATCTCTTCAGTGTAGTAGGGCACGCCTTCCGAGCGTTCGACCAGCAGATCGATGATCTCATCCGGCAGAAGCTCCACGCGTTGCAATAATTCTATGGCCAGTTCACGGGATGCCGGGTCACAAAGCGGCTCAAGATTGATCAGCCTACCCCTCGGTCTGCGTTCAATTTCAGGATCGGGGGATGGGTGGAATAACGCTTTCAATGCCTCTGGGGGGTGCCATTCCGGGCGCGCTGCACCAATAATGAATAAACCATTGGGAAGTAAGTCAGCTTGTCCCCCGATAAATACCTCCTCCAGGTATTCCCAGGAGGCAGCGTCAGTCCACTGCAGGTCTTCTAGCAAGATAACAATGGGATATTGCTGCCGTACTTTATTGATCAATTCACGGCTGACCACCAGAGCGCGGCCTCTGACTTGGGTTGGGTCGTTCCGCATCCCTTTGATGTGCGGACTAGCTTCGAATGGCAGACCAACCAGCAGCCCCAGGGCATGCGCCTGTTCCTCGCCATCTTCGTTTCCAGAAAACTCTTTGAAACGCGCCACCCATTTGGCTTCTGCCTGTGCTATGGGTGCATCTTCAGCAATCTGGAAACGATCAAACCACATGCGCCGGATCAGTGCATAGGGCTGGTGGCTGTCATCCGGGAATGCCCGGGCGCGCAGCAGGCGATTGGTTTCTTGGCGCAGATCCAACCAATCGCTCATATCTTCCAATAAGCGACTCTTGCCTACCCCAGGATCGCTCACCAGCTGTGCCCACACCACCCCGTGTCCTTGATAGGCATGGAGGTAGGCGCCTTGAAGGGCTTCCATTTCAGCCTCTCGTCCGATGGTACGGGCCTCAATCCCAGCTACCCCCCGGGTGACGCTTCTGAACGGGCGCGGCTTGGCTCTGCGGACCAGGTAGGTTTGGATCGGTTCGCTTTTCCCTTTGACCGATAGGGAAGGTTGCGGGGTCAGATCAAACACGCCCCGTACGTAGCGATAGGTATCATGGGAGATCAATATGCCCCCGGGGGGCGCAGCTGACTGCAAGCGTGCTGCCAGGTTAACTGCATCCCCTGTGGCGGTGAATTCCTTATGATCCTCTGCGCCTAGATCGCCGACCACGACCAGGCCGGTGTGGATGCCAGTCCGCAATTGCACTTTCACCGGGGCAGCCTGTCCATCCAGGGCGGCTCGGATGGCGTTTTCAGGATCGTGTTCACTGGCATCCTTGGCGCCGAAGAAAGCCAGCAGCCCGTCTCCCAGATACTGCGCGATTGTGCCGTGGTGCGCAGTGATCGCTTCCCCCAAGGTCGTGTGCATTTTGGAAACAACCTGGCGCCACTCCTCAGGATCCAGCTTTTCTGCTATGTGGGTTGACCCCACCATATCCATGAACAGGATTGTCACCACACGCCGTTCTTCAGCAGGACCTGCCTCTCTGGCTGCTTGTGCTTCCAAGATTTCTAATTGCTGTTGCATGGCTGACAGTGCTGGTTTTATGATTTCATCCCCCAATACACGACGTTGCGCTTCGAGGGCTTTTATCGAGGCCATTATTTTTTCTATTTGAACTTGAATAGTTTCAACCATGATTGACCTTCCTCAACCATTATCAAACCGATGAAGGGTCCGATAATAATCAATTAGCTCGGGGACCATGATGTTCATGATATCTGTGATGGACTACTCGGAAAATCGTTGACACATAAACCTCATTGATATTTTCTGTATATGGAAAAGAACCAAGTCAAGGATTTTGTGTTTAAGAAATGATGAATTCTTGGATATCAAGCAGAATTGGTTTTTTCTTCACTTCCATAAAAACCACTGCTCTCCTTCCTTTTTTCGCAGGAATAGCTTGTGTGATGACAAAAACTTGAGACTATTTAATTATATCCTGAATTTTGCTATCAAATCCACCATAACTGGGATAAGAAAGGTAAGCTGAAGTATTATCAGGTTTATCCACTCAGCATCGAACTCCTTAACAACGATGTACAACCTAAAGGAGAACTGTGGTCAAAGACGCTATCTCTGTCGAGACCAGCGAGAGCGATAACACTTGTGCCATGTATAACTGCCCTGTATTTTGATGATTGCTCATAAAATGGTTGACGATTTGTGATTATTAATGGTAAGATAAAGACCATTCCCAATGCGGGAATGATGTTTGTATTGTGTAGTTATTGATCTTATCAGAAGGAGCGCATAAACTATAAGTAGCAAAGAGGATTATCGCATCAATAAACAAATTCGGGCTACAAAAGTTCGATTAATCGACCAGAATGGAGAAAACCTTGGCGTTGTTAGTTTACGTGAAGGACTGAGCCGAGCAGAGGAAGCTCAGCTTGACCTGGTTGAAGTCGCCCCTAACGCCGACCCCCCTGTAGCCAGGATCATGAATTTTGGCAAGTTCCTTTACGAGAAGGAAAAGAAGGAACGGGAAGCACGAAAATCGCAGACCAAGATTGAAATCAAAGAGATCCGTTTGCGCCCGAAGACAACCGATCACCATAAAAGTTTCAAAGTGCGCGATGCACGTCGGTGGTTAAATGACGGGATGAAAGTTAGAGTGACCATTCGCTTCAGAGGACGTGAGATCACCTATCCTGAGATTGCCCTCGAGGATTTAAGAGAGATTGCTGAAGAACTAGCAGATGTCTCAGAAGTTGAACAGGCACCGAAATTAGAAGGACGATCGATGTTCATGATGCTTGCTCCCAACAAATAGTTATAGCGATCTTCTGACGAACACGATACATCACTATTGTTGAGACCCTACGGTTCTGTAAGCCTGCGCCGTAGGATTTTCATGAGAGGAGTTGAAAATGCCACGAAAACCTAGAGATGGCAAGTACAAAATGAAGACCCATAAGGCGACCTCGAAACGGTTTAAGATGACCGGTTCTGGCACGATTATGCGTACGAAGATTGGCAAAGGCCACTTACGCCGGAGAACACCGGACCGTACCAAGCAATTGTTTGAGCGCATGATCCCTGTTAAAACCCGAGGTATTCGCAAGAGAGTCCGTCGCCTTGCGCCCTATATGGACAAAAATAAGTAGTAAATTGTTGAAATAATTTTATGGTTGCGGCTGTTGGGTGTTTGCAACGGGTGATGAATCCCCATCATCGGCGCCCAGGGGCTCGCAAAGGAGAATAACATGGCACGTGTAAAAGGTGGCCCAAATCGCTACCGAAGACATAAAAAATTACTCAAGCTCAATAAAGGTTATTACGGCACTAAGAGCAAACTGTACCGTCGGGCAAATGAGCAATACCTGAAAAGCCAATGGTATGCTTATCGTGATCGGAAAAACCGCAAGCGCGACCTGCGTAAATTATGGATTGCGCGTATTAACGCTGCCGCTCGCCAAAATGGAACGACCTACAGCAAGTTGGTCCACGGATTACGGCAAACCCAGATCAACCTCAACCGCAAAATGTTGGCAGATCTGGCGGTCCGTGAACCCGTAGCCTTTACTGAGATCGTAAAAAAGGCACTCAGCTAAATATCTAAGAACCCAAAAAAAAGAGGGTGCTGACGGAGCGCCCTCTTTTGCTTTTAATATCAAGGATTAAGCAGATATCTTTGAATGGCGGATCTTAATTTCTTGGACAGGGTTCAACCGTAATCGATTATTCTGGCATCGGGAAGCGCATCAGGCGGTTGTTGCGCGCATCCGAGACCCATACATTACCCAATGGGTCAACTGCCAAACCGCCTACGATGCCAATTTCATCCGGGCCGCTGCCAAAACCACCCCAGGTGAACAGGAAATTTCCATGTTGGTTGAATACCAACACCCGGCCCAGGATTGGATCAGCAACATAAACCTGGTAGTTATCATCGATGGTCAGGAAAGGTTTGTTGTCGAGGGTTTCGCCATACCAGCCTTCAATATCCCAGGTGATGTGGTTTGGGTAATTGAGGGTATCCCCGTCCGGGAGCATGATCTGGATACGTTTATTCCATGTGTCAGCAATAAACAGTCGGCCGGTATCATCCACTTCGATGCCGACGGGTTCATCAAACTGACCGACCCCTAAACCAGCTCCACCAAAATCAGCCAGGTCATTCCCATCGCTGTCGAAGATTACAACCCGTTTATTGCCCGTGTCCGTGATAAAGACGCGCCCCTGGTCGTCAACCGCAACACCGCGTGGACCCCAAAAGTGATAGCGGCTTTCTGCTGCACCAAATTGGCCCCACATGGTCACAAATTCACCCTCAGCAGTAAATTTCTGGATGCGGTTATTCCAGGTATCGGCAACAAAGACCGACCCATCTGGGCCAACAGCCAACCCCCAGGGTTCGTTGAAAAAGCCTTCGGGGGCTAGGATTTGGGTGGTGTAGTCGCTGGCGCCATACGCACCAAAAGAGCGCAGGAAGTTCCCTTCCTGGTTAAAGTGCAGGATGCGATGGTTGCGGGAATCGGCGACATAGAAGGTGCCATCGGGTGCAAACGCGATATCCCGCGGCGCATCAAACCAGTAGTTATCGTCTGCGTATAAGATACGGTCCGCCTCCAACACGATGGTGTTGGCTTCATAAGGGTCAACTGTCGGTTCTAATGTAACTGGCGCTGCACCGTATTCCCAGATCATCGAGACGACATCATTGCGAATGTACATGCGGAAGGAATCGGATGGCTGCCAGTTTTCTAAGGTGAGGGTGTTGATGCCAGCGAGTTGTGCATAAGGTTGATAATTACGGTTGAACCACAACTCCCACAGGGCAGCGCGCATGGCGGGACTTCTGAAGGCGTCCCACACGCGCTGGAAGGTGAGGTTGTAATAGACCTGGGTTGGCCACCATAACCGGGTATGGTCAAAGCGGGTATATTCTTCACCCACTACCGGTTCAATCAAACCGTAGTTTCCACTGCCGACCAGAATGATGGGCGCATCACGTAGATCCCGTGTGGGGTTTCCGGAAAACCAACGCTTGTTGGGATAGTCGCGGAAATACCACCAATACGGATACAGCATGTCGTTGTCATAGGCGACGACGATATCCTTTCCACCAGTCAGCCGAAAACTAATTTCCTCAACCTGTTCCAGTACGTCCTTCGGGTCGCGGGCAGCGTGGGCATAGACCAGGAATTCCTTGGCAGTATCGTACAGGATGAAGTTGGCGCGAAACGTCGTGCGAATGGTGATCAATGAAAGGATGGCGATGAAAAGGATCAGGGCCAGTTTTGCAATTTGGTTGAAGGCCCAATTGCGCAGCAGGAAATACAGGCAGGTGCCAGAGGCAACCATGCCAACGAATGACAGTAAGAAGTTGCTGGTCACATCTAACTGGGATAATTCGTTACCCTGGAAGGGGGGTGTTGGTCCGAAAATGAGGGCAACCGTGCGCCAGGTTGTCAGCAGGAACAGGAACCCAAGCAGGATTACCAACCACCCCTTATGGCGCTTGAATTCGGAATAATTAAGGGATTCGATCAGGCGACTGAAACTCCAACCACTGATCAGGATCATCGGCATGGTGATATGAGTTGTAAGCCAAGGCATGCGTTCGCCAGCAAAGCTGAAAGCCACCAGGCTCATCACTGACCAGTAGAGCAGCAAAGCAAAGATTGGGGTTGTCCGGGATTCGCCTTCGTTGTCGACGATTTTGGTTGATGGTTTTTCAGCAACTGGGTGTATGATGGGTTCGATCCCTTCCGTTGAGGGTTCCGTGGTGTCAGTCTCGAAGGGGGACGATTCTGTCATGTCTGTTTCGAAGGGGGATGATTCCAGACTGACTGTCTCAATGGAGGATGATTCCAATTGTTCTATTTGGTCATCATCCGGAGTGGGTTTACTGGTCTGGATGAGCATCCGTATGCCAAGAATTGCAGCTAACAGTGTGCCAAACGCTGGTAGAAATTCGTACATTGGGATTTGAACCAGGGCGTAGTAATAGAGGGGCTGGGTCCCCCTGACGACGCCTTGTTGGGCTAACCAGTAACCCAGGGCACCCATCAAACCCGCGGTAAAACCATTGCCCTGGGTAAAAAGGGTGGTGTAGAAGATGGTGAAAATCCCCCAGAAGATGCCAATGTTGAGAGCCCACACCTTCCAGTTCCACCAAATGCCGATAAGTATGGCAATCACCAGCATTGGTAGCATAAACATGAGTGAGGTAATAATCCCGCTGGTGCTGTAATCAAGGGGGTTGAAGCCAAAAATGTCCATTGGCAGGGCCCCTAGGAGCGGCAGAACCAGGGTGCCTTGCAGGATCAGCAGGTCAAAGGCGCGTTCGTCCCTGACACCGAACCAGCCGATACCCTTGACCAGGAAATATGCTGCAAAGGACAGGCCGACCAGCAATCCAACCCCAAGGAGACCGATGGTCAACCGGGTGGTTCCATCCAGCTCACCTAACATTACCCCCACACTTTCGCTGGGTTGTGTGTCTGGTGCGTGAGTGAGGGCGTAATATCCGACACCGAACAGAACCAGGCCAATGATGAGGGTGGCTGCGACGACGATCAAAAAGGCGTTGCGGGACTGACCTGACTTCCAGGGTTTGGAGATCACCCGACTGGTGAAAAGGATGAACAGGAAGATGAGCAATTCCGCTGTGAAAATGTACGATGTGGCCTTATCCGTGAAGTGCAGGGCGGTGATAACCGTGATGAATAAGAGCGTACGTTTTTGACCTGATTCTAAATAGCGTAAGACACCCCATAAGAGGGCCATACCCCAAAAGACGATATAGATCTCGTTGCGGGTGTAGCGGCTGTAAAAGGAGATATAAGGTGAGATGGTAAACAGGAATCCTGCGATCAGCGATCCAACCCGTCCCAGGTATTTCTTAAACCCAAACAGGGCGAAGGCAACAACGGCAATGCCAAATAAGGCGTTCGGAATCCGGGCAGAGAAATCACTGGCGCCAAATAGGGTATAGGAAAGGGTGATCAGGTGGAATTGGAGGGGTCCGTGAGTGACCGGGTCGTAACGGTACCCGCCTCCCTGGTAAAAAGTATAGGCCGGCACCACATGGTTGACTTCGTCGTGGCTCATCACCCGTTCTCCCAATAGGGTGAAGCGACTCAGAACAGTGGTAAGCAGGATGAGGAAAATAATCAGGTGATAGTTCGTAAATTGCGGCCAAATTGGAATGACCGGGCGATCTAACCAGCGGTTGATCGATGAATTTTGGTTGATGGTGCGTTTTTCTATGTTGGTCATGTTGTTCGCTCTAATTGTAATTCAATCAATTTTAGAACGTAACTACTCAGGCAGCGCTGCTGCTTAAGGGTGGGGGGTGTGGTGTGGCGGCTTCGCCGCCACACCACACCCCCCTATTCCCATTCATGCTGAGTAGTTACTTCAGAACTATACTTTATGAGTCAGCTCCTGACAAGATAAGATAGCGGTGGTTGATCTGACACAATTGTGGCATTGTTTAAGGTAGAATCAGGGCTTAATTACAATGATCCGAAAATATTGGTACGTTTTATTTGTTTTGTGTTTTTTGGCCGCTTGCAGCAGAAGTGAGGAGCCTACACCGCTGCCGACCCTGGATACGACGCGATTATACGAAACCGCTGTCAGCCTGGTAACGGCAGATATTGCCATCACCCATACCCATGTTCCGACCCAAACGTCCACACCAACAACGACGTCGACACCCATCCCAACCATAGACAGGACCCGACCAATCATTTCTACCCCCACCCGGGAGCTCCCGTGCAATAAAGCAGCTGCAGGGAATCCAATTGATGTAACCATTCCTGATGATATGAAGATGATGCCTGGTACGAACTTTTCGAAAACGTGGCGGATAGAGAATGTGGGCGCATGTACCTGGACTCGGCTTTATTCGGTCACCTTTTTCTCAGGCAATAGCCTGGGTGCGCGACACACCCATAACCTGCAGCAGCCGGTTAACCCGGGGGATATCGTGGATTTGACAGTGGATATGGTGGCACCGCAGAATATCGGCCTTTACCAAAGTAATTGGATGTTGAGCGATCCCGATGGGAACTTGTTTGGTATTGGCCCCCATGGCGATGCACCCTTTTGGGTGCGCATCGAAGTGGTGGAGGTTGTGACACCGACACCGACCCATACGCCGACAATCACACTCACACCGGTTGTTCGCATTACGGGCAGCGCTGCCCTCGAAAACGGAGATGAACTTGACCTGGATACGGCAACCCTCAACCCGCCTGATGATACTGAAGCGGACCTGGTCTATCAGTATGGGGATTCACCTATTCACCAGTTAATACCCATCAATGATACAAAATGGGTGGTTTTTGGCGGTACACAGCCCAGCTTAGGAGATTGCATCAATAAAACATTAACAGAAGAACCGATCAGCTTCGACCAGGTACCCGATGGAACTTTTATCTGTTATCGAACCTCTGAAACCTTGCGGGGATGGTTATTGATTAATGGGTTTGAGGAAAGTCAATTAAACGTCAATTTCCTGACCTGGGCAGCTCCCTGAGAATTCAGACAGATCAAGCACGCAAGGACGCTCTGATGATGACCAGGGCGTCCTTTTTTGTTGGCTTCTAAAAGAGGCTGCGGATGATGAGCATAAAGCCGAAAATGATCAGCGGGATACCAACGATGGCACCGACTACGGTCAAGGTCAGCAGAACACCGACGATCATCAGGATCAGCCCTAATAAGGCGCCAATCAAGCGGCCGGTTGCTTCGATCACCCACACAACTAGGCGCCAGAGGAGCCAGAAGGGATACAGCAGCCAATGAACACGATTTTGTTTCTTTGTCATTTTTACCTCCACTTAAGTATACGGCATGGGGCAGGAAAAGTTGCAAATTAAATGCGAATTTGATGAAGCTGCCCTGGCAGAGATAGGATTTGGGCTTACCAAGTATTTTCGCTTCTGGTATAATTCTCGTCGCCTGAAGAATTGGCAGGATGGAGAGGTAGCATAGTCCGGCCTAATGCGCGCGCCTGGAGAGCGCGTGTACCGCGAGGTACCGTGGGTTCGAATCCCACCCTCTCCGCTCAAGTAAGAAACCACC
>Ga0114946_10003284_pt1 | contig 10959 bp, 7 predicted proteins | sample WalLakDeSediment_FD_88676 | JGI IMG/M metagenome (GOLD analysis project Ga0114946, IMG submission 88676) | Lake sediment microbial communities from Walker lake, Nevada to study Microbial Dark Matter (Phase II) - Walker Lake 11/02/13 Deep Sediment | ecosystem: Environmental > Aquatic > Freshwater...
CTGGGCTGACGCCTGTGACCTGCAAAGCGCCCTAGCTGTTGCTCAACCAGGAGATGAGATATGGGTTGCAGCCGGCCTGTATAAGCCGGGCACGGCCCGTACCGATACCTTTGTTCTGGGCAGCGGCGTTGCGCTCTACGGCGGCTTTGCCGGTAACGAAACCAGCCGGGAGCAGCGTGATTGGCAGCACAACGTCACCGTTCTCAGCGGCGACATCGACAACAATGACTTTACCGATCCTGACGGCGTCGTCACGACAGCAGACAACATTGCCGGCGCCAACGCCTACCACGTTGTTACTGCACGGGGGATGACTGCACCGGCGTGCCTGGACGGCTTCACCATCACGGCCGGGAACGCCAGTATGCTGATCTTTCCCCATCACGCCAACCGGGGCGGCGGAATGTACAACCTGGACAGTAATATCACCCTGGCGAACGTCACCTTCTCCGGTAATAATGCGGTTGACCAGGGCGGCGGCATGTACAGCGTGAACAGCGCGCCAGCGCTAACGAACGTTACCTTCGCTGGCAACAGCGCGGGCGCATTCGGCGGCGGCATGGCCAATGATGAGAGCAACCCGACGCTGGTAGACGTCACGTTCTCTGCGAACAGCGCCGGTTCACATGGCGGGGGAATGTACAATGGGACCAGCATCGTTACGCTGCTGAACGTGACATTCTCCGCCAACAGCGCCGGCTCTCAGGCCGGTGGAATGTACAACGGGAACAGCACGGCGGCGCTTACGAATGCCATCTTTAGCGACAACAGCGCCGGTTCCCAGGGCGGTGGCATGTACAACGGCGACAGCGACGGTGCGCTGGCGAACGCTCTCTTTTTCGCCAACAGCGCCGGCGCTCATGGCGGCGGGATGTACAACGGGGGGACCAGCACGCCCAGCCTGGTAAACGTTACCTTCGCCGCTAACAGCGCGGCCCTCCTGGGCGGCGGCATGTACAACGGGGGCGGCAGCAACGTGACGCTGGTTAACGCCATTCTGTGGGGCAACAGCGCAATCGGCAGCTCCCAAATTCACACCGCCGGCGCCAGCACAATCAGCGTTGCCTTCAGCGCCGTGCAGGGCGGCCATGCGGGCGCGGGCAACATCGACGCCGACCCGCTGTTTATAGACGCAGCCGGCGGCGACCTCCGTTTGCGTCCCGGTTCACCGGCGATTGACGCCGGCAATAACCAGGCCGTTCCTCCCGGCGTTACCACAGACCTGGATGGCGGGCCGCGCTTTATGGACGTCCTCACCGCGCCCAACAGCGGGCTAGGCAGCCCCCCAATCGTCGATATGGGCGCCTATGAGGCTGATTTCCTGCTCACCTTTCTGCCCATCACGCCCAGGAACGCGCGCTAGCGGACGCGGCGGGTATCCAAGGATACCCGCCGCTCACCCCCCAAAAGGTCCACCCTAACCTCTATACGCCGATTTTTGCAGGCCCAAACGCAGCTTTAGAAAGGTTGAGTTTGTCCGGCGAGCCGGTTACAATCAGCAGGAAACATTGTATGATGGTTAACTGCACAAAAATAGAACGCAGATTTACCTGATTTGACCTGATTCGGAGTTACGTAGTTGATCCAGCCGGGCGCCAGACCGAGACGTTAGCTCACGCCGAAGTCAGTAAAGCAAAAAATCCGCGTTCATCCGCGTTAGTCCTATTTCGGAGGAAACAAGCCATGACCAATTTTGAAGAACAATACGAAGACGTGCTGCAAAATATCGAGTTTGCGCTGGTGCAGGTCTACCGCGCCGAACGAGAAGATGACCGACTACGACGCGCTGCAGGCGATTAACGCCCTGATTCGCATCTACCAGGCGGAGGAACGCGACCGCCAGCCGCCCGCGCTGCGCCTGCTGCCCGCGCAGGAGGCGGCGCTGGAGAGCGTCCAGGGGATGTGCGAGCTGCGCTTGGGGCGTGCGCAACTACGAAAGAGAACGGAAGAAACGGAAGAAACGGCCGAATTCCCCCCAATGATCCCGCCGGTCACGCTAGCAGAAATCATCGCCTGCCTGAAGCGCGTGCGCAAGTCAATCGAATTGTGGCAAAAGGAAGGCGGCCGGCGCGGCTACTACGACTTCGTCTCGCCTTTTTTGCCTTGATGGGAGACGCGGATGCTTCGGCCCTGCTCATCACAAGTTTCCGCCGATAAACGCGGACGAAGTTGCCGGAAACTCATCGAATTCATTTGTGGTGTATAATGTGGCAAATGACGACTGCGTGCGTATTGGGTAATTTGAGGTGGTTATGCTATTAAAAACGCTTGATGATTTGCGTAATATGTCCTTGGAAGAATTTCTTCAACATGTTTTAGAAACCGGCGACGCAATTACGGTTCGCGTTTCCGAAAACCAAGAGGTTCAGGTACAACCATTGCCCCAATCAGAGCAAGTTTATTGGCAACGCCTGCAAGCTGAAGGGTTGGTTTTGCAAAAGAAGTCGCCTCCCCCACAAGCCGACAGTTTCGAACCTATCGCCGTTCAGGGCGAGCCTTTATCACAAACTATCATTAGGGAGCGGCGTTAGTGGCGCACTTTTACTTTGACAGCAGCGCATTAGTGAAGCGCTACGTTGATGAGATTGGCACAAAATGGGTGCGCAAGATTTGTAATCCCAACAACGGTCACACAATTTACACCTGTCGAATCGGCGGTCTCGCCGAACTAGAAGCTGAACATCCCATCTAAATCGCTTTCGCTTCGCCCTCTCTCTTTACTCGCTACTCGCTACTCGCCACTCGCCACTCGCCACTCGCCACTCGCTACTCGCCACTCGTCACTCGCTACTCGCCTCCTCCCCTCGCCACAAGCGCCGCATCTCCTCACAGCGCAGCAGCAGCTCATCCAGCGTACCCACGTCGGCGACACGGCCGTTTTCCAACACCACAATTTGATCCGCGCGGCGCAGGGCGGTGCGGCGGTGGGAAACGACGAGGCAGGTGAGTGCGGAATGCGGCGTGCGGAATGCGGAGTCGGCGTCTCGAATACCGAGTAGGCCGTTCCAGAGCTGTTGTTCGGTTTCGACGTCGAGGGCGCTGGAGAGGTCGTCAAAGACGAGCAGCTCGGCGTTGCGCACGAACATGCGCGCGGCGGCGGCGCGCTGCGCCTGCCCGCCGGAGAGGCGCACGCCGCGCGGGCCGACCAGCGTCTCCAGACCTTGCTCCATCATGGCCAGGTCGGCGGTGAAAACGGCCGTTGCCACCGCCTCCATTAAATTTACCCGCGCTTCCGGCAGCCCCAGCAGGATATTCTCGCGCAGCGTATCGCTAAAGAGGCGCGGGACCTGCGCCGTGTAGGCCACGCGCGGCGGCGTCATGAAGGTCGTCGGGTCGGCCACCGGCGCGCCGTTCCAGCGCACCTCGCCCGCTTGCGTGCGCAGCAGCCCCAGCAGAACCTTGAGCAGCGTCGTCTTGCCCGCCCCGATGCGCCCGGTGATGACGGTGAAAGAGCCGCGCGGTACGCTGAAGCTGACGTTTTCGATGCCGGCTATGCGGCCATTCCCGCGGCCGTTTCCGTGACCGTTGTGGGATGGATAGCGATAGGTCAAGCCGCGCACGTCGAGCCGGTCGAGGCGCTGTTCCGCAGTCAAAATGGGTTCGGCGGGCGGCGGGTCGCGGCGCAGGTAGATCGGATTGTGGGCCACGACGGCGCCGTCCGGCAGCCCCTGCATGATGGCCTCCATGCGCTGCGTAGAGACGCTCACCTGCTTGTAGCGCGTGATGAAAACGCCGATCGTGCGCATCAGGCTCGTGATCGGCCAGATGTAGGCCGCAAAGAGCGCAAAATCGCCCACGCTGAAACGGCCGTCAAAAATCGCCTGCGCCGCAAAGAGCAACACCAGCCCCACGCCCACATTGCCCGTCCCGTGGCTAAGCGCCTCCACCAACTGCGTCAGCAGCCGGTCCTTGACCATCGCGTCGCGCCGCCGGTCGTTGACGGCGCGAAAGCGCCGCATGATGCGCTCCTCGGCGTCGGCGACCTTGATGGCCTGCGTGGCGTTGAACATGTCGGCAATCATGCCCGTAACCTCGCTGGTGGCGGCGCGGCTGGCGCGGCGGTAGGCCTTGGCGCGCTCCCCCAGCCGCTGGCCGACGAGGACCACCACGGCCAGGGGGATGAAGGTACCCAGCGTGACCGGTACGCTGACTTGCAGCAGGATCACGAGCGAGACAACGGCCGTCGCCGTCCAGCCCACCAGGTCATCGATGATGATGATTGAAAAGACCATCTCGTCTACGTCGTCGCGCAGCGTGCTGATCACCTTACCGACCGACATCGGCGCGCCGTCGGCGTCCGGAGGCAGGGCGTCGGCGCCCGGCATTTGCAAGATGCGCGCGACCATGTTGCGAATGGCCAGCGCCATGCCGTGCTGCGTGAAGTTGACAAAACCCATGATGGCCAGGTAGAGCGTGCCCATCGAGAGCAGCGCATAGAGGATGTGGGCCCCGACGGCCTGCCACAGCGCCAGGCTGAAGCCTTCCGCGCCCGTCAGGCCATTGAAAAAGCCGCGCAAAATCAATCCTACGACGGTGAAGAGCATGAAGTGCAGCGTGGCGGAGGTGAGGTCGGTCAGGTAGTAACGCGGCCGGTAGCGCATCAAGCGCCAGAAATATTGGTAGGTTTGCATCAGGCAAGCGCCTCCTCCAGGCCCGTTTGCAGCAGGCCATAAAAACGGGAGCGGGGATCGGCGACCAGCGCGGCGCGCGGGCCGTGTTCGACAATTTCGCCCCCGGCCAGGATCATGATCTCGTCGGCGCGCTGCACGGTGCCCAGGCGATGGGCGATGATAATGGCCGTGCGGTCGGCCAAGAGCGTATCGACGGCGCGCTCCAGCATCTGCTCGGTGGCCGGGTCCAGCCGTGACGAGGCTTCGTCCATGATGACCAGCCCCGGATCGCTCAAAAAGACGCGCGTGAGCGCCAATAGCTGCGCCTCGCCGGCGGAAAGGCTGTCGGCGGCTTCCAGGCGCGTGTCCAGCCCGGCCGGCAGGCCGTCCAGCCAGGCGCGCAGCCCCAGCGTCTCCAGCGCGGCCATAATTTGGGCGTCCTTGATGCGCTCGTCGAACATAGTCAGATTGTCGCGCAGGCTGGCGTGGAAAAGCTGCACGTCCTGCGTGACCATGCCGATGCGCGCGCGCAGGTCGCTCTGGCGCGCGTCGCGCAGGTCGGTCCAGCCGCCCGCGCCGGAGCCGAGCAAGATCGCCCCGGCGGTGGGGTCGTAGAAGCGAAAGAGCAGGCGCGTGAGGGTGGTCTTGCCGCTGCCGGTGCGGCCCAGCAGGCCCAGCTTCGCGCCGGGGCGAAGGGTGAAGTCGACGTTGTGGAGCACGGCCGTTGCCGGATCATCGGCGTAGTAAAAATCCACGTTCACAAAGCGCAGCGGTAGCGGCCCCTCCGGCAGCGGGTCGCCCGCCCCATCTTTGAGCGTCGGCTGCTCGGCGAAAAGGGCCATGATGCGGTTCAGGCTGGCCGCCGCGCGCTGCAAATCTTGCACCTGGCGCTGGATCACCCACAGCGGCGACTTCACCACGTCGATGTAGTAAAAAATGACGTAGACGCCGCCCACGGTCAGCACGCCGCCGCGAAAGAGGGCGTCGCCCCACAGGTAGGCCGCCGCGTAGGCCAGCACAGGCACGACGATGGGCACGCCCATCACGGCCACGTTGAGGCGCATGGCGTGCTGCATGCGCCGCCAGCGCGTGCGCAGCAGCCCGGTCAGGCGGCGCAGCACGTAGGGCGCCGCGCCGTTGGTCTGGATCGTCTCCGTGCCGCTGAGCCACTCTTCCAGATAGCCGAAGAGGTCAGACGCGTTCTGGCGCACGGCTTGCCAGCGCGGCACAATGCGCGCGTTGAGCCAGTTGAGCGCCAGCATGCCCACCGCGGCAATTAACGTCACCGACACGCCCACGCGCCAATCAACCCACCACAGCAGCGCCAGCACGCCGGCAATCAGCAGCAGGTTGCTGGTCAACTGGATCACCAGTTGGGAAAAGAAGTTGGCCAACTGGTTCACGTCCCCGTCCACACGCTCGATCAGCTCGCCCGGCTTGTGGGTTTTGTGAAAGGTCATGTCCAGCTTGAGGCAGTGCAGCGCGATGTCGGCGCGCAGCGCGTTGGTGGCCGTCCAGGCCACGACCTCGCCCAGGTAGGCGGCGGCGACGCTCAGCGCCTGGGCTACCAGGGCAATGGCCATAAAGGCCAGCGCGGTCCACACCAGCTCCTGCAAGCTGCGCCCCTGCTCGGCGGCGTCCAGAAAGCGGCGCACAAGCTGCGGGTTGAGTAGCTGCAGCCCGATGCCGCCCAGGACGAGCAGCGACAGCGCGGCCACGCGACCGCGCTGCGGCTGCAGGTAACGGATAAATAAACGCCAGTGGTTGCGGTTCAAGATGTTCTCCAGAGTTTGCAAGTGTGCAAGTGTGCAAGTTAGCAAGCCCGGTTGTTTATGCGACCGGGCTTGCCAACGGCTGGGCGCTTGTGGGGCGCTGGGCGAACTGGGTCAGGTAAAGATCGAAGTAGCGCCCGCGGCGGGCCAGCAGTTCGGCGTGCGTGCCGTATTCGAGAATACGGCCGTGATCGATCACCAAAATGCGGTCCGCGTGGCGGATCGTGCTCAGGCGGTGGGCAATCACGAAGGCGGTGCGCCCCTGGCGCAGCGTCGCCATCGCCTGCTGAATCTGCTGCTCCGTCTCGGTATCTACGCTGCTCGTGGCCTCGTCCAGGATCAGGATGCGCGGGTCGGCCAGCAGCGCGCGCGCAAAGGCCACAAGCTGCCGCTGCCCCACGCTGAGCTTGTTACCGCGCTCGCCTACGTCGTGGTCGTACTTGTCGTCCAGCGTCTGCACGAAGTCGTCCAGGTGCACCGCCTGCGCCACGGCGCGAATCTCTTCGTCCGTCGCGTCCAGCTTGCCGTAACGGATATTGTCGGCGATGGCGCCGGAGAAGGCGAAGCCGTCCTGCAGCACGATCGCCATCTGGCGGCGCAGCGTCTCCACCTGCACCTCGCGCAGGTCAATCCCGTCGATGCGCACCGCGCCCTGCTTGGGGTCGTAGAAGCGCATGAGCAGGTTGATGATCGAGGTCTTGCCGCTGCCCGTGTGGCCCACCAGCGCAATCGTCTCGCCCGGCGCGGCGCGGAAGTGCACGTCGCGCAGCACCCACTCCTGGTCGGCGTCGTATTTGAAATAGACGTGGTCGAACTGCACCGCGCCGCGGATGGGCGGCATCGGGCGCGCGCCCGGCCGGTCGGTGATCTCCGGAGGCGTGTCCAGGAAGTTGAAGATGCGCTCGGCCGAGGCCATGGCGCTGAGCGTCATGCCGTAGAGGCGGCTCATGGCGCTCAGCGGCGCCCAGAAGCGCCAGACGTAGTTGATGAAGGCGATCACAAAGCCCACGGTCAGCGTCTCGTTAAGCACCATCGACCCACCCACCAGCACCACCAGGCTGGTCCCCAGCACGCCGACGAAATCGACGGACGGCCAGACGGCCTCGTCGGCCTTGACCGCGCTCATCCAGGCGCCGTGCGAGTCGCGCGTCAGCCCCTGGAAGGTCCCGATGTTGACCTGCTCGCGCACAAAGGACTGGGTCACCTGGATGCCGTTGACCGACTCGTTGGTGTAGGTGTTGATGTTGGAAATACTCTTGCGCACGTTTTTCCAACTGGTCTCCAGCGAGGTGCGCAGCTTGATCAGGATGACGATCAGAATCGGCATGGTGACAAAGGCCACCAGCGTCAGCTTCCAGCTCAGCCACAGCATCACGACAATGATGCCGATCAGCGTGATGCCCTCGCCGACGAAGGTGACCAGGCCGGTGTTGAGCAGCCGCGCGATGGATTCGACGTCGCTGGTGATGCGCGACATGATCCGGCCGACCGGGTGCCTGTCGTAGAAACGCAGGCTGAGCGTCTGGATGTGGGTGAACAGCTCCTCGCGCAGATCGAAGAGCACGTTCTGCCCGATGACGGAGGCCATCCAGGTGCGGGTGCGGCCGCCGACCCAGCCCAGCAGGTGCAGCCCTACCAGGATAATGGCAATGCGCTGCACGGCCGTTACGTCGCCCGCCACAATGCCGTCGTCAACCACGCGCCCCAGCAGGTAGGGCTCGAAGAGGGGCACGGCCGCCGCCAGCAGAATACCCACGGCGGTCAGCGCGACTTCGCGCCGGTGACGGGTCAGGTAGCCGAGCATGCGCAAGAAGTAGGCTTTGTTGAACGGCCGTTCTTCGGCCTCTTCCAATTGTTCTAAAAATTGAGCGGATTCAGACATGGTTGTCCTTCCTTAAATAATTCGGCAAATGCCGTCGGGCGCGGCCCGTTCAGCACGTGCGCTTTAATCAACGCGGCGCAGCCCTGTACGTCGTGCTGCGCGGTATCGATAGCCAGGTCGCAACGGCCGTGGGCGTGCACCAGGTGAAACTGCGCCCGCGCCTGCCCCAGCGTGCGATCCTGGCGCGCTTGCTCGCGCTGCTCCAACACCTCCAGCGGGCAGGTGACGTGCACCAGCCAGGCCGGCAAATCGGCGAAGAGCATCGCGCACTGCCGCACCCAGGCCGGCTCCGTCAGCACGTGGTCGGCGACCACGTGATTGCCGGCGTGGGCCAGGGCCGCAAGCGACCGGTGCATGCCGTCCATCAGCCGGTGGCCCAGCGGTGCGGCTTCGATGACCATCTGACCGGGCTGCAGCCAGGAATAACGGTAAACCTGCCGCCAGTAGTCGGGCTCGTTCACGTAGCGGCGCGGCAGCATCCACAAAAACTTGTCGATGCCGGCGTCCAGATACGGTTCGTCCATCAGCTCCTGCAGCGCGCGCAGGATGCTGCTCTTGCCGGAGCTGGAAGCGCCGTTCAGAATGATAATGTTGCCAGGTTGCACTCTGCCCTCCTTCGAAAATTTCGGATTGCGGATTGCGGATTGCGGAACGTCCGAACAAGGATGTTCGGATGACAAGGCTTACGCCGCTAAGGGTTTCAATTGGTAATCACGTCCCTGCGCGTACAGGAATTGGTCAATTTCGGCCGTCAGTTCGTCGCTTTCGCGGTACTGCAGGTCGTAGATGCGCGCGTACTCGCCGTTCAGCGCCAGCAGTTCGGCGTGCGTCCCTTCTTCGGCCACGGCGCCATCCTTCAAGACGACGATGCGGTCGGCGTGCTTGATCGTGCTCAAGCGCTGGGCGATGATCACGCTCGTGCGCCCCTTCAGCACCCGCGCCAGCGCCTGCTGGATCTCGTGCTCGGTGCGCGTGTCCACCGCGCTCGTGGCCTCGTCCAGGATGAAAATATCCGGGTCGACCAGGATGGCGCGCGCCAGCGAGAGGCGCTGCTTCTGCCCGCCGCTAAGCCGCACGCCGCGCTCGCCGATTTGCGTGTCGAAGCCCTTGGGCATCTCCATGATAAAGTCGTACGCCTGCGCCAGCCGCGCCGCGCGGATCACGTCCGCCTCCGTCGCCTCCGGGTGGCCGTAGGCGATGTTCTCGCGCACGGTGGCGGAGAAGAGAAACGGCTCCTGCGGCACCACGCCGATGTGGCGGCGCAGGCCGTGGAGCGTCACGTCGCGCACGTCGTGGCCGTCGATGCGCACGCTGCCCTTGGTGGCTTCCTGAAAACGGCCGATCAGGTTCACCAGCGACGACTTGCCGCTGCCCGTGCCGCCCAGCACCGCCACCGCCTCGCCGGGCCGGATATGCAGGTTCAATCCCTCCATTACCCAGCGCTCCGGCTCGTCGTCGAAGGCGAAGTGCACCCCTTCGAAAACGATCTCGCCGCGTACATTTGTCAACGCAATGGCGTCCGGCTTGTCGTCGATGGTCAGCGGCGCGTCCAGAATCTCGAACAGGCGCGGCGCGGCCGCCAGCGCCTGGCGCATCAGGCTAATCAGCCAGCCCATGAAGCGCATCGGCCAGATGATGCCCCACAAGTACCACTGGTAGGCAAAGAAAAGGCCCAGGTTGCCGGTCCCGTTGATGATGCGCATGCCGCCGAACCAGGCCAGCAGCGCAAAGGAAAGGCCTACCATCAGGTCCATGGCCGGGAAGGCGTTGGCCTCCAGCCGCAGCCGCGCCAGGTTGCGCTGGCGATTCAGCTCGTTCTGCCGGCCGAAGCGCATGGCTTCGAGCTTCTCGCGCGCAAAGGCCTGCACCACGCGCACGCCGCTGATGTTCTCCTGCAGCACGGTGGTCAACTGGCCCATCTGCTCACGAATCGCCTCCCACGCCGGCCCGATGCGCCGGTCGAAGGCGTAGACGATGATCAGCAGGACGAGCATGGGCACGTAGATGAAGAGCGTCAACTGCCAGTCGAGGAAGAGCAGCACCAGGCTGGTCCCGATAAACGACATGGCGGCCATCATCTGGATCAGAAAGCCCCAGCCCAGGAACTCCTGCACCGCCTCCACGTCGCTGGTGACGCGCGCCATGATCTGCCCGGTGGGCATGCCGCGGTAGAAGCTGATCGGCAGCGCCTGCAGGCGCGTATAAAGCTGCTCGCGCAGGTCGCGCACGATGTTCTGGCCCACGCGCTGCTGCACCACCCACTGGGTGTAGTTCGTGAGCGACTTGACCGCCTGGGCCAGCACGAGCAGCCCGGCGAAAAGCGCCACGCGGCTCAGCAGGCCCGACTCCAGCCCGCGGCTGATGGTCCAGCCAAAGAGCATGGGTACCAGCAGGTCCATGCTGATGGTAACGGTGGCCAGCAGAAAGGAGACGGCAAAGCGTTTGCGATAAGGTTTGAGATAACTGAGTAAGCGCCACAAGTTTTTCATGCCTGTTGTCCTTCGTAAATAGGACACGGATTGCACGGATGGCACGGATTATTTTCATCCGCGTTAATCCGTGTCCCACCAGTCCCACCACACAATAAAAAAGCCCCGCATGCTAATTTGCTCAGCATGCGGGGCTTGAATAGCCGCCAGAGAGGGGTGTGGAAAGGTTAAAACGGATCTAATCCTGACCAAGTGTGTCTCCGAGA
>Ga0114946_10003285_pt1 | contig 10957 bp, 11 predicted proteins | sample WalLakDeSediment_FD_88676 | JGI IMG/M metagenome (GOLD analysis project Ga0114946, IMG submission 88676) | Lake sediment microbial communities from Walker lake, Nevada to study Microbial Dark Matter (Phase II) - Walker Lake 11/02/13 Deep Sediment | ecosystem: Environmental > Aquatic >...
CTCCGTCCCCAGGCGCCCCGCTTCGATTTCCTCGTCCAGGTGAGCGATCTCAAGGAGGATGCTGTGGCGCGTCCGCAGGGCCCGGCCCGCCACCGCGACGCTGGCCGCCGAACTGGCCGCCGGTGCGCCGCCCTGGGTCCCGCTCCGCATCCCCGGCCGCAGCACGAGCCAGCTTCCCACCCCCACCAGGAGGAGGGCGAGGGCAATGGCCGCCCAGGCCAGGGGGGCCTCCGTTTCCTCCCCGAGGAGGATGCGGGGAGCGATGTCGCGGGTTCCCTCGGCCCACCAGCGCCGGTAGACGCTTCCGCGCTCGATCTCGAGGGGTGCATCGGCTCGGAGGCCCTCGACCCGCATGGCCGGGGCCGGCTCCCGCACCAGGAACTCCACCACCTCCGACACCCCGGGCATGGGGAACGTGGCCTCGATGCTCGGAAGGTCGTACCGCACCACGAAGAGGCGGTCGCCCGGGGGGAAGGGCGCGAGCACTTCGATGGCCCCCCGATCCAGGCGGACGTCGTCAGGGGAGACGTCGATTTCGGCGGACTGGACGTTCAGGGCCGTGGGGGGAAGCGGGTAGGTCCAGACCGCGACCCCGCCCGCCCGGTCGGGCGAAACCCAGGTGACGGCATCCTCGTGCCCCACCTCGAAGACGTCGGTGACGCGCCATCCCTCGGGCCCCTCCTCGATGAAGATGTTCCGGAAGGCCACCCGGAAGGAGGGAGCCTCCGAAGGATCCGCCGCGTCCACCGGAAGGGGTCGGGAAGGCCAGGCCCGAAGCTCGTAGGGCTCGCCCAGCTGCTCCTCGGCCGACACCGGCCCTCCGAAGAAGAGGACGCCCTCGTGCCGGTAGGTCGCAAAGAACATGGCGCCCCCCGCGCCGGGTGCCTCCCCCAGCTCCAGGTCGAAGCCGCCCCCGCCCGCAACCCGGACCGAGTCCACGGGACCGGAGACCTCGGGGGTGACCCGGTGGAGGACCACCGTGCCGGTGTCGGCGGGCACTCCGCCTACCGTCAGGGTTCCGGTGAGGCGCTGTGCCTGGGCCGTGCCGGGCAGGGCCAGAACCAGCACCGCCAGCAGGTACGGGACGAGGGAGCGAAGCGGGGCCGGATCGTGGAAGCGAAGCAAGGCGCGGAGAGTTCTCAGGGCGTGAAGCGTCCGAAGTCTTCGGGATTCATGCGCCGAAGGTACTCCTCGAGCTCCTCCGGATCCATGGCCTCCGCCGACGGACCGGTGGAAGCGGCCCCGGGGCCGGGGGACTTCCCGGCTGCCTTCTCTCCGGCTCCCTCGCCGAATACGGCGTCGGACTCCGCCACCTCTTCCTCCTCTGCCATCTCGATGGAGGCCAGTTCGAGGAGAGCTTCGTTGGCGTAGATGCGGGCTTCGGTGCGAAGGGCCACCGCGATGGAATCCGAGGGCCGGGCATCCACCGAGATCTCCCGCTCCCCCACCCGGACCACCAGCTCGGCGAAGTAGGTGGCGTCGGTGACGCGGGAGATGATGACCCGGTCCAGCCGGCCGCCCAGCCCGTTCAGCACCGAGACCAGGAGGTCATGGGTCAGGGGGCGGGAAAACTTCATGTCGGCCAGGTGCATGGCGATGGCGCTGGCTTCGCCGGGCCCGATCCAGATGGGGAGCACGCGCTCCCCCTCCTGCTCCCGCAGGATCACCACGGGGGTGTTGGAGGCTCGATCGAGTCCCAGGCTCTGCACCCTTACTTCGACGTTCACCTGTCCTCCGACGCGTCAGGAAGAGGGGGGGACGTGCGCCGGGCCCCGTCGGGGCCGCTTCGTTCAAGAGACCCCGTGCCGCCCCCTGCGTTCCCAGGGGCCTTCGCTTCCCGGCCCGCCTGCGTCGTGCTTCCTGCCATGGGCGGGCTCAGGCGCCGGGGCGCCCCACCGCCTCATTCAGCGCCTCCACCCGGTCCGTTCGCTCCCATGTAAAGAGCTCCACTTCCCTTCCGAGCCGAACGACCCGCTCGGGGGTCCGCCCGAAGTGCCCGTAGGCCGCCGTGGGCCCGAATATGGGCGCCTCGAGGCCCAGCGACTCGATGATGGCGCGGGGACGGAAGTCGAAGACCTGGGTCAGGGCCCGGGCGATCTCGCCGTCATCCACCGCGCCGGTCCCGAAGGTGTCCACCCAGATCGAGACCGGGTTCACCACCCCGATGGCGTAGGCCAGCTGGATCTCGCACCGCCGGGCCAGCCCTGCCGCCACCACGTTCTTGGCCGCCCAGCGCGCCGCGTAGGCTGCCGACCGGTCCACCTTCGTGGCATCCTTGCCGGAAAAGGCCCCGCCGCCGTGGCGCCCCACCCCGCCATAGGTGTCCACGATCACCTTCCGGCCGGTGAGCCCCGCATCCCCGTGCGGCCCTCCCAGGACGAAGGTCCCCGTGGGGTTCAGGTGCACTTCGGTGCGGTCCCGGTGAAAGAGATGCCCGGGGAGCACAGGCTCGATGACCGCGGTCATGAGCTCCTCTTCGAGCTCGGCCCTTCCGATGTCGGGGTCGTGCTGGGCGCTCACCACCACGGTGGCGACGCGAACCGGACGATCGCCGTCGTAGGCCACCGTGACCTGGGCCTTGCCGTCGGGGCGAAGCCAGGGGAGTCGGCCCGACTTCCGCACCTGGGCCAGCGACCGGGTGAGCCGGTGGGCCAGCACGATGGGGAGGGGCATGAGCTCTTCGGTCTCGTCGGAGGCGTAGCCGAACATCATCCCCTGGTCACCGGCGCCGCCCGTGTCCACCCCCTGGGCAATGTCCGGCGACTGGCGGTCGATGCTGGAGAGGACCGCGCAGGTGGAGCCGTCGATGCCGTACTCGGACTTCGTGTACCCGATCTGGCGAAGGGTGTCGCGGACCAGGTCGGGGATCTCCACGTACGTCGAGGTGGTGATCTCGCCCGCCACCATCGCGAGGCCGGTGGTGACCAGGGTCTCGCAGGCCACGCGCGCTCCGGGATCCGCGGCGAGGATGTGGTCCAGGATCGCGTCGGAGATCTGGTCCGCCACCTTGTCGGGATGCCCCTCGGTCACGGACTCGGAGCTGAAGAGGCGAAGGCGGGACGAAGCATCGGTCATGGGGGCATCAGGCATGGAGGCGTCAGGCATGGGGGCGTCAGGGGCCACGAAAGGCTCCGGTCTGTAGAGGTGGGAGGAGAAGGAAACGAAGAGGACAGGGAGAGGGTGGGCCAGGGGGTCGGGGTCAGGGCACCGAGAGGCTCCAGCGTCCGGAGAAGGCGGAGAGGTCCACCGCATCGCCGATCCCCTCCACCAGGCATTCGGTGACGTCGCGGGAGGTGGGGGCGGCCAGCGCGCGGCGGGCCGCGGCCCGGGCATCCTCGCTCCGGAAGCTCCGGATCACCTTCTTGATCTCGGGAAGGGCGGGCCACGCCACCGAGAGGGCATGGATGTCCAGCCCCACCAGGAGGAACGCCCCCAGGGGGTTCGCGGCCAGCTCGCCGCAGACGCTCACCTCGATGCCGGCGGCCCGGCCCACCCGGGACACCTGGTGGAGCTGGCGCACCACCGCCGGATGGAAGGGGTTGTAGAGCGACGCCAGCCGGGCGTTGGTCCGGTCCACGGCCAGCGTGTACTGGACCAGGTCGTTGGTTCCGATGGAAAAGAAGTCACAGTGCCGGGCCAGCTCGGCCGCGTCCAGCGCCGCCGCCGGCGTCTCCACCAGAATGCCGAGCTTGTAGCCGGAGTAGAAGCGGATCCCCTCCTTCCGGAGGCTGGCCTCCTCTTCGGCCAGGAGCTCCCGCACCCGGACCACCTCCTCCACGTCGTTGACCATGGGGAGGAGGATGCGGATGTCTCCGTGGGCCGTGGCCCGGAGAATGGCCCGAAGCTGTGGGCGGAAGAGCTCCAGGCGGTCGAGGCAGACCCGGATGGCCCGCCACCCCAGGAAGGGGTTCTCCTCGGCGGGCATGTGGAGGAAGGTGGGAAACTTGTCTCCCCCCAGGTCATACGTGCGGATGAAGACCGCCCGGTTCGGGAAGGACTCCACCACGTGGCGGTAGGCCTGGTACTGTTCCTCCTCCTCGGGCATGGCGCTCCGCCCCACCACCAGGAACTCGGTGCGGAAGAGACCCACCCCCTCGGCCCCATGCTCCACCGCCCGCCCGGCCTCGGAGGGAAGATCCAGGTTCGCACGCAGCGCAATGGGCTGGCCGTCCAGCGTCACGGCATCGAGCTGGGCGATCTGGGTCAGTTCCTCCTCCCAGGCCCGGAACTGAACGCGACGGTCCTGGAAGACCTGCCGGTCCCGGTCCGTGGGGTCCAGCACGAGGCGGCCGATGCGGGCATCCAGAACGGCTTCGGCGCCGTCGGAAGCCCGCTGCGAGGCATCCATGAGCCCCACCACCGCCGGGATCCCCAGGGACCGGGCCAGGATGGCCCAGTGGGAGGTCCGGGTCCCCAGGTCGGCGGCGATCCCCACCACGTGGTTCGGGTCCAGCTGAACGGTGAGGGTGGGGGTCAGGTTCCGGGCCACGATGATCACCGGCCCATCGGCGGGCTTTCCCACGCCGGGCTCGGGGAGATCCAGGAGGGCGTGGAGCATCCGGACCTGGATGTCCTCCAGGTCGTTCAGGCGATCCATGACCATGGAGCTCCCGGTGGCGGCCCAGAGCGCCTGGTACTCCATCATCTGGAGGCGGAAGGCCCGGGGCGCGGGGAGGCGGTGGTCCCGGATGTAGCTCACGGTGCCGTCGACCACGGTGCCATCGTCCAGCATCATGAGCTGGGGGTCGAAGATGCGGGCCTCCATGGGGCCCAGGCGCGACTCCACGTCGGCCCGGATCTCGCACAGACGGGCCTGCACGGCGGATCGGGCCCGGTTGAACCGCTCCACCTCCGCCTCCTCCTCGCCCGGTGCAAGCGGAGTTCTGGGGATGACAGGGATCCCCCAGTTGAGAAGCTTGACCCGCCCGGCGGCGAGTCCCTCGGAGGCCGAGAGTCCATCAAAGACGGTGGACATGGTCAGGTCTCCCCGAAGCCGTGGGCCACCAGCGCCACCAGGGCCTCCACGGCCTCGGCGGCATCCTCGCCCGATGCGGTGACGCGAAGCTCCGACCCCTGCTCCGCGGCCAGCATCAGGACCCCCATGATGCTCTTGCCATCCACCTCCAGCGACTCTCTGGCCACGCGCACCTGGGCGCGGAAGCGACCCGCCAGCTTGACGAACTCCGCGGCCGGGCGCGCATGCATTCCGGCTCGGTTCTGGATGCGAACCGTTCGGATTTCCTGGGTCTCTTGCGACATCCGGTCTCTCCGGGGTTGATGACGTTTCTGCTGCGTTCACTGTTCAAGTGCTGTGCCACGATTCAGGACCCGGGCGGGGCCACCGCACGGAGCCCTCCGGTCCCCCCGTTCTCTAGCCTCCGGGAGCCATGGCCGCGATCCAACCGACGCCCAGAAGGAGAAGGGCAAGTCGAAGCGGGGTGGTGACGGGGAGGCGACCGGCCAGGACGTACCCGACCCCCACGAAAAGGAGGCCAACCGCCGCGAGCCCGGTAGCGGTCGGAGCCCCCTCGGCGAGGTACAGCCCTCCCCGCACCGCCGCCAGGGCCGCCACGAAGCCGGCCAGGACCACCACCCCCTGCCGGAACACGTCACCCGCAGGGCGGAGTGGGCTCCTGCCCAGCGCCGCCCCCACCTGCACGCCGTGGCGGAGCCCGATCCGGACCCCCCACCGGCGAAGTGCAAGGTGGAGGAGGTTGTGGGCCACGAGAAACGCGCCCACCACGGGGAGGGGCGGTGCCCCCATGACCAGGAGGCCCAGGGCGGCCAGGGCCAGGAACGGGACCCACCCGGCCCAGACCAGGGCGTCCCCCAGGGCTCCCAGGGGAGCGCGGAGGGCAGCCCGGAACCGGGCTTCCGCCTCGGGGGCAAGCCGACCCTGCTCCCGCTCCCGGACAACGGCCCCCAGCGCCACGCCCGCCAGGTAGGGATGGCTGTTGAAGGGCGCGAGGGGGGCTACCTCGGTCGCTCCTGGGGCGAGGCCGGCGGTCGCTCCAGGGGCGAGGCCGGCGGTCGCTCCGGGGGAGGCTCCGGGCTGGTCCTCCAGGATCCACGCCATTCCGCTCCCCAGGAGATCCCGGGGGTTCCACATCCCCTGAACGAGGAACGAGCGCAGGAAAAGCCCACGCGCCGAGGGTCCCGGCTGGCGGGGGACCGGGGGCGGCTCGAGGGAGGTCGGCGTCATGGGGCCCCTCCCGCCCGGCCCAGAACCTCCGGGGCGACTCCGACGCCGAAGCCGGCCCCAACTCCGGCCCCCGCATCCCCCCCCCCGAACAGAATCCCGAAAAGGACCCCGGCCGCGGCTCCGGCCAGGACCCCCACCGCAAGGAGGCCCATGCCCCGCCTGTGCCCCGGCACGGGGGTCCGGGCCACCGACCCGAGCCCGAGAAAGGCGGGAACCGCCAGGAGGGCCACCGTCCCGCCAGGGGACAGGGGCCACCGGGCCATGACCGCAGGCGAGATCAGGCTTGCCACGGCAAGCCCGCCGGCCACGAGAGCCGCTCCCCTGATCGCGCTTCGGCTCAGCGCACCCCGGAGCACCCCACCCAGCGGGTGCCCCCGGGACCAGGCCGCCGCGACCCGATCGGCGTTGGCCTTCCGATGCCGTTCCACCAGGCGTCCACCCAGCAGGCTCAGCCCCACCCCGAGCGTCAATGCAAGGGCCAGCGCCCCCCCCGCCGCCCCGGCCCCGGCCCCGGCCCCGGCAAGCGCCGCCACCCCCCCGGCCACCACGCTGCCGGGGCCGGGATCGGGGAGCCGTGCGCCGCCGGCCGGCACCTGGGCCAGGTGAAGGGCCTCGAGAAGGGCCCCGGCCAGCATCCCCGCCGCCGGGTCCCCTGCCACCCACCCCCCCAGCGTCGCCGCCACCAGGGGCCGGCCCACCATGAACTGCCCCACGGCGGCGGCGTCCAGCGCCGTCCAGGCGCCCAGGACCAGGAGGAGCGTCACCCCCCAGGGGCCGAGCATGGAAAGGAGGGGCGTGGGATCCACCGGATCACCCCGCCAGGCGGGTGCCATCGACCCCCGCCGTGCCGGGGAGATCGCGGGCGACGACGCGCACGCCGGCATCGAGGAGCATGCGAATGGCGGACCGCTCCGCATCCCCCAGTGCCAGATAGGGGAGCACCTGCGTGCGCCCCGGGGCATGATGGATCCCTCCCAGGTTAACCTCCCGCCCCTCCATGGCGCCGTCCAGGGCCAGGCGGGCCATGCTCGGAAGGTCCCGGGTGAGGAGGATGGTGACCCCGGTCATTCGGTCCAGGTCGGGGAGTTCCGCCCGCGCCTCGTCCACCGGGAGGAAGTGGGCCTCCACCCCGCTGGGGGTCCCCAGGCGGTAGAGGTCCTGCTCCCAGTCGCTTGTGGCCAGCGGGTCATCCACCACCAGGTAGCGGGAGGGGTCGAGGCGGACGCCCCACCCCACCGTCACCTGGCCGTGAATGAGGCGTTCATCGACCCGGAAGAGGGCGATTGGCACCGGCCACCTCCCTGTCGAGCGCGCAGATTCCCGACCGGCCCCGCGCCACGAGCCGGCCTTCGAGTTCGTCGAGGGGGAGATCGCGGTGAAAGACGAAGTCCAGGAGCATGGGGAGGTTCGTGCCGAAAAGGACGATGCGGAGGCCCGGGTCGCGGCAGACGAAGCGCGCCGCCAGGGCACAGCTCCCCTGCCCCATGTCGGTGAAGATGACCACCGGTCCGGCGGCCCTCTCCGCCACCGCGGCCACCTCGGCCACCAGGGCGTCGGGGCCCTTGCCGTCGTTGGAGACGGGAACGAGGACGTCCTCGGACGCCCCGGTGATCTTCACCACGGCGTCCACCATTCCCTGGCTCATGGCCCCATGGGTCACAAGGATGCCCACGGCGGGGTCGGAGACCGGATGGGATGCCGGATTGGAGGCCGGATCGGAAGGATGGCTCGACGGGCTCGACATGCGTCGCCTACTCGTAATCCTGTTCCAGGTATTCGCGCACGGGGAGAAGCGCTCCCCGAAGACGTTGGTCGAACGCGGCGGCCGAGTCCACCCCGGCGTAGCGGAGAAGGTGGTTCATGGCCACGACCTCCGAGATCACGGTGATGTTCTTTCCCGGGTTGAGGGGGACCGTGACCCGGGGAATGGAAACCCCCAGGATGTCCACCATGTCCCGGTCCAGCCCGGTCCGGTCGTAGGTGTGGGTGTCGTCCCACGCCTCGAGGCGCACCACCACCTCGATGCGCTTCTGCTGGCGGATGGCGCGGATCCCGAAGAGGGCCTGGATGTCGATGATCCCGATCCCCCGGATCTCCATGTGGTGACCCTGGAGGGGATGCCCCTTCCCGATGAGGATGTCGTTCCCGCGCCGGGACACGAGAACCAGATCGTCGGCCACGAGCCGGTGCCCCCGCTCCACCAGGTCCAGGACGCACTCGCTCTTGCCGATGCCACTCTGCCCCACGAGCAGAAGCCCCACGCCGTAGACGTCGGCCAGGGACCCGTGCACCGAGGTGGCCGGTGCCAGGGCGGCCTCCAGGTGGGGCTTGATGCGCCGGAAGAACTCCTTGGTGGACAGGGAGGTCCGGAACAGGGGCACCCCGTGGGCCGTGGCTTCCTCCACCATCACGGCAGGGACTTCCTGGCTCTTCGTGACGAAGGCAGCCGGCACCTCCTGGGCCAGGAAGCCACGGAGGCGGGAAGCCTGTTCCTCGCTGGAGAGGGAGGCCAGGTAGGTCATTTCCGTCTCACCCAGCACCTGCATCCTGCCCCCCGGGAAGCGGGCCAGGTACCCCGCCAGGGCCAGCCCGGGGGAGGAGACGTCGGGATCCACCACGCGGCGGGTCAGGGAGACCTCGGGCGTGAGCAGCTCCAGCCGGAGGGCCTTCCGCTTGGCGGCGAAAAGGTCCTCCACCGCCAGGCTGGCCGGGGGCGTCGGCGGAAGGGGGGGCTGGGGCGTGGTCACCGCAGGGCTACTCGGCGGCCGGGGCCAGGTCGGGGGCGAGGGCGACTTCGGCGGTGCGGGGGCCCTGGTGCGACCGCAGGTGGCTCCGCCGACGCCGGAGGATCTTCTCCAGGCGATCCGCCACTGCATCCACCGCCGCCTTGAAGGTGGACTCCTCGGCACGTGCCACGGCCGGCGCCTCGCCGTCGAGGGAGAGGATGCCCTCCACCCGCTTCCTGTGCTTCTCCTCCTGGAACACCACCTCGGCCGAGCTGAGGGCGGGGTCGAACCGGGTGAGGCGCTGGAAGCGCTCCTCGGCACGGGTCAGGACAGCGTCGGGAACCTCACAGTGACGGGCGACGGTCTGCACACGCATGGCGTTCTCCTCCGGGACAATGGGAAGAAGGACGGGACGTCGGCGTCCCGTTCCCGGAAAGTTACCGGGCGGCGGCCTCGAGGGCGAGGGCCATGTCGGCGGCCGTCCGGTCCCAGGCGTAGCCCTCGGCAAAGCGGCGGGCGTCCCGGGAGAGGCGGGCCCGGAGTTCGGGATCGCCCAGAAGCGCGCCAAAGCGGTCCGCCAGGGCCTCCACGTCGCCGTGGGGCACGAGGAACCCGGTCTCGCCGTGGCGCACCGAATCCCGGAGCCCCGGGGCATCGCTGGCCACGGTGGGGGTGCCGCAGGCCGCCGCCTCCAGGTTGGCAATGCCCCACCCTTCCCGGGGAGAGGTGAGGGCATGGACCCAGGCACCTCGGAGGAGCTCCAGCTTCCGCTCCTCGGTCACGTACCCCTCGAACAGGGCCACCTCCGGCCCCAGCCCCAGCGCCCGGGCCCGGGCCTCCAGTTCCGGTCCGTGGTCCCCCCGCCCCGCCACCACCAGCCGGGCGTGGATCCCGCGGCGGCGAAGCGCCGCCACCCCTTCCAGCACCAGGTCCACCCGCTTGTAGCGCTTGAGCCGCCCCAGGTAGAGGATGGTGGGCTCGGGAAAGCGGTGGGAGCCTCCCGGCGGCGACGGCGTGTAGCGCACCAGGTCGATTCCGTTGGGGATGACCTGGATCTGGTCCCGGGGGAGCCCACGGGCCACCAGGTCATCGCGGGTGGAATCGGAGACGGCGATGGTGGGGATGCCCCGGTAGATCCAGGGAATGGGCCGCTCCAGCAGCCAGGTGGCGGCGGCCACGGGGAACGAGGCCTCCTGGAAGGCAGTTCCGCCGAAGAGGTGGTGCACCAGGAGGACGGTGGGGGGGCGAAGCCAGGTCGGCGCCAGCACCGGCACCTTGTTCAGGTCCTCCACCACCAGGTCAAAGGCCGGCCCGCCCGCCTCGGGCCCCAGGCGCCCTCGCACGTACCCAGGGAGGTGGAGTGGATAGGTATGCCGTCCCCCCACCCGGTGCACCTGGAGGCCGTCCAGTTCGGCGTGGGGGGCCGCGCCCGCCCACCCTGAACTGACCAGGGTCACGTCCCACCCCCGGGCCGCCAGCCGCCCGAAGGTCTCGTGCAGGTGGATCTCCGCGCCCCCGGCCTGGGGATTCTCCCGATCCTGCCAGTTCAGGACGAGGAGGCGCATCAGTCCTTCCGGTGGTAGACCGCGTCCAGGACTCCGTTCACGAAGCGAGCGGACTCGCTCCCCCCGTAGCGGTTGGCCAGGCGTACCGCCTCCTGGATGGCCACCTTGGGCGGCACCCCGTCGATGTGGAGAAGCTCGGTGGCGCCGATCCGGACGATGGACCGGTCGATGCGCGAGAGACGGTCCAGCCTCCAGTTCCGGGTGACCGCGGTCAGCGCCTCGTCCACCCCGGAGAAGTGCCCCTGCAGGGTCCGGAGGAGAAGGCTCGTGTAGGCGATGCGGCGTTCGCTGATCCGACGGGTCCGGCCCACGGCCAGGAGGACGTCGTGCAGGTCCCGCTCCCCCCCTTCGGCTTCCCACCGGTAGAGGACCTGGAGGGCCCATGCCCGTGACCGGCTCCGGTCCACCCGCTCCCGGTGCGAGAGGGCGGGTTCGGGCGCGCCCCCCGTTCCCGGGGCGCCCCC
>Ga0114946_10003287_pt1 | contig 10948 bp, 16 predicted proteins | sample WalLakDeSediment_FD_88676 | JGI IMG/M metagenome (GOLD analysis project Ga0114946, IMG submission 88676) | Lake sediment microbial communities from Walker lake, Nevada to study Microbial Dark Matter (Phase II) - Walker Lake 11/02/13 Deep Sediment | ecosystem: Environmental > Aquatic >...
CAATATCTGCATCACTATCGTCTATAGCTTCTTCTGTAGCTACAGCAACTTCAACATCATTAACCTCTTTGACCTCTTCAACGACTTCAGTGTCATCAGCTTCTTTAATATCCCTGGCATCAACACGTTCTTCCTGCTTTGCTGTAAAATAATTAAAGCTATACAGCAGTAAAATTGACAGGATTGCTGCCCCGGCAATTGTCAGGCTGATCAGCTTAAGTGTTTTGGACATCGGTAATCTCCTTTGCATTATTATGAACCCAACCATGTTATTCGATTATATCATAGTTAATCGAGCATAATACTTGCATTCGAAAATGCCTTGATAATAAACGATCATTCCACCGTGTAGCCGGCAGGTAATGATCATTTAGCTGTTTGCCCCTGTCTCTACCCTTGTCTCTAAACAGCTAATATCATATTGTTTTTCATACCTTGGTGATGTATTATAATTATGAAGGAGTTGATGATGATGCGCACAACTTTAAACCTGTCTGAGCAGATAATAAAAGAAGTTGAAGCGCTGTACGGATCAGAAAATCGTTCCAGGGCTGTTGAAAAAGCGCTGGTAGATGCGATCAGGCAAAAAAAACTGCAGGCCTTTATGGCTTTAAAAGGACAGATAGCGATAGATGGAGAAGCGGTGGAAAAAATCAGGGCTGCGGAGATAGGTGAAAATGAAGATAATCGTTGATACATCAGTATGGATAGAATACTTTAAAAACCGGCCAATTTTGGCCGAGCATCTGGACAGGCAGCTAATGGCCGGGAATATCTTCACTGTTGGGCCGGTAATAGCGGAAATGCTGCAGGGTGCAAGAACAGAAAAAGATTACCATGCATTAAAAAACAGTATTGACGGTTTGCCCTTCATCGAAACCTGCTTTGAAGACTGGATACTGGCAGGTAGTATCTCCTTTAAACTAAGGAAAAAAGGGGTTACTGTTCCGATAACAGATTGCCTGATTGCGGCAGTGGCTATTCGCCAAAAAACTTCTATTATGACCTATGATCGGCACTTCGCCTATATCCCAAACCTAAAACTCGAATCAATTCCATAAGGAAACGGGGGCTTTTCTTTTGTCTTTTTTGCATTGACAAAGAGCGCCGACAGATATGGTCATTTCACATCTCCCGGGTAAGATTTCTAAATGAGTGATCGTGCCACAAGAAACTTAAAACGTCCCCATATTTGCCCCTGACTGTAGACTGCATGAGAAGACCACCGGCAATTTCATTTTAAGAACTCGAAATAGTTGGTTCTAGAGATTGTAGATATTTCAGCATTTTCATATAAACTATTAAAGCGCTCAATGGTGGATTTTTTTATCTTTCCTTTTCCCCATTTCAGCTCAAAAGCATGAAATTGTCCATCATATTCTTCGATGTAGTCAATTTCCTTTCCGTCATGGGTACGCCAAAACCATAAGTTTCTATTTTGGTTCTGAAGCTGAATATATTTCAGTCTTTCGACAATCATGAAATTCTCAAAAAGCGCTCCTGCATCAGTGCGAAAATCAAGTGACTGAAAAGCAGAAATTATGCTGTTTCTTATACCGGTATCATAAAAATATATTTTCTCTTTACGGGATATTTCATTGCGTTGATTACGGGACAATGGTTTTAACCTGAAAAGCACAAAAGCTTTTTCCAGCAAATCGATATATCTTTCTATTGTTTCTCTGCTGGTGTTAAGCTTTGAGGCGATCTCATTACGTGAAGCCTCTGCTCCCAATTGGAAAGCAAGAAGTTGTAAGATATTCGTCAACAATTCCGGTTTTTTCAGATTTTCAAATTCTAGAATATCTTTATAGAGGTATTTTGCCGCAAGATTAGTTATTAGGGTTTCGGCTGCAGCCTCCGTTTTATCCACGATTTCAGGATACAAACCATAACGCATGTAAAATGGTAGCAGTGCATCGATCTCGTGAGGTCGGTAGATTTGCCTCAACTCATTCAGAGAAAAAGGGAGCAGCAGAAATTCTATGCCCCGGCCGGTCAGCGGTTCGTTCATACTGTTTCTTAGCTGAAAACTGCTGGAACCGGTAGCGATAACCTGAACATTCGGCATGGTATCATGAATGATTTTAAGCGTTAAACCCATATTTTTGATTCTTTGTGCTTCGTCGATGACGATAATACCGGCTTTATCAATGATACGTTCCAGAAGAAGTGGCTCCGGGTTTTCAAAGCTTTGGGCAATTGATGGAATATCACAGTTGAAATAATCTTTCTCAGAACCATGTTTCCTCAGGATTTTTTTAGCCAGAGTAGTTTTCCCCACTTGGCGGGGGCCAAAAATGGTTATTATTTTATGTTTGTAGAGCCATGATTCAATTAGCGGCTCTAAATCTCTTTTTATTTCTTTCATCTCTAACCTCCCGCTAATCAATCTGCTGCAAATATAACATAAAGTAGGCGCTAATACAACAATATTAATACAATAAATGCAGGTTAACCTGCATTTATTGTATTAATATTGCAGGTAGAATAATGAATGAAGTTTTCAAAAGACAGGAAGACGTTTTCTCTGTCCTTCCACTATCCTTGATTTCACACCAGTTCAATTGATCCATACAATATGTCGAAGACTTCGTCGCGAATATGCCGGGGGGCCTGTTCGATAAAAGAAGCTTTTCTTACTCTAAGGTCAAGCGCCTTGACCTGTTCGCACATTATTACACCCGTTGTTTTAGTCTGCTCATCAAGAGAAACATGAAGCGGGAAGCCTCTGACTGTATTGGTAATCGGGCATACAATAGCCAAATTGGTAATCCGGTTAAAATCGCTGTTACTGGCGATGTAGGCCGGGCGCCTGCCCTGCTGCTCATGACCTGCCTGGGGATTAAAATTTAAAAGGATAATATCACCCTGTTCAGGTATATATTCCTTTACCATATTTCTTTACCAACCGGCTCGCCTGTATCCCATTCCCCGGGTTCGTATTCTCCCTTGTAGCCTGCAATCCGTTCTCTTAAAGTAAGATGCTTTTTACAGGGGGCAATTACGATATTTCCTTCCCTCACCATTAATTCAACGCTGTCATTTTCATACAATCCGGCTTTCTCCAGGATTGCCCTGGGCAACCTTACTGCTTTACTGTTTCCCCATTTTTGAATAGTTGTAAACACAACATTCACCTCTGCTACAGTATATACCGCGTATATACGGTAGTCAACCCCGCGAATTGCCTCAGAAAAAAAGTACTTGAAAACGCTTCGTTGCCTCATAATGAAAAAGTACTTGTTGGACAGGGGAAACGTCAGACTGTGCGATAAATATTGGCTGCAACTATGATGCTTGTCTCCGCTACCGCGCTTCCCTAAGCATGGCCTGAAGATAGCGGCATTTCAGATCGCCTAATGATCATGGCAGCAGGCGAATGTCACCTTCTAAGCGGGAAAAGTGCTTCTTATCTAAAGTGTAAACCGTTTCCGGCCCATTAACCATAGCATTGGCCGCAAGGTAGGCGTCGATATAATCAACATTTCTCTCGGCAAAATCCTTCAGCGCTTTTTCGGCGATTACCTTATCAACTACATTTAGTCCGTCAGATCCGATCAGGCCGCCTAATACCGCCGCAATCTCCTGCTTTGTATAGCCGTAATAACCCTGCAAAGTCCAGACTACTTCGGCCAGGGTTAGAGGATGGATATATAATTCAAGCTCGCCATGTTCAGCTCTGGCAAAGAGATCGTAAGCCGCTTTAAAGAATTGCGGATGATCTTTACGCAAAAAGCGTAAAATCAGGTTGGCATCAAGCCAGGCGCTCTCTTTATTCATAATCTTCGGCTGCCGTTTCAGCTACCTTTTGCCTGGCCTGGTTTTCTTCTTCTTCTAATCCCGGAAATTTCTTATGTAGCGGCAGGGTACCCGCAAACTCCGTCAGCGGCCTTTTCCTGATGAACTCAACCTCAATTTTTCCTTTTTTATCAAGGCTAAAGGCAACTTCATCGCCAATTTTAACCCCGGCTGCCTCTCTTATCTTTGCCGGAATCTGAACCTGACCTTTGCCGGTTATCTTGGAACGCTCAATAATCAGTGACATATTGTTACCTCCCTGATAAATATTATATCATTGAAAGCTTAACTATTCAATGAATATGTTTTCGGTCATATGGGAGAAAGGCAAGATATGCTATAATAACTATAGTAAAAATAGAATATATGAAGGCGGGGGAAAGAAGATGACCTTGAGACCTTATTTGATTTTGGCAATGATCGTAATTTTGGTGATTACTATTGCTGGTTGCGGTAATGACTATCCGGTTGAGACGGGCAGCGATACTGCTTCTAACTCTGCAGATGAACCAGAATCTATCCGGGTTTTCGGTGAAGTAAGCGATACAGTGCCAAAAGAGCTTGCCACTGTAGGGATTGAAGGCTTGGGGAGCTTTACATTTAATCCGGTTGAAATCAAAACAGTTCGCCCCGATATCTTTAAACCGGGTTATTTTTCACTTTTTGATGTACTGGTTCACCTTTCAGAAACAGGGCTGATAGCACTGGTATACTCTTTTGATGAAAGCATGAACACCTATGTCATTGAAGAGCTTAACGGTCGCGGTAACTGGTGGTACAGCGCATTTTATGACGGGGGGTGGCCGGAAAAAAGTGTTTTCAGAATGGATCATTACCCCTATAAAGACAAGATGAGTCTTAACTTTACAGAAGTCTCAGAAGGCTACCTTGATAAAGTTTATGAAACCTACCGGGATGAAATCAGGCGCAGGAAAGAAAACAGCGGCAAAATTATTATTCCGGAGGTTATAATAAAAGGAAAAACTGAAAACCTGATTTTTAGGGATGTGGAAGTGAGCGCCCATAACCTGCGGTCTGATATGTTTCAGCCTGGCGTAATTACTGCTATTGATACCATTTTAAGCCTTGGTGAAGCAGCACTGATCAGTTATGATTTGCAGTGGTATGAATCAATCGGTTCTGCCGGTGTGGTAGGAAGCTATTGGGTAGAGCGAATCAATGAAGATCAAAGTGCAGGGCGATGCGGGTTTGTTTACGAAGCAGGAGATGAAAGTTTCCGTTTTTTTAAAGGTAACCACAATCACATTCCTTCAGATATCAGGATAATCAATTCTCCGGCTTACCTGGAATATTTCTGGATCTGTATTTAGCGCTTGATATCTTCTACTATAGAAAACCAGCGCACGGCAACCAGCGCAGCAAATGGGCGGCAGGGTGTCGCTTTGATCATCCCAACCCGGAGTACCGGTAAAGCAAATCCATGACACTGGGGACGTCAGACTGTGCGATAAATATTGGCTGCAGCTATGATGCTTATCCCCGCTACCGCGTTTCCCTGGGCATGGCCAGAAGATGGCTGCTTGACAGAAAAGCCGAACTATATTAGACTAGTCTAAGACTAGTCTAAGGGTGATTACTATGGAAAAAATCGGTGCCTATGCAGCAAAAACCCATCTTCCCCGTTTGATCGAACAGGTGCAGGAGGGCGAGGAGATCATCATTACAAAACACGGCGTACCCGTTGCTGTTCTTAAGCCCTATCAACCTGAAAAACAGGTTGATGCCAAAAAGGTGATAGAAAACCTTTACAAACTGAGAGAAAAGAACACCCTTGGTGGAATATCGGTTCGCGAGATGATCGAAGAAGGAAGGAAATAAAGTGGAAGCGGTATTCGTCATCGACAATTCGGTAGTTATGTCATGGTGTTTTAAAGACGAAGCCAATCAATATGCCGATGCAGTGCTGGAGAAGCTTGCCACCGGCAGGGCAATGGTGCCGGCTATATGGCCGCTGGAAGTGGTCAATGTTCTGCTCGCCGCAGAACGAAAAGAAAGGTTGAAGCAGTCTGCCAGTGTTCACTTTTTATCTTTGCTTTTAGAGCTGCCTATTGCAGTAGAACCAGACTGGCCTTTAACTTCCATGCCCGATCTGCTGTCCCTGGGCAGAAATCTTGAATTATCGAGCTATGATCTTTCATATCTTGATCTCGCCATGCGTAAAGGTTGTCCCCTGGCCACGCTGGATCAAAAGCTGCTCGAAGCAGCAGGCATGGTGGGGGTTCCAATGCTAAAGACCTGAGTGGTGAATCGTTAAACGATCATCCGGTAACAGCGCCGCACGTTTCTCCCCGCAGTGCCAGGCCGGAAAAAGGGGTCAGGGTCTTGAGAATATCCTGCCCGGTTAGGTCGAACTCGTCCTGGAGAACGAAGAACGAGGTTTGAGCAATCTTTCCACCATTGCCATGGCACAGGAAAAAAGACGGAGAGAAACGTCAGACTGTCCTTCGACCCCGTTTTATTTTCCTGCATGCAGGAAGCGTGGCCCAGGTCACGCCAGGCGCTTGCAGAAATTACAATTACCATCTAAAACTATAACGTATTTTAATGTATGGAGGAAATTCCTTTGCATGGGAGGCAAAACAAAATATTTCAATAAAGAGATCAGCAAGTGGTGGATAAAAAATATCGTAACCATGGTGGTAACGGCTGCAGTCCTTTTCATTGCGTCGGGAAAACCGGCCTGGATTATGGCCTGGCTTTACCTGGCCGGCCTGTTTCTTGTAATAATTGCTAACGCCAGGGTAATGGAAGGCGAGCTACTGGCTGAACGCTCCAGGCTCCAGGAAGGCACGCAAAAATGGGATATTGCTCTTTCATTCTTTGTTGCCTTGTTCGGTCCGCTCCTGACCTGGATGATTGCGGGGTTTGAAGTACGGTTTAGCTGGTCAGCTTATTTCTTCCCTGGACTACAGTATGCCTCATTGCTGATGATAATGGCAGGAGGGCTTCTGGGCAGCTGGCCAATCTAATTTTTGGCTGAAGCGGGCGACGTGGTACGCGCTATGCCTTTGACGCTCCTTTAGATACTCCTTATGGGTGTGGAGTTATAGCAACAATTTTATTCCTCTGCATATTCTGCAAATGAGCCGCGTTTAATAGTGCCCTTTTCAGAAAGGCCTGTTTTAACCTTATTTAAGGCTTCTTCGTTTTGGTACAACCAAGCTTCCCGTGCCGGTATTTCAACCATAGGTTCAAGAACTATTTTATCACCGTCCAGATAAGCCCTGACTGAGCTAACCGGAAGTTCGGGCAGAAGCTTGCTTATAGAGATTCTTTTTCTTGAGTCTACTGATAGATTAACCGTTTTCATGATTTGCGCCTCCTGCATTGATAATACAACCGTGTGGGTAATTTGCCAAATGGGTATACCCATTAAATCCACAGATCAATTACTTCCCTGTATAAGACGCGGGAACGTTTCATCAATAGACATGGTTATTACCGGTCCCTTCGGCAACAATTCAGCGCAATAAATGTAAATATGAACATAATTACGTTGATAAAAATGTTTATAAGTGTTATTATTATTGGGAGGGGGTGCTGGACCTTGTATAGAACTGCCTTGGAAGATTTACATCGGTGGGGAAAAAAGCAGAACAAAAAACCGCTAATCATCCGCGGGGCCAGGCAGGTCGGGAAAACATGGCTGATGCAGGAATTTGGCAAGCTGGCCTACGCGGATACTGCATACATTAATTTTGATAACAATCAGCAGATGAATTCGTTATTTAATGCTGATCTTGATCTCACCCGAATTATTACCGGTCTTGAGCTATACGTTGGGCAGAAGATTGACCCGGCTTCAACACTGCTGATTTTTGATGAGATTCAGGAAGTGCCTAAAGCGCTTACTTCTCTTAAATATTTTCATGAGAATGCCCCGCAGTATTCAATCATCTGCGCCGGTTCTTTATTGGGTGTAGCTTTGCATCCAGGCACTTCTTTTCCAGTTGGCAAAGTTGAGTTCCTTGACCTATACCCTTTGAGCTTTATAGAGTATTTGATTGCTTCCGGAAATGATAGCTACGCGCAGCTTCTACAAGACGGCGACCATGCCATGACGGCCAACTTCAGGCAGCTCTACATGGATCAGCTTAAGTACTACTACTATGTCGGCGGAATGCCTGAAGCGGTTTCTGCCTTTGTGGAAACCCAAGATTTTAATCAGGCGCGTGAAATTCAACAGCAGATCCTGTCTGCTTATGAACAGGATTTCTCCAAGCATGCGCCTGCTGAGATTGTGCCGAGAATAAGAATGCTCTGGGATAGCATCCCCGCTCAACTGGCTAAAGAGAATAAGAAATATATTTACGGTTTGATCAAGCAAGGCGCCCGGGCCAGGGAATATGAGATGGCCCTGCTCTGGCTTACCGACTGTGGTTTGGCTCACAGGGTTCAGCGGGTGACAACCTCAAAGCTTCCCTTAAAGGCTTATGAAGATCTTAAGGCCTTTAAGCTGTTTTTGCTGGATGTGGGCCTGCTTTCCTGCATGGTGCGGTTAACCCAACGCACACTCCTGGAGGGCAACCAACTTTTCAACGAATTCAGAGGCGCGCTGACGGAACAATTTGTTCTGCAACAGCTGAAAACAATAAAAGAGCTGAATACATATTACTGGACCAATGATCGGGGCAGTGCGGAAATTGATTTTTTAATTGATAACGGTGAAGATGTTATTCCGGTTGAGGTAAAGGCCGAGCAAAACCTGAAAGCTAAAAGCCTTCAGAGCTATCATGAACGCTTTAAACCTCGGCTATCGATTCGTGCATCAATGGCGGATTATAAAGAGGAAGGCTGGCTCATTAATGTACCTCTTTATGCAGTAAGCAGCGTATTCAATAATTTTAGAACACCATGAGCGGTAAGCATCTTCTTTAATGATGGGATTCAGTTAAACTGTAACTGGTATATGTCCTGGTATCAATTTCATGCTCAAGCTCTTCCCGGGTATACCCCTTAGCTTTGTCTTGCTGGTAATACCCAATTCCTCTCGTATGCTTTTGGGGATTGTAACTTGACCACGCTTAGTAGGGTTGGCATTTGTAGTAATGCAAGACCTAACCCCCAGCCCCCTGTGACCCACAGAACCGCAGGGTAAGGTTGATGACTCCGTTCTGCCCTCAGGCATATTAATTGGTCACCCGTTGACGCCGGCAGCGCCAACAGTTATTATAAAGGTACGCTATAAAGTACGTTTATAGGAGTGAGCCCGATGACAATCCTTAATGCTACAAATGCCCGAAAAAAGCTATACAAATTAATAGAAGAGGTAAGGGAAACCCGTGAACCGGTCTATATAACCGGCAAAACCGGTAATGTAGTAATGCTTTCCGATGAAGACTATCGTTCCATTCAGGAGACACTTTACCTTGTTTCTGTGCCTACCATGCGTGAAAAGATCATCGAAGGTCTAAATACGCCCCTGGAAGATTGCCTGGAAGACAGTGATGGAAAATAAAGCGTGGAAAATTGTTTACACCAAACAGGGTTTAAAGGATAAAAAGAAAGCCATAGAAAAAGGTTTTGGTCAAAAAATAGACAAACTGCTTGCGCTGGTAAAAGAAAACCCCTTTTCCGAATACCCTCCCTATGAAAAACTGATCGGTGATTTAAGCGGCGCCTATTCACGAAGAATAAACTGGCAGCATCGCTTTGTATATCAGGTATACTTAGAAGAGCAGCTGGTGAAGGTAATCAGTATGTGGACACATTACGAATATATGCTGGACGGTGGCACTATTACCCCTGACCTAAGGGCGCAGTTTCTCAGTGTCCGTTAATGAGCCTTTTGCCGGCGCCCTGACCCCCAGCCCCCTGCCAGCAGGCCATTCGGGAAGTCTTCGACTAATCTTGATGATCAGCTCCAAATAGCCTTTTCCCCTTAACACGATCATTCTTAGCGGTTACCGAGTATTTTGGAAATATTTATGCTATAATTAAATAGAAACCTGTACTATGCTGGGGTGTTAACCATCAAACAGCCTGGCATCAGTGAAAGTATGCTTAATATTTGTCTTAACCTGGCTAAGCACAAACAGGCCGGTAGATACTATCTGGCTGGCGGAACCGCTTTAGCTATTCAAATTAAACACCGCCTCTCAGAAGGCTTGGATTTTTTTACACCCGGGAAGGTTAACAGCGACAGCATCATTTGCTGGATGGAAGAATCATTCCCGCTTAAAAGTGCTGCAGTGATCTTTAAAAAGCTCGATCAACTGGATCTGAGAATTGATGGAGTCAAAGTAAGTTTCATCGAATATCCCTTTCCCCTTGTTTATCCGCTGGTTGACCTTAATGTTATAGAACCTGGATTATCAGGTATCAAGCTTGCATCCACCAGCGAAATTGCCCTCTTTAAAGCTTACACCCTGGGTAGAAGAGCCAGTTTCCGGGATTACATAGACCTCTACAAAGACTTTGTACGAGGGGGAAGAAATCGCTCGGGTATTCAGAGCAGACGTCCGAGGTAATCGCACCCTGCCGGCACCGGTAGTTTATCTTTTTAGTGGGCTATTTCTCTGTGAAGAGGAATTTAATGATTACAAGGTATGGCACAAAAATCCACTATGTCGTTGGGAGCAGAGAAGAATCGTAGGCTAAACCTATAGCCTCATCTGCTTCTTTAGAAACAGCGAGTTTATAGATCATACTTTTCTCATTTTCATTATAAAGGGGGCCGCTTCTCTTTGTCCTTTTTTACATTGTCTAAGAGCTTTAAATCTCTGTTTTTAAGATACTCACGCCGGTTTTGCTCAGATACAGTTATTTCACATCTCCAGGGTAAGACTTCGTCGTGAGTTAGCCATATCACCCTGCAAAATAGCGGATCACCTTATTGCCATTGTTGCAGTCCGGGTTGGCGAAGCAAATGCTGAGGAAGCGATGAAGAAGGACAGGAGAAACTTCCCCCTGTCCTTCCCAGTGGTCTAAAGATTTTTCCGCTATAAAAAGGGGTTTTCAATTTTGACCCCTTTAATCAACTGGCCATGATTTAAATCTTCTGTCCAGATTGTCTCGCATTGTGCAGCTGCCGCTGCTGAAACTATCAGCGCATCCCAAAATGTAATATTATCCGCGACGCAAATATCGATGGCCTGCTTGATCAGCGGCAGGTCGATAGTGACGG
>Ga0114946_10003288_pt1 | contig 10944 bp, 4 predicted proteins | sample WalLakDeSediment_FD_88676 | JGI IMG/M metagenome (GOLD analysis project Ga0114946, IMG submission 88676) | Lake sediment microbial communities from Walker lake, Nevada to study Microbial Dark Matter (Phase II) - Walker Lake 11/02/13 Deep Sediment | ecosystem: Environmental > Aquatic > Freshwater...
GATGCCGGTAGTATAACCGGACTGTGTAAGGAAATGATGAGCGGAACGTTGGTTTTTCGTAAGTTTGCGGCTGCGGCGGCGCCGTAGTCCGGTCACTCCGTGACCGGATCACACACGACGCCGCACTCTCAGAACCTGCGTCGGACGGCATAGCCGGCAGCCACAAGGGCCGCCAAGCCCGCGAGCCCCATCGTGCCCGGTTCGGGCACAGCCGTAAGCACCATGGCCTGGCCTTCTACGCTACCGGTTGAAAAGATCGCCGTCCGGGGGATCGTGCCGAGCGCGAGTTGGAGGGCCGGGTCGGCCCCCGACGTCGTCTTCCAAGTAGCGAAATTGTAGTAGCCCTGACCGTCGAGCGTGGCATCGCTGCCGAAGGTATCGCCGAGCACAAAATAATTGAGCGTGGCCCCCGCAACCGACGCCGTAAAGTCGGCACGGGTGTTGGTGAAGAAACCCCCCTCAAACGTGCTGCCATCTGAGATGCTCGAGACGCCCAGGAAGATGTCTACGACGTTGGCTGCGGTCATGCTCGACACGAAAGGCGTGGCGTTTGTGACCCGAACCACGTCGTTGACGCTGGCGGCGGCGGCCGTGTAATCCGGCAGCCCACCGGTGTATTCAAGCACGAAGCTCGTGCCCGCGACCGGGCTAACCTGGCCGACGGTGAGGATTCCTGGGCTGGCCCCCGGCTGGATGCTGCCGGCTCCGCCCACAACGCCTGCGATCGTGCCGGTGCCGCCGAGGACGTTGTTCGCGCCCACCGTGACGGCACTGGCCGTGCTTCCGGTGACGTTGAGCATGACGGAATCGGCGAGCGTGATCGGGGCGGTGAGGCCGGCGCTTGTGCCGGCGAGGGTGAGGTCGCCCGCGCCGCGAATCGTCCAGCCTGCTAAAGACGTCCCAGAGGCGAGCGTAACCGCCCCGCTCAGGGTGGAACTGTTATTGACCTCGAGCACGTAATCACCGGAGCCCGAGCCGAAAAATGACACATTTCCGGCGAAACTCATCGCTCCGCCCGCTCCCAGCACGGCCCGGGCGGCATCACGGCCGGCGATCGAGAGCCCGGGCGTCAATGCCAGCCCGCCGACCGCGTCGGTGCGGAGTGTGCCGGCATTGAGCTGGACTTGGAACGTCGTGCCGGAGCTGGCCGCCTGGCCGAGCACGACCGTGCCGCCGTCAGTGCCCACCGCGCCGATACGGATACCGCCTCCCACGGAGCCGTTGATTTCCAGCGTGCCGGCACCAGTCTTGGCCAACCGGCTGGTGCCCAGGCCGGAGATGTCGCCGTCGAGCACGAGCCGGCCGGTGCCCGGCACGTTGACCGTCTTGTCGCCGGTGGTGAGCGTGATAGCCGGCGTGATCGTTGCGGTGCCGGATGTGAGGCCGGGAGCGGTGAGGCCCGTGGCCGAAACTGGGCCAGCCGCCTGTAACTCAAGTGGCGAATTGATCGTAAGGTCGCCGATGGAACGGGTGGCTCCCTGCAAGGAGAGGGTGCCGGCGTTAGCCAAGGTGAGTCCGGTCATAGCCGTCGCGCCGTTTACCGTGAGCGTGGTGCCCGGGGCGATATCAAGGGTGCCCGAGCCGCTCAGGTCGCGGCCAGCATCGAAAGCCAGCGTGCTCGTCGTCTGGAGAGTGCCGTTGACTGTCAGGTCGTTCGTTGCATTGCCCAGGGCAGTGTCGGCGGCGATGCTCAGCGTGCCACCGGAGATAACTACATTGCCGGTGAAGGTGTTGGCACCGCCGAGGTCGAGGGTGCCGGCAAGGGTCTTCGACAGGCCGTTTGAGCCCGTTATCACAGCGTCAATCGTAGCCGTCGAAGCGGCCGTGACTGCGACAACTTGGGAGGTCGAACCAAAAGCGATTGACCCGCCGGAGAGCGTGTAGCCGTTAGCCTCAAAGTCGATGCCGTTGGTGGCAGTCACGCCGCCCGCATCGACCGTGACCGCTCCTCCACTCGCCGCGAACACAGCCTTTTGCGTCGGATCCCAGCCGCCGGAGCCCGTCGCCCATGTGCCGCCACCGCCGCTTCCGGGGGCCGCAGCGTTCCAGCCGGCGACTCCGTCCCAGTACAGCGAAGAGACCGGCGCCGCAGGGGTCACGCTGACTAAAACGTTGTCGAAGGAGGCGGTTTGGCCGCTGCCGGAGGACCCGTTCCAGTACCCGCCCATCGAGGTCAGCGGAACACTCGTGTAGGTGGAACTTGTCGCGGTTCCCAAGGCGGTGAGCGTGCCCACGGCCGGATCGGCGAAGGCGCTGGAACCGTCATTGCGGCCGAACATCGCCCAACCATTGGTGATTGGGTCATAGGTCACGCGGAGGCTCATGTAACTATTTCCCGGATTGTTGAGCGGGGTCGGAGCCGAAATCAATCCGCCGGTCCCGGTGCCGAGTGACTGGATGCCCCCCGTAAACGACACCAGCCGAACAGGATCCGTGCTGCCAGTGTTGCCGAGCACGACCGCGTAACCGTTGCCGGCTCCGCCGACATTCGTGTCAGTCGCTCCGAGTACGAAGGCCGAACCGTAGCTACTACCGCCAAAGCCTGCCGGATCAGTCCGAATCTGCCGCATATTGAAGTCCCACGTCACAAGCCCGAGGTTCGACGAGAGCGTCGTATTCCAGGGCGTAGCGAAGGATCCGGTATCAGTTGACGCGAACACCCAGCCGTTGGCTCTTGTTTCCGTCGAAGCGGTATTCGTCAGGCCGAGGATCTCGTTGTGTATCCGTGCTCCCCAGTCAGCACCCGAGCGGGTCACGCTCCAAGGGCTCGTGCCGATCTGCCCGCTGGTGGTATATGTGGCCCCTTGGTCAGTTGTGAAAGCGTCGCTGAAGACAGTGGTGACTTGACCATGGGCCACCGGTTCGGCGAGGGCGATGCCCAGAACCATCATCGCCATGGAGGCAAAGCACAGCCTTGGGCTACCGCTTCGCGAGAGATTCTTCCCGGTGATCGACATCGTGTCGGCCCTTTGGTGCGAGGAGTGGTGCTGGCGGCCCGACCTGTCAGGCCGAACTACTCTCGATGGCGAGAGGAGCAAACCTTGTGCCGCAGATGGCAGGGAGTCATGAAAAGAACGGGAATCATCGGCATTTCAGATGATTTTCCCTGGCAATGACGGTCTGAGGGCTGCCTCGCGAGCGGATAATTTGCCCCAGAATGATGATTCGCTTCATCAAAAGCATGAACTGCCTTCACTTTTGTTGTGAACTCTTCGCCGCTACGGAGGTCATCTGGCGAGGCTCAATGCATGCACGTATGTGTTTGTGCGGGCCGGCAGTTTCTCTGGGCCGTGGTTATGGAGACGCAAAACTTCCGCCTCGACCCGAGGATCCGGCGGGTTGTCGCTTGCGAAAACGGCGTGGACGCGCCCGTAGTCCGGTCACTCCGTGACCGGATCAGAGTTGAGTCGGCATCCTCGCTGGCCCGGTTCCGGCGGAACCGGACTACAGGGGAAGCTGTTGTGGCGTCGCTTGTGAAAACGGCGTGGCGGCGGCCGTAGTCCGGTCACTCCGTGACCGGATCAGAGTTGGGGCGGCCTCCTCGCTGGCCCGGTTGCGGAGCAACCGGACTACGGGGGAAGCTGTTGTGGTGTCGCTTGCAAAAACAGCGTGGTGGCTGCCGTAGTCCGGTCACTCCGTGACCGGATCAGAGTTGGGGCGGCCTCGTCGCTGGCCCGGTTGCGGAGCAACCGGACTACGAAAAAGCCGTTTCACGGCCCTTGGAAACTGGGTGCCAGCGACGAAGGCGGATCGGCTATGTGGCAAAAAGCTCGGAGCAAAAAGAGCCCCGCCCCCGACCGAATCCGGCCGAGGGCGGGGCGAAATGAATATCCGGGATGGTCGGCGACGTTGGGCCGCCGGCCAGGAGGATCGATCAGGCCTTCCGCAGCCGCCGGCGGGCGGCGATGCCGGCCAAGCCCAGGCCCGCGGCCGCCAGGCCGATGCTCGAGGGTTCGGGCACGATGCCAGGCGAGCCGATCGTGGTGACCGACGCTGCGCTCTCGAACGATCCGTACAGGCCCACGGAACTTGCCGCGGTGTACAGCGGAGCGGTCGGATCAGACGTCGGATCCCAGATCAGCGATTCTTGGGCCGACGTGCCGCCGCCAGCGAGGCCCGTATGGCCGCCGAGGCTCGTGCCCCCACCGACCCGGTTGAACGGGGCAAGCGTGCTCGTGCCTCCGATGCTCGTGACCGTGAGATCGAGCGTCGAGTAGTTCACACCCGACACGAAGTTCCCACTCGGATCCCAGAGGAGGACGGCGTCATTCCCGCCAAATCCGCGGCCGGTATTTAGTTCGGGGGGAGTCGGACCGGTGAAACTGCCCATTGCGGGAAGCGTGAGCGGGCTGCCCCAGTTGGTCACAAATGCGGAGTTGCCAGGACCATCCTGGCCGCCATCGGACATGAACACCGCAGCCTGGCCGGGGGACAGCGAAAACGAGTTCAGGGTATAGGTTCTCGCTCCGTTGTAGGCCGGGTCGGAGTTGTCGGTCCAGAGATAGCCGCCGAGATCGACCGTGGACCCGCCGTAGTTGTAAAGCTCAAAAAAGTCGCCGCCAGTGCCGTTGGAATTCACTTCCGTGATGAGGATCCCAGCATGGGCCGGCAAGCCGGGCACGCTGAACGCGGCGAGCGCGGCGAGCGCGGTCGCTCGCATCCAGGTGTTTCTGTTGTGTCGCATGTGTCGCATGGGAGAAAATAGGTCCTGAGGTGTTGAAGATCGGAGAGCCGTGGGTCGCGGGATGCCCCGCGGTGATGAAAAGAACGGCAAACGCCGTGCCAGTGCCGGTTAGGGTTTGATGAACGATGTTGAAGAGGCCTGTTTTTCGAACCAAGAGTGAAAAAACTGGGAGTGGTGCAAGGAAATCGTGAGGAGCAAAGGGTTGTGGCCCCACCAGATTCACCAAGTCAATGATTGCAATTGAGTGAATGTTCCCTGTTTGAGTGATTGTTGCCGCGGACTAGAAACACCAGTCGCTCATCAAATCCAAATGCAATGCTCACAATCGACTCATCTGCAGCTTCTAGGCTACGGCTTATCAAAACCGTTAGGCATCGCATTTGACACGGAGGCCACAGGCGTGCCAGTCGCTCGTACTCACAAGAATCGCGAACCCCGGCATGCCTTACGGGCGGCGTTTACGCTTGTTGAGCTGCTCGTGGTGATCGCGATCATCGCCACGCTGATCGGCCTCTTGCTACCGGCCGTGCAGAGCGCGCGGGAGAGTGCCCGCCGGATGTCGTGTGCCAGCAACATGCGGCAGATTGGCCTGGCATTTCACGCCTGCCTCGACGCCCGGAAATACCTGCCGGCAGCGATGTATTCGGCCAATGCTAATCCGGTCACAAGCCCCAAGCCCAAGCCCGGGAATCCAACCGGGGCCGAACACTCGTGGCGGGTGCTCGTGATGCCCTTCATGGAGGAGCAGGCGGCCGTTGCTGACTACAACTGGAAACGAAACTGGTGGGATGTGTTTGGATCGCGACCGCCAACTGCAGGCCTCGGCATCCGGCCGGACAGCAATCTGGCGGTCGGTACGAAGCCGGTCGCCATTTATCGCTGCCCGAGTGCGCCGCCGAGGAGTGGGATCGACAACCGTATCGATGCGTCACCGGACAAAAAGGACAGCGCCCGCACCGCGATCAACTCGCTTCGTACTCCGCTCGCCATGACCGACTACGAGGCGATGACCGGCGTGAAGTCGGCTGTGGTGGGCATTACCCCCGAACCTTACGCCGGAGCGGCCGGCGATGGGCTGCTCGTGAAAGACAACATCACGAAACTCAAGCAGGTGAGTGACGGCCTCACCAAGACGATGCTGATCGTGGAATGTGCCGGACGGCCGCTCACCTATCGAGCCGGGAGACTGGTGACGAACCCAATCGGCCCGGTCAAGTACAGCCAGGGCGTGGGCTGGTCGGACAATCTCGGGCCCTTCAAGCTCGACGCCTTCAAGCCCGACGGTACGAAAGGCGCTTCGCCCGGCACCGGCATCCCGTTCAATGTGAGCAATGAGGGGGAGGCGTACGCATTCCATGACGGCGGCATGAACGTGGTGTTTGGTGACACGTCGACCCGGTTTCTCTCCGAGTCGATCGACTTGCGGACGTTCTGTGCCCTGGTCACTCGGGCCGGAGGCGAGGCAGGAACGCAGTGATGCAGGCCAGGATGGCGGAACTGGTGGTGCGAAGCGAGCCGGCGTGGCGGGCGGCCGCGCTGGCGGCCTGCTGCTGGCTGGGCATGGCGGCGAACGGCCGCGGGGCCGAGGCGGTCGCCGAGCTTGCGATTCTTGCGACCCACATCCTGCCCGCCCAGCAACTGCCCGGTGGATCGGGCGTGGCCCTCGGGGGCCTCAGCGATCTGTTTGTGACCGCAGCCGACTCCGAGGGCATCGTGGCCTGGACGCTCACCGACCGCGGCCCCAACGGCATCTCCCCCGGGCCGCCGAAGCGGCGAACGCTGCTCGCGGCCGATTTCGCCCCGACCGCGATCCGGCTGCGGCTGCCGACCGAGGGCAGCCCGAGCGTGGAGGCCGTGCTGCCGCTGGCTGGCGTGTCGGGCAAGCCCTTCTCCGGCCGGCCCAACGGCGTGGGCGGCGACGAGCCGATTCTCGATGCCGCCACCGGCGAGGCAGTGGCCGCGGATCCCAACGGCGTCGATACCGAGGGGATCGCCGTCTTGCCCGACGGGTCGTTTTGGGTCTGCGAGGAATATCGCCCCTCGCTCATGAGGGTCTCGGCGGAGGGCCGAGTCGTCGAGCGGCACGTGCCCGAAGGAGTGGCCCTCCCCGGCGCCGACACGCGGGTGATCGCCGACCTGCCGGCGGTCTATGGCAAACGACGCGACAACCGCGGCTTCGAAGGGCTGGCCCTCTCGCCCGACAAGACGCGGCTGTTTGTGATCCTGCAAAGCCCCCTCGACAACCCGGAGAAAAAAGCCGGCCGGCAGACGGGCAATGTCCGCCTGCTCGTGGTCGACGCTGCCACCGGCGGCCCTGTGGCCGAGCATGTGTACCGGCTCGGCGATCCGGCCGATCCCCGCTGGGCCACGGTCGGCGCTCCGCCGGCAGACGGCAAACTCTGCTGCCTGGCCACGCTCGCCGATGGCACGCTCGCGGTGCTCGAGCAGGACAAGACCGGCCTCTTGCGGCTCTACCGCGCCGACCCGCAAGCCGCCACCGACACGCTCCTCCGCACCCGCCGCGGCGACGCTCCCGCCCTCGAGACAATCGCCGATTTGGCCGCGGCCGACATCGCCCCGCTGGCCAAGACGCTGCTGGTGGATCTCGCCCCGCTCGTGCCCCGGCTGCGAGAGGACGTGTTCGGCGATGAGGACGACGCCAGCGCGGGCCCGACCCTCAAGATCGAGGGCCTGGCCGTGCTCGATGCCGGCCGCCTGCTGCTGGTCAACGACAACGACTTCGCCGTGCCCGAAGGCACCGGCACCCAGGCTGCCAAAAACTGCCTCTGGGTGGTCCGGCTGCCTGGGTCGCTGCCCGCCGGACCCGCTCACACGGGCCTCACGGCCGAACGCTAAGACACGCTCTACGAATCCCTTTTCCGGAGAACCCCCGTCATGCTGTCATCGCTGCGAGCCTCCCGACTTTTCGCCGGCTTGGCCCTCCTGGCCTGGAGCGGCCCGGTTTCCGCGGAACCGCTCGTTCGGATCACGGAAGCCATGAGCAATGCGCTGACGCTCGAGAACATGGACTGGTTCGAGATCACCAACTACGGCTCTTCCACGGTCGATCTCACCGGCTGGCGGATGGACGACAACGGGTTTTCATTTGCTGCGTCGGTCGAACTTTTTCGCTTCACGACCGGTACCCTGGGCAATCCCTGGGGCAACACCTTCGAGCTCAATGCCGGCGAGTCGGCCGTGTTTTTGGAGACCACGAATCTGGCCCGCGTGGAAGAATTCCAGAGCTTCTGGAACCTCGGGCCCAATCCCGAGAACATTCGCAATCCCAAGCTCGGCCTTTATTCGGGGAGCGGCGTGAGTTTCAGTTCGGGCGGCGACGGGGTGGTCTTGTTCAACTCCGCCGGAGTGGAAGTCACGCCCAGGGTCAACTTTAGTGGGGCGACTACCGGGAGGTCGTTCTACTGGGCATATGACGCGGAGGGCCAGTTGGCCACGGCCCGGCTCGGCACCGTCAGCGTGGACGGCGTGGCCGATGCCTATGCATCGAACGGCGGGCTCAATATCGGCTCTCCCGGCGCGGCCGTGGTCGCCGCCGACGTCGAACCGCTCTACTGGACGGGCAATGGCCTGTCGCTCGGCGGCACGGGCGTGTGGAACACATCGCTCAACCGCTGGGCGCCCGCGCTCACGATCGGCGGCGGCATTCCGGTTGGGTCGGCCACGACCTGGACCGACGGCGCCTCCGCGATCTTCGACAGCAACTCGGCGACGGGCGGCACCGTGACGGTCAACGCCGACGTCCGGCCGCTGGGGCTGAACATTCTCAAGGACGGCTACGTCTTGGCGGCCGGGTCCGGCTCGATCGCGACCTCCTCGATCCTGGTCACGACCGGCACGGCCACGATCGGGGCCCGGCTCACCGGCGATCAGACGATCGGCATCTCCGGGGGCGGCACGCTCGTGCTCACAAACCCCGCCAACGACTACACGGGCTTCACGAGCGTGGCCGAGGGCACGGTCAGGAGCGGGGCTTCGGACGTGATCCCCGACGCCTCCCGCCTGGCCCTGGCCCGGTTCACGACCTACGACTTCGCCGGCTTCTCCGACACCGTGGCCGGCTTTGCCGGACTGGGCACAATCCGCACCGACGGCGTCTTGACTGTCAACATCACCGACGGCGTGGACCGCCGGTTCGACGGCTTCCTTTCCGGCACGGGCGACCTCGTGATCGACTCGGCCGGCACGGGCAGGCAAATCCTCAACACCTCGGCCCAGTCGCTGAACGTGGATTTTGCCGTCAAGGACTATACCGGTGCCACCACCGTTCGCCGCGGCACATTGGCGATCAACGAGACCGCCCAGCCGATCGGCACCAGCGGCGTCACGATCGAGACAGGAGGCCAGCTCGAACTCACGAGTGACGCGGCGATCTACCAGATGGGCTCGACCGCGGCCACGGTCGTGACGCTCGGCGGAGGCACGCTCGGCCAGGAGGCGGGCGAAGACATCACGCTCACCAACGCGATCAATGTCACGGCCAACAGCACAATCGCCGTGGCCAACAGCAACACCCCCGACTTCCTCGACCCCACGATCGAGTTCATTCGGCTCACTGGGCCGCTGGCCGGCTCCGCCGAACGGACGCTCTCGCTGGTGGCCTCGAACACCACCCCCGGAGAGGATCGGGCCCTGGTGGATTTTGCGTCTCCGACGGGCAACACGTTTGCCGGCACGATCGCCGCGAGCGTGAACATGTCGGCTCGGTTCGCCGGCGACTACTCGGCCGCGAGCGTCACGATGGGAGGTGGCACGCTCGAGGGAGCAGGAGCCGTCAGGTCCGGAAGCGGCTCGGGTCTGATCGCCCCAGGCCTGCCCGACGGCGACATCCTTCCGGGCATCGGGATCCTCACGACTGAGACCGTCAGTCCGAACGGGTTTGACTTCCAGTTCGAGTTTCAAATGCAAAACGCCGACCCGTTCTGGTCCACGCCCGACTTCAGCGGCAACGACGTTCTGCGGCTGACCGGATCCGAGCCCTTCGGCGGGGCGTCGCTTTCGGCCGCCAACCAGGTGCGGCTGCTGCTCGACGTGGATGTGACGGGTTTGGTCGAGACCGACACCTTCCGCGGTGGCTTCTTCTCGCCCACGAACCTCTCGGCCGCGATCGCCCCCGCGACCTACTCCATCTTTGTGCGGGACGACGCGGCCGGAATCACCCCCGACCTGACGGTGAGCGGCGTGAACTACGTATCGCTGGCCAACTGGAACGCCGCCAACAGCACCGACTACGGCGGGGCGATCTCGATGGTGGCCGTAGACGCTCTCTTCGATGGGGTCACGACCACCTCCGGCTACGTGATGCAACTGGCGTTGGGCGGGGATGCCCCGCCGCCCCCCGGGCCCGACTACACCGGCGGCTACGTTGTCAATCCCGCGGTGGGCGACAACGAGAACATTCCCTGGGGCACCGTCCTGGCTTGGGCGCCTACGGGATCGATCGAGGGGCTCACCTTCGTGCCCCCGAAGGCCGGCGACTCGATCACGGTCAACAAGCTGACCGAAGGCCGGCGGAACGTGGAACTGGGCGGGCCGCGGGCCGTCGGCGACATCGCCAGCACGGTCGACGGCAATGAGAACGCGCAAACCAACGGCGGCGTGCGGTTTCGCGGTGGCGTGCTCACCCTCGACACGGGCGACGGCTCCGAGAGCCTCGTGACCTACTCCGGCACCGGTAACGGCCGGCTCGAGTTTCGGTTCGACGCTCTCGGCGAGCGGCTCGCGTTCGCCAACGACGTGCGGGTCGAGGCCGACAATACGGTCGGCCGGGTGGACATCCGTGGCACGGTCAGCGGGTCCGACACGCTCACCAAGGCTGGGCCCGGCGAACTGCGGTTTACCGCGACCTTTGACGAGACCTCGGGTGCAAACCTCTTCAACGCGACCGGCCTGACCGGCGACGTGATCGTGGAGCAGGGCGTGTTGACGCTCGGCGACCAGGTGACGCTGCCGGCCGTGGCCTCCGTGAGCGTGGCCAACGGCGGCCAGTTGCGGCTGGCCGGGGCGGGAACCGTCGAGACGCCGTTCAGCTACTCGCTCGGTTCGAGCCCGCTCACGCTGGCCGGCAGCGGCCGGTCGGGCGTTGATGCTGAGAGCGGACTGGGCGTGCGGGGCGCCCTGCGATACGAGCCGGCGGTCGCGTCGCAGGCGACGGTGCCAAACGCCCTGGCCCTGCCGGCCGACGCCGATATCCATGCTGCCGGCGGCAGCACTCTGACGCTCTCAGGCGCCGTAACCGGAGC
>Ga0114946_10003289_pt1 | contig 10942 bp, 11 predicted proteins | sample WalLakDeSediment_FD_88676 | JGI IMG/M metagenome (GOLD analysis project Ga0114946, IMG submission 88676) | Lake sediment microbial communities from Walker lake, Nevada to study Microbial Dark Matter (Phase II) - Walker Lake 11/02/13 Deep Sediment | ecosystem: Environmental > Aquatic >...
CCGGCGTTCGGGTAGACGACGGTGAACACCGGCGCGAGGCGCGCCAGCTCCTCGACGTAGGGGCGCAGCTCCTTGGGGCCGAGCGCGCAGTTGAGGCCGACGGCCAGCAGGTCGACGTGGGCGATCGAGGTCCAGAAGGCCTCGAGCGTCTGCCCCGAGAGCGTGCGGCCCGACGCGTCGGTGATCGTGCCGGAGACGATCAGCGGCAGGTGGCGCCCGGCCGCCGCCATGGCGTCCTCGCACGCGAACAGGGCGGCCTTGACCATCAGCGTGTCGAATACGGTCTCGAGCAGCAGCACGTCGACGCCGCCCTCGATCAGCGCGGCGGCCTGCTCGCGGTAGCCGTCGACCACCTCGTCCCAGGCCACCTCGCGGTAGCCGGGATCCTCGACCCTGGGTGAGAGCGACAGCGTCTTGTTCGTCGGGCCGATCGCGCCCGCGACCCAGCGCGGCCGCTCGGGGGTCGAGGCGGCGTCGGCGGCGGCTCGGGCCAGGCGCGCGGCCGCGCGGTTGATGTCGGCCACCTGCGCCTCGAGGCCGTAGTCGGCCAGGCCGAGGCGCGTGGCGTTGAAGGTGTTCGTCTCGATCAGGTCCGCGCCGGCGGCCAGGTAGGCATCGTGGATGCCGCGGATCAGCTCGGGCCGGGTCAGCGCCAGGAGGTCGTTGGCGCCGCGCAGGTCGCGCGGGTGGTCGCGGAAGCGCTCGCCCCGGAAGTCGGCCTCGGCGAGCCCGGCGCGCTGGATCATCGTGCCCATGGCGCCGTCGAGCAGCAGCACCCGCTCGCGCAGGTGGCGGGACAGCGGGTGCTCGATGTGGGTCGTGGGCGTCATGGCGTCCAAGTGTAGCCCCGGGCGGCGACGGGTGCCTGACGGTGTCGTGGCTCAGTCGACGTCGGCGCGCAGGAAGCGCCAGGTGAGCAGCGCCAGGAAGAGCAGCGCGTAGGCGCCCGCGACGAGCGCGGCGCGCTCGAGCGTGATGTTGCTGCCGAGCAGGCCGGAGAGGTCGAGGCCGTCCGCGGCGGCCTCGGCGGTGAACGCGCCGGCCAGCTCGCGGACGGGTGCGCGCGCCGGTGCGTACACGTTGGCGGTGAAGAAGTAGGTGGGCAGGTCCTCCAACACCTGACGCAGCCGGATGCCCTGGAGGAACACGTTGAAGCGGTTGATCGGCTGGAAGCCCACCACGGCGGCGTAGACGGTGTAGAGCGTCTCCAGCAGCCCCGGCAGGAAGAACACCAGGATCAACCCGACGGCGACGTTGCGGGCGAGGTGGACCATGAGAAACGCGAACGCCACGATGGCGCCGCTGAAGGCCCACTGGAGCAGGTAGGTCCGCAGGAGGTCGCCCCACGCGCCGGCGAAGGTCGTCGGGAGGAAGAGGGTGCCGACCGCCCCGAAGGCGATGCCGCTCACCAGCGCGCCGCCGAGCAGCACGCCGACCACCAGCATGGCGGTCACCAGCTTGCCGGCGAGCACCGCGGGCCGCGACGGCTGGGCCACCAGGATCGTCTTCCACATCTTGTGGCTGCGCTCCTCGCCGACCAGCACGGCGGCTAGCGCCGCGACGACGATGACGTAGAAGGGCGGCGAGACGTAGGCCGGGCCGACGACGCCGATGAGCGCGATCCCGAAGGGCGACGCGATCGTCTGCACCAGCAGGTCGACGCCGCCTGCCTCGTTGGCGAAGGATGCGGCGAGGTTGCTGACCAGCACCCGGCCGACGATCAGCACGAGCGTCGGCAGCAGCAGCCACCACAGGCCCGCCAGCACGTAGGTGCGGCGCTTGCGCACGAGCTTGAAGAGCTCGGCAGAGACGACGTTCCAGAACGCGCTCACGAGGGCCTCCCGTCGCCGCGGACAAGGCGCAGGTAGGCGCCCTCCAGGTCGTCGACCTGCCGGCGGGCCTCCAGGACGTTGACGCCGGCGCCCACCAGGCGACCGACGAGCGCGTCGGCGTCCACCGGTGGCAGGGTCACCCGAGCCCCCATCTCGCCCTCGGGCACGGGCTCCAGGTCGAGAGCGCGCAGCGCGGCCAGCAGGGCCGGCCCGTCGCTGGCGCGAAGGTGGTAGGTGACAGCGTCGGCGTCGAGCCGGTGCACCAGCGCGTCGAGCGGGCCGTCGTACACGAGCTTGCCGTGGTCGATCGCCAGGATGCGGTCGACCAGCTTCTCGATCTCGGCCAGGATGTGGCTGCTGACGAGCACGGTTACCCCCTCGGCGGCCACCGCGCGCAGGTTCTCGCGGATCTCGGCGATGCCGACCGGGTCGAGGCCGTTGGTCGGTTCGTCCAGCAGCAGCACGTCGGGCGACCACAGCAGCGAGCGGGCGAGGCCGAGGCGCTGGCGCATGCCCTGGGAGTAGGCCTTCACGCGCTTGTCCGACGCGCGGTCGAGCTTGACGAAGTCGAGCACCTCGTCGATGCGGCGCTCGGGAACGCCGCCGTGGAGCCTAGCGGCGTAGCGCAGGTTGTCGCGGCCGGTCATGTAGGGGTAGAAGCTCGGCTCCTCGATCATCGTGCCCACGCGCCGCAGCGCTGGGCCGGGCACGCGCTCGTCGAGGACGCGGCCCTCGCCGGCGGTGGGCCGGATCAGGCCGGCGAGCATCCGCAGGGTGGTGGTCTTGCCGGCGCCGTTGGGTCCGAGGAAGCCGACCAGCTCGCCGCGACCGATCTCGAAGGAGGCGCCGTCGACGGCCACGGCGCGGCCGTAGCGTTTGGTGAGGTTGCGGGCGACGATCGCGGGCATGCGGGCCTCCGCCGCACCGGGGGTGCGGGTCCGTACGAAGCGTGCGGGTCTTTCCGTGCGGGTCCGCCCCTTCTGTGCGGGCGTCCGTGCCTGCCGACGGGCCGGCCGGCGGCAATGCTAGCACCGCGGGGCGCCGCGTCCTGTGCCCGGTACACGCTGCCGTCGGCTGGCGCGTTCACCTTCCCTTGCGCCACGGCGGGGACGTGGCGGGGCGCCGGTGACGCGTCCGACATGCGCCCACCGCCGCAGGGATGCTAGACTCGCGCTCGTGCGCCGGTATCCCCCCGGGGTACGCCGCCACGCACCACCCCACACCACGTTCGCCATGGAGGGACCATGCCGGTCTACGTCTACAAGAACCTGACGACGGGGGCCACCTTCGAGGTCGAGCAGCGCATCACCGAAGCCGCGCTCACCGCCGACCCGGCCACCGGCGACCCTGTCAAGCGCGTCATCCAGCCCGTGGGCATCGCCTTCAAGGGCAGCGGCTTCTACGTGACCGACAGCCGCGGCAAGAACCGCGCCGCCAAGCCGGCCGCGAAGAGCGAGGCGCCCAAGGGCGAGGCGCCCAAGACCGACGCGCCCAAGACCGACGCGCCGCCCCCGCCGGCGGCCGCCTCGGCGCCCGTGGCGGCCTCGGGCACCGACTGACCGTTCTCACGCCGACCGATGCCGCGCCGCCGTTCCGCGAGGAGGGCGGCGCGGTTTCGTGTCGGGATCAGTCGGCCGCGCCGCGCCGGCGGCAGTCGGGGCAGAGACCCTTCAGCATGAGGTGGTCGCTCTCGACGGCGAAGCCGAAGTCGCGCTCGAGCTGGGCGTAGAACGCCGCCGTCGCGCTCTCGGGGATCTCGAACTCGGCGCCGCAGTCGCGGCACATCAGGTGGTGATGCGCGGCGTGCGGGCCCGCCAGCGCGTACGTCGTCTGGCCGTCGCGCTCGTGCGCGCGGATCAGGCGCTGCTCGAGCAAGAAGTGCAGGTTGCGGTAGACGGTGGCGGGGTTGATCGCCGGCACCCGCTGCCGAACCGCCTCGCACAGCTGCGGCGCGGTCATGCGCGCCTCGCTCTCGCAGATGAGGTCCATGATCAGCTCGCGCTGCGGCGTGACGCGGTAGCCGGCCTTGCGCAGGGCGTCCTGGTAGTTCCAGGTGTGGTGCGACATCGCTGACGCCGGTGTACCACCGGCGCGGTCGGCGGGCAAGTCGCGGGCGTCCCCGCGGCGCGGCGCAGGGTGATTGTCCCTCGGTCGGGGCACCCGGCCCTGCTACGCTTCTCGCAATTGCGAATCCTTGCGATAAGGAGACGCGGCCGAGGAGGTGGGTGTGCGCGAGGAGCCGGCGGAGCGGGAGGTGCGCTGGGCTGCGCCCGAGCTGCCCTTCTGGGAGCGCCCGGAGACGGTCGCGTGGTTCGCGGCGCGGCCGCCCGACGTGCGCGTCGTCGACCTCTTCGGCGAGCGGCCCCGCGAGGCGCGCGTCCTCGACCTCGGCTGCGCGGCCGGCCGCAACGCCAACTGGCTCGCGGCGGCGGGGTTCGACGTCTGGGCGCTCGACGCCTCCTGCGCGATGGTCGCGCATACCCGCGAGCGTCTTGCCACGCACCTGGGTAGAGAGGCGGCCTCCGTCCGCGTGCGCCATGGGGACATGGCCGACCTCGGGGCCTTCGCCGACGCCTGGTTCGACGCGGTGATCGCGATCGGGGTCCTGCCGGGCGCCGGCTCGTGGCGCGCGTGGCAGCGAGCGATCGGGGAGATCGCGCGCGTCCTGGCGCCGGGCGGCGAGCTGATCCTCACCCACTTCACCCCCGAGACGGGGCCCGATGGGCCGCCGCTCGAGCGCGTCGCGGGCGAGCCCCACCTCTACCGGCGTTACTTCGAGGACCGCCCCTCCATCCTGCTGCGTCGTCCCGAGCTCGACGGCCTCCTCGCCGCGGCCGGCCTCGAACCGCTGACTGAGACCGCCACCGTGCCCGCCACCGCCATGGACGGCCACCGCACCACCCTCAACGGCCACTTCCGCAGGCGCGTCGCGGCCGCACCCACGAAGGAGATCCGATGAACCACGCCCCCATCCGCGGCTCCCACATCCTGCAACGGGCGTTCCTCGCGCTCGTCGCCCTGGCGCTGCTCGGGGCTCTGGCGCTCGCCAACGAGACCCCCCAGCGCGGTGGCACGTTGGTGATCGGCATCGGCCAGAACCCCGGTCACCTGAACCCGGCGATCTCCACCGGCTCGGAGGTGCACGCGGTTGCCGACTCGCTGTTCAACGGCCTCGTGGGCCTCGACGACCAGGCGAACCCCTACCCCGACCTCGCCCGCAGCTGGGAGGTCAGCGAGGACGCCCGCAGCTACACCTTCCACTTGCACCCCGGGGTGCGTTGGCACGACGGCGAGCCGTTCACCTCGGCCGACGTCGCCTTCACCTTCGAGCAGGTGCTGCTGCGCTACCACGCCCGCACCCGGACGGGTCTCGAGGGGCGCCTCGAACGCATCGAGACGCCGGACGACCTCACCGTCACCTTCGTCTTCCGCGAGCCGTACGCGCCGTTCCTCCAGCAGCTCAACGTCACCGAGGCGCCCATCCTGCCACGCCACGTCTACGAGTCCGTCGCCGGCGTGCAGAACGCGCCCGAGAACCTCACGCCCGTGGGGACGGGCCCCTACCGCTTCCTCGAGTACGTCGTCGACGACCGCATCGTCATGGCGCGCAACGATGACTACTTCAAGCCGGACCTGCCGTACCTCGACCGCTTGGTCTTCCGCGTGATCCCCGACGCCAACACCCGGCTGCTCGCGCTCGAGCGCGGCGAGGTCGACTTCATCGGCGGCCTCCCCGCCGGCGAGCTGGACCGCGTCGACGCCCTACCCGAGATGACCGTCTACACGCCCAACAGCGGTTCGGGCGGCGGCTTCTGCGTGATGACGATGTCGTTCAACCTCGAGCGCGAGCGCCTCGCCGACCCCCTGGTGCGCCAGGCCTTCGCCCACGCGATCGACCGCCAGCAGGTGCTCGACCAGGTCCTCTTCGGCCGCGGCCGGGTCGCCACCGGACCGGTCCACAGCCAGCTCGCCTTCGCCTACAGCGACGACGTCCGCGCGTACCCGTTCGACCCCGCCCTCGCCGAGTCCCTGCTCGACGAGGCCGGCCACCCCCGCGGCGCCGACGGCACGCGCTTCGCGGCCACCTTCCTGCACTTCCCGGCCTTCGCCAAGTACGGCGAGGTGCTGCGCCAGAACCTCGCGCAGGTCGGCGTCCGGCTCGAGCTGGTCGCGCTCGACCGCGCCGCGTTCATCACCCGCGTCTTCGAGCAGCGCGACTTCGACACCAACGTGATCAGTTACTGCAACAACACCGATCCGGCGATCGGCGTCGCGCGCGTGTACGTGTCGACCAACATCGGCAACATCCCCTTCTCGAACGCCGCCGCCTACGTCAACCCCGAGGTCGATCGCCTCTTCGCAGAGGCGGCCTCGCAGGCCGACGTCGCGGAGCGCGGCCGCCTCTACGCCGAGGTCCAGCGCCTGCTGGTCGACGACCTGCCGTACCTGTGGCTGGTCGAGACGCAGTTCAGCGCGGCCGGGCGCGCCGTGGTTCGCGGTCTGGCCCCCTGGAGCGGCAGCCCGGCCGAGGCCGCCTGGATCGCCCGCTAGGAGGTCGGCGCACCCACCTTGCTCGCCTTCGTCGCGCGCCGACTGGCGCAGGCCGTGCCGCTGCTGCTGGCGGTCGCCGTCCTCACCTTCCTGCTGATCGAGCTCGCCCCCGGCGACCCGACCGTGGCACTGGCGGGCGAGGACGGCGACGCCGCCTACTACGCGATGATGCGCGAGCGCTTCGGGCTCGATCGACCGCTGGGCGAGCGCTTCGTGGCGTACATGGGCCGCGTGGTGCGCGGCGACCTCGGCTTTTCCTACCGCCTGCAGCAGCCCGCCGTGATGGCCGTGCTCGGGCGCCTGCCGGCCACCCTGCTGCTGATCGGTCCGGCGCTGCTCCTGTCCACGTTGGTCGGGCTGGCGCTCGGGGTGCTGGCGGCGCGCCGACCGCACTCGCTGGGCGACACCGCCGTGAGCACCGTCTCGCTGCTCGGTCACGCGGTGCCGGTCTTCTGGCTCGCTCAGATGCTGCTGCTGGTCTTCGCGTACCGCCTGGAGGCCTTCCCGGTGCAGGGGATGCGCGACGTCCGCCTCGACCCACAAGGGCTCGCCGGCGTCCTGGACGTCGCCCGGCACATGGTCTTGCCCGTGACGGCCCTGACCGTGCAGTTCCTGGCGCCGATCGCACGCGTGGCCCGCGCCAGCCTCATCGACGTGTTGGGTCAGGACTACGTGCGCACGGCGGTCGCCAAGGGCCTGCATGGGCGGGCGGTGCTCGGCAAGCACGCGCTGCGCAACGCGTTGCTGCCGGTCGTCACCGTCATCGGGGCCCAGGTCGGCTTCATGTTCTCGGGCGCGGTCCTGACCGAGACCGTCTTCGCCTGGCCCGGCCTGGGGCGCCTGCTGCTCTCCGCCATGCTGGCGCGGGACCTGGCCATCGTCAGCAGCATGTTCCTGCTCCTGACGGTCGCCGTGGTGCTCTCGACCCTGCTCGTGGACCTGCTCTACGCCGCGCTCGACCCGAGGATCCGCTATGGCTGAGCGCTGGCTGGCGGCACGCGGCTGGGCGCCGCGCAGGTCGTCACGTCTCAGCCCATCGCTGCTCGTGGGGGGAGCGCTGACGCTCGGGTTCGTGCTGCTGGCCCTGCTCGGAGGCACGTTGGCGCCGGGCGATCCGTTCGCGGCCGCCGGGACGCCCTTCGCGCCCCCGAGTGCGGCCCACCCGTTCGGAACCGACGATCTCGGCCGCGACCTGCTGCGCGCCGTGCTGCACGGTGCCCGCGTGTCGCTGATCGTCGGGGCGACGGTGGCGGCGGCGTCGCTCACGCTCGGCCTGTTGATCGGCGGGGTGGCCGGCTACCGCGGGGGCGCCGTCGACGACCTGCTCATGCGCTTCACCGAGCTGGTGCTGGTGCTGCCGCGCTTCTTCCTGGCGCTGGTGGTGGTGGCCCTCTTCGGCGCCAGCCTCGCGAACCTGATCGCCGTCCTGGCGCTCACCAGCTGGGGGATCATCGCGCGGGTCGCGCGCGCCGGCGTGCTCACGGTCAAGGAGCGCGAGTTCGTCGTGGCCGCTCGGGCGCTCGGCGGCGCGGGGCCGCGCATCCTGCTCCGTCACGTGCTCCCCAACGTCCTGGCCCCCGTCGTCGCCTACGCCGCGCTGCAGGTGGGCAACGCCATCCTGGTCGAGGCGAGCCTCTCGTTCCTCGGCTTCGGCGACCCCAACCTCGTCAGCTGGGGGTACCTGCTGAACAACGCCCAGGCGTTCGTGCGGCGCGCCTGGTGGCTCTCCGTCTTCCCGGGCGCGGCGATCGTCCTGGCGGTGCTCAGCATCAACCTGTTGGCCGACGGGCTGCGGGGCCGGCGGGCGGCGAACGGCGGATGAGTCGGCCGGGCGTCAGCGCTCGGCCGCCACCCAGCGGACCTCGTAGAGCGCCGGCCACAGCTTGCCCGTCAGCCACCAGCGCCGCGTCTCGGGGTCGTGGGCGATGCCGTTGAGCACGGCGTCGCGGTTCGCGGCGACCAACGGGTCGTCGGGGACCAGCGCAGCCGCCTCGATGACCGCGTCCACCCGGCCGCTGCCGGCGTCGATGCGCACGATCTCCGTCGTCAGCCAGACGTTGGCGTACACGTGCTCGCCGACGCACGCGAGCTCGTTGAGGCGCGCGACCGGCCGGCCGTCGCGGCGCACGTCGAGTCGACGCGTCAGCTCGAAGGTGGCCGCGTCGCGGCGCTGCAGGGTCGACGAGCCGTCCGACATCCACAGGCCGGTCCCGTCGAAGCACAGGCCCCACCCCTCGCCCTCGTAGCGGAAGCGACCGACCTCCTCGAAGGTCTCGCGGTCGTAGACCAGCGCCGTGCCCTCGCGGTAGGTCAGCTGGATCAGCCGGTCGCCCACCAGCGCCAGGCCCTCGGCGAAGAAGCGGGCCTCCAGCGGCCGGCGGCGCACGACGGCGCCGGACTCGACGTCGACCTCGCGGAGATCGGAGAGCCCGTAGCGGCCCGTGCTCTCGTAGAAGCGGCCGTCGGCGTAGAGCAGCCCCTGGGTGAACGCGTCGCGGTCGTGCGGCAGGACGCGCACGACCTCGGGCACCAGCCTCTCGACCCCCTGGGCGGAGCAGGCGCTGACGGCGAGCGCGAGGGCGACCAGCGCTGCCCACGCCGCGTGGCGGCGCCAGCGGGTCGGCCCTCGGCGCGTCACGGTCGTATCCCGAGGACGGGCGCGACGGCGCGCCACACCTGCGCCTCCAGCGTGGCCGCCGGCTCGCGGGCGTCGAACACGCGCCAGCGATCGGGCTCGGCGGCCGCCAGGGCGGCGAAGCCGTCACGGACCCGCAGGTGGAAGGCGAGCTCAGCGACCTCGAGGCGATCGGGAAGGCCGCGGGCGGCCACGCGCGTCAGTCCGACGCTCGGCTCGAGGTCGAGCAGCACGATCAGGTCGGGGCGCAGGCCGGCGGTGACGCGCGCGTTGACGTCGTGGATCCAGTCGAGGTCGAGCCCGCGCCCGTAGCCCTGGTACGCGACGGAGGCGGCGGCGAAGCGGTCGCTGAGGACGACGCGCCCGTCAGCCAGCGCGGGCCCGATCACCTCGGCCACGTGCTGGGCGCGCGCCGCGGCGTAGAGGAGGAACTCGGTGGTCGCGTCGACCCGCAGGTCGGGGTCGAGCAGCACGCTGCGGATGCGGTCGCCGGCGGGGGTGCCGCCGGGTTCCCGGGTGACCACCGGGTCGTGGCCGCCGGCCCGCAGCCTGGCGGCCAGGCGGGCGATCTGGGTCGACTTGCCGGCGCCCTCGGGGCCCTCGAAGACGATGAGACGGCCGTTCGCGGGTCCCTCGCTCACAGGCCGGTGGGCAGCAGGACGAACTCGGTCGCGAGCCCGAAGCGCCCGTCCAGCTCGCGGGCGAGGAGCTTCACGCCGACCGTCTCGGTCATGTAGTGCCCTGCGAAGAGCGCGTTGACGCCACGCTCGAAGGGCTCCGCGAACAGCGCGTGGCTGGGCTCACCGGTCAGGAAGGCGTCGAGCCCTTCGTTCGCGGCCGCGATCACGTCGCCGGCCGCACCGCCGGAGACGATGCCGAGGGTCGCGATCTCGAGCGGGCCGCCGGCATGCACCAGGACCGACTCGCCCAACTCGCGCTCGATGAGGTCGGCCAGGTCGCGCAGCGCCATCGGCGTGGGGAAGCGGCCCTTGACGCCGATGGTCCGGCTGCCGTGGAAGGCGAAGTCCTCGAGGTCGTCAAGGCCGAGCAGCCGGGCGATGCCGTAGTTGTTGCCGACCTCGCGGTGGGCGTCGAGCGGGATGTGGCAGGCGTAGAGGCTGATCTCGTGCCGCAAGAGGTACTCGACCCGCCGGCGGTGCGGCCCGACGATCGGCAGGATCTGGCCCCAGAACAGGCCGTGGTGGGTGATGAGCATGTCCGCACCCATGTCGGCGGCCTGCTCGAGCGTCGCCAGGGTGGCATCGACGGCCACCGCCACCTTGGTGACCTCGTCGCGCCCCTCGACCTGCAGGCCGTTGAGCGATTTGTCGTCGTAGTCGGCGATGGCGAGGTAGCCGTCCAGCCAGCGCACCAGTTCGTCTCGTCGCATGCCCGAGTCTAGCGTCTCGGCATGCGAGCCGACCGACTCGGGGCCCGAGTCTACCGACTCAGGGTGTGAGTCGGCGGACTCGCAGCGCGCTCGGCGGGCTCGCGGCGCGCGCTCGTCCGCCCTGGCTTGACATGGGGACGGCTGGCCCCGTATGTTGCCCCTTGCGCTTGCGAAGGCCCACGGGCCGCAGGCCGCGATCCTTGACAATCCGGTACGCGAAACGAACCTGTCGATTCCGAAAGAACCGAGCCCGCCCGGAGCTCCAATCCGGTGCCGCGTCGTCCGTCCCTCGTGGTCGCCGATGCGCGGAGCTTGACAGACGTCCGCGGATCCGGTACTCTAGTTATTCGCGCCATGCGGCGCGGAGATCCTTGACAATCCGGTACGCGAAACGAACCTGTCGATTCCGAAAGAACACCAAACACTGTTCGAAACGGTCCACCAGAGCCAAAATTCTGGAGCTGTTTTGGAGAGTTTGATCCTGGCTCAGGATGAACGCTGGCAGTGTGCCTTAGACATGCAAGTCGAACGAAG
>Ga0114946_10003290_pt1 | contig 10942 bp, 12 predicted proteins | sample WalLakDeSediment_FD_88676 | JGI IMG/M metagenome (GOLD analysis project Ga0114946, IMG submission 88676) | Lake sediment microbial communities from Walker lake, Nevada to study Microbial Dark Matter (Phase II) - Walker Lake 11/02/13 Deep Sediment | ecosystem: Environmental > Aquatic >...
CTACCGCGCATGCGGCCAGCGCCCGCTGCGCCTGTCCACGCTCGCCGACTACGAGAGCATCTACCGGTGCCACCTCGGCCCGCACCTCGGCGAGGTCCCGCTGACCGACATCGACGGCACCACGATCGCCGGGCTCGTCGTCGCGCTCTCGGCAGACGGCATGCGCCCCAAGCGGCTCGCGAACGTACTCGTGCCGTTGCGCGCGTGTCTGCGCTGGCACCACCGCATGGGCGCATTCCCGCGCGATCCCACACCCTGGTTCGACGCGCCGGCCCCTCCCGCCGACGAGCGGCGAATCCTCACCATCGAGCAGCTCGAGCAGCTCATCACCGCTATGCCGGCGTTCTACCGGCCGCTCGTCACCTTCGCCGCCTACACCGGCGTGCGCCTCGGCGAGCTGCGCGCGCTCACGTGGGCAGACATCGACCTCGACGCCCGCACCGCGCGCATCGACAAGACCTACTACCGTAACCGGCTCCAGCGCTCCACCAAGACCGGTCACGACCGCACCGTGCCCGTCCCTGCCCACGTAGCCGACGTGCTGCACGCCTGGCGGGAGGTCCGCCCCTCGGCCGATGACGGACCGGTCTTCCCGAACAAGTCCGGCAGGCCACTCGACGCCGACACCTTCCGCGCGAGCGTGTGGCGACAGGCGGTCCGCTCGGCAGGGCTGCCAGCCACACTCCGCATCCACGACCTGCGGCACACGAGCGCCTCGCTCTACCTGCAACACGGCGCGACCGTGCGCGAGGTGATGGAGATCCACGGCTGGCGCCAGATGCAGACCGCGATGCGCTACCTGCACACCAGCGAGGCGCTCAACGTCGCCGCCGACCGGCTCTCGGCCGCCCGCGACACGGCTCTCGCCGCAGAGCCGCTCCCGGCTACTCGCGCCAGTACTCTGGTCTGTCCAGCGCCTCAGCGCAGATGACCCTTCCGCGGACAGAGCCGATGAGGCCGGGTGTAAGAGAGCGGACCATCCAGGCATCCGCATCCTTCTCGGGAATCGGATAGGGTGCCGCAAGCCCGAGACGACTAGCCGGCTCGAAACCGTGTCGCGGGTAGTAACCCGGGTGACCGGCGACGAACACCAGGTCGACAGCCGCTTCCGACATGAGCTCGACACCTCGTTCGATCAACGCTCCACCGACCCCCCGGCCCTGGGCGTCGGGTACTACCGCCAGCGGGGCCAGGATCGAGACCGACACGTCCGCGGCACCTTCGAGGTGTGCCGTGGTGAACAGGATGTGTCCCACGGGGCGTTCGTCCTCGCGAGCCAGAAGGGACATCAGGGGCCGGGCGCTCGCGGTCGCCCGAGCGGCAATCGGGTATGACCATCCCTAAAGACTGTACCGCCCACCATCAGACACGGGAGGCTCACCATGAAGCAGACACTCGGCCCACAGAACGGCGTGTACCCCACCCCCATCCCGCTCGTCATGAGCGGTATGGGCGAGGAGGCGAGCATGCTGGCGCTGGCCTGGATCATGCCCGCGGGACGCAAGCCGCCGGCACTCGCGATGATCATGGGCAAGGGCCACCACACGTGGAAGCTGATCGAGGAGTGCGGTGAATTCACCGTGAACTTCGCGTCCTCGCGCCTGTTCCGCGAAGTCGATTACGCCGGGGTCGTCTCGGGGAGGGATCACGACAAGGTCTCCGAGAGCGGACTTACGCTCGTGGAGTCGACCATCGTCGGCCCGCCGATGATCGCCGAGTGCCCCTACAACCACGAGTGTCGCCTCATGGCCGAGTACGATCTACCCACCGGATCGCACATGGTCGTCGGCGAGGTCGTCCAGTCGCACGCCGACGAGGATGTCCTGAACGCCGAGGGGACCCGCGTCGACATCGCGCTCATGGACCCGCTCGTCTACGCGACCGGCAACCGGGAGTACTTCCGCCTCGGCAAGCGTCTCGAGGCCGCCTACAGTTGCGGCAAGGACCTGGTGGAGAAGTAGTCGAGGAGCTGTAGATGAATAGCCGTGCGCTGCACGTCCAAAGCGCGGTCGATCTGGCGCTCGGCGAGTAGCGCGTGACGCGCGACGCAGTGGTACCGTGATGCGCATGGACGCCAGCAGCCACCACACGGACGCGGCACGCCTCGACGCCGTCTTCGCCGCCACCCGCCACCACTTCGACCTTCCCGAAGGCGTCATCTACCTGGACGGCAACTCGCTCGGTCCGCTCACGCAGGGCGCCCGCAGCCGCGTCGTCGACGAACTCGACGCGCAGTGGGGCCCGCGGCTGATCAAGGGCTGGAACGAGTCGGGCTGGATCGACCTGCCACACGCCGTCGGCGACCGGATCGCGGCACTCGTAGGCGCACCGGCAGGCTCGGTCGTGGTGTGCGACTCCACGTCGGTGAACCTCTTCAAGGTGCTCTCCGCCGCACTCGAGATGCGGCCGGAGCGCCGTGTGGTCCTCTCGGACAGCGGCAACTTCCCCACCGACCTCTACGTCGCCCAGGGGCTGCTCGGCGGGCTCGGACGCGGGCACGAACTGAGGGTCGTCGAACCCGGGAAGGTTGCAGGGGCCATCGACGAGAGCGTGGCTGTGCTCATGCTCACCCAGGTCGACTACCGCACGGGGCGCCTGCACGACATGGCCGATCTCACGCGCCGCGCGCACGCCGCGGGAGCGGTGACGCTCTGGGACCTCGCCCACTCGGCAGGCGCCCTGCCCGTACATCTGCAGGAAGCGAGGGCCGACTTCGCCGTCGGTTGCAGCTACAAGTACCTCAACGGCGGCCCCGGTGCCCCGGCCTTCCTCTACGTGCGCCCCGAGCACGCCGAGCGCACGCGGCCGTTCCTGGCCGGCTGGATGGGGCACGAATCACCGTTCGCCTTCGATCCCGGGTACCGGCCCGCACCCGGTGTGAGCCGGATGCTCGTCGGCACACCTCCGGTCCTCGCCATGGCAGCGCTCGACGCCGCTCTCGAGGTCTGGGAGGGCATCGACCTGGCCGACGTGCGGACGCGCTCGATCGAGCTCAGCGAGACCTTCATCGCCGAGACGGAAGCGCGCTGTCCCGAGCTCGCACTCGCCTCCCCGCGCGACGCGCATGCGCGGGGCTCTCAGGTGTCCTTCCGCTTCGAGCACGGGTACCCCGCCATGCAGGCGCTCATCGAGCGCGGCGTGATCGGTGACTTCCGCGCGCCCGACATGATGCGTTTCGGCTTCGCCCCGCTCTACCTGAGCGTGAGCGACGTGGTCCGCGCGGCCGAAGTGCTCGAGACGGTCCTGCGCGACCGGCTCTGGGATGACCCGCGCTTCGCCGAGCGGCTGAAGGTCACGTAGGTCCGTTAGGGCAGACCTCGGATTGCGCATACTTCTCTTTGAGGACAGACGGAGGGAGAACCCCATCCACACGCACCCTTCACCACGAGGTAGCTCGGTATGCGACTGATCATACGCGGCGTGTTCTGGTTCGGCCTGTACCTGACGATCATCCTCTTCCCGCTCGTAGCTGGCGTGGTCTTCTTCGGCTCGCAGCAGGCGGCCAGTCCGCTCATCTACCTTGCTATCGCGACGGGCTATATCGCGCTGGCGCTCATGGCTACCGAGCTCGCGCTCGTCTCGCGTTTCGGGGGTGTGGCCGGCGCGTTCGGGCTGGACTCGCTGCTGCAGTTCCATCGGCAGATCGGCATCGCGTCGATGGCCTTCGCGCTGGCCCATCCGATCCTGCTCGTCGCCGACCGCGCGTACTCCATGCGCTTCTTCATCCCCAGTGGCGACACCCCCTGGCCGGTTACCACGGGGCCGGTGGCGCTGCTGATGGCAGCGTTGGTCGTAGGGCTTTCCGTCTACCGGCGCCAGCTGCGGATCTCCTACGGGGTCTGGCACGCGACCCACGGGCTGCTCTCCATCGCGCTCATCGGGTTTGCCGGAGCCCACGTGCTCGGCATCGGACGCTTCGCCGCGCTCCCGGTGATGCGCGCGCTCTGGGTCGTTTACCTGCTCTTCTTCATCGGCATGTTCCTGCGCTACCGGCTCCTGCGTCCGCTTTCGCTCATGCACCGGCCGTGGGAGATCATCGAGAACCGGGTCGAGCACGGCCAATCCAACACGCTCGTACTGCGACCGGTGGGACATGAGGGCTTTCGCTTCGAGCCGGGCCAGTTCGCCTGGATAGGTTTCGGGCGCAGCCCGTTCGCCGCCGACCAGCATCCGATCTCGTTCTCGTCGAACGGCGACATCCCGAGCCAGGACGGCACCATCGCCTTCACCATCAAGCAGCTCGGCGACTGGTCACGCGATGTGGTGCCCCACGTCGAGCCGGGAACCAGGGCGTGGGTCGACGGGCCGCACGGCGTGTTCACCATCGACCGCGAGGAGGGCGCCGGCTACTGCCTCATCGGCGGTGGTGTGGGCATCACCCCCCTCTACGGGATGCTGCAGGCACTCGAGACACGCGGCGACCCCCGGCCGGTCTTCATGTTCCACGCGGCCAACGACTACGACGACCTCACGTTTCGCGAGGAGCTCGCGGCGATGGCCGGGCGGATGGACAACCTCACGCTCGTGACGGTGCTGCTCCACCCGCACGAGGGCTGGGAGGGCGAGAGCGGCTTCGTGACCGCCGACATCCTCACGCGATACCTTCCGCCGACGCTCTACCGGCGTTTCCAGTACTTCATCTGCGGTCCCGGACCGCTCATGGACGCGATGGAGAAGACCCTGCCCTCCATAGGAGTGCCGGGCGAACGAGTCCACACCGAGCGCTTCGACATGGTGTAGGGAGGCTCCGTGCACCATCGCATAGTATCTACAGTGGTCGTGATCATCGTGGCGATGTTCGTGGCTGCCTCGGCGCTGTTCACGTGGGCCGCGACCGCGGTCTCCCCGACCACGGGCTGGACAGCGCAAGCTCCGGACAACCCGCATCCACCCGCGAGACGGACCGACGCGTGCCTCGACTGCCACGTCATCGAGGAGGATTCGCTCCCCGTGACCCACCGCCACTACACGCTGCAGAGCTGCTCGATGTGCCACCCGCAGGCAGTGCGCGTGCTGGTACCGCACTCGATCACGATGGGCGATGCACGCTGTCCGCTCTGCCACGGAGAGCCCGGACGCGACCTCGGCATCCCGCCGAGCCACCTGCGCTTCGAGACCGACCGCTGCCTGCTCTGCCACCAGGTCGACACCCGCTTCTACGATCGGCGACCTGCGCCGGCGGGTCTCTCGCTCGCCTTCGCCGCAGACATCCCCCACCCCGTGAGCGGCATCTTCGAGGACTGCTCGTACTGCCACCACGTGGATGCCAGAAGCTCGCTGCCGGAGAACCATCGCGAGTTCGGCGTGGAGACCTGCAGGGACTGTCACCTTCTCGGCGAGCAGGAGTAAGACGGCGGGACGGAACATGTCAGACCCGCCTGCTACGCTCTCACCATGACTCCACGACTCTCGAAATCGCGGTTCCAGAAGGGCTTGCAGTGCGAGAAGGCGCTGTGGCTTTCCGTGCACACCCCCGAGCTCGCCACTCCGGTGACCGAGGCCACGCAGTGGATCTTCGATCAGGGCACCGAGGTGGGGCGCCTGGCGCAGAAGCTCTTCGAGGGCGGCGTCGAGGTGGCCGAGGACTACCGGCACACCGATGAGGCGCTCGCCACCACCGGGAGGCTGCTTGCCGAGGGGGCGACCACGCTCTTCGAGCCGGCGTTCTACTTCGACGGCGTGCTCGTGCGCGTCGATGCGCTCGTGGCGGCAGGCGACGGCACCTGGGACCTCTACGAGGTGAAGTCGAGCAGCCGAGTGAAGCCCGAGAACATCACCGATGCCGCCGTGCAGGCCTACGTCGTCGAGGGCGCGGGACTCCGCGTGTGCCGCGTTCACATCGTGCACCTCGACACCTCATACGTCTGGGAGGGCGGCGAGTACGACCTCGCGCGGCTCTTCGCGATCGAAGACGTCACGGGCGATGCGCGCGCCGTCGTGCCCGGGATCCCCGCACTCCTCGAGCGCTTCCGCACCATGCTCGGCGGTCCAGAGCCCGAGGTCCGCATCGGCTCGCGGTGCAGCAAGCCATACGGATGCGACTACGCCGGCTACTGCCACGCGGGACTTGCCGGCGAGCACCCGATCACCGACCTGCCGCGCCTCGGCGAGGAAGCGCTTCACGCGCTGCTCGACCTCGGCGTGACCTGCATCCGCGACATCCCCGAGGGATTCGAGATGCTAAGCCCCGCCCAGACGAGGATAGTGCGCGTGGTGAAGGGCGGCCTGCCGGAGGTCGACGTCGCCGGGCTTAGACGCGGCCTGGCCTCGCTCACCTGGCCCCTCTACCACCTCGACTTCGAGACGATCAACCCCGCGCTGCCGCTCTGGCCCGGCACCCGGCCTTACCAGACCATCCCGTTCCAGTACTCGGTCCACGTGCACCACGAGGACGGATCACTCGAGCACCGCGAGTACCTCCACACGACGAGTGACGACCCGCGTCGCCCGCTTGCCGAGCGCCTCATCGCCGACCTCGACGCTGCCGGCTCGGTCATGCACTACACGGCCTTCGAGCGCACGCGCCTGAACGACCTGGCTGCGGCCCTCCCCGACCTGGCCGATGCGATCAGCGCCATCCTCGCCCGCCTGGTCGACCTCGAGGCCATCATCCGCGTGCACACGACGCATCCGGGCACCAACGGGCTGACGTCGATCAAGCGGGTCTTGCCCGCCTGGTGCCCCGAGCTCTCCTACGACGATCTCGCACTCGGCGATGGCTCTGCCGCTAGCGCCCGCTACCTGCGCTCGCTGCGCGGCATGCTTCCGGCGGACGAGACCACCCGCCTCCACGCAGATCTCATCGAGTACTGCGGCATGGACACGCTGGCCATGGTGCGCCTGCTCGAGACGTTGCAAGAGCAGGCAGGCGGGTAGGAACGGTGTTGACTCCCGGCGGTGCCCCTTGTAGAGTCAGTGCTACTACGAGTGCTACCGGAAGGGCTACCGATGGGCAAAGCCAACATCTCCTTCCCCGAGGGCATGCTCGAGGAGATCGACCGCCGGGCAGCCGCCACGGGCGTGACCCGCAGTGCCTTCGTCCAGGAGGCTGCCGGCCGCTACCTCGCGCAGCTCGACTACGAGCTCGAGCGTGAAGAGCGGGCCGAGAGGATCGAGCGGGCGATCAAGGGCATGCGCGAGATCGGAGCGAGCCTACCTCCGGGTCCCGATGGAGTGACGCTGATCCGTCAGATGCGCGACGAGGTCCCTGAGTGGCTCACTCCTACCCCCGATTCTGACGATGAGTAGGCCGTTTCGGGTGGCAACCGGCACGCCGGTCGTGATCGACAGTTCCGTCGCCTTCAAGTGGTTCGACGCCTCCGAACAGGGCAGCGATGCAGCCGTCGAACTCCTGCGCGAACACCGGCGCGACGAGACTGCCCTGCTCGCTCCTGCGCACCTCCATCTTGAGGTGATCAACACTCTGGTGTCCCGCAAGGTCTTACCTGATGAGATCGAACTGGCGATCGGCTTTCTCGCAGACGCGGACCTGCTCATCGCGGCCGTCGATGACGAGCTGCTCGTCGCTGCCGCGCGCGTAGCGCACGCAGAGCGAATGGCTCTCTACGATGCCACCTTCATCGCGCTCGCGGCCCGTCTCGACGCCGAACTCGTGACCGCGGATCGGCGTCAGGCCGCCACCCGCTCGTGCCGCGTGCGTTTCATCGGCTGACGTCGCGACGACCCTTTCTGCCAGGTATTTCCAACAGCAGGCGGTGAAGAGACTGTCAGCATGATCAAGGACGCCGGCGGAGACGCGATCTTCGTCAAGACCGATGTGACGGACATGGATCAGGTGAAGGCGCTCGTCGACAAGGCGGTCGAGACCTATGGCCGGCTCGACTGTGCACACAACAACGCGGGCATCGAGGGTGTAGGGGGATCGTGCACGGAGTGCACCGATGCCGCCTCGTTCGTGACCGGCATCAACATGCCTGTCGACGGCGGATACGTCGCTCAGTAGCCGAATCGCTCAGAGCGTGACTCACGGAGCCGACGCCCACCAGGGCGCCGGCTCCGGCGCGTCATGACGCCTGGCGGCTCTGCCCGCTACCTGACATCAACCACTTCCGCCTCGATCTCCACCCGGAACGGCGAGTCCTCGACGTCCACGACTCCGGTCACGATCAGCGTATCTCCGACGCCGAATCCCGTGCAGTTCTCGTCGCCCACCACGTGGATGGCGCCGGTCCCGTCGTCGAGCACGAAGTCGTAGTCTGCCAGCATCTCGGTGACGTGTCCGGAGATGACCACCTCCTCGCCCTTGATGGGCACCGCGAACAGCGCTCTGACCGTCCGGGTCGCGCCTTCCGGCGTGCGAATCCCAGCCGGTGTGGTCGAGGGCGACGCGGCCAGCCCCGCGCCGGCATCCGAGGAGGAACCGGCGGGCGGGCTATCCTGCGAGTATCCCAGGGACGGCTCCTCTGCCGCACAGCCGGGCAGCAGGACAGACGCCAGCACTCCGGCGACAAGCAGCATGAAGGCCCGCGTGCCTAGCACCCGGGCGAGCACAGACTTCCCCTCCACCGTGATCCTGTCCCCCAGAAGATCGTGGCTCCCCGGGGACAGTCTACTCGCTCGCGCCCCGTTGGACACAGGCGGCTCTTTGGGCAACCATTGAGCCGAGTCCGGTTCGCACACGGAGGGGGTCGCAGTGACCGGCATTGAAAAGGCGCTCAACAAGTTCGTGCTCGGGCTGGAGATCGCGGTCTCCGCAGCGCTCGTCGTCATCGCGGCGCTGCTCGTCATCACACTCGCTGTCGAGCTCTCCGGCATCGTGACGGGCGGCCTCACGCTCGATAGGACCGAGTTCACGCGAATCATCTCGACCGCGCTCGAGGTCTTCATCGTGATCGAGCTCTTCAGGATCGCGCTCGCATACATGAAGCACACCAACGTTATCCCGACGGTCTTCGAGGCAGCTCTCGTGGCAGTCGCACGGAAGTTCGTAGTGTTCGAGCCCAAGGAAGACTACTTGCAGACCGCCCTCGGACTCGCAGCACTGCTCCTCGCCATCGGCATCTCGTGGTGGCTGCTCAAGAAATCCAATGCGTGTGAACTTGACGACGTCGGGTAACGGACACATGCCTCCGCCCACCCCCTCGGCCACAGGTGCCCACGAGCAGCACCAGGTCAGAGACGCGTACGGCCTCGCATTCCTGCTCGTGCTGGTCTCGACTCTCACCCTCATCGCGACCGACGCGAGCATCGAATCGTGGTTCACGGCAGTCGCTGCGATGCTTCAGGCCGGTGCCCTCGTCGTGACCCTGCGCGTGTCGGGCGTGACCCGGCGCAAGACGCTGATCATGTCGGGCCTGGCCGTCGGCATCTTGGTAGCGGGCGTGATCGCTGTGGGCACCGGGGGCAGCGACCGAACCTCGGTCGGCATCGTGCTCTGGATGGCGCTGACGCTTGCCACACTCATCGCCATCGTCCGGCGGCTTGTGACCTATCGCCGGGTCAACATCCAGCTCGTCCTCGGATTGCTCACCATCCATCTGCTGATCGGGCTGTCGTTCGGGCTTGGCTATTTCTTTGTCGAGAGCCGGGGCGTCGAGGCGTTCGCTCAGGGAAGCCAGGGGCTCTCAGGCTGCCTGTACTTCAGCTATGTCACGCTCTCGACTCTCGGGTACGGCGATATCTCGCCTGCGAGCTATGTGGTGCGCGCCCTCTCGGTCGCTGAGGCCACCGTCGGCCAGATCTATCTCGTGAGTGTGGTTGCCTTCGCGGTCGGGCGCCTTGGCGGCAGCATCGTCAGGCCTCCTGAAGAGAGCGCCTGAGAGCCACATGCAGCGCAACGCCGCATTGATGGAGGGCCCTGTCGCGCGGACCCTCATTCGCCTCACCCTGCCGATGCTCATGGCGATGTTCGCCATGGTGGGCTTCAACATCGTCGACACGTTCTACGTCGGCCAGCTCGGAACCGAGGAACTCGCCGCCATGGGCTTCACGCTGGCCGTGGTCATGGCCGTCAACTCGGTGAGCATGGGTCTCGGCATGGGAACGACGGCTGTGATCTCCAAGGTCATCGGCCAGGGCGATTCGCGAGGCATGCAGCGTCTCGCGATGAACGCGATCCTGCTCGGTGTGCTCGTGGCCTCCACCATCTCCGTCACCGGTCTCCTGACTATCGACGCCCTCTTCGGGCTCATGGGCGCCGGGGGTGTGGTCCTGGAGCACATCCACGCGTACATGATCGTGTGGTACCTGGGACTCCCGCTCATCATCGTGCCTCAGGTCGGCAACAGCAGCATCCGCGCGACCGGTGACACGAAGACGCCGGCCAAGATCATGATCGCCGCGCTGACGGCCAACGCCATCCTCGACCCGATCTTCATCTTCGGCCTGGGCCCTGCCCCACGCATGGAACTGCAGGGTGCTGCGATCGCGACCGTGATATCCCAGGCGATCGCGCTGGCCATCTCGTTCAGGGTGCTCCGAAAGCGCGGCCTGATCATCTTCGAACGCGAATCGTGGACCGACCTTGCTGCATCGTGGAAGCGCATCCTCACCATCGGTATCCCCGCAGCCATCACACAGCTCATCGCCCCGGTCTCCACCGGTGTCATCACCGGCATCGTCGCCACGTACGGCACAGCCGCCGTCGCCGGATTCGGCGTGGCGAGCAGGCTCGAGATGTTCGCGCTGCTGGTCATCATGGCGATGGGCAGCGCGCTCGTCCCATTCATCGGCCAGAACTGGGGGGCCGGGAACAAGGCTCGCGTCGGGCGGGCCGTGAAGGTCGCCCTCGTGCTCGCGTCGGGCTGGGGTGCGTTCGTCTGGCTGCTCTCGCTGGTCGTCGGCACCAGCGTCGCCTCCGTCTTCAACGACAACCCCGATGTCATCGAGACCGTCGTGAGCTACATGAGGATCGTGTTCCCGAGCCTCATGCTCCTCGGCGTGCTCACCACGGTGGCCAACTCGCTCAGCGCGCTGCACGAAC
>Ga0114946_10003291_pt1 | contig 10941 bp, 8 predicted proteins | sample WalLakDeSediment_FD_88676 | JGI IMG/M metagenome (GOLD analysis project Ga0114946, IMG submission 88676) | Lake sediment microbial communities from Walker lake, Nevada to study Microbial Dark Matter (Phase II) - Walker Lake 11/02/13 Deep Sediment | ecosystem: Environmental > Aquatic > Freshwater...
GTCAGGAACTGGTAGCGGACCGAAAATCCCGCCCTGGGGTAACGCCATTCATAAAGGGAAACGGGCAGCGCAAATTCCAGGAGAGGTGTTTCATAACGCGGCACCACGGTGATCTGTGTCGGGCGGTGGATGTATGCTTTCCCCAGCCTGACGGGATAAATGAATACGCCTCCCGCATACCAGTTACGATATATCTTATAGTCACCTTGTATACTGATAGCAGTGGGCAGATAAACCCTGATATTATCGTCCTTCAGTGATTCACCAGGATCATTGTAGAAAACCTGGCTGAATACACCCATGATCTGATTCAGGTTATCATAACTCAATGTATCGACATTGATCCAGTATCGGCTGACATTATCATATGTATGTAGCTGTGCATTATTTGTAAAATTTACATATCCCAGGTCAATGACAGAAATGCCTACTTTATAGATGTAGTCGACATATCGCTGAGAGCAAAGCCGGGTGATCCTTTTTTTCTGGTAGCTGAGCAGTTTACTCTGGAATGTCACACCGATATCGGCGGAAAATCCCCCTCCCTTGATCCATGGTACATATGGAAAATCATTGTTGTCATAATTCATCGGGAAAGAGTAACCGAATTCGGCGTCCAGGTTTTTAATATTAATTGTGGAGTCGTTTACCATGATGTAATTCATGTTTCCGGCGCTCATATAACCACCGGCCAGCGAGAAATACCTTTTCACGGTGATCCCCGCCGACCAATCTTCCATGCCTAATTTGCGAAAAGCATAAGCATAAGTGATACCTATCTCACCGGTCACTAAGGAAGCGGCCGTGGCATTAGCATCATTGTACTCAATGTTGTGTTGGGTTGTATAATCCAACCCATAATAGCCAAAGTTGAGGATGTGATAAGGGAGCCTGAAGCCGGAAGAAAGGGCCCGTACCCCGGTGTGCAGGGCAATGGCATGTCTTCCGCGCGCCAGCATAAAAGAAGGGCCTTTCAGCAACTGGCTGGAGTAGACCATTTTCTTATTCTTGCCCCGGTAATGGTCAAACGGCATGTCATCCTCACCGTAACTGGGAAACTGTGGGTTTCGTTTCAGGTAATCAAACAAAGAACGATCTTCTTTGTGTATGTAAGCATAATTGTTATCGAAAAAGAAATCAGCCGTACCCAGGTTAATATCAAGATAAAGCTTGGACGTGATAATAGCCGTTGGATTGATCAGGACACCATTCGAACCGGCAAAATTGCTGGTGGTGATACCCCACATTTCCTGAGCCCCAGTCAGCGTATTAAGAGAAAGGAATAAACTGATCCCGACGCATCTCAGTATTATCTGCCTGGAAAAATGCATTGATTTTTAATCTACCTGATAATACTTGTTAGTATTGCATTAGTGAACGCCAAAATTAGGCTTTTCAGTTTATACGTTATTTATTATTTCATAAATTCCATATTTTTTTAACTTATCCTATTTATTTTTAATAGGTTAAAGTCATAGCTAATATTAATTTTAAATCATTTTAAATAAGCAGACACTTACCAGGGTGGTATGATGCCGGGTTATCACAAACAAGCGTTGCAGAGCTTAAAATTCGTATATTTGCAGGCTGGAAAGACTGGTGGCATAGCGGATGTGGCGTAACTGGTAGCCGCGCCAGACTTAGGATCTGGTGCCGAAAGGCGTGGGGGTTCGAGTCCCTTCATCCGCACTTAACAAGTAACAAGAACTTAAAGTCATATTTTAACAGCAGCATGCACATCGAAAAAGAAGAAACCGGTAACCTGACAGCTACGATCAAAATTACCATTGGCAGAGAGGATTATGATGAGAAAGTGAACAAAACGCTGAAGGATTACCAGCGGAAAGCGAGTATGCCCGGCTTCAGGCCGGGGAAGGTGCCGTTCGGCATGATCTCTAAAATGTACCGGAAAGGGGTGTTGCTCGACGAGATCAACCATCTGATCAGCCATAAGTTGCAGGATTATGTCGAGGAAAACCAGCTCCGGCTGATTGGCAACCCATTGCCGGATGCCGAACGTTCGGCGAATATCGATTTGGACAAGCAGTCGGAATTTGATTTTTTCTTTGATATCGGCATCGCCCCGGAATGTACCCCGGAAGTCTCCGAAAAAACATCGGTCGATCATTTCAATATCAAGGCCACCGACCAAATGGTCGATGAATACATTACCGACCTGCGCCGGCGTTATCACAAACACAAGTCAGAGCAGGAAAATGCTGAAAAAGCGCCTGAAGGTTCCCCAGAGGACACCGAAGGGAAAGATCACGATGAAAAAGAGCCCGAAAAGGAAATAGATGCCGCCGATTTGCCCGAAATGAACCAGGAATTCTTTAAACAGGTTTTTCCTGGCGAAGAAATCCAGGATGAAGCTGCTTTCAGAGAGAAAGTTCGGGAGTCGATCGAATCGTCGCTGGTAAAAGAAAGCGAGCGGTATTTCCTCAACGACGCCATCGAGAAGCTGGTGGAAAGCACCCCGGTCGAGCTGCCGGACGATTTCATCCGGAAGCTGCTCATCCAGAACAATGAGCAGGAAAAAAGCGGGGAAGAGCTTGAAAAACAATTAGAAAACTTCTCCCGGTCGATCAAATGGCAACTTATCGAGTCGCAAATCGTAAAAGAATACGACCTTTCTGTTAAGGAAGAAGAGATGCGGAACGTGGTAAAAGCCTATTTCACCGGTCATATGCCCAGCCAGGAGGAATCGCCGGAACATACCGAAAGGCTGGATCAGATCGTTAACTCGGTTCTCAGCAACAAAGAAGAGGCAAGCCGTTTGCACGACCAGCTTTTCGAGAAGAAGCTGCTCGATCTTTTCAAGGATAAGCTGAAACTTGAGCACAAGGATATTCCGTATGATGAATTTGTTAACCTCGTCACACAAAAGAGAGCGTAATATGAAAGAAAATGAATTTCGCAAGTATGCAGTAAAGCATTTGGGCCTGAATGGATTAACCGTAGACCGGTACACTTCCATCGCGGGCAATTACATATCCCCCACCATTATCGAGGAGCGCCAGCTGAACATTGCCACCATGGACGTCTTCAGCCGCCTGATGATGGATCGCATCATTTTCCTGGGCGTTCCGATCGACGATTACGTGGCCAACATCATACAGGCCCAGTTATTGTTCCTGGAGTCGGTCGATTCCTCGAAGGACATCCAGATATACCTGAACACCCCCGGCGGGATGGTTTACGCCGGTTTGGGCATTTACGACACCATGCAATACATTGCCCCTGACGTGGCGACGATCTGCACCGGAGTGGCTGCTTCGATGGGAGCCGTGCTGCTGTGCTCCGGCAGTACCGGAAAACGGACTGCCCTGAAGCACTCCCGCATCCTGATCCATCAGCCGATGGGCGGGGCACAGGGCCAGGCTTCCGACATAGAGATCACCGCCAAGGAGATCCAGAAGATCAAAAAGGAGCTCTACGAGATCATAGCGCTCCATTCAGGCCAGGATTACAAGAAGATATGGAAAGATGCCGACCGTGATTTCTGGATGACAGCCGAAGAGGCCCGTGATTACGGCATGATCGACGAGGTACTGGTAAAAACCAAGCAAAAACCTGAATAACATGGCCAGGGACAGCCAGAAGTGCTCTTTTTGCGGCCGTGACCGGTCGGAGGTCAGTATTCTCATCGCCGGTATCGACGCCCACATCTGTGATGCATGCATCGTCCAGGCGCAGACGATCCTCACCGAGGAGTTTGTCCATCAAAAGAGCGACCGGCTGCCCGAAATAGAGTTGAAATTACCTGCCGAGATCAAGGAATATCTCGATCAGTACGTCATTGGCCAGGAAGAAGCCAAGCGGGTGCTTTCCGTGGCAGTTTACAATCACTATAAGCGGATCACCCAACCCATGGATGACGATGGCATCGAAATTGAAAAATCGAACATCATGATCGCCGGCGAAACGGGTACGGGGAAGACACTGCTGGCAAGGACCATTGCCCGCATGCTCAAGGTGCCGTTCGCCATTGCCGACGCCACGGTTTTAACCGAAGCCGGGTATGTAGGGGAAGATGTGGAGAGCATTCTGGCCCGCCTGCTGCAAGCCGCCGATTTCGATGTGGCCGCTGCCGAACGCGGGATCGTATTTATCGACGAGATCGACAAGATCACCCGGAAAGGGGATAACCCGTCGATTACGCGGGATGTTTCGGGAGAAGGCGTACAACAGGCTTTACTAAAATTGCTGGAGGGAGCGATTATCAACGTCCCGCCGCAGGGCGGACGAAAGCACCCGGAACAAAAATTCATCCAGTTGAACACCCAGAACATCCTGTTTATTTCCGGCGGGGCTTTCAACGCGATCGACAAGATCATCGCATCCCGGATCCGCGCCAATGTGATCGGTTACCAATCGAATAAACGGGGTGCGGTCGACAAGGAGAACCTATTGCAGTACATCTCCCCCACCGATATCCGCAGATTCGGCATGATCCCCGAGATCGTCGGCCGGTTTCCGGTGCTCACATATCTGAACCCGCTGGACCCGGATTCACTGAAGCGGATACTCACCGAACCAAAGAACGCCTTAGTCAAGCAGTTTACCAAACTATTCAAAATGGATGGCATCCGGCTGACGTTTGATGACGATGCACTCGACTTCATCGTGGAGAAGGCAGGAGAGCACAAGCTGGGCGCCCGTGGCCTGAGATCCATCATCGAAGCGATCCTGACCGACGCCATGTTCGAACTTCCTTCCGGTAATAAGACTAAAACATTGAAAGTCACCAGGAAATACGCCGGGGAAAAATTCGGCAAATCCAATTTATCCCATCTAAAAGTAGCCTGAGTACCCGGCTGGCACAATTATTGAATTCCTGGTATATATCTTATGCTGATCAGAATCTCGATCATATTATTATTCGTGGTGCTCTCAACCATTGTTTTTGCACAGGAAAAGCCGCCTGTTTTAGCTTATGGAAAGATTGTTGAGGGTGATACGCTATTAGTTGTAAACCTGAAAGAGATCATGATCGTATCCTGGCAGAACCTGGATAAAAGAGGTGAAAGAAGGATGACACGGCTGATGCGGAACGTGAAGATCGTTTATCCATACGCACGCCTGGCAGGCATCAAGCTGGTCGAGTATGGGGATGTTCTAGCAGAGGCCCCTGATCAAAAAGCCCGCAGGCAGATCATGAAGCAGGTGGAAAAAGAGGTGGAGGCGGAGTATGGCCAGGATCTTCGTAAAATGACCATCACCCAGGGAAAAATCCTGCTCAAGCTGGTCGACCGGGAAACGGGGAACTCATCTTATCAATTAGTATCTGACCTCAGGGGAGAATTCCAGGCCGTCTTTTACCAGGCCATAGCACGACTGTTTACCTATAACCTGAAAGTAAAATATGATCCCGAAGGGGAAGACCGGGATATCGAGATCATTGTACAAATGATTGAAAACGGGCAGTTATAATGTATTGATTTATAATCTATTTTCCTCTCCCTTGAATAACAATCAGGATGGTATATATCATGATCTTGAAGTCCATGGCCAGCGACATGTTCTCGATGTAAAGCAGGTCGTACTTCAGTCTTTCGACCATCTGATCGACATTCTCCGCATAACCATATTTCACCTGCCCCCAGGAGGTAATGCCAGGCTTGATCTTGAACAACAGCCTGTACTCAGGGGCTACCTTCACGATCTGATCGATATAATATTGCCTTTCGGGCCGGTAACCGACCAGCGACATATCCCCTACCAGCACTGAGAAGAACTGCGGGATCTCATCGAGTCTCACTTTCCGTAAAAATTTCCCGAATTTGGTGATGCGGCGGTCATCCTTGGTGGCCAGCTGTGGCCCGTGTTTCTCCGCATCGGCAAACATTGACCTGAATTTATGCATCTTGAATGTTTTACCGTGGATCCCCACTCTTTCCTGAGAATAGATGATCGGACCGCGGGAACCCAGTTTAACCCCAATGGCTACAAAAAGGAATACCGGGAATAACAGAGTAAGCGCCACCAGGGCCGCCAAAATATCTATTATCCGCTTCACCGATTGCTGCCATGGCGGCATCAGCTCCTGCGAGACCTGTATCAGCGGGTAATGCCAAATGGATGACATTTTTACCATCCCCATAAGGTAATCCTGCATGTCGGGAATAACTTTGATCAACACATCGGTCTCTTCAAGGAGGGTTAAAATCTTTTTTATGGTTTCTCTTTCCGATCGCTCAATGGCCAGGATCACCTCCTCCACTTGTTGCTCGTTAATAATTTTTATCAGATCCTGATAGCTGCCCAGGTGGGGCAAATACCTGGCGACTTTGAAACTTTCATGGTCCTCTACATTGATAAATCCGATAAAATCATTCCCTGAGGGAACCTCCTGCCGTTCCATCTCTTCATATATCTTCACGGCATTCCCGTTGCTGCCTACAATGATCGTGTTAAACCCCAGCTTTTTCCGGTGTATTTTCCGGACAGTGCCGGTGGTGATGATGAGCCTGAACAGGTAAGTAAATCCGAAATGAAATAAGTAGAGGATAGCAAATAATTGGTAATAGGATTTATAGGTTACGATCATATCATCAAGGATCAGGGCGAAAAAGATGATGATGACCCCCAGAAGCGAAAGAAAAGAGGTCTGGCTCAACTCCCTCAGCCTTGATTTGCGGTATATCCTCTTGACGCTGTAGGTACCTGTAATAGCATACAAAATAAGCCAGAAAACAGGCACCACCATGATGCCCAGGTAGAAATTCCTGTCATCAAAAATGACAGAAATGTGCTCGAGAGCTGCCGGTTCGACGGTATATTTCCGGTAGATGAAAAACAGCGACCATGCCAGGAAAGCGGCAATATAGTCGGCCACTAAATATTTGATTGTCTGTAGTTTTTTATTCATTTACAGGTTCGGTCTGGTTACAAGTTTCATATTATCCAGCATGACAATACCGTCTCCACTGATCATATTTTTATCCGCCTCAAAATATATTTTATAATTATCGGCATCTGTGGTTTCATTGACCATCGGTGTAAAGTTAACATAGATTTTCTTCCAGGAGTCGGTGGGATTCAGAATAAGAAAGGAGCGTTTCTGGATGGAATTGTCCTTTTTCTGGATAAAGGCGCCGATCACCAGGGGCAGGTTGATATTATAATGCATTTCCAGGAAAACAAAGTCGCCCCGTTTAATAACATACCCTTGTCCGGTGCCATCTTCCGTAACAAGTAAGAGATAGGACCTGTCATGATCGAGATGGCTGATACCAGAGTATTCGGAAAATGGATCCAGGTAAGCGCCCGGGGCATTGGCCGGGCTGGTCCTGACAATCCCGGTATCGCTGGCATTGGCCCGGATAAGCAGAAGGTTTGGATTTTCAAAATCTTCCATCCATACAAACTCCACGTTATCCAGGTAGGTGGTGCCGTCATAAATAACCTGCACACTGTCGATAATCAGGTTATAATCCGACAAGATGATCGGTTTGATGAGCGGATAAGGTGCACGGGTATCGGAAATGCCGTTCAGGATGATCCCGGGCCTGATCTCCACCTTGTGCTTACCCGATGCCAGTATGGGGATCTTCACGGGCATTTCAAAGCCGCCGATAATATCATCATCAACATACAGCCATACGTCCATAAAATTCTGGCTGGCCGTGCCCTGCGCAGCGTAATCAGTAAAAAATCCGAGTGAATCAAACTGGAGGTATGCAGGAACCGTCTGATCTCCTTCAAACTTATTGCATCCTGCCAGTAACAGAAATACCAATAAAAACGGAAGCCCTAAGATCTGCATAGCCGTTTGAATGATTTTTGTGGAGGATTTTTTCATATGATTTCCAGGACAAATTGCTAACGCCTGTTCAGTGGTTAATATTGTTATATCTGCTCTTATAACTGGTTTCTAGCCGGCAATTCGCGGATTTTCTCAAGGATCTGGTAGGCAACGTTCAGCGCTTCATAGCCATCGTTGATCGTGACAGGCGGCATGGTATTGTTCACAATGGCATGGTAAAAACTTTCCAGTTCGGTTTTGATGGCATTGGTATCCTTGATCTCAGGGTTTTCAAGAATGATTTGCTTTTTGCCTTTGTTTTCCCCCAGGTCAATCACAAAGGCTAATGGATCGGAAAGATCTTCCGGCACATCCTGCATCCTGATAATATCGACTTTTTTCTGCAGAAAATCGACAGAGATATAGGCATCCCGTTGAAAGAACCTGGTCTTCCGCATATTCTTCATCGAAATGCGGCTGGCAGTAAGGTTGGCGGTGCAACCATTATCGAATTCGATCCGGGCATTGGCGATATCGGGCGTATCACTGACGATCGGGACACCGCTGGCATGGATGCGGCGAATATTGGATTTCACGACACTCAGAATGATATCGATATCATGGATCATCAGGTCGAGAACAACGGGGACATCGATTCCCCTGGGGTTAAACTGTGCCAGACGGTGGGCTTCGATGAACATCGGATTGGTGATGAAAGGCTGTGCGGCCATGAAAGCGGGATTAAACCGCTCGACGTGTCCCACCTGCACCTTCACCCCGGCCTCATCGGCAAAGACCATGAGCTGGCGCGCCTCTTCCGGCGTTGTGACAACCGGTTTTTCGATGAAGACATGCCTGGCTTTTTTCAATGACCGCGAAGCACAATCGAAATGAGAAATTGTCGGGGTCACGATATCAACTACATCCACGGCATCAATCAATTCTTCAATTCCCGGAAATCTTGTAATACCAAACTCTTTCTCCACTCTGCCGGCTGTTTTTTCATCCGCATCATAAAAGCCTTTCAGCTCATATTTCGACAATTCGCTTATACACTTTATATGAATCTTTCCAAGATGGCCGGCGCCCAGAACCCCAATTTTTAGCATTCTTTCTGAATTTTGTGCAAAAGTAGTCTTTTTGGTGTAAAAAACATCACCCGCCACCTGCATCGGATATTCGTCCGTTTTATTACTTTCGCTGCTTCAAACACAACGCTCTTGGAGAAAAATTCTTTACAACACGACAATTACCGACATAAAGGCTTGCGTAAGCGGCTGATCGACTCACTCAGGGAAAAAGGGATAAAGGATGAAAATGTTTTACGGGCCATGAACCAGGTGCCACGGCACCTTTTCCTGGATTCCTCATTCCTGGAATTCGCCTACCAGGACAAGGCATTTCCCATAGGATCGGGGCAGACCATTTCCCAACCTTACACGGTAGCCTATCAATCGGAACTTCTGGAGGTAAAGCCAGAGGAAAAAATACTGGAGATCGGCACCGGTTCCGGTTATCAATCCTGCGTTTTACTCGAAATGGGCGCCAAGGTATTCACCATCGAGAGACAGAAAAACCTGTTTGAAAAAACAAAGGCCCTGCTACCATTGATAGGTTACAAACCGAAGATGTTTTACGGGGACGGTTACAAAGGGCTGCCGGCATTTGCCCCTTTCGACAGGATCCTCATCACCGCCGCCGCCTCTGAAATCCCGCAACCATTACTCGAACAACTGAAACCCGGGGGAATCCTCGTCGCCCCTGTTGGCCCACCCGAACTTCAGGTCATGGTCACTTTACATAAAACCAAAGATGGGGAAGTCATCAGGAAAGAGCATGACACCTTCCGCTTCGTTCCCATGCTCGGTAACAAAGCGAAAGACTGAGAAAGCAGTGTTGTTGGTTCCTGGTTCCTGGTTCTTGGTTCTTGGTTCCTGGTTCCTGGTTCTTGGTTCTTGGTTCTTGGTTCCTGGTTCCTGGTTCTTGGTCCTGTCTTCTGTCTTCTGTCTTCTAACTTCTAACTTCTAACTTCTAACTTCTTTTTCCTGTTTTCCGGATAGGACACCCATTTTCAATAAGCGTGTTTTATAACCTCCATTATGTGTTGCTGGATTGCATTATTCATTAATGCAATGTGTTGATTGTTTCCATTTGAATATTGGTTCTCCAACGAAAAAATCGGGAAGACGAAGATGAGAGATGTATTGTGCCAAACCCTCCCCCGGCCCCCATAGCCGTCAAGCTAAGTGATTTTTATGAGTCAAGATTGTTAACAATTTGATGTTTAGAAGTCTGGTTATAAAGTAATTGAACTAAATGATGTTATCAATAAGATTGTTGAATCTACCAAAATTTAACGATCATGATAGCATCAAATAGTTCAATTGAAGCGAAAGTAGGAAATTTTTTAATAGAATCTTTAGAGCAAAACCAGATCGAAGATCTTGCACGCAGTTGTGGCTTTGTGCAAAAGCGCAGTAAAATCACCGGAGTCGTATTTGCATTCTTACTATTAATCGAGACCCGACAAATAAAACCTGCAAGTCTTAATGAATTAAGCACCAAATTGGGTTTACACGGCATCCTGGTTAGTAAACAAGGCATTGATAATCGATTTAACGATGCTGCGGCTGTGTTTATGCAACAATTAACAGACAGAGCTCTTTCGACCAAAATAGACAGAAAAGATGTATTGGATCTGTCGGTGAAATTTAACCGGATCATGATCAAAGACTCCACGGTATTCCAGTTACCCGATGCATATGCTTTAAAGTTCCCTGGCTATGGAGGTGGTGCTTCGACCGCAGGAATAAAAATACAATATGCCTACGATCTAAAAGCAAAAGGGACCGTATTTCTCCAGACACAACCCGCTGTTACGTCAGATAATACGAACTACTTGAAAGATATTCGACCTATGGATTTATGCCTAGAAGATTTAGGATATATTACTCATCAACATCTAGAGGAGGTGATCAAAGAGCAGGCCTATTTTTTATGCCGATTGAATTATTGCACCTCCCTGTTTATTATGAAAGACGGTCAATACTATCCTATGGATATGGACAGGATTGTCAGAAAAATGAAAAATGGACAAATGATGGATTTGCCTGCATATCTTGGCAGAAAAAATAAAATCCCCGTACGGGTGATTTTGGAGCGCGTTCCCAATGAAGTTGCTGCGGAAAAAAGAC
>Ga0114946_10003292_pt1 | contig 10939 bp, 7 predicted proteins | sample WalLakDeSediment_FD_88676 | JGI IMG/M metagenome (GOLD analysis project Ga0114946, IMG submission 88676) | Lake sediment microbial communities from Walker lake, Nevada to study Microbial Dark Matter (Phase II) - Walker Lake 11/02/13 Deep Sediment | ecosystem: Environmental > Aquatic > Freshwater...
GCCGAACGAAGCCATGGGCCGAAGAGCCCCCGATAGAAGGATGGTTCCCGCTCTCGAGCGGAGAACAAATCGGCTGCGATAGACCCCGGAGTCTCGTCCCGCCACGGGAGAGAGCCACCCTCGAGCCTTCCACATCACTCCGTAAGCGACCGTCCCGGGCGACGGAGAAAACGAACGCTGGCCGTCAAAACGAGATCGGACAGCGTGTAGCGGAGGTGTGTCTTGACAGCTTGCCCCATAGAAGGCAATTCAAGAGCTCTCTCAGGGGCGAAGGCAAGGTAGGGTGGGGGTTCTGGGTGGGCAAGCGGCCGGAGAGTGAGCGAAGGGGAGGGAGGGAGTCAGCCCGAAGTAGCCGTCACGCCCTCAGGCATCCCAGTCCTGGGGCGAGGACTGATCGAACTCGAACTCCGGGATGGCGTCGGGGGCGGCGAGGTCGAAGGCCGGGGACGGGTCGAGGTGGAGTTCGCCTGGGGATGGCCGCGTGCGGGAGAGACCAGGGGAGGCCGATGCGGCAGATCGAGATGGAGGAGGACACGCTCTACGGTGGAGGGGAGAGCCTGCGCCCCACCCAAGGGCGAGGCCATGGCGCGGCGGAGCAGGGGAGGTGTGCTGGTCACTCCGCCCCCCCCCTCTACGAAAGGCTCTCGTTTGGCACACGCGTGGCACACAGCGCGAGAGCGGTCCAATAAAGCCATGCCTTAAGGGACCGCTTAGCTTTTCTTAGACCTACGGCACGTCCGCTTCGGGTCGCAAGCCGCCATTCGCCACTCGCAAACTCGGTCGCCTACGCATCAAGCGCAGAAGTGAATGCCTGAGCCAGTTCTTCAGGCGACCGGCGCAGGATCGACGTATTCACCATTAGCGGGAACTCACGGGTGTCGACGATGGCATTGGGCAGATCGATCCCCTGTTGTGAAACCCGTTGTGCCCAAACCCCTTGCACCGGGTCATTGACTGCGAGCACCAGCCGGCTGGTTCCCGCAGGCGGCTTGCGCAGCTGAAACCGACCATCGGCGTGCAATCGTTCGGTCAGCTCATCGGCGGCACGCCAGGCCTTTGCGTACTCTGTCTCGTAGTCTTCAGCATAGCGGGCGGCCAGGGCAGCTTGCGGCCAGGCGTAGGGCAGGGCGCCGCCAAACATGCGGCGGGTGTGGAACAGGCCCTCGACCACGTCGGCGTCGCCGGCCAGGATGGCGCCGGCACCGGCGTTGAAGTGTTTCCAGAGCGACACGTAGACGGTGTCGAACAGGGCGGCGTATTCGCGCACGCTGTGGCCGGAGTGGTAGGGCAGGTTGAACATGCGGGCACCGTCGAGATGCAGGCGAATGCCCTGATCGCGGGCCAGCGCGCAGACGCGTTGCAGTTCCTCGAAGTCCACCATCTGGTGGCCGCGGCGGCGGACGGGTGTCTCGATGGCAAGCACGCCCACCCGCGTTTCGACCCGGCCGCTGGCCGAGCGTGCCAGCCAGCGCTGCACCTCCGCCAGTTCGACCGTGCCCTGGCCCGATGCCATCGGGATCAGGTTCAGGCCGCTCAGGGTGCTGGCCGCGTCGCCGCTGTCGTTGTAGAGGTGGCTTTCCGCCTGCACCAGTACGCGACGGTCGCTGCCGGCCAGCGTGCGCACCGCGATGTGGTTGGCCAGGGTGCCGGTGGGCAGGAAGATCGCGGCCTGCTTGCCCAGCAGCCGCGCGAAGGTGTGCTCCAGTTGCGCGACGTGCCCGCCGAGCGAGTAGAAGTCGGCCTCGAAGCCGGGGGCGGACGCCACTTCCCGCAACACGGTCGTGTACTCGACCGGGCTGAGGTTGAGGCCGTCGGAGGTGAAGTTGACGCGCTGGAACAGTCCGTCGGGGGCAACGGCGCCAGCGGCGGCCATGCCGGGACCCGCGGCGTGGGCGAACAGCGGTGAAGTGGCGGCCAGCCCGCTGGCGGCCAGCCCGCTGGCGGCCAGCCCGCTGGCGGCCAGGAAATGTCGTCGATCCATCGGTGTCTTCCCCGGCACGGGATTGTCTGGATGCGGGCGGCTTCTTCCCCCGCAAGCCTCGGCTGGTGCGGTTGCACCGTCTCACCTAAGGTGCCTTCCACGGGCCTATAGATCAATGGTTAGAGCAGAAGACTCATCGAAAGGTGCCGCCACGCGGTAACGCGTGGACGGGAAGGGGATGAATTCAGGGAAACCTCAGCGGGTGCACCATTGCGGCCCCTCGCTACCGGGCTCATAGAGCTTGAGCACGCCGTCAGGCATTGCGACTCGGGACTTGAGTGCCACGCGGCGCCCGGCGATCCACGGCCAGTTGCCGTCCTACTCCTGGCGTCCGGCGGCATCCTCGTTGAGCATCTCCTTGAGAATGGAAATGATCTTATCTGTATGTTCCAAAAGGTCAGAATACGCTCTTCTCTTATTGGATTCAATAACCTGGGAATTATATAATGCAGTTCTTGCCAAAGGTTGGTTCATTATATCTCTGTATTCAGCATTGCTAAGTCCTGGCATGGGATTCAATCCCGCAAGTACATCAGGTGCCACTGTTTTTCTGATTTCCCACAAATATCCGTTGTAATAGGCATGTATGGCCTCAGCACTCAAGTTTTGCTGTTCTCTATTGCGCAATTCAAATTGAGTAAATTCCTGAAACAATTCTCTATTTTTCAATAGGCTTAGCTTACCGCTTGAAGAAGCTTCATTCAATGATGTAAGATTGGCATTGAAAGAGTGACTTAAAAAGAAGGGTGTCGCTAACATCCTCAGAGAATCTACTGAAACTTCTGCACTTGGAAGCAGTTGGGCCTGACTCATCAACTCAGTATCTTGTTGGATCAAATGGAAGAAAAGTTCCATTTGATCCAATGCCCTGTTGAGAGATGGTAATCTATTATTAAGCAATATATCTCTATTGTACTCGAAATCTTCCAATATTGCGGAAATCAAATGTTGGCGTTCGACATTTTGTTTTCTTTGTTCATTCCAATTATTGATCTGCAACGCAATCAATATTCCTACTACAACAAGAAAAATCTCACCCAAGGCATAGACCAGATATCGAGTGACCTTTCCTTCTGTCAAAAGGCGTTGGCGGATCTTGCGGAAGAATTGGATCATGTTGCGATTTCCTATTCTGTTCGTTCTAGTTCTTCTAAATTTGGGAATAGTCGATTCAAAGACCCTCTCAAGGGAGGAGGCAAGGTAGGATGCGGCCTCTGGCCAGGCAAGCAGCCGGAGAGAGGGTGAGGGGGACGGACGGGGACAGCTCGGCGGCGGGGGAAAGGAACCGGAGCGAGCGGGCGAGAGGGGCGCCATGGGAGCCGGGGCCCGAAGGATGTTGCGATGGGCGATGGGGAATAGCACGGTGGGAGGCGACAAAGGCCGCGAGAGGGGCCGGCTCGCGCGTCAGGCATCCCAGTCGTCGGGTGAGGACTGATCGAACTCGAACTCCGGGAGAGCCTCGGGAGCGGCGAGATCAAGGGCCGGGGACGGGTCGAAGTGGAGTTCGGCCTGGGGAGGGCCGCGTGCGGGAGAGACCAGGGGAGGCCGATGCGGCAGATCGAGATGGAGAAGGATACGCTCTACGGTGGAGAGAAGCGTGATGAACGAGATGATCCTCAGACTCGTCGAGCATGGGCCGACCCATCGAGACCACGCTTGCCCTCAAGCGCGCGTTGGGAGCGAGGACCCCGTGGTAGCGATGGCGATGTATGCGGGGCGGTGGCACGAGCCGGACCAGTCGCTCGAGCAGTTCGAGGGGAGTTAGACGAAGCACCTGGCGACCGTGCACATCGGGCTCGGGGAGCCGGTAGACCAGGCGGGCCTCCGGCGAGGTGAGTGCCTCGAGTCTGGCGGGGGCGTGAAGCCGCTCCAGGGCGAGAGGTCCCCGGGCGCAGTACCGGACGAGCCGCTCGAGACCCGCGCGGTCCTCGCCCTCGATGCGGATGGAGCCGTCGACGGGAGCGAACTGCCGAAGCGCTGCGGAAAGGAGATGGCTCCGAGCTGTGCGTCGCGCACCGTATCCGGCGCGCCCGGGCTTGCGTCACGAAGCTCGGACCGGAGCGCTCGGAGGAAGATGCCGAGCACGGCACTCGCCACCTCGGGCGTCTGGTGCAGGCAGGGCCGAAGGCGCTTGGGCACGGAGAGCACCCACTGCCGGACGGGGAGGTGCGGGATCACCTCGTCGGTGAGGTGGACCGCCACCTCGGCCATGCGCCGTGCGCCCAAGGACGGACAGACGCCGCGACCCTTGCAGGAGAAGGCCAGCAGCCGGTCATGCCCGCAGTCCTTGCACCGCACCCGCGCGAAGCCGTGGGCGAGGATGCCGCACCGCAGGTAGCTGCGAAAGTCGCGCTCCACCCATGTGGGAACCCCCCAGCCCATGGGGTCGGCGTCCTGCGCCTCGGCGAGGAAGGTCTCGAGGTGATGCTGGACCACCGGGTAGAGGGGCGTCTCGGTGGGGCGGCGGGGGCGATAGACGGCACCAGCCGGGCGATACGCCGGGCGCTGGGGTGGAGCCCGACCATCGGCGGGCGGCATGGGACGAGGAAGGGTCGGGGGCATGAGAGGCCATCTCCCAAGCCACCGGGAATCCGTGGGCCGGACCATGGCCGGATCAGCCGCCCCCCCGGGTCCCTCAGCCTGCCTTCGACGTGGGGGCGACGGATTCCCGAGGCATCGGAGGCGGGCCGCGACTGAGCTCTCGTCCGGGGACGCGCTTCGCCTTCACACGGAGGCGCGTCCCGGAGGAGTGGCTTCCTTCTTCGCGGCAGACGTGCAATGAATCATACACGTTGTTGTGCTTTCGTTATATTTTTATTTCCAATTCAATTAAATTGATTACAGCTTCAATTTCCTCAAGCATTAATTCAAATTGAGTCCTTGAGGAGTTTTCTGAAATATTTTTCCATATAGCAACGGCATCCAATCCTAATATAATTTGTGGTAAGTTTTCATCAAACTGAAGATAGGATTTTAGGAGAGGATGGTTTTCAAGTCTGCTATTTAATGTTGATGCTCCTCTATAAATACCTAAATCTTGTAACATATTGTTTTTCCCTGTATCATTTAATTGGTGATTCTTTAATATATCATCCTGAATTCTAAGCAGGTCAATAAGCTTGTTTCTAATGCTTAAAGGAATTAGAATAATTTCACCACTACTGCGTAAGGACTCTATCGTGTTTGAATTGAATGATATACCTGTGGAATATATGCTCAGGTTCATCAAATTATCATATATTTGTTGAGGAGATAGTTCAGTATTTTCGTATGTTCTCAGATACTCACTATAAGCAGCATCTTCGTTTTGAAAATGTACAATAGTTTCATTTATGAATTGCTTGTCTTTGTTTAAATCTTCTAATAGCTGAATGTAATATTCATTTCTGGTTAAATCCATCTTGTTGTTTTCTGCATTCTGATTTATCTGTAAAGCAATTAATATTCCGATAACCACAAGTAGAATTTCTCCGACGGCATATTTAAGATACTTTCCGGTTTTGTCTTTCTCTATAAGGTCAAATCTAATTTGCCTAAAGAACTTTATCATGGTATGAATTAAGTGTTTAGTTTGTCCGCAAGCGGCTATCTCAACCAAGGGATAAGCGCTTCAAGCGGGTCGACAGCGCCACCACCCTCATTTGGAAGCTCCTCACCGTCGCCGAGAAACGCTTCCGCAAGCTCAACGCACCGCACCTCCTCCGGCAGGTCGCGGATGGTCACATCTTCAGGGACGGAAAGCCCGTCCTAACCGCCCACGGGAGGGCCGCCGCCTGACCGCTTTTACACACCTCTTGACCCTACCTCGATGAACGGCATCACGTAGAACAGGAACCCGTCGGCGCTGCCGCTGTCGAACAACGGAAGAATGTGCGGGTGCTGCAGCGCCGCGGTCGTGGTGATCTCCTGCACGAAGCGCTCGGCGCCGAGCACGGCGGCGAGCTCGGGCTTGAGCACCTTCACCGCGACCTTGCGCTTGTGCTTGAGGTCTTCGGCGAGGTACACCGTCGCCATCCCGCCCTGGCCCAGCTCACGCTCAATCCGGTAGCGGTCGGCGAGGGCCGAGGTGAGGCGGGCAAACCCTGACGCGTCGGCCATCTATCGCTCCCCGCTTGGGATGGTCCGGAGCTGGAGCCAGTTCACCACGGCAAAGAGCTCGCTACCGGTCGCGCCATCGGCCCGGATCATGAGGAACTCTCGGTCTCCGGGAAAGACATCCCAATTTTGGCGCGTCGAGCGAAAGTATCCATGGCGCAGGAAGGTGTCGGGGAACAGGGTATCGCGATGCTGCACCTGGAGCGGGCTACCCCCCAGCTCGGCGCTCAGGACCAACGATGGCCCTCGATAGAACAGCGTGCTCCCGGCATTCGACCAGATCGGTTCCGTGCCTCCTCCCACTGACACCTGGACCCGGGCTCCCGGGCCTGGGAACGGCTGGACATAGACTTCCCGCATCCCTGATTCATCGGAGACGTAGGCCAGCAGCCGCCCATCGGACGAAATGGCCGCTGAACCCTCGCTGGCCGCCGTCGCGACGAGGGAGCGAATGGCGCCCAGGGAATCACCGGGGGCCACAAACAGGTCATCGCTGAGACCCCCACGCCGCATTCGCAGGACGGCCTGGCTTCCGCCCGGTCCGACCGAAACCTCCCAAACGCTGTTCGTCGTGTCGCGAAACAGGACCTGATCGGGGGCACTTCGGTTCCACGACCGCGCCACGATCTCCCGCCCATCTCCCGACTCCCGGAGCAGAAGCACCCGAGAACCGTCGCGGGTCCACTCGGGCCGCATTGTCTGTTCGCCCTCGGCCCCCAGCCGCTCCCGCGCCCCCGTCGCAATGTCCACCAGCCACACCTCCCCGCCTTGCTCATGCGAGGTGCCGACTGCCAGTCGCTGGCCGTCCGGCGAGAGCTGGGGGGACCAATAGCTGTCCAGCCGGGTGGGAATCTGGCGGGCGCGGCCCTCGGCATCCACCTGCAACAACTCGCGATCCCCGCCCTCCTCGGAGATCGAGCGCTGGTAGACCAGGGTCCCGTTGTCCGACACCGCGAAGCTGGTGGCTCCCTCGCTGCCCTGCCAGACATTTTCGAGCACCAGGGTGGCAGGGCCGGTCACCGCGCGTTTGGACAGGGAGAACGGCGCGGCGAACACCAGACCACCGGCGCGCCCGAAGACGATGTGGCCGGTCGCCGAGTACTGGGGATCCGTCCCGGCAACGCCCAGATCGGAGATTGAACCATCCCGCAGCGACATCACCCCGAGACGCAGCGATCCCACCTCATTCCCCCCAACGGCGCGGTCCAGTACGACGAGCGCGTACTCGGCACCGGGGAGGATGTGTGGCCACTTGAGCCCGTACACCCCGGCGGCGGTATCGGGCGCCGCCAGCAACCGCGCGTCCCGGCCTTCTGCGTCGCCGATCCAGAGCTGCCCATCCCGCACGAACACGACCGTGCCGCCGTCCCCCCAACTCGGCGCCCACCCTGACTGGCCGATCGTTTGGGCGGTACCACCCGCCACCGGCAATTTCCGGACACCAGCGGCGGTCGCAAAGATGAGCCACTCCCCATCCGGCGAAAAGCGCGGGGTGAAGCCGACGCCGAGCTGCTCCGAGCCCCGCACCAGCCGCGCCACCGGGTCGTCGGCGCGCCGGAGGTAGAGCGCCAGCGACCCGCCGGGCGTCTGACCGAGAATGGCAATGCGCGAACCATCGCGCGAAATCGCGACCTTGGTTCCGCCCACGCGGCCAACGGCCACGCTGTCGGGCAGGGCGAGCGCGAAGCGCGCCGCCACCGGCTCCGGAACGGGGCGGCTGGCCAACCAGGCAGCGGCAGACACTCCCGCCACTGCCACCAGTGCCAGTGCTCCCACCAAGGCACGGGTCCGGCCACTCATCCCCGCCGTCGCCGCTGCTCCAGCCCCGGTGGTGGCCATTCCGGTCGGCATCGCACCGGTGGGCCAGATGAACGGCTGCGCGCCGGTGAGCGCCTGGGCAAACTCACCTGCGGTGGAGAATCGGTCGGCCGCCAGCTTTTCCAGCGCGTGGCGCACGGCGGCGTCCACATGCGGTGGCACCGACTTGCGCAGCACCGAGATCGGCCGGACCTCCTCGGTCATCAGCCTGGCGATCAGAGCCTGCGCGGTGGAGCCCAGATGCGGTGGCTCCCCCGCCAGCATTTCGTAGGTCATGGCGCCGAGCGAGTAGACATCGGTGCGGGCATCGATGACCCGGTCGCCGGTGGCCTGTTCGGGGCTCATGTACTGGGGCGTGCCGAGCGAAAGCCCCGTCTGCGTCACCCGTGCGCCGCCGGCGTTGCTAACCGCCAGCGCAATGCCGAAGTCGGCGATGACCGGCTGGCCGGCCTGGAGCAGGATGTTCTCGGGCTTCAAGTCACGGTGGATGACCCCGTCCTTGTGGGCGTAATCCAGCGCGCCGGCAATCGCCACGGCCAGCCGCACCGCCTCATCCACCGGGAGTTGCTTTTCGCGGTCGAGCCGGGCGCGGAGCGTTTCCCCCTCCACGAACGGCATGACATAGAAGAGCAGCCCGTCGACCTCGCCGGAATCGAAGAGGGGCAGCAGGTTGGGGTGCTGGAGATTGGCGGTCACCTGGATCTCGGCCAGGAACCGCTCGACACCGAGCACCGCGGCGAGTTCGGGCTTGAGGACCTTGATGGCGACGCGGCGTTTGTGCTTGAGGTCCTCGGCGAGGTAGACCGTGGCCATGCCGCCCTGGCCGAGCTCGCGCTCGAGGCGGTAGCGGTCGGCAAGCGCCGCCACCAAGCGATCGGGAGCGTGACTCATGAGCTCGAAACTACGCCCCTGCGAGCGTCACGGCGAGCACCTGGTCGCACCGATCCGCGCTCCTATCGTTGCACCCGTTGCCGTACCAGGTCGGCCCAGTTGGTGATCACGTTGAGATGGCCGATGAGGGATAGGCGATTCAAGGACCCTCTCAAGGGAGGAAGCAAGGTAGGATGCGGCCTCTGGGCTGGCAAGCAGTCGGCGAGCGGGTGAGGTGGACGGACGGGGACAGCCCGGCGGTGGGGTCAAGGAACCGGAGCGAGCGGGCGAGAGGGGTGCCATGGGAGCCGGGGCTGGAAGGATGTACGGATGGGCGGTGGAGGACGGCCCGGTGGGAGGCGGGTGACGGAGGGCGGGCAAGAGGCCGGCTCGCGCCTCAGATCTCCCAGTCGTGGGGCGGCGACTGGTCGAACTCGTACTCCGGGCTGGGCTCGGGAGCACCTCGTAGATGCGGGCCAGAAGCTGGGCCCAGAGCAGGCGGCTGGATCGTGATCGGGGCGTGGCTGCCTGTGCACTGCTCGGTTCGGTCTGGCGGGAGGGGTTGGGGGGTGAGGGATAGGCGATTCAAACGCCCTCTCAGGGGCTGAAGCAAGGTAGGGCGGGGGTCCTGGCTGAGCAAGCCGCCGAGGAGTCGGGGGTGGCGGGGCTGGCCGTGAGCCTTGAAGGCACCGGGGAACAGCCGACGGGGCGGGGGACGAGGCGCCATGGGAGTCGGGGCTCGAAGGATGTTCGGATGGGCGGTTGGAGGCAGGCTGGGGCTAGGGTCCGGGGGGGCGCGGGCGGGGACGCCTCCGCGCCTCAAGCCTCCCCGTCATGGGGGTCGGACTGATCGAACTCGAAGTCCGGGATGGGCTCGGGAGCCGCGAGGTCGAAGGCCGGGGACTGATCGAGGTCGAACTCGGCCTGGGGCGGACCCCGAGCGGGAGACACCGGGGGAGGCCGATGCGGCAGGTCGAGGTGGAGCAGGATGCGCTCCACGGTGGAGGGCAGGGTGATGAACGAGATGATCCGCATCTCACCGCCGCAGGCGGGGCACAGGAGGGGAAGCACCTCGTAGATGCGAGCCAGGAGCTGGGCCCAGAGCATGCGGCTGGATCGTGAGCGGGGTGGAGCGGTCTGGGTAACGCTCGGTGCTGGCCGGTGGCCGTGGACGGGCGGATCCACGGGGTGGGACAGGGGGTCGGGTGCCGGGGGAGGTCCGACGTCTTCCGGGACGTCGTCGGGCACGGGCCGTCCGATGGAGACCACGGTGGACCTCAGACGCGCGTTGGGAGCCAGGACTCCGTGGTAGCGCTGTCGATGGATGCGGGGCGGCGGAACGAGGCGGGCCAGACGCTCGAGCAGCTCGCGTGGGGTGAGGCGAAGCTCCTGGCGACCGTGCATATCGGGCTCGGGGAGCCGGTACACGAGGCGGGCCTCCGGCGAGGAAAGCGCCTCGGTGCCGGCGGGGGCGTGGAGTCGTTCCAGGGCGAGAGGCCCCCGGGCACAGTAGCGAGCGAGCCGCTCGATACCCGCACGGTCCTCACCCTCGATGCGGACGGAGCCGTCCACAGAGCCGTCGAAGACACTGAGCATCGAAGATGCGAAGCATCCGCCGGTGCCCCGCCACGTGCGCATGTCCGCCGCCGCGGAGGGGCCCAGGAGCTCGCGCGGGACGAACCAGCGCAGGACGCGGTGCTGCACCGTGCGCGCCAGGGCTTCCGCGTCTCGAGCCTCGAGTGCGGTGGCCTCATGGAAGCGCACCCCACGGACGTCGCCGGAGATCACACCATCGAGGGCCAGCACGTGGTAGTGGTAGTGCGGATTGAGCGAACCTCCGAAGCGCTGCGGGAAGGAGATGGCTCCGAGCTGCACGTCCCGAACCCGAGCCGGCGCACCCGGACTCGCGTCACGGAGCGCGGCCCTTAGCGCCCTGAGGAAGATGCCGAGCACGGCACTCGCCACCTCGGGCGTCTGGTGCAGGAAGGGCCGAAGTCGCTTCGGCACAGAGAGCACCCACTGCCGGACGGGCAGGTGGGGGATCACCGCGTCGGTCAGGTGGGCCGCCACCTCCGCCATGCGTCGGGCGTTGCAGGACGGGCACACCCCGCGACCCTTGCAGGAGAAGGCCAGGAGCCGTTCATGCCCGCAGTCCGTACAGCGCACCCGCGCGAA
>Ga0114946_10003293_pt1 | contig 10938 bp, 8 predicted proteins | sample WalLakDeSediment_FD_88676 | JGI IMG/M metagenome (GOLD analysis project Ga0114946, IMG submission 88676) | Lake sediment microbial communities from Walker lake, Nevada to study Microbial Dark Matter (Phase II) - Walker Lake 11/02/13 Deep Sediment | ecosystem: Environmental > Aquatic > Freshwater...
CGCATCACGACGCAGGCAGCGGTCACTGCCGAGTAGTTCTGAATCAGCGCAGCCCTCCCGAAATACCCACCTGCTCCGCGCGGCTCGTGCAGAAAGGCGTGCCCAGCCACGCCCCCCACGCCCAGCACGCAGCCGGCATGCTGCAACGTATCATCGGCGAACCACAGCCGAGCGCCCACCATGCCGATCTCCGGACGCAGAACGTGACTCACCATCTCGCGCATCCAGTCGCGGTGGAGCACCTTGATATCGTTGTTCATCAACAGCAGGACGGTACCCGTGGCATAGCGTGCGGCGTTGTTGTTCAGCTGCGAGAAATTGAAGGGCCGTTCATCACGGATCACCTTCACGCCATATTCGCGCCCGACAAACTCCAGGTATTTCAGGGTCGCGGGATCGTCGCTGCCGTTGTCGATCACGATAATCTCAAGGTCGGGGTAATCGGTCGCCTCCAGCAATCCCGATACGCTGTCCAGCAGAAATTGAAGACCGTTGCGCGTGGGCATCAGGACGGAAACCCGTGGCGGCCGTTCGGGAAGCGGATAGCGAACCCGCCACCACACACCCTCGAATCCAGGAGCCGGCAGCACCACTGCGGCCTTGTGACCGATGCGATCCAGGTGCTCGCGAAGGGCCTTGCGCGCAGCCTCCGCGGCATATGGCTTGGCGGACCCTGCGCTGGCCGTGCTCGACGCCACCACCCGCCAGTGGTAGAGGATTCTTGGAATGTGCCGAATCCTTCCCGGATCCAGCCCCTCCGTAACCCGGAGCACGAGATCGTAGTCCTGGGCACCCTCGAAGCCTGCCCGGAAACCGCCCGTCTGCTCCAGGCATTCGCGTCGGTAAACGGAAAAATGACTGATGTAATTCTGCGAACGCAGCAGATCCGGGTTCCAGTCGGGCTTGAAATGCGCATCGAGGCGCGTGCCGTCCGGCATCAGCTTGTCCTCGTCCGAGTAGATCAGTGCGCAGTCCGGATGTGCATTGATCTCCTCGACCACCCAGTACAGCGCATCCGGTGTCAGCAGGTCGTCATGGTCCAGAAGACCGACCCATTCACCGCCGGCCGCCTCGAACGCGGTGTTCGAGGCGGCGGAGATGTGTCCGTTCACCGGGCGCCGAATCACCCTCACGCGTCGATCGATGGCCTCGCAGGCGCGAACTTCCTCCAGCGTGCCGGGATCGGTGGAGGCATCATCGACCAGCACCAATTCCCAGTGCGGATAGATCTGGCCCAACACCGACTGGACGGTCGCCCGCAAGACCGCAGGGTCCGTATTGAACGTAGGCATCAGGATCGAGATCAGCGGTTGCATCTCCAGCTGCGGCCAACGCCGCTCCATCGCCTCGCGGCGCTGGGGCGCCAGACCACCATGGCGCTGCACCCATATCTCGTACGGTACGCCCTGAAGCTCACCGGGATCCGCAGCGACCCGCTTCAGGCCCTTCCAAACAACCCGCATCAGGCCCTTCCAGTCGCCTGAGCGGACTCGGCTCGGCACTGTGCGCAGGTGGGGGGACAACGTGCGCAGGCGGCGGGCGACATCCCGAATGGGTCTCAGCGGCGCGGTCAGAGCTCGGCCGATGCGCATGCTGGGCGAACGATGAATACGATCGATCCAACCGTTTTGGTCATCGAGTTCCTCACGCGCGCCCCGAAGAGCCTCACGCGCGCCCCGAAGCGCGACCTCCAGTTCAGAAACGCGCGCCTCGAGCGGTGCGCGCGCTCCCAACCAGCGCTCAAATTCGTCTGGCTCCATCTGGAATGGCGACTGGGGGAGCACCCTGGCCAACATGTCCAGAAGCTGCTGGAGGCTCGACAGGCCGATGGGTACCGCAACGCCAGAGCGTCCATGGCATCTGACCCAAGAGACCGCGTCGTCCGGAATCGAAACCTGCTCCAGCTCCAAATGCGGGCGAGATCGCTGATCCAGCCGCTTCAGATAAGCATCCCGATACCGCTGACCATCCACGTCAGACCACCTCGGATGCGGTTGCGCTGGAAACCGAGCCAGTGCGCGCGCACTGAAGCAACTGATCGTTCCAGGTAGCCGCGTCAGTGTCGGGCGGCAGCAGCACAACCCGCTCCAGTTCGTTGGTTCGCTCCGGAAAGGCCCCGAAATCCGGTCCCACGATTGGAAGCCCGGTCAGCAGCGCCTCGCTCAGGGTATACGAGAAGGTCTCGGGGGCCCGGCTGGGGAAAAAGACGATGTCGCCCTTCAGTTGCAGGACCAGAGCCGGCAGTTCCTTCGGGTCGTAGGGCCCGGTGAATTCCAGCGGCAGCTGATCCAGACCCCGGATTTCCGTCTCGCTCCAGCCGACCACGACGTAACGGAGTGGCAGACCACGGTGCCTGGCATCCCACACACAGCGCTCGAGCAGCCGGACACCTTTGGCCGGGTTGACAACACCCAACACCAAAACACGGATCTCCCCGTTCATGCGGCCCCCGTGATTCCGGGGCATCGGTCGAATATCGGTTTCCACGAAGTGCGGCAGAACCTCGATACCGGCCTCCGGAACGTAATGGCCGAGACGCCGGCGCACGTCCTCAGACGGAGCGATCACCCGCTCCGCGCGCGTGAGCAACCGGCGGAAGAGGGTACGCCAGGAATGGATATCGAGGCCCCACGGCCCAGGGCGCACCGCCAGACAGCGCGCGCACCCCTCGCTGTCGGGCTCACCGCAGTATTCTCCATGCTCATCGGTCAGATTGTACTGCGGGCAGATGCTGTAATAATCATGAATGGTGAAATCCATGGGCACACCCAAATCCTCGGGAAGGCGCAGCACGCCCTGTGGGTGTTCCATCACGTGATGCACATGCACCCGGGAAACACCGAGCAACCGGAGCGTCTCTTTTAGATGCTCGTAGTCCTGGGGCATCTGGAAGTGCAACACCATCTCCTCTCCCGGCCGCAACCACTCAAGCTTCAACCATCCCTGGTCATCGGGCTTCAGCGTCAGGATCTCCAGGTCGTCCGACAGTGCCAGTGCCAGATCGGCACAGTGCCGTTCCACGCCCCCGCCCTGGCGGTGAGTCACGAACAACACGCGCGGCTTCGGGGAGACCAGCAGCCGAGCCAGATCGAGACGCCGACGCAAGGTGCGGCCTGGGTCGGACCGCACGAACGCCTCGATACGCGGCGCGTAGTCCGGCCTCATTTTGTTCAGGACCTCTGTCGCGCGGGACTTCAGCGCTTCCGCTTCCGCCCCAAAGGATCCGCCACCGCGATGATGGACGAATACATCACCGCAAAGCCGATGCGACCAGCCAACGTCGGCAGCCCGCATGCAGAATTCGTTTTCTTCTCCGTAGCCCTTTCCGAACGCCCGGGCATCGAAATATCCCACCTGTTCAAGGCACGCGCGGCGAATGTACATGCAGAAACCCACCGCAGTCGGGATCTCCTCACTGAGCCCGGCATTCACCCTCGCCACCAGATCATCCATAAAAGCAGCGTCCTCGGGCGAGACTGCGTTGTTCTCCGCCATGAACCGGGGATAACTGGCCAGCGTGCCATTGTTGGTCAGCGGCGTGACCGTCCCGATATCCGGTTCTCGGTAGGCGCAGACACGGAGCCGATCCAGCCAGCTGCCGTAAACCTGCGCGTCACTGTTCAGAAGCACCACATCATGGTCGGGATGCAGAGTCATACCCCGGTTTGCACTCCGGACGAAGCCCTGATTCCGCTCATTGCGCAGCACGATCACGCGGGAGTCGGCCACCTCGCACTCGAGCCAGCTCGAAAGCTCGGGCTCCGGGGAGGCATCGTTCACGACGACAAGCCGGAACGGAGTGGAAACCTCTGCATCGAGGACGCCGCGGATGCAGGCCCGAGTCATCTCCAAGCCACGGTACACGGGCACGATGATGTCGACGACAGGAGAAAACGGCATGGCTGGCAGAGGCATACGGGCACGTCACCCTTGAAGGCATAGAGTCGGAGGCGACCGTGCGAGGACATCGGTCTGCGGCCGACACGACAACCACGACAGGCTGCGCAGGCTGATGGATCGTGCGCCCCACCAGCTCGGCGAGAAACAACCGCCCAACGCGTTTGGCGCCGCGTTATAGCACAAATACGCCCCGACCTCACCTTGATTGAGAGCACCTCATAGAGTGCGCAGGGCGGCCTCAGCCATCTCTCGCCCGCGCGCGCCGGCCGCGGACAGCAACAGCGGAGCACGTACATATTCCATCAATGCGTCTAGCCACGCCTCCGGTCTGTGCCAATCGGGAATCGTCCAGCCAGCGCCCGAACCCCGTACGCGCTCCGCCAGCGCGCCGAAATCGGGAACCAGTACCGGGAGCCCGCAGGCCCAGACCTCGGAAAGCGTGAAGGAGAAGGTCTCGGGGCCGACCGCCGGGAACGCGGCCAGCATGACGCGATGCTGACGCAACAACCCCGGGAGCGCATCGCGTCTGTAACTCCCGTGAACGAAGAGATGGCCTCCGTACAGCCACTGGGGACCACCGAGTCGAAAGGTATCCCCCAGCATCACGAAGCGCAGTGGCAGGCCCCGCCGATCCGCGAGCGACGCCAACTGTTCCAGCATCTCACCGCCTTTCTCACGGCCCAGCGCCCCGACCACACCCACGGCGTAGCGACCCTCTGCATCGGGCTCTACGGGGGGCGAATCGGTTAGCAATGGTGGGGCGTAGACATGGGGTGCATACGTGACCTCCAGATCCGGCCAGTAGCGGCTCAGGATCTCGCCAACGAACCGGCTTGGGGCCACCACACACTCGGCCCCGTCCAGAAGGGGGCGGTGCTGGTCCCGCCAGCGCACTGGATCGACCCGCACGCGCGGGGACAACGCCAGACACCGGCGGCACGCGTCAGGCTCGGCCGGGGCCCCGCAATACACACCCTGCGGCGGTACCAGATGGACACGGGGACACACGGTGTGGAAGTCGTGAAGTGTGCACACATAGGGCAGCCGCAGCCTCTTCAGCGCGCGCAGCAGGCCGTGACGGTGCCCACTCAGGTGATGCACATGGACGCAGTCCGCTGCCCATGCCCGAACCACGCGAGAGAGACCTTTCCACCAAGGCGCGGCCGGGTACCACCGATGGCCCAGAGGATCTTCCAGACACCATGAGCGCGGTCCACTGACGAACAGCAAACCATGGTCGGCGTCAGGCTGCCGACCCACGAGCAGACGGACGGCGAACTCAAGCCCGCCGCCTCCACCGTGCAGGAGATGCAGCACGCGACGGCGCCTGGCACTGTGGTATGTGTCTGTCCGGCCAACACGGTACATTAGTATCTGGCGGAACTTACCGCCCCTCCTTCGGATCCCGAGAGCGTCCCGGCGTATTTGCATCGGCCACGCGGCGCGGGATGCAGCGAAATGTCGGGGCGCTCAGTGTACCGCTGGCTATTGAAACGAGGATGCCCCATGGATAATGCCATTCGCGAGACGTCGACGGAACATCTTGGAAGACGGCTGGAACAGCGTTTGATGGAGCATATCGGCACCCGGGCGGTTGAGTTCGAACGGGTACGGAGCCTTCCGGAGGCCGCGAACGACAGCCTGGCCCGGCTGATGCTGAAGATGGGATTCATCGCCGAGAATGACCTCGCTGAGTTGCTGACCGAGTGCACCGGGATACCTCGGGTCGGGCACGACTCCATCCCCTCGCAACCGGTGATCGAGGGGGAGATTTCCCCCCGATTCCTCCGCGAGGTGCAGGCAATCCCCATTGCCGACGACGGGCAGCGGCTCCGGGTGGCGATCGCGGACCCCACCCGGTCCGACATCGCCCCCGCGCTTCAGCTGGCCACCGGCCGGCGGGTCGAGCTTGTGCTTGCCCTGCCCTCCGAGATCGACGCCGCGATCGAGCGCCACTACGGGGAAGGCCGATCGGCGATGCATCAGGCAACCGACGGCATCGAAGTCGGCGGCGACTATGACGACGAGGACGTCGAGCACCTTCGGGACCTCGCCTCCGAAGCCCCTGTCGTGCGCATGGTCAACCTGATCCTGCACAAGGCCGTTGAACTGGGGGCTTCGGACATCCATATCGAGCCGTTCGAGGAAGCGCTCCGGGTACGCTACCGGATCGACGGCATCCTGCGGGAAGGGGAGGCCCCGCAGGCACGCCTGGCGGCCGCCGTGATCTCTCGCGTCAAGATCATGGCAAGACTGAATATCGCCGAGCGGCGGCTCCCGCAGGATGGCCGTATCAAGCTGCGCGTGCAGGGCCGTGAGCTCGACCTGCGGGTGTCCACGGTTCCGACGCTCTACGGTGAGAGCGCCGTGATGCGCCTGCTGGACCGCCAGAGTATCCGCTTCGATCTCGACGCGCTCGGTTTCTCCGGTCCTGGCCGCAGGCACTTCGAGTCGGCCCTGCAACGCCCGCACGGCATCATCCTGGTCACTGGCCCGACCGGCTCGGGCAAGACGACGACCCTCTACACCGCACTCAGCCGCCTCAACTCCCCGGAGCGGAAGATCATCACCGTCGAGGACCCGGTCGAGTATCAGCTTGACGGAATCAATCAGATCCAGGTCAAGCCCGCCATCGGCCTCACCTTCGCGGGCGCCTTGCGCTCCATCGTGCGCCAGGACCCGGACATCATCATGATCGGCGAGATGCGCGACCTGGAAACGGCGAAGATCGCGGTCCAGTCCGCGCTGACCGGCCACCTGGTCCTGTCCACACTGCACACCAACGACGCCGCGGGCTCGGTATCCCGGATGCTCGACATGGGCGTGGAGGACTTTCTCCTGGGATCCACCGTGATCGGGATCCTGGCCCAGCGGCTGGTGCGCACCCTGTGCCGCCATTGTGCGGAGCCCTGGCAGGTGCCGGAAGACCACCTGGAGCCCCTGGGGCTGCGGCGTCTGCAGCCCTCGGGGCCAGTGACGCTGTTTCGCGCGACGGGTTGCGAGCACTGCAACCACATCGGGTATCGGGGCAGAACAACCATCTTCGAAATGCTCCCGATGACCGAGCCCCTGCGCGAAGCCGTGATGCGTCACGCCACGACGTCGGAACTCGAACGGATTGCGCGGAACGAAGGCATGCAGACCCTGTACGAGCATGGCCTGTCCAAGGCGCTGGAGGGAATCACCACGCTCGAGGAAGTCACCCGCGTGATTCAGGACACCTGAGATGCCGCTATATCACTACCGCGCCGTGACCGGGACCAACGAGATCGTCACCGGGAGCCGAGATGCTCCGGACGAAAACGCCCTCGCCCGGGAACTTCAGACCCAGGGGCTCATCCTTCTCAACCTTGCGGATGCCCCGGGCCGGGCTGGTCCGGGGAACCGCAACCGGCATCTGCTGCGTATTGGCGATCTCGCCCTGCTGACCCGCTCGCTTGCCACGATACTCAACGCGGGGATGCCGCTCGACCGCGCTCTTGCGACACTGTCGCAGCTGCTCACCCGCCCGCGGCAGAAGCACCTCGTCGACGACATCCGCGAGCGAGTGCGCGGAGGCAGCACGCTCGCGAACGCGCTCGAGGCGCAGGCGGGAGCATTCTCGCCCTTTTACATCAACATGGTTCGTGCGGGCGAGTCCGGTGGGGCACTCGAGAGCGTTCTCGCCCGCCTCGCCGACTACCTGGATGGCTCCCAGGCCCTACGCAGCACCCTGATCTCCGCGCTGATCTACCCCGTGATCCTAGTTGCTCTGTCCGTGGCCTCCGTGTTGGTGCTGCTACTTTACGTGGTCCCCCAGTTCACCGACCTGTTCGCGAGCGCCGGGGAGGCGCTGCCGTGGTCCACCCAACTCGTCATCGGCGCGGGAGACTGGCTACGCCAGTACTGGTGGGCCCTGCTGGTGGGTTTGCTGATCATCCTGCTCGCTTTTCAATGGATTCTTTCCAACCCGCGTCGACGACGGTCGTGGGATCGTCTGGTCCTGCGCATACCCCGTGTGCGCGAGCTGGTGCAGCGCGTCGAGGTGGCCCGGCTGAGCCGCACGCTCGGAACCCTGAGCCAGAACGGCGTACCCCTTCTCGAGGCGCTGCGCATCACGACCGCGACCCTCACCAACCAGATCATGGCCGACGGGCTCATGGCTGCCGCGGAGAGCCTCAGGGCTGGAAGAGGCCTGGCCACCCCTCTGGCGGAGAGCGGACTGTTCCCGCCGCTGGCTCTGCAGCTGGTCCGGCTGGGCGAGGAGACCGGGGAACTGCAGCCCATGCTGCACAAGATCGCCGACATCTACGACGCGGAGGTGCGGACGGCGGTCCAGCGCCTGCTTGCGATAATGGAACCTTTGCTGATCGTCACAATCGGAGTGCTGGTGGCTGGTATCATCGTCTCGATCCTGGTCGCGATCCTTGGCGTCCAGGGGATGGCTTTTGGATAATTCATGCGGATGAGAAAGATACTTCATGCAGATGAGAAACAGGACAAACGCCCGCGCCCCGCGGCAATCGGGCCGGCGCCGCGGCTTCACCCTGATCGAACTACTCGTGGTCCTGGTGATTCTCGGGCTGCTTGCCGGGCTCGTTGGTCCGCAGGTGATGCGCTACGTGGGCAGTTCCAAGACCGACACCGCCCGGCTTCAGATCAATGACCTGTCGGCCGCGATGGATCTCTACCGGATTGACGTCGGTAGCTACCCGACGACCGCCCAGGGCCTCCAGGCACTGGCCGCCCAACCGGCCGGTGTCCAGCGCTGGAACGGGCCCTACCTGCGCCGCAACACGGTCCCGGAGGATCCCTGGGGACGCTCCTATCACTACCGTTTCCCGGGGGAGCACGGCGCGTTCGACATCTGGACCTACGGTGCCGATGGCCAGCCCGGTGGCGAGGGCGAAAACCAGATGGTGGGATCCTGGCAGTAACCGTGACTCCGACGTCCCGGCGGGCCAACCGGTTCGCCCGCTCACCGGGGTTTACGCTGTTCGAGCTCCTAGTGGTGCTGATGCTGGCGGGGCTGCTGCTCGCCATCGTCGCACCCCGTCTCGATGGCACGCTGGAAACACTGGAGCTGCGGTCGGCCGCCCGAGAGGTCAACGGAGCCCTGCGGCAGGCCCGGGCGCAGGCGCAGCGCGAGGGGGCACCGGTGCCGTGGACCATCGACATCCACGAGAGGCGATTCTGGATCGGCGACGTCAGCTCCGCCCGCGGCCATTCCCTCGACGGTCGAATCGCGATCAGCCTGTACACCGCCGAGCGGGACGTGCTCTCGCGGGATCGTGGTGCGATCCTGTTCTTTCCGGACGGGACTTCGAGCGGGGGAGAGATCCGGCTTGCCATGGGTCAGCGCCACATCGACATCCACGTCAACTGGTTGACGGGACGTAGCAGGATTCTCTGATGCGCCGGCAGGCTGGCTTTTCACTCCTTGAGGTCATCGTGGCCTTCCTGGTCTTCGCACTGATCGCGACCGTCGTCCTCGCGATTGTGTCGCGCGGTCTGATCGGGGCCGAGCAGACCGCTCAATATCAACACGCGGTCATGCTCGCGGAGAGCCTGCTCGACCGGGCCGCGGCAGAATCCCTGTCGCCCGGCCGGTACGATGGAAGCTACCCGGGGGGATATGAATGGACTCTGCGGATCGCTGCCGAGCCGGGGTTCAGGGAAGCCCCGATGCGCCTGTTGCGAGCGACAGCGGAGGTCGGTTTCACGGGCGATCGGAGCGTACAACTCACGACGCTGCTGCCGGTGCCATCGTGACCGTGCGGCAGCCTGCCAACGCCCTGCGCGCGAGCCGGCCATGCGCGGCTGAACGGGGTTTCACGCTGGTCGAGATCCTGGTCGCGACCACCATGCTCGCGCTGCTCATGGGCCTGCTGTTCGCGACACTCCACACCGCGGTGCGGGCCTGGGATCGCGCGGAGCAATACAGTGTCGAGGCCAATGACATCGAGGCGGTGCAGCGCTTCCTCCGTGGCCGGATCGCGGCCGCGCGCCCCGCGGTCCACCCCGACGACGCCTTGCGCGTTCTCACACCGGATACCCGCGTGACGTTCATCGGAGAGCGGGAGCGTTTGAGCTTCGTCGCCCCGCTGCCCGCTTTCCGTGGCAGCGGGGGGCTTTACCTGTTCGTGTTGCACGCAGGCGATGGAGAACTCGTGCTCAGCTACCGCCCGTTTCACCCACGAATGCCCACCCTGCAGCCGGGGATCGCGCATCCCTGGGTTTCCCAGACTCTGCTCTCCGGTGTGCGCGAAATCGGCTTCCGCTACCTCGGCCAGCCCAACGCCGAGGTCCCCTACGGCTGGCACACAATCTGGCCCGAGCCAACCCAGTTGCCGTTCCTGGTAGAAATCAGTGTGGCTCGGCAGGACCCCATCGCCATCCCCTGGCCCGTGCTGGCTGCCCGTCCCACGGTGGAAAGGACGGGCGGGCGCGGCCAGACCAGTGTCGACTTCGGGGGTCGCTGATGCCGCGAGCCACCCTACGGGAGCGCCTCCTCCCGCCTCCGGCCGAACGCGGTGTCGCCCTCGTGCTGGTCCTTTGGATCGCCATGGCGCTGACGCTGATTGGCACGGTGATGGCAACCAGCCTGCAACGGGAACTGCGCGCGACACACGACGTCCTGCAGGCGGCGAAGACCCGGCAGGCCGCGCGGGCGGGGATCAGTCGGGGGCTGGTGCACCTGCGCAGCCTCCCGGCCGAAGAGATGCGCCTGCTTGCACTGGCCGGCGTGGCCGGGGAGTGGCATCACTTCGATCTGGATGGCGTGTCCGTGCGCTACCGCATTTACTCTGAGCTGGGCCGCGTGGACCTCAATCGCGCCGACCGGGAACTGACCCGGGGCCTGCTGCTGGCCGCAGGCGCGGATCCCGCGCAACTGGACATGCTCACCGACAATATCCTCGACTGGCGGGACCCCTCTGCCGCGACCCGCCTGCACGGGACCTCACCCGACGCCTACCGCGAGTCGGGATGGCCCGACGGGCGTCGCGATGGCGACTTCGAAAGCGTCGAAGAGCTGCAGCAGGTCGCAGGGTTCAGCCC
>Ga0114946_10003294_pt1 | contig 10938 bp, 4 predicted proteins | sample WalLakDeSediment_FD_88676 | JGI IMG/M metagenome (GOLD analysis project Ga0114946, IMG submission 88676) | Lake sediment microbial communities from Walker lake, Nevada to study Microbial Dark Matter (Phase II) - Walker Lake 11/02/13 Deep Sediment | ecosystem: Environmental > Aquatic > Freshwater...
ATTGACGATTGACGATTGACGATTGACGATTGACGATTGCGGAGTGAAATAGCCGGCCATGACGGTGGGACCGGAAACGACGATTTCGCCGGGTTGGCCGGGAGGGAGCTCGCGGCCCTGCTCGTCGACGATTTTGACGCGGGTGAAGAGGAGCGGCTTGCCGACGCTGCCGGGTTTACGCGCGGCCTCGGCGGGCGGCATGGTGGCGACCTGCGAGGCGGCTTCGGTGAGGCCGTAGGTGGGGGCCACAAGAGGGAATTGTGAATTGTGAATGGCCTGCCCTGAGCTTGCCGAATGGGTGAATTGTGAATTGTGAACGGCTAATTCGCCTTCAACAGATCTCTGATTACTGAATACCGGCTCCCTGGGCAGTGCATTGGCGCGCTGGATGAGGTCCGGGGGCGCGGGAGCGCCGCCGAGGAGGATGAGGCGCAGGGCGGCGGGCCAGTGGTCGCGCGCCTGGAGCAGGCGCTGCAGCATGGTGGGCACGAGCGAGATGAGGGTCGCGCCCTGGGCGTCCAGGCTGTGGTTGACGGCGTCGAGGTCGAAGCGGTCGTGGAGGATGACGGCCGTGCCGTACAAACAGCTGCGCAAAATCACCGCCAGCCCGCCCACGTGGTAAAGCGGCAGCACGCTCAGCCAGCGGTCGTCCGTGTGCACGCCCAGCCGGTAGGCGGAGGCCGTCGCGCTCCAAAAGTGGTTGGCAAAGGTGAGCATGGCGCCCTTGGGCCGGCCGGAGGTGCCGGAGGTGAAAACGACAGCCTGGTAATTGTGAATAGCCTGCCCTGAGCTTGTCGAACGGGTGAATGGGGAATGGTGAATTGCGAATGGGGCAGCGGGAGTAAACCAATCTGCATTTACAATTAACAATTGACAATTCTCAATTGACAATTCCTCATCCGTGATGAGCCAGGGGGCGCGGATGTGGGCGATTTGCCAGGCCAGTTCGGCCGGGGTGAGGCGGGTGTTAAGCGGAACGAGGACGGCGCCGAGGCGCGCGAGGGCGTGGATTAGGCAGACGTAGGCAAAGGAGTTGGGCAGCAGCACGGCCACCAGGTCGCCGGGGCGGACGCCCTGGGCGTGGAGATGGGCGGCGGCGGCGGAAACGGCCGTGTCTAGTGCGGCATAGGTCCACTGCTGCGCCCCGCTCATCAGCGCCAGCCTCTCCGGCGTGGCGCGGCGGCGTTCCGTCAGCCAATCCTGCATGGGCGCGCGCTATCCCTTCGTCGCCGTTCGTCGCGTCAGGTAGAGGCTGAGGCCGACGTAATAAACCAGGTAGAGCAGCGAAGCCCGCGTCAGCCAGATGTGGCCCAGCGGGTAGCGCGACAGGGCGGCGGCCATCAACAAGAACCAGAGCGTGGTCAATAACAAGGTCAACCGGCGGTAGCGGCGCATGCGCGAGGGGTAGAGGTATTTGATGGGCACAAATACCAGGATGCCGCAGGTGAGCAAAATGAGCAGGTTGACGACGGGCGGCAGCCCCAACAGCAGCAAATAGACCACGACGACGTTCCAGTAAGAGGGAAAACCGAGGAAGTAATGGTCGGAGGTTTTGGCGTGAGCCTGGGCAAACTGGTAACCTGAGGTCATGAGCATAAACGCGGGCGTGAACAGCAGCCAGCCGGCCGGCGCCAGTTCGGCCTGGTAAACAAAGATAGCCGGGACCAGGACGTAGGTCTGGTAGTCGACAATGTTGTCCAGCAGCGCCCCGTCAAAGCCGGGCAGCACCCTGGACACGCCCACGCGCCGCGACAGGGCGCCGTCGACGCTGTCGACGATAATGGCGAGCCCCATCCAGATCACGGCCGTTTGCCACTGCCGCGCCATCAGCTCCAAAATCGCCAGAAAGCCGAAAACGGCCGTGCTGGCCGTCAGGGCATGCACACTCCAGGCCGCCACCACGCGCGACAGCGGGAAAGCATCATGGGGCCGCATACGCTTGCGGCCCAAACGCAGGTGAATAGAATGGGGAAAAGAAAATCTGTTCAATCTGTATCCTAATTTTATAGCCGCGAAACGGCCTGCTCACAAGGCAAGGGCGCGTGCGGCTTCCACCATCAAGTATAGTTGAAACCGCTATCCAATCACAACTTGATTGATAGAACGGCGGATCTGGTCATCAAGGGCGCCATCGGTCGTCACTTCAATCAGGTGGGGTGCGAAAGCTGCGCCGGCCGTTGCCAGGGCCTCGCCAAACGCCGCCCGCGTCTCCACGCGCCGGTAGGCCAGCCCAAACATCGCCGCCGCCGGTTCAAAGGTCAGGCCGTGCGGCGTCAGGAACAGGTCGGTGAAGGGTGGTTCGTAGGCGGCCACCGGCAGGCGGCGGAAAATATTGCCGCCGTTGTTGTTGAGGATGATGAGGGCAGCGGAGAGCGGGCGGCGGGGAGCGGGTTCATGCTTATGCGCCACTTGCCACCCGCCGCTCGCCGCCAGCAACAGGCTATTCAAATCGTGGATGGCCGTTACGTCGCCGACGAGGATGAAGGTGGGGCGCTGCGTGGCGGCGGCGACCCCCAACCCGGCGGCGATGTTGCCGTCGATGCCGGAGGCGCCGCGGTTGCCATAGACGTGGATGGTTTTGGCGCGGGCACGGCCGTATTGGTCCAGATGACGTACCGGCAGGCTATTGCCCACAAACAGGTTGGCGCCCTCCGGCAGCCCGGCGAGCAGGTCGGCCACAAAGGCGCCGTCAAAGGTCGCTGTGGCCATCGCGGCGTCGAGGGCCCACCAGCAGCCGGCCTCCGCGGCGCGCCAGCCGTCCAGCCAGGGGGAAGGCTCGCGCTGCGGCAAACGCTCCACGAGCGCCCGGCAGACGGCCGTTTCGTCGGCCTGCAAAAAAGTCGTTGTCTGGTGGCTGTCATCGGCCCAGACGCCGCTGGCGCGCACGTGAATGCGCTGCGCCGGCCCGCCGCGCGCCAGGTAGGCGTTGAGCCATTTGCCGGTCGGCACGGCGCCGAAGCGCAGCACGACCTGCGGCGCTTCCCGGTCGGGAGCAGCTTGCAGGTAGGTTTCGTAACCGCTGAGCACGACCGCCGCGCCAGCGGCGTCGGGCAATGCCGTCCACGGCCCGTAGCGCACGCCGGAGAGCGGATCGGCGGCAATGGGCCAGCCCAATCGCCGCGCCAGCGCCGCCACGGCCGCCGGAAAGTCGCCCCCCGGACAGCGCGGCCCGCAGACAATCAGACCGCGCTCGGTTGCACGCAGCGCGTTGGCCAGGTTGGCAATTTGCGCATCGGTCGGCAGCAATTGCCCGCGCTGGAAATTGTGAATTGTGAATTGAAAATTGTGAATTGTGAATGAAGCGCTCCTCGCCCCTCGCTCCTCGCCCCTCGCTCCTCGCTCCTCGCCACCCGCTCCTCGCCCCTCGCCACTCCCCTCCGGCTCCAGCGGCTTGCGAAAAGGAAAGTTCACGTGCACCGGCCCTTTGCGCAGGCCGTTGGCGACAGCGTAGGCGCGTACGGCCGTCGTCGCTATGCTGCGCAGCGCCGCTTCGGGCGCGTCAGCCTGCGGCAGGCCCATGTCCACCGCCCACAAGACCTGGTCGCCGAAGATCTTGACCTGGTCGATGGTCTGGTTGGCGCCGCTGTGGCGCAGTTCGGGCGGCCGGTCGGCGGTGAGCAGCAGCAGCGGGACCTGGGACATGTTGGCTTCAACGATGGCGGGCAGAAAATTGGCCACGGCCGTGCCCGAGGTGCACACCAGCGCCGCCGGCGCATCCAGCGCCAGCGCCAGCCCCAGCCCGAAAAAGGCCGCGCCGCGCTCGTCCAGGTGGCGATGCACGGTGATCCCATCCTGCGCGGCGAAGGCGAGCGTCAGCGGCGTCGAGCGCGAGCCCGGCGCAATCACCACGTAGCGCAATCCAGCCTCGGCCAGCGCCGCCACAAAAATCGCCGCTGCCGCCGTGTTCGGATTGGCGAATTGTAAATTGTGAATTGCCTGCCCTGAGCTTGTCGAACGGGTGAATTGTGAATTGTGAATGGGAGTAGTGCTCACGAACGTTGCATCCTTGTCTGGGTAGTTTTAATGTTATCACCTTTAGCCATCTTACTCCTCCTACATCTTACAAATCTAAAATCCTCTGTTTTCCACTCACAATTCACAATTTACAATTATCAATTCACAATTCACAATTCACAACGCCCAGCGCATCCAAAACCGCCCGAAACTTCAGCCCCGTCTCCTCCCATTCGCTTTGGGGATCGCTGCCGGCGACGATGCCGGCGCCGGCGTAGAGCCAGGCGCGGCGCTCCTGGCTGACGGCCGAACGAATCGCCACCCCGAATTCGCCGTCCAGGCGGTGGTCAATCCAGCCGATGGGCGCGGCATACCAGCCGCGCGGTACGGGTTCGGCGTCGCGGATGAAGTCCATCGCCAGGTTGCGCGGCTGGCCGCCCAGCGCCGGCGTGGGGTGCAGCAGCTCAACCAGAGGCAAGACGCCCGGCGCCCCGCGCAGCCGGCCGTCAATGGGCGTGTAAAGGTGCTGGATATTGCTGAGAGGATAAATGGCGGGCGCAGCGGGAACGCGCAGCCCGTCCACCAGGGGCGCCAGGCGGCGGCGGATGGAATCGACCACCAGGGCGTGCTCGTAGCGGTCCTTGGGGCTGGCGAGCAGCGCCTGGGCCAGCGCGGCGTCCTCCTGGGGCGTGCGACCGCGGCGAATGGAGCCGGCCAGCCCCATAGTGGTAAGCACACGGCCGTTCGCGCGCACCAACAGCTCCGGCGTCGCGCCCCAAAAGGCGTGTCCGGGACGCGGCTCGAACAAAAAGCGGTAGCAATCGGCAAAGCGCGCGTTGAGGTGGGCCAGCGCCTGATCCACGGGGACACGGCCGTCAAAACGGGCCTCGCAGACGCGCGCCAGCACGATTTTGTTGAGTTCCGTGGTCTGCATGCGCGCCACGGCCGTTTCAATCTGCTGCGCCCACGCGGCGTAGGACATGGGGTAGGTCACGTCAACGGCCGTCGCCGGCGGGGGCGCGGCGGGCGCATTCTCGGCGGCGCGCAGCAGTTCGTAACGCGCCGCCAGCGCCTCGTGCAGCTCCGCCAGGCTGGCCTGCGGATCTTCCTCCGGCGGCGCCAGGGCGTTAATCGTCAGCCAGCTTGCGCCGTCGAACTGCACCAACTGGTAATGGGGCAGGATGAAGTGGGCGGGATGAAAGACGGCCCAGGTGTTGTCGGGCACGAAGTCGTGCTGGAAGGCAAAGCCGCCAAAGAGGCGCGGCTGGGCCAGGGGAGGAAAGTCGTTGAGCACGACCGCGTTGGCGAAAAGGGCTTGGGCCTGGCGCTCTATTTCCTGGAAACGGCCGTGGCCCCAGCCCATCATCTCGGCCGCCACGCCAAAGCCCGCAAAGGCAATCTGGTCCCGGCCGTTTTGCCAGTAGAAGCGCTCGCGCCCCTGCGCCTGGCGTAAAAAACCGGCCACCGTGACGCCGGGGGCGGGCAGGCTATAGCTCACCAGCACGGCCGCGCCGGAGTTTTGGGAAACGGCCGTTGGCGTCTGGCCTGCCCCCGCTTCCCAATTTAAGCTGGCAACCCGGCTAACGTTCATAGCCCACGCTCTTCAGCAGCAGCGGCAGCAACGCGTCCATGATGCGCGGCGGTTCCGGCTCGCCAGTCGTCACCCAACGTATGACCACGTTGTAGATGGCGCCCATCCAGGCGTGAGCCGCCACCTCCGTATCGACGGGCGCAATGTCGCCTACCTCAATCGACTCCTGCAAATAGGTTTCGATCAGCCGCGCGAAGCGCTCGTGCACCTCGCTGCGCTTGCTCTCAAAGGTCACGCCCAGCCCCACCGCCTGCACCAGCAAAATTTTAGCCGGTCGCCGGTAACGGCCGAAGGTCTCCAGGCAGGTGGTCAGCGCCACGCGCACGCGTCCGATGCCCTTGGGCTCCTGCTGGATCGCCTCCACTACGCGCCGCTCCAGCAAATCGGCAAATTGGTCCACCAGCGCCAGAAAGAGCCGCTCCTTGTTGGGAAAGTGAAAATAAATCGAGCCTTTCGAAGTTTGTGATTCGCTCACAATCTCGTCCAGGCGCGTGTCGTGATACCCCTTGCGGGAAAAAATGTTGAGCGCGGCGTCCAGAATACGCGCGCGCGTGCTCTGTGGATCGCGAGAAGTTGGCGCCATATTACCTTCTTTCAAACCTTCGACCTGACGCGCTGCCTGCCACCTACCACACATTTCAGCAGCGTGACCGACCAGTCAGTCTAATGTTAGCACGCCTGCAAGGCGCTTTCCACCTGATAGGAAGCAGTTCTCAGGGAGCGGTAAGCAAAACGGGAAGGAGATGGTTCTCCTTCCCGTTTTGTCTAACAAACGCGCCAGGCGTCAGTCAAGCTGATCCGCCGGCGGTTACGGCGTAAAGGTAATGCGGCCTTCGATCTCCGGCGTCACCGGCGAGAATTCCCGGAAGTAATCGGCCAGCGCCTCATCCAGCGCCGGGCCGAAATCGTAGGGATTCACCGCAAAGTCACGGAACATCAGGTAGTTGTCGCCGCCGCGGCGCATAAAGTCGTTGGTCACAACCTTATACATCGCGTCCATGTCCAACGGTTCCCAATCGGTTCCGTTCCACACTTCCACGCTGGCGATGCGTTCACCGACCGGCTGGGCCGGATCAATGACATAGCGCAGCCCCGAAACCTGGGCGAAACCGCCGTTGGCGCTGGGATAGCGGCTGGCGCCGTTCTCCAACGCGGCCTTGACGTATTGGCCCTGGAGTTCAAAGGTGGCAATGGCGTTGCCGAAGGGCAGGGTCTCCATCACGTCGCCCAAGGTCACCGTGCCTGTGAGAATCGGCGCGCGCAAACCGCCGCCATTCTGGAAAGCGATCAGGTAGTTCGCGCCCGGTTCGGCCTGGTTGGCGCGCCACAGCATGGCGTCGGCTACCAGGTTGCCCATGAGGCATTCACCCAGGCGGCAGATCTGCTGGCCGCCATCGACGATCAGCAGGTCGACCGTCGTCTCGCCCACTTCGGTGGCGATCAGATCGGCCACGGCCGCGCGATACGGTTCCAGAGCCTCGTCCAGTTCCGCATCTTTGGCCACGTCAGCGCCGAGGAAGATCGGGTTACCGTCAAAGAAGCGCACAATCCCGCCGGGACCAAAGGTCACGTCCAGGTTGCCCAGGAAGGTGCCCCATTGGTAGGCCGTGATGACCAGCACCGGCTCCTCGGCCGGGCTTTCCACTACGGTCGGGTACTCGCCGACCGGCAGGAGGGGACCAAACTGCGGGAAAGTGGGCGGTGAGAAGGAGATGGGATTCCTCGGGCTGTACAGGAAGCTGTGGCTGTGTCCACCAATGATGATGTCCACGCCGCTCACCTGCTCGGCCAGCGCCAGGTCAACGTCATAGCCCATGTGGGTCAGGGCAATGATTTTATCGACGCCCATCGCCGTCAGTTCATCGGCCGCGGCCTGCAAGCTGACGAACGGATCGGTAAAGACCACGTTCGGTCCGGGGCTGGAGATATTGGCGGTATCCGTGGTGATTAAGCCAATGATACCAATCTCGTGCCCACCGCGCTCGAGGATAACGTAAGGCGGGATTTTACCTTGCAGGTCGGGGTCCGCGCTGGCGTCGGTATTGGCGCTCACCACGGGGAAATCGACCTGGTCGATAAAGCTGGCCAGGACACCCGGACCGCTGTCGAACTCATGATTGCCCAGGGTCATGGCGTCATAGCCGAGGGCGTTCATGGTGACGGCCAGCACGTCGCCTTTGAAGACGTTGTAGAACAGGGTGCCCTGGAATTGGTCGCCGGCATCCAGGAGCAGCAGGTTGGCCTTGTCGTTGCGTATTTCGGCAACCTTCGTGGCCAGGCGCGGCGCGCCCGCGATACACAGACCGGCGTCGGCGTCGGCCGGCATACAGCGGGCGCCGTTGCGGTTGTACTCATCCACGCGCGCGTGGAAGTCGTTGGTGTGCAGAATGGTGAGGTCCAGCCACTCGGCCGTATCGAAATTGCTGAAGACGAGCGGGAAGTAGGTCCGCTGCGTCAACACCACTTCAATCGGTTCAAAGTAGGCCTGGGCGCCATTCTGATTCCTGGGATCGCCGTTGTAGTCAACGATCATGATCCCCAGCGGCTGGGTGTAGTTGTAGCCGTCCAGGCTGTTCACCTCGACCCAAATCTCAGCCTCGCGCTCGGCCGGGCCGGGATCGTTGGTGATGAGCCAATCAAACGGCCACTGGGCATAGTCGAAGCTGCCGGGCGGGGTGATGCTGACGCCAGCGACGTCAAAGCCCACCAACTGGTAATCAAAGGTTGAGGCGTCCGGACCCAGGTCCTGCCAGGCGGCCGGCAGGAGCCACTCCATGTAGGAAGCGTTGTAATCGGTGTAGATGGTGAAGGGGCTGGCCAGGTACAACATGCCGTCGGAAAGGTCAACCTGGACGACGACCCAGACGTTGTTGTTGCCGCCGCCCGTGCGGGCGCCGTTGTTCCAGTTAAAGTTAATGTAGTCCCACTCGCCGTCCTGATCCGCGTCGACGTAAAGGTCAAACTCGGCAAAGAACGGCTGCGGGGTGTGCCAGTAGTTCCAGGCGTTGATGGCGACGCCGACGATGTCGCCATAGGTCGGGTGGCTTCCAACGTAGTCCATGCCGAACATGCGCACGTCGCCGGGTCCGGCCATGGCGGGATCCGGTTCCTCGGAGGCAAACAGGGCGGGATAGACCCAGAGGTCCGAGGCGATGGGGCCGCGGTGGGTCAGCTCGAAGGTCGCTATGTCGGACGACGGATCGGTGATCACGCCGCTGGCGACGATCTCCTCAAGCTGGGAGTACGGCCGTGGCTGCGCATAGAAGGGCACCAGCAGCGTATCGGTCGGATCGCCGCCGGGCGGGGTGAAGCTGACAAAGCCGAAGTATTCTTCCGCGCCGGCTGCGCCGTACGTCACCGGAATCTGGGTCATGTCCAGCGTCAGGGTCACGTCAACCGTGGCGCTGCCGCCGGCCGGCACGGTCACCTGCGCCGGGTCGACCATCAGCGTCGCGCCGTTAGTGCGAGAACCGGCCTGGAAAGCCGCCGCGGCGTCAAAGAGCTGATCCGCGTCGCCCCAGTTGTGGAGCGTGACCTGCTTGACGCGCGTCACGCTGTCGTTGCGGCTCATGATCACGCCGAAGCTGAGGCTGACCAGGTCCGTATCGCCCATCGCCACGACGACGGCGTCCACCGCGCGGTAGGCGTTGATGCGACCGGCGCCGGAAAGCGGCATGGTCGTGTTGTCAACCAGCGGAACGGCCGTGTTCATCAACACCGCCTTAACCTGTTCCGGCGTCCAGGTGGGATTGCCTTGCAGCATCAGCGCCGCCACGCCGGCCACGTGCGGGGCCGCCATCGAGGTGCCGCTGAGGCTGACGCCGCCGCCGCCGCTGCCCATATCGGCCGCGAAGATGCCAACGCCGGGCGCGGTGACTTCCGGCTTGAGGGCCGAATCATAGCCGCGCGGGCCGCGCGAAGAGAAGGTCGCAATGCTGTCGGCCGGCGTGTAGGGATCCGGCACGGTGCTCACGTCGCTCTCCGCGCTCACGGCCAGCAGATGCCCGTTGGCCGGGACCAGGTTCATGCCGTCCTGCATCTGGATCGAGCCGGCCGGAATCAGCACCGGATCGCCGGTCATCCCCAGCACGCCGGGGGCGTTGTTGAAGATGATGGCGCCCACGGCGCCCAGGGAAGCGGCGTTGTTGACCTTCGAGGCGAAGGTGCAGGCGCCGCGCTGGATGAGCGCGATGTGGCCGGCCAGGGCGTTGGGCGCGATGCCTTCCGTCGTGCACAACAGGTTGTCGGCCGCGCCTGCCAGCGCGCCCACATAGCCGATGGGGGCCGTGAGCGGGTCGACGAAGTGGCCGGTGTTATTGGCGAAGCTGGCCGGCTGGTAGACAATATTCTGCTGCGTCGGGTCGGTCGCGCCGACGACGTTGAGGGTGGGGCCGGTGACAAAGCCGGTCGTGGAAGCGGCGACCGAGATGGCGCGGTCGGCGGAACCCGGCGAACCGGTGATGTAGCTGTTGTTGCCCGCGTTGCCGGCCGAGGCGACGACAACGATGCCGGCTGCGGCCGCGTTCTGCGAACCCAGAATGGCCGGGTTAGCGGGGTCGTTGGTGCCGAAGTTGGAACCCAGCGACATGTTGATGACGTGCGGGTAGCCGTACAGCAGGTAGCTGTAGGTCGCAAAGTCCAGCGCATTAATGGTCAGGGCGGTGGAGCCGGACACGCCAAAGACCTTCAGCGCCAGCAGCCTGGCGGCGGGCGCCACGCCGTTGGAAACGTCCCCGACCGCCGCGCCGGCGGAAATCGAGGCGACGTGCGTGCCGTGGCCGTTTTCGTCCAGGGGATCGCGGTCAGGCGCGGGAATGCGCGTGCAAACGCCGGCGGCTTCATTAGCGGCCGAGCAGCTCGCATTGTACAGCGTCCCGGCAAAGTCGTAGCCGCCAATCACCTTGGCGGTGGGGAAGGTACCGGGCTCAATCACGTCGGGGTCATTGCCGGCGTAGTCGGCCGGATCGCCGCTGCCGCCCAAGGCGGCGTGGGTGTAGTCGATGCCGGTGTCGATGATGGCAATCACCATGCCGTCGCCATCATAGCCAAAATCGTTCCAAACGTCGGTCGTGCCGATGAGGGGCACGCTGGCGCCGAGGGCCGGTTCATGGATGGGAGCGCGGTGGATGGCTTTGACGCCGGGGAGGGCGCGCAGTTCGTTCAGCTTGTTGAGGGGCGTGAGAAGCTGCATGCCATTGTAGGCGGCGGTGTAGTTCGCGATCACAGTGGCGCCCAGGCTCTCGATTTTGGGCGTCACGGCCGTTTGCGCGTTCAGCAGCCGTTGATGGGTGCTTTCGATCGCGGCGGCGGCCATGGTACGGCCGTTGGCCTTCTCTTCGGCATAGGCGACGGCCAGGGGCGCTTCCTCGAATTCAAGAATCATCAGCGCGTCA
>Ga0114946_10003295_pt1 | contig 10936 bp, 7 predicted proteins | sample WalLakDeSediment_FD_88676 | JGI IMG/M metagenome (GOLD analysis project Ga0114946, IMG submission 88676) | Lake sediment microbial communities from Walker lake, Nevada to study Microbial Dark Matter (Phase II) - Walker Lake 11/02/13 Deep Sediment | ecosystem: Environmental > Aquatic > Freshwater...
AGGTAGGGCTGGGCGGCGAAGAACTCGGCCATGGCCTCGATTTCCGCCTCGCTGTAGCCCCAGGCGATGCGGTCCATGATCGTGGCGTAGCGATTGCCTTCCTTGTAATCCAGCATGGCCTGGATGAAGTACTCCGTCGAGAATCCGGCGATCGACGGGGTGGCCGGACCCACGCTGTGGCCGTTGAAGCCGTGACAACCGGCACATTGGAAGGCCAGCAGTTCGCTGGATGCGATCTCGTCCGCGGCGGCGCTGGCGCCGACTGTCAGCAGGCCCGCGATCAGGGCCGCCTTGAGTGTCTTGCGTCTCATCTCTTCTCCTTGTCGACTCTTGTTGTGTGTGGGCTGCTGTTGCGGATCGTGGTCGATGCTGCGCTGTCGATCGGGCCGGGTTCAGGCTCCGTTGGCGGCATAGATGAACCCTGGGTCATGAGGTAGCGGGGGATGTGAAACCGCATGCTGGACCGGCGTGCGCGGAGGTAGGCTGCTGGCGAGTAGATAAAGGCCGTCGACATCCAGCAACTCGATCTCCCTCCGCACTGCGGCGACCAGGCGTTGACGGGTGAACCGTCGAAACAGGCGGCTCATGGTTTCGGGGGCAAGGCCGAGGTAGCTGCCCAGTTCGCACCGCGTCATCGGCAGTCGCAACCGGGTTGCGGACAGGCCTCCACGCGCGAACCGCTGTCCCAGGTCGATCAGGGCGCGGGCCAGCACCTCGGCTGCATTGCCCGACGCAAAGGCCATTCGCGACTCCTCCTCGGTGAGAACCTCGGCGCTGATACGGCGCAGCAACCAGTTCATCAGGGGCGGCAGCGTCGCTGCTTGGCTGAGCAGCAGCCCGTAGGGGATTCGGCATAGAGCCGAGGTTTCGAGCGCAACGATTCGTTGACTGAACTGTCCCCGGTCGATGGCATTGAGTCCGATGATTTCACCGGGAAGGTAGAAGCGAGCGATGGCCTCGTTTCCGTCGGTGTCTTCGGCAATTCCTTTCAGTGCCCCGACCTGTACCACGTAGAGGCTCTCGAACGGGCTGTCGTTCTGGTGAAGAACCGCGCCTCTCTCCAGCAGAGGTGTCGGTTGCGTGAGACGGTCCAGCACCTCTCTTCCGGTGCCCTTCAGGGGTTCTGGGATGCACTGGCCGGCAAACCGGCAGGCAGCGCATCCGACCGTCCTGGATGGAGAAGTCTGGCCTGATGCGACCGGGGCCTGCGCAGCGGGCTGGTGCAACCGTATCTCGGGCCGAGCGGTGAAGCGATACCTCATGCGTCCCCCTTCGCTTCAGACTGGAGGAGGAGCGCGGGCATGCAATAGCGGCCTGCCTGCAAGCGCGCGGGCCGTGCCCAGGTGCAGGCTCGATTCGGTGGGAGATCAGCGTTCGGTTTCCAGACTTCCATCACGCATTGCCCGTGGGGATTCCAAGGGCACTACGCAAGAATCGGGCCGTGAGCCGATTCCTGAAGAATCCGTTGCTTACGGAAGAGGGGAGCCGGACCTCGATGCCACATCGGCAACGTTGTTGTCATTGTGACAACGAAGAAAGGCCGTCGGGGAATCCGTTCCCCCGCGTGCCGGAACGCAATCAGAACCGGTAAGTCAGGCTCGTGCCAATGAAATGGTTGGAGTAGTCGGGGCTTTCGTCGCCAAGGGTCAGGACGTTGGGGATGGTATCGGGAGCGACGCCGTCCTTCGCGAAATCCTTGGAACGGAAGTCCTCGTAAATGTAGTCGACGCGCAACGACAATCTGTCGTTGATGCGATATCGACCAAAGAGATTGACCGAGTGGAGACGGGACTCGAGGTCGGGGAGGGCCGCGGTGGGTGCGCCGGTCTGCATGGTGATCCGGCCGGTACCCGAGGAATAGGCGTAGTCGATCCCGGCGTCCAAGCCGTCCCTACCCAGGTCGGTTACCTCAAGAGTGATGCCCACGGTGTCGATGGTGTCCTTCTGCGTCGCCCTCCAGTCCGGGACCCCAAATGCGGCGCTGCTCGCCAGGGTGGAATCGATGCGCTCCCAGCCATAGAACGCGGAAATCGTGACGTTGTCCCGGGCCAGCGCGGAGACGTCCACCGTGTATGCCTGGTCACGCGCGTCGATGAGGCCGATTTGGGAGCGGTCATAGTCGTCCTTCGCGTAGTCCCCTGAGAAGCCGAGGCTGACCCGATCCGAGGCCAGGTAGGTCAGGCGTGCGGCGACATAGTCCCGGTCCCTGCTCGCAAGATGGTATTTGCGCAGCAGCGGATTCTCTTCCCAGTCGAGGTCTGGCAGGGCGGTATAGTCATCATCCAGCCTCCGCTGTTCCCGGCCCAGGCGTAGGGTCACATCCATCCGATCCGTCGGAAAGGCGCGAATCTCACCCCACCCGTCCGTCGTTTCGGTCTTGTCGACCTCCTGGAAGGTTCGCTCTACCTGTTCGGCCCGGCCGCCGGCAGACAATCGGATCTTGTCGGAGGCACGGAAGTCGGCGATCAGCCGACCCCCGAAACGCTCGTAGCTGTAGGGGCGATTGATGCGGCCAGGCCCAACAAAGGTGTCGGTTCCCACCTGCACGAACTCATCCCGCGCGGTCCGGTTGTCTCGGTCATGGTAAAAGCCCTCGCCGGTCACGGTGAGCCGCGAGCCGGCTGCGTAGACAGCCCGGACATTGCCGGTCAGGGTATCAACGCGGCCGTCGAGGTTAGTGCGGGGCAATTCCGCGGCGGTGAGTTCCGTGTTGATGGTGGGTGCGAGAAACCTGTCGTCCTGTTCCATTCGGCCAATCGCGAGGCGTCCGGAAGTGGTCCATCGCGCGGTCGGCCTCCATCCGCCTGAAAGTGCAATCTGGTGGAAGCGATTATCCGGCTCCTGCGCCATTCGGCCCTGGTCGCTACCGAGGGAAAACGGGTTGTCCCAGGTGATGGCGTCGGCGTTGTTGTTGAAAAGCGATAGGTGGTAATTCGCCGCAACGTTCCAGTTCTGCTCGCGGTAGGCAATCCGTGCATCGAACTGATCCGTCACCCGGTCAACCTTCACGGGCAGCAGACTCGCTGTGGTAAGGAAACTGCCGCCCTGGATCTTGAAGCCATCCTGTTCGATGCGCCGGTAATCAATGCCATAGTCCCAGGCCCGGCCGCTCCAGAATTCCACACCAACGCCAAGCGTATCCCGGCGCGTGTCCAGGCTGACATCGGTCAGGCTGTCGTTCAGGCGTCCCATGCCAGCGGTCGTATTCGCGCGTTCCCAGTCGGCGGGCAGAGTCAGCGCGGGCGAGCCGACCCCACGGAATACCGTTTGGGGGCTTTCGGCCACGAAACCGGGAATCTGCTGATAGTTCAGGTAGGCCCGGTAACGGCCGCGTTCGCCACCGCGCACGTCCAGGGACCGGGTGTCGAGCCCGAGATCCGACGCTTCAAGGTCCAGATACCTCTCATCTTCGCCTCTGTAGCTGGACCGGACGCCCCCGAGGAGATACCACCCGTCGTCGTCGAGCCCGCGGTAGCGACCAAAATAGGCCGATTCCTCGGAGACGTATCCGACCCCAACGGTGACGTCACCCTCGGTTCCACTGACGTCCGGACACTGCGAGCATTCCCAACCTTCGGTGTCGGCCTGCGGCCAGAACGAGAAGGGAGCCGGCTGAGCCGCGGGAGTCGCAGCGTTCTCATCGTGCTGTTCGGCATGCACCACAGCGCCCGCAGCCAGCGCGAGCGCAATGGCGAGCGGCAATCGTTTCAGCATCAGACTTGCTGGGTGTTCGTTCATGACTGTGCTCTCCCTGTACCCTTAGCGGCTGAGGTTGGCTCCCGAGGGATGGTTCGATCCGTGCACCTGCGAGTGACAGTTCAGGCAGCTCTGGCCAAGAAGGAAAGACGACGGGCTGCCCCCGGGAAGCCGGTCGCCCGTCTGGGCGATGCTCGGGTGCCCCGCCCTCGAGTGACAGCTCTGGCACAGCAACGGCGCGCGCCGGTTGAGCATCCCGGGGTGAATGGATCCGTGGGCCTCATGGCAGTTGGCGCAACTCTCCACCGAGGGTGCATGCTCCCACAGGAACGGTCCGCGTTTTTCGGCATGGCAGCTGTAACACGTCTCGTTCAGGGTCGGTCTGACCAGCATCGCATCGGTCAGGGAGCCATGCGGCTGATGGCAGTCGGTACAGGCCTGCAGGCCCTGCCGCAGTGGATGCGCGAAGGGCCGCAGGCTTTGCGCACGGACCCGGGTGTGGCATTGGTAGCAGACCTCGGCCTGATTGGCCTTGACGACGACGGGGTCCTTTTCCACGTGTACCCGGTGGCAGTCCATGCAGGTGACATCCTGGCGCTGGTGGGTACTGCCGGCCCAGTGCGCATCTCCACCACCCAGATTTCTGTGGCAGCTGAGGCAGATCTGCGTCGCCTCCTGCGCAGACAGGAGGGCATTTGGACCAAAGGCCGGCATCGGCGGCTGTTCCTGACCGCGACGCAGGCGTGCCGTGTGGTCGCCGCCGGGGCCATGGCACGCCTCGCATTGCATGCTGGCGAAGGGCGAACGGGGATCCTTGAACGAACCATGCGGTGTCTTGAAGACGGCCATCACGTTCTGGTCATAGTCGTGGCACTGCAAGCAGGTATCCGCCCCGCCGCGTGAGTACGAGGGCAATTCGTCCCCGGCGTACTGCTGCGCTGCCGCGGGTCCGAGGAGGAGGGCGGTCGCCAGAAGGACGGCCGCCATCGCCAGGTAACGGATGATGCTTTTCGATTCAGGCATGGACTTACCTTCGGTTCCGTGATGACCTCGGATGGACCCCGTGGCCGATGGGCCGGTGCGCGAGCGCGTGATGAATTTCGGCCAGCGTTCGGAAAATGCGTAGAAATGCCTCATGTGCGGGTCAGCGCAAGGGATGAACCGCGCCAACATCGAGTACCCGCCCGGGGCCATGGCAACCCACGCAGGTTTCCTGGCCGGGTATCAGAAGCTCCGCTTCAGATACATTGATCTGGCCTCCGAAGAAGCTCATGTGATTTTCAGCGCTGGCGCCGATGTGACAGGACCAGCAGACCGCGCTCTGGGGCGAGACGAAGGTCTCCTGCACGCCGCCGCCGTTCCCGACGCGCGTCGCCATGGCCGGCTTGTTGCGCGGGACGCTGGTCAACTGGAAGGTGTCGGCGGTGTGGCAGGCCCGGCAGTCGCTCGATGGACGCGGGTATCCGACGTCGCCAAAGGAACGGTACGCGTTGGCCCCGCGGATATCGCTGGCATGGATGGCGTGTGTCATGTACATCATGTCCGTTGATGTCTCATGCGGTTCGCGCGGAGTCTCGGCGGTGCCTGGCCTTGCCTGGCTGGGGTTGTGGCACATCACGCACATCTGCACGTGGTCGGTACGGTTCTGATCGTGCCCGGAATACGGGCCCTCGTACTGCCCATGGCAACTCTGGCAGGCCTGGTCTTCGACGACCTGACGGCGTTCGACGACATCGGCCGCGCCATTGGGTGCAAAGAATCGCGTGGCCCCTGCAATCCGGACGACGGCGCCGTCCTGTACGCCATCCAACCATGCGCTGCCCTCGAGGCTCACCGTCAGGAGGGTCGGATCAACGGGCGCGTCTTCTGCAGCGATTGCGATCGGAACCTCGTAGGCGCCGCCGCCGGCTGGCACCGCGTTCGCGAGGGCATCCGCGTCCAGCGGGAACGCGCGACCGTAATCGGAGGAGTTGCGCTCGGTCCACTGCAGCCGGGCAGCCAGCGCACGCAAGGGGCCGGGCAGCGCATAGGTGCTGCCGTCCTTGGGGTTGGTGACGGAGAAGGTCACCAGTGCCTGTTCTCCCTGTTGTTTTAGGCCCAGCAAGTTCAACTGAAACTCCTCGGACGCCAGCTTGGTGGGTATCGCGTGGCTCTCCAGCACGTTGCCCGCGATCCCGCCCGTCGAATGGCAGGCGGTGCAGCTGTCGTTGTCGGCGACGATGTTGGAAGCGCTGTGGCCTTCACCGGTGGCAAAGTTCACGTTCTCGTGACAGGAGCCGCAGGCGGCAATGCTCGGATGCGTGAGGATCTGTCTCGCCTGTGGTGTCCGCGGATTCTCCGGGTCGTGGCAGGTGAGGCAGTTGCGCACGTCCTGCGGGTGCGCCACGTCGGAGAAGTCCTTCCGGGTGTTGCCGAAACCCCAGAGCACATAGGGATCGCCGCTGGGCAGATCCGACCCCATGTGGATCTTGTGCACCATCACACGGAAATCGGCGGTCTGGCCGCTCTGGGCGTCGGTCGTGCCTGGATTGTGGCAGGCCACGCAGTACTCGGCATCCACGCGGCTGCCGCCGTGAGCGTCGAGACTGGCGCCGTGGCAGGTGCCGCAGGTCTCCTGGGCCACGATCCGCCGATCGGGGATGAGCGAGGTACGCCCGGTCGAAGGTTGGAAGCTGTAGATCGCGTTCGTGCCCGCAGTGGCCCCACCCAGTTGCAATCCCACCAGGTGCGTCAGCTCCGGCTGGTAGCTCACCGCAAGGGGTTCAGTGACCGTCGAGAGATCGGTCGCGAAGGTGTAGCGGTAGGTTCCGTCGCCGTTGTCCTGGAGCGCTCCGTTGCTTTCGGCGGTCGCATGGATTTGAGGTTCGGTTCCCGGCCAGTCCCCGGTGCCGGGCTGTTCCACTCTGTTGATGTAGCTCTGCCAGGCGCTGCTGTCACCGTCGCGGCCGGGGATCAGCTTTGCAATGGTGAAACTGGCCTGCGTGATCCCGGGCACGGCAAACCCGCGCTCATCGACAACCGTGAAATCCACTACCGGCGTGCTGGAGATGGTGACCTTGTTGATCGTCGCCTGCAGGCCCGGTGAGCCGGGAGGGCCTTCCGGACCCGGGGCGCCGGCGCCTCCCGAGCTTCCGCCGCAGCCAGCCAGAGAAGCGACCATAAGGACCATCGGGATGAGCAGCAGGAACGGCTTGAGGGGATTGGGTTTCGCCATGTGCATCAGCCAGCGCTCCAGGGATGATCAGGTGTTCGCAAAGGGCAGACGCACCAACGGTGGGGACGGCCTCGACACAGCGGTGCGTTCCGCGTCCTCGCCTGATGGAATACTAGACCAGAGGTCGATCCCAAAAATGTCAAAAATTGACATTGGTCAATTTCAGGAGGATTTCGTGGAACCGGGTATCGGCGCGTCCTCGATATATAAACATGGCTGGTAAGGCGCCTTCCGCGATCGGGTGCTCAAAAACCACTCTTAATAACAGCGGCATAGGAGTTTTCGACGACATGCGCGTCACGTCGATGCATCCGCGATACATGCGTCTGGCGGCATTCGACGCAAAAAAAACGACTCGTCTACACTCCAGTGGCCCCGGGCAGATGAGTATCGCGCCGAGGGAACCGAAAACATCACCAAGAGGATACGTCGCGATGAGAACAAGAAACCTGAAAGATCAGCGAAGAAAAGCACTCGCCAAATCCCTACTGGGCACTCTGGCCCTAGCCGCGGCGCCGCTGGCCCTGGCCGCGGACGTAGGCTCCTGCGTTGGGTGTCATGGACAGGACGGCATCAGCCAGGATCCGAATACCCCGACGATCTCGGGGGCATCGGATTTTTACTTCGAAAACCAGCTCTTCCTGTTCCAGGACGAAGGGCGTCCCTGTGTCGCCGACCTGTTCGCCAAGGTCGATGGCGCTCCGGCCGCCGATCACTGCGCTGTGGTGGCCGATCTGTCGGAGGGCGATATCGAAGGAATCGCCGCGCATTATGCGGAACAGCCCTTCCAGGCAGCCTCGCAGACCTTCGACGCCGGGCAGGCCCAAGCGGGCGCGGCCATTCATGATCGCAGTTGTGCCCGCTGCCATAGCGAGGCTGGCGGCGATCCGGCGGATGACGCGGGTATCCTGGCGGGTCAGTGGATCCCCTACCTGCAGCGTTCGATGACCGATTTCCGGGATGGTCGACGCGAACAGCCCGCGACGATGGAACGCGAAATGACGCCGCTCTCGGATGATGATATCCAGGCGCTCGCGGCGTATTACGCGAGCCAGGGGCAGTAATCCCGGCGCTGAATCAGTCCGGCGGGACCCTCCAGGCCCTGGTGAGCGTGTTTACCACCAGGGCCTTTCTATTGGCAGGATCATGGTGCGGCCGAAAGCGACCCGGCGCCTCGGAAAACCTCGGACGTCAGGGGTTCAGCAACCGCAGGATCTCCGGATCCGACTCCCGCTCGGCGAGGATCGAGTGGCACAGCATGCAATCACTGGATATGGTTTCCCTTTCGGCTGTCCGGTGGCGCCGGTTGTGGCAGCGGAAGCAGCCGGGTGCGTCCTCACGGGTGCCGACCGGTGGATGTCCGCGATGGTCGGGGTAGGTATCCCAGGTGACCTTCATGTGGGGGAATACGTTCCGGCTGAAGATCTCCCCGAGTTTGCTGCCCGCAGCGGCAACGGCCTCGGGCTGGTCGGCGAGCACCTCGGGGTAGTTCTCTCGGTAGAAGTCCTCGAGTGCGGCAGCCAGCCCCGCACGCGCTGCGTCGTGGGAGGCGTAGTCCGCTTCGTTTAGAAGGCGGACGCCTTCGCGCTTCACATAGGGAAGGCCGGTGTCGATACGGTCGGTCGCCAGCGCGAGGTCGAGTTCCTCCGAGGGCGTGCGGAAGATGTGGGTCGGGCGGTTATGGCAATCCACGCAATCCATCATCCGCCAATCGCCGCGTTCTTCCTCGGGTGGCATTCCGCGTGGCTCGAAAAGCTTCACGCCGCCGTCTGCCTGCGTGAGTTCGACTTCGTAGACGTTCATGCGACTTTCGTCAGAGCGATAGCGTATCTGCACGCCTGGGTCCACATGCCAGTGAATGCCGTAGGACTCGCGTCCGCGCAGGCCTCCCACCTTCATCAGCAGCGCGGTGCGCAGTTCGGTGTTGGCCTCGTCCTCCTCGAACACGGTATCGATCCTGATCTTGTCGCCGACGTAGTTTGCGGGCCAGTGGCACTGCTCGCAGGTATCACGCGCGGGGCGCAGCGCATGCAGCGGGGTTGGAATCGGGCGCGGGTAGAGGTCCAGGGCGACGGCGACCATCTGCCATGCGCCATCCAGCTTGGACTTCACGAACCAGTCGGCGCCGGGACCGATGTGGCAATCGACGCAGGCAACCCGCGCGTGGGGTGAGTGCTGATAGGCGGTGTATTCGGGTTGCATCACCGAATGGCAGGCCATCCCGCAGAATTCGGTGGAGTCCATCACTTCCACGCCCTTGTAGGTTGCGCCCGCCAGCACGGTCAGGTTCACCATCGTCACGACCACGAAGATCAGGACCATCCTTCGGGTGCGCGTGTTGTTCAGGTCGATGACCGGAAAGAGCGGCGGGGCCACTCCGTCCGCGGCGGCTTTTCTCGCCCGTCGCCGTTGCAGCAGAATGCCGATCGGTATCAACAGGAGCCCCAGAACGAAGAGCATCGGAAGGATCAGGTAGGTGAGGATCCCCAGGTAAGGGCCCCCTTCGAAGCCCAGTATCTCGAGCGCGAAAAACGCCATGATCAGGACGAGGGCGGAGAGTGCGAGCGCAGTCCCCGCCATGCTCATGGTGTTCTGGATCAGGGCTGCGAAGAATTGTTTGAACACGATGTTGCCTCTGTCGTGGCAGGATTGTCGTTGAACTGAATGTCACCAGTAAGTCTAGACGCTGGATTGTGTTTGGCGTCAGCGGATGCTCACCTGCAGGATCCGGTTGAGCCCGCTTCACAGATGCGGCCATCGACCCAGATCGCACGGTCGAGGACGGCGCCCTTCAGACTCGTTCCGCTCAGGTCGGCGCCCATCAGGTTGGCGTAGCTCAGGTCCGCGTCTTCGAGGTTGGCGTGGTTCAGTCCGGCATCCTGGAGCGCTGCGCCGGTCAGGTTTGCCCGCTGCAGATCGGCGCCGTCCAGCCGCGTTCGCCGGAGATCGGCATACCGGAGATCGGCACCGGCCATCATCGCGCCATCCAGCCGTGAGCCGAGAAGGTCGGTGCTTCGAAGCAGCGCCCGGCGCAGATCCGCACCCCTGAGGTCCAGGCCCGGCATGCGGCAGTAACTCCAGTTCACCTCGGGTGCTGGGGGGAGGTGGCAGGCGGGTGGAGGCGGCGGTTCGCTGCGGTCCGTTGCCCAGAAGAACAGCAGCACAGCCACCAGGGTTGCGGCGGCGGCGACGAGCCAGGGGGTCGGGCCGCGCATCGCCGCATCCAGCGAGGCCTTTTGCCGCGATAGCCACTGTGCACGCCGCTGGCGGTGGCTGATCATTTCCGGAGGTTCGGGACGGCGCCGGTCGGGACCGCGTCTGTCGGTATCCACGGTCCCAGACTCGTTGCCTGCCCGCCGGTCGCGCAGGCGTTCGTCCTCGCGCAGGCGGGCCTGCAGCAGGCGTTCGCGGCCCTCGGGGGTGTCCGCATGCTTCAGCTCGTTGGGGATCAGGTGCGCCTGCTCCCGGATCGGTCGCCAGTCCTCCCGGTCCAGACTGACCTCGTCGTCGGGAGTCAGTCTGCCGATCAGCAGGAAGCGCGAGATCAGGCCTGCAGGGTAAGGGCCGCGAACGTCCCCGTTGCGGCGGGTAAACAACAGTTCCTGTCCGCTATCCTTTTCCATCGTGCCGGGAGCCGCCTCGTTATCTGCCTTGAACGATAGTGTAGCGCGTCAGTGCCCACGCTCGAGGCGCGGTCGGGATGCAGTGAACAATGCGGCGACGTTGCCCTGCGCCTGGGGGAACACGGGCGCGTCAACTGAGCTAGTATCACAGAGACAGGAGACCACCCCGGTTCGATCCGGGGTGCTTTTGCAGAGGAGAGAACCATGGGTGGCATTGTCGTGGGTGTGGACGGTTCTGAAGGTTCGCGCAAGGCGCTTGGCTGGGCCCTCGAAGAGGGAGAGCTGCGTGGCTCCGAGGTGCGCGCCTGTTATGTCCTCGACCGTCGCTACGTCGAGCCGGAATGGGCGTCGCTGATGAGCCCCCCGATCGACGAATTGCGCAGGGAGGCGGCGGCACGCCTGG
>Ga0114946_10003296_pt1 | contig 10936 bp, 11 predicted proteins | sample WalLakDeSediment_FD_88676 | JGI IMG/M metagenome (GOLD analysis project Ga0114946, IMG submission 88676) | Lake sediment microbial communities from Walker lake, Nevada to study Microbial Dark Matter (Phase II) - Walker Lake 11/02/13 Deep Sediment | ecosystem: Environmental > Aquatic >...
GCACATTGTTATCGCTGCTAATCGCTTGCATTTCGCCGCCATCCATATCGACAATCGACACGGTAATATCTTCAATCTCATACCACTCGAATACCTTGACATCCGCAATCTGCACAGATATTCCGGTGCATTGCAATCGGAAACTACCCAATGCGCCCGGCAAAACTACTTGATACGTTCCGGCCTCGGTGATTTGCGCCACCTGATTATTCCCCAATCCAATCCAACCAACGAGCAATCCGAAACCGCCTGACGTTTCAATATCTACGACGGTGATTTCCACTAAATAATTACTTCCGGCTGCACCCACTATGCTTTGGCTGATTGCCTGATTTTGGGTCATGGTGACAATTGCCGAGTTGACTGTGGGCGTGCCAAAACCTGGGGCTACTGTCCAACCCGTCAATCCATCGGTGAAGTCACCATTTGTGAGTTGATTGGCAGGACTTCCGCATAGCTCCAAACCGGATTGAAACACTATCGGGTCATTGACACGCACAGGCCATTTGTAATCGCTGTCGATTCCGAATTGAACTGGCTGAAATGGTAGGTTAATTAGGCTCATCAGAAATATGTTTGATCTCGGTTACCAATTAGTTCAAATTCGGTTGCACCTGTGGCGAGGTTGCGTTTGACATTGTTAATGTGGCTGATTATTTTATTTTCAATCGTGGGGCTAATGCGAAACCCTGCTGATGGGCTGTTCTTCATTTGCCTCCAAATTTCAAGGGTCAAAGGTCGTGAAAATGTGTAGTTGAGTATCCGCATTAACTTTGGGTCAACATCGCCAAAATCACCGCCCCCGCCTAAAATAAAGGAAGTGCGAACGCTGCTGTTTGGAAATACACCATATCTAATTTTACGTTGTATCAATGGTGCAGAAATAACAAATGGATGAGTTCGAGTTCGGACATTTGCCCCTACTTTAAACCTCTGCCCCTCTGCCATGTAAACCGTGACCATTGTATTAACAAAGGCGTTGTTTTGTGTAGCGTTTCCTTGTTCGCCAACGCGCTTAATAGACTGCCAATTTTGTGGAATATTCACGCAGTTGGCAAAGTTCGATGTAAGTATTTGATATTGCACAGGACTCCACGCAGGACTCGTTACTGGCGCGGTAATACCATCACCTGCTTCAATGATTGTCGGTATAACTCCGGCAGGCGTTGGAAATTGCACACCGATACTATCACCCATTCGTGAGCCGTCACGCACCTCAAATTGAGTAAAAGTTCGACCTGATTGATTTTGCGCCAACACTTCCGTTAGTGGCGTTGTTCCTAACGGGTCGTAAATCCTTCCCCATACGCTGACATTGAATCTGCTTGGATATAGTGCGCGGCTATTTGCGGGCAAGGTGTTGATCGGTTGATATGATCCACCAACCAAAACCGAATCTTCGGCCTTATTGACTATTAATGAAATTTCAAATTGATACACCCCGCTAACTGGTGCGATATAGCTGAAATCATCGAGGTCGTAGTTATCGTTCGGGTCAAAATTTGGAGGCGTGAAATCGTCATTAAATGTTAAAAATTCTTGAGCCTGATCTATGACGTTTTGAAATGACCATCCTGAAATTCCGAATAACGCTAATAAACCCCCCTGCTGTTGTGGTGTCAAGCCTACTGATGTGGTTGGTAAAAAGTCATTCTCATCGGTTAATACGTTGCGATATTCAGTCATTGAAGCCCTGAAATTATCGTCATTAACCAATGTTTGCAAACTAAACCCACTCGGCAACTGATGTTTTGTTAACACTACACTGTTAAAAAGGTCTGGATTGTAAACTACTCCGGTGGGGTTATCCGATGGCTGTGGCCTGATGAAATAGGTGCTGAAGCAAGCGAAATTGCCTGTTGCCGTCTTAAAATATTGCACGTAAAATACCTGATCATCATATTCCTGTTCCGTGTCTGTCGGCTCTAAAACATCACCGTATGCAATTGTTTTCTCAATGATATTTGAATCAATCACATAGTCATTGACCAAATCAAGTATATTGTCGGTATTGCAAACACCTCCCAGCGGATACTCTTGATCGGCATGGGCTATCAAATCCACATAGGGCAATGCGAAGGCAAGCTCCCGATCTTTTATATTGGTTGCACTGCCGACCGACACTTTTGCATACAACAACTCCGTCATCACTGTGCGCTCAATTTCTCGCTGTGATACTATGTCAATTGATGGTGTATCAAAGTTACTTGCGTATGGCTCAATGATCATAGTGCTGCCCTGTATGCGCCAAAATAACCCGTGTTTTTTGTGCAGCGTGTCCATTAATCCCGCAAAGGTGATATTGATATTCTGAATGGTTAATGAAACTGGCTGCTCACCATGCCGCCTTAATTCGATGCCGGGCAAAAACAGGAAGGAAACATCACCCACATCATCAGGATCAACGCCAAATCCCTCGGAAGGTATCCATGTGAAGTTGTCGAAATACGCACTCTGTACGGTTGTAATTCGGTTGTCGGTAATGTATCGAAGCACATACTCCAAAACATCCCGCTGATCGTATGCCGTGCGTAGTTCTGGCCGGTAAACAACGTGATCATCACCGTTTAGCGTGGGGTTGAAAACCTTAAAATCAACTTCAGGGCATGGTGTGATTGGTATTCCATTTTTTGAGAATTCTGAATCCATTGGCACAATCAAATCGCGGTTATTGTGGATCATCCCGAAGTATGTGGAATCTGTGCCTTTTATACTACAAATACACCGGTTTAGATTGGTGTCCATGTCCGGTATTTTTATCAGCATCAACGCCACCAACTCCCAATCACTACCGCATCTTTGTTCCGCTCTAAACTCCAGCTCTGCACAGAATTCAGTTCTGAATATGTCGTTAATCACTTTATATCCTTCGCCGCCAAACTGCAACTCATCATCATAGGTGAACACAAATCCATGTACCTCATTATCGCGCTTTATCGTTTCGGTGAAATCCATCCAGTTCAATGGCTCTGGACATGGTTGATCGTTCAAAAAGAATCTAAACCTTCCCATCATCCTGCGCGTTTATATCGTTTGCGACCTGTTGAGCCAACTCCGAGCGTGTCAATTATCGCCTGCCTATTGCCTTCCAAACCATCCACAATTCGTTTGTCATTCCAAGCCCTTGCCGTACCGCCCCCGCGCAGGGCACTCATTCTGTCGCTGAATCCGTAGCGGCTTATCAACTCACCTATGCCCTTTTCAGGATTCATAAGGTCAACCATCACCTCGTTGGGGTGGTTAATGGCGTGGAATCCACCTTTACCATCCACACCTCCTGTGCGCGTCCCCTGACCTGTAAATCCGCCACCTAAGAATGATGGCTGTGAAGACGATGAAAGTAATGCTTTGGCCTGTCCGATGCCGCCCAATACCGCCGCGATACCGGTAGCAATTGCGGCAAGGTTGGCAGGAAATACCAAGCCCGATCCGGCTGATACCGCGCCTGCAACTCCGGTGGCTGAACTTGCGGCAATTTCAAAGAGTGCCAATGCTTTTGCGTCGGCGGCTTGCTCACCAAGTAGTCCGCGAATGGTGCTGGATAGCTGCCCTAACGCCGCCAATTTTGCGGATATTTCGGCTGCCGCTATTCGTGTCTTTTCGGCTGCGGCATTTCGTTCAATTTCTACAATTTGGTTCTGTAATTCCTGCTCAATCTCGCGACGAAGTTGAGCGTTCTCACCGGCCAATTCAAGTAGGGTTGCAAATTCGTTTTGAACTCTTAGCAATTCTTGTTCGGTCGCCGTGGCTCTAAACTCCCGCAGCTTCTCAATTACCGATAGTTCGTTTTGTAGTTCACTTTCGGCGTATTCGTAGCGGATTTGTTCGAGCTTTTGCAGCCGTATTTCTTCCACCTCCGCACGTTGGTCGGCATTCAATTCTTCCTTTGCAAGCAGTTCGGCAAAGTATCTTTCAGCATCTGCCAATTCCTGATCGAGCGCGGAACGGTTGGCTTGTGCTGCATCGAAACGCAGATCCTCGATTTGTTTGTTTATTTCAGCACGCAATTTTATTTCCTCGTTCAATTGCCTTTCAATCTCTTTGTTTAAGCTGTTCAATTCCCGTTGTGAGCCGCGTTGAATATTAAGCCGCTTGGCCTCTACTTCGATGACAGATGCAATCAATCGGGCTTCCTCGTCAAGGTTTTCTTTATTGCTTCGGGCGAATGTGTTTTCGAGTGACTGCGCATCCCGCCTCAATTCGAGCGTTTCCTTTTCCCGCGCAAGTATTTGCTCCTCTAATTTCTGTGCGTCAAGTAGTGCCTGCCTACGCTCATCGGCTGTAAATTGATCTTGCTGCCGTGACTTTAACCGCAACCCTGCTATCTCAATTTCAAGACTTTTGCGGTCAATGAGTAACTGCCTTTCCAACTTATCAGCCCTCGCACGTTTATCGGCAACTTGTCCGGCCAATTCACTAACCTCAACCAACTCCTCACCAAACTCTTTGATTGCATCCTTGTTATCCTTAATTACTCCGGCAATAGGGTTGAAACCGTTTATAATATCAACCAATGCACCTCCGGCTGTTTTTGCAGCGCCTTTAAAATCCCCCTCAAATAGCAACTTTACAGCGGTTGCAAGACCTTTGAATCCACCGATAATTTCCTCAACACGATTCAAAACAAACTGCTGCAAGGTGTCGCTAAACTCTTTGATTGCCACCTCCGGCTCGGTGAATATGCGGATTATGAACTCACCCAAATCGGCCAACTTATCAACGAACTTAGCGACAATAGCACCGGATATAGTGACTATTTTATTCCACTTATTTTGCCCATCCTCCGAACTTGTGAATGCTGCCTGTAGCGATGCCAACACCACTACAATAGCGCCCAATATAGCGCCCAATGGGGTGGCGATAAATGCGAATGCGGCTTTGGTCATGCCCTGAATGCCGCGAATTACGCCGCCAATAGCACCGCCCAATGGCCCGAGCGCTTTCTCGGCACCAGCGAATCCTTTTGAAATGTCTGCGCTTGCTTTCTTGCCGGTCTTCCCGGTTTTGTCGAGTGACTTGTCCAGCTTGTTTACTTCCTTGTCAGCCGCGCCAGCACCTTTTTTGGTGGTGTCCTCGACGTTCTTAACCGCTGCGGACAGTTTGTTGGCATTTTCAACGGCCTTACCAACCTCAAGATCGTACTGAGTTATTACGGTTTCGCTCATGGCAAAATTTTTCTACTGTGACAACAAAATCCCGCATCTTCATGCGTTCAATTTCTTCAATATTACCTAACTCTGCCATGAGTGATCTGTCGGATTCTCGACGTTTGATTATGTTTAATCGCGTGTCAATCCTTTGATAATTGCCCGCATTTTCTTTTCCTGACTTGCTGATTCCGTTAATTGCTTTACGAATTCGAGCTTCGACCTTGCCGACGTAATGAAATACGTGGCGAATATCGGCACATTCAAAAAAAAAGCGTGACCATCGTTCAGGTCTTTTGCAAATGTACTGATTTTTTGCTGGTGAATCTCCTCGTCAAACATATTTGCATCCTCGTTTTTTCCGATGCACATAAGCGCAGCCGCCTCAAGTGCGATTGGCATCGGTAATGCCTTATCCGTGCGTTGCTCCATTTCCCAGCTCACCACGTCCAGCGCAGCACATAGTTTGGTTCTGATCTCTACGTTCGGCTCGGCTGCTATTTTGCGTGTGGTTTTGCGGATGAAGTCGCTGAATTCCTTTTGAATTTCGGGTGTCAATTGCGCATGCCACCATGTAGCCAAATCAATGATGCGCTGATAGCGGCATTGAGGCATATCTGAAAGTGCGCGGAAAGTGTGATATTGGCGGCCTTTGAGGTCGTATCCTGCATGGACTAACCCCGTGCGGCTGCGTTGGCAGTATGCAAGATACCGCTGCGACCATGCTTGAAAGGTTCTAAATCTCATAGTGCCAAGTTGCAAACCAATTCAAAGCCGAACACGCCACCCATGCGACCAACCACTCACCCACATTCGGATCAGGCATCAGCCAGTATGCGATATTGCCCCAAATGGTTGCCGAACAAACGATGCACGTAAATACCGGTTTCCAATACCAGCCTTCGAGCGTTGCAAGGTGTGGCCAGTTGCTGCGAATGAATTGGAATGCGCCCCAACAAAACAGCGACATTGATATGATTTTGATTAGGATCATCCCTTAATTGTTAACTCCTGTTCTTCTTCCACATCCCCATTGGCCGATCGCACAATGAAGGTAATACAATCAACGGCAACTTCACCAATATCGAATGCGACATCAACACCGTTTTGCGATAGTGACAGCGTGAATGTGTGGTCTTTAGCGAAGTAGGCCATGTCAACCGTGACCGCGCCCGCATAAATCAGCGTATCGGGAACCATCGTTATCCGGCCTGTGGTGTTGTCAATGATTTTGATTAGGTACGTGCCTGGACTTGCGACATCGCCAATGGTGAGCAGTTCGCCACAAAGGTAGATGTCATTGGCTTGTGTGCAGGGTGTGCATATCATGCGTGAGGGTTTTGGTGGTCAAATATAGTGAATTATCTTATCTCCGCCAACACCTTCACCACGCCCCTGTGCAGGTGCAGCTTCTTGCCTGTATGCTGCGCGATTTGCTGCGCCAATTCCATGTCCTTGTACCTGTGGCAGTCGTCCACAAAGATAGTGCGTATGCGGTCGGTTATGCGGTCGAGTGGTAAGTTGTACCGTTCTCCGGTTGAGCCAATCGGGCCATCCACCAGTAGCACATCACAGTCAAACTTCCGGTCGGTGTCGTACCAACCCGACTTGAGCGGGTAATGTGTTGCTCCTGTCTTTGCTGCCCATCCTTTGTGGTGATCCCATGCTTCCACATTCAGTCGGCACTTGTGCCAATACGCTGTGCTTGCTCCTGAGCCGAGTTCGATGAACTTATCACCCGACCGCACCGAATTGGCAATGATTTTCATGTGACCCCACTCCAGACATCCATCATCCAATGCCGCCACGTTATACGGCTGGGCTGTTTTGCGCGTGAAGTTGATCGCAGAGTTTATTACAGCGGTTTGCTTGCTGTCGTTATTGGCCACGCCCTTCCAAATTGCCACGTCCTGCGCAGCGGTTATCTCACGCACAAATCCGGCTGCACGCTGAATGCACAGCATGGGAGTACCGCTATCCTTTGCCCACTTGCATAGGTGTGGATCGGTCATATTGTTCACCGGAAAGTGCATCTGATTCAATCCCAATCCAACACGAAACGCCAAAGCCCCTGTTCCCAACATATCAACAAAACGATGTTCAGAAGTTCCGTGATAGCAGTAATGTACCACGCGAGTCTGGTCGCTGTAATACGATTGCACCGGATGCCGCCCGTAGGTAGTGCCGTGCAGCCCAACCAAACAATTCGGGTAACGCATAGCCATGTCTGCCATGTAGCCGACATACCCACGATCTGGAATCAGGTCATCATCGAGCGTAATGTAAATACCTGACTTCTGTTTGGCGGCAAAGTAGAACTTCGCAGACGCTCCATAATCCTCGCCAAACTCGCAGTTCACTTCTTTCGGTATCCACTTTGGTCGCTTAGTGTAGCCGTTGAGGTAGACATTTATCAAGTCCGGTTTGGTGCGTTGCTTCAGGCACGCAGCCAATACGGTTTGCAGGTGCTTTTCGCGCGGTGCGTGGGATGCGATGTTTAGTGTGGTCATTGGTCGGCTGTGGTTGGTTCGTTTTCCAAATACTCAACACAAGCCAAATGAATACAATGATGTGCGACTGCGTATAAGTTGCCACGAACACCGCTACTCATGTTTGATTTTTTCAATAGTACGCGTTCAATCTCGTCGATGTAGTGGTTATCGCCGTCAACTCCTTTGTCAATTAGTGTGTCGAGCCAATCCCGAACCCATTTCTTACCTTCCGGCGGTGCTTCGCGCGTGGTGCGATTGTATACCATGTCACCCATGAATTTAGTCAGCTGTGACCTGAAAACGCCATCACTAATGATGTCGTCAACGGATTGGAATTTCTCCGCGAAGATGCGGTTTAACTGTTCTTTGTTTTCGTCTTTTACGACTTCCATTTTGTTGGTTTCTGCCATGATTGGTTTTATTTACGTCCGTGCAATTTACGAAATTTCTCGAAATACACGTTTTCTGCATACCTTTCGTTATCCAAAAAATCGGCCAATTCACTCTCTTTGCTCCGGTTGGTTTTGATGATCTTACCATCGGTGTCAATCTCGACCGTGCGCAAATCCCGAATAGTTCCGGTGCATGACGGATGCACACAAAAGTCCACGTTTTGAAGCATGAAGTTGAAGTTTTCCCGTGACTGCTTGTGGAAGGGGTTTGACTTGACGCGGATCTGTGATGTGTGTAGTTTCAACTCGTGCCTGAGCGATATGAATAGATTGGCGTTGTCTGATTCTTTGATCTTCACGCGCCTGTTGTTTCCCATCGCGTCACCAGTGATCTCAATCATTCGCACATCAACCATTGAGCGTATCCGGTTGGCCATTTCTTCGATGCTGCCATTGTCCACGCTGATTTCCGCCCATGTGTGGTTATGCCACCCGTCACCATCTTGCCAAATGTGCTTTAGTGATGCGCAAAACGGCTGCACGTTGAAGTCGATGGATACGATGGTGAGCATACCGGATTGATGGATTGCGCGGTCGCTGACTTGCGTGGAGGCATCGAATGCAAACGCAAAGGGGCGGTCAACGTTGGGGCGGGCAGACCAATCACCGTACAATAAGCGTGCGCGGTCGTAGTCATCGAGCATATTGAGCGTGCGCGTGTAACTTTCGCGAAGTTCCTCGTCTGGATTGTCCATTATCGTGAAAAGTACACATCCGCGATGTGGTGGTAATTTAATCAACTCGCCCTTTGAGTCCATCACAAATTCGTACTTCACCCAGCTTTCGCCCGGATTACCGGTGTATAGGATTTCGGGAGTAATACCATACTCGCGATGCTTATACCTCAACCTCGATAACAAAACCTGACACGCCCGCTCAGCAACTTCAGGGGCTTCATCTACAAAGGCATCAGTGTATTCAGTTGAGCCGAATCTATTGTAATCAGGGTCGCTCGGTTGGTGTGCCATGTGCCGAAAATGCTGCTCGCTGCCATTGTGAAAATATATTGTGTGTTCCTGAGCGTTGTACCGGTAATGCTCATCACTCCGATACCCCATTTCGGCCAATAGTTCAAAGTAGGTTTTCATTGTGGAATCTCGCAATCCGGTGAAGTTCTCACGCCCTATAAATCCGCGTGTTCCTGCATATTTGGTGCGTCTGTATATTTGCCGCAAACAACCAAGCAGCGACTTACCACCCCCCGCGCCACCACCGGCAAATACCTCGGTTATGTTTGGGCTATCGAGCAGCCGCCACGCCTTTGCCTGTTTAGGCGAAAGTTTGAGCGTGTTTTCATTCACCCTGTGGAATAATGATGGTGGGTGTTGGGAAGGCTTCGCCGTCGGAGGTCACATCCACGTGTTGCGAGGGCTTGCCATAAGCATATTCGAGCAGGTGTTTCAGGTGGTCTTTGCTATCAATTGATTGTTCTGCGATGTGATCCCAAAATAAGTCAATAGAGCCGTATTTCCGCTTTATTGCACCCATAGCGTAGGCAGATACCTTTAACTCCTCCGCCTTCGTTTTTCGGCCTCCGTTGTTGCCCTTAACGCCTTTATTATTCTTTCTGCCATCCATAATCAGTAAATTTCAGTTATCTGAATAGTGTACGGTTACTATCTTGCAAAGTTAATAATTTTTACTTATACACCACAAAGCTGTCATCAACTACCTCACCTTTGCAGCGTATGAAATACTCCATGATGTTTTCCGGTGTCACCGATTCCCATTCCCTTGCATCCGGTTTGAACCGCAACTCATCGCGCACCTTGCCGAATGTGTGAACGTCATCGACAATCACTATATCTTTGTACGGGCGGTCTGCTATCATCTTCAGCTCATCCCATAGCGGAAACTCACTCTTTGGAATTGGCGGTGTGACTTTGCAATAGTGGGCATCAAGGAAAAACACAACCGGAAAAGCGCATCCCGCGCAGAATATCGGTAACCACTCCCGCGTGTCACCTGTGAAAACTATTGCTTTCGGTGCTGACTTTCGGCTCAAGTCTGCGTAGTGTTCGCTCAACTCGATGCCAATGGCCGACGGAAAGTATTCTGAAATGGTCTTTAGCTGCTCGCCTCGGTAGGTGCCGGTTTCTATTGCCAACTGGAAATCCCTCCCTTGGGTTATGGCTGCAATCTGTGATGTGGATAGTCTGCCCATTATTGTGCGGTGTATGTATATTCACCACTCGCAGCAGCCGGCCAACTCTGCGTCTGATTGCCCGCTGTGATGGTGGTGGTCATTGTGTGGTTGCCAAAGGCTTCGTTTTGGAAGTAGGCAAACTCGACGCGAATGGTTGATCCTGTGGTCACGGTTTCAATGATCGGCAACTCGTACCAATAGCCGCCATTAGTAATTTGCGTGACGGTGGTATCGTTGACAATTACTCGGTAATACTCCAACCCCCGATAATTGAGGTCGTCGTGTGTGACGGTGTAGGTCTGTGGTGGTTGCTGAACGGGAGCGAGGGGTTCTTTGCTGCATCCGGTCATCAGGATGAATAGGAATGGGAGTAGGTTTTTCATGTCAGTTCATTTGTATGTTGTAAACTCTTTCGGCAGCCAATTCGCCTTCGTAAAACTCATTGCGCATCTCCGCGATTGAGCAGTTGTAGACCAGTCCACCATCGAGTCCAACCAGTATTGCGGTGATAAGCATGGGCATCTGTTCGGGATCGGTCTTGTGAAATACGAGCTGGCCGAGTTTAAACTTGTTGTTGATTGTCATTTGTTTGGTTGTTTTGGTGTTGATTGCAGCCACCCCCGAAGAGATGGCCGCTACTAACCAACACTATGAAAAAACAGTGGCAATATAGTGATTTTATTTGAATGTGGTTAAAAA
>Ga0114946_10003297_pt1 | contig 10934 bp, 6 predicted proteins | sample WalLakDeSediment_FD_88676 | JGI IMG/M metagenome (GOLD analysis project Ga0114946, IMG submission 88676) | Lake sediment microbial communities from Walker lake, Nevada to study Microbial Dark Matter (Phase II) - Walker Lake 11/02/13 Deep Sediment | ecosystem: Environmental > Aquatic > Freshwater...
ATCTGTCCCTGGGTAAGATCAGGATTGCGACCTGGGTTGAGCAGGCATTCTTCTGTAGTCAGGCAGGTCCCCTGCCCATCCACATGGATCGAACCACCTTCTAAGACAAGCGGGGCTTTGTAACGGCTGAGGCGTTCAATCTCAAGCACCTTTTGAGCAACTGCCTGGTCCAAATCCCAGGGAAAATACAAACCATTGTACAGACCACCCCAGGCATTAAAATCCCAATCCACACCGCGCACGCCGCCGTGATCATTGACCACAAAGGTCGGCCCGCAATCGCGCATCCAGGCGTCGTTATTACTCATCTCCACTACCCGCACCTGCTCAGGCAGCATCTGGCGGGCGTTAGCGAACTGATCGGGGTTGGCGCATAGGGTCACCAGTTCAAATTGAGCAATGGCGCTGGCGATCGCGACGAAAGCTTTCTGGGCCGGCTTGCCACCCAGGCGCCAGTTGTCTGTGCGTTGCGGCCATAACATCCAGGCGCCGGCATGCGGCTCAAATTCCCCCGGCATGCGGAAGCCATCCTGACGTGGGGTAGAGTCTACTGTTTTAGCCATGCAAATCGTTCAGAAAGGCTTCAATTTGGCCTTTGTGGTAGGCTTTGAGCTCATCTGAGGGACACTTCAAGCGTGGATAGAGGAAGTACGCCAGCAAGCCTTTTTCAGTGTGCAGGCGGTTCTCAGACTGGTCAAAGATGATCGAGCGCGGGTGATCCATGACTTCATCGGTTGCTTCCACACCCCGAGAGGCAGGCAGACAATGCATGAATTTGGCGTGCGCGGGCGCTTTTGAAAACAACTCGCTATTGACCTGGTAAGCCGGCATAAAAGCAGCCCGCCGCTCAGGAATTTGATCCTCCTGCCCTACCCACCACCACAGATCCGTGTAGATAAAATCCGCCTCCCGGACCGCCGCAAGCGGATCACCGCTGATGGTCAAACTCCCCCCGGACTCGGCGCAGTTGTTCCGGGCCCATTTCTCCCACTCGGCAGGGGGCTGGTACTTCTGGGGAGCGGCATGGGTGAAGTTCATTCCCAGGCGGGTGCAGATCAACATAAGCGAGGAGAGCACGTTGGTGGCGTCGCCGATGAACGTAACGTTGAGATCTTCAACCTGCTTTCCAGACGGCATATGCTCGATCATGGTGAGCGTATCACAAACCACCTGTGTAGGATGGTTGTAATCGGTCAGGCCGTTGATGACCGGCACATCGGCATATTGAGCCAGCTCGGTGATGGTGCTGTGCTTCAACGTGCGCGCTTCGATGGCGTCGCACATGCGCGAGAGCACTTTAGCGGTATCGTACATCGTTTCGCGTACGCCCAGGTGGATTTCGCCGGGCTTGAGGTACAAGGCATGACCTCCTAGCTCACTCATGGCAACTTCAAAGGAGACGCGCGTGCGGGTAGACGGCTCTTCAAAGATCATCGCCAAGGAGGCGCCTTCTAACAGCTTGGGCGTGCAACCTTGTTTATCGGCGGCTTTGATCTTACGGGTCAGCTCGATCATATCGAGCAGCTCTTGTTTCGTGAAATCCTGTGTGTCAATGAAATGTCTGAGGGTCATGGTCGGGCTCCTGGGGAAAGTACGAATGAGGGATTAGGGGAAGGATTAACGGTCATGCCTGGTTCGATCAAACTTCGTCCTGGTCGATATCGAAATCGTCCGCGCTGGGCAGCCATTCATCGATATTGCGCAAGATACGAGGCACCAATGTGTAACGAGTCACGGTAACACCGGGCAAGGCTGCCAGCCTGTGGCGGATAAATTCTCGCAGCAGGTCATTATCTTTGAAGCGCGCTTCGATTGAAACCTCAAAAGAGCCCTGCCCAAAGGCTACGTAAGTCACCTCCGGCATCGCCATCAAGGTCCGCAGGACTGTCTCTTCTTGGTCTGGATCGACCTCGAGGAAGATATCAGCCGCGGTGACATAGCCAAAGGCAAGCGGGTTGATGATGGCCGTGAGACGGATGATTTCTTGTGCTACCAATCGCTCGATGCGCTTGCGAACGGTGCGCTCGTTAGCTCCGGTAAGACGGGCGATCTCAGAGGCCGGCATGCGCGCGTTCTCATGCAATGCCAGGATGATCTGGTAATCCAGGGTATCGAGCTTAATTGAGGGCTGAGGCATAAAATTGTTCCGAATCGGAATTTTCGAATTCCGATCACTGTATTATTTTAGCAAATTATCGAGTGAACCTGCAATACTCTCATGTCATCTTTTGATAGGGATGATTATCCTCAAATCAAATACCATTGAACTAAGCCCCCTCCTTGTGAATAAATTTGTTAGGACTTCACCACCGCGAAGAAGAAAGCCATCTCCGGCTGAACTGCGTAACTGCTATTTGTTTAACTTGTTGAGAAGATGAATTTGGTTCTTTGCTCAAGAACTAACGTTTGTCGAACAAATAATGCGACACTAAATACTCGGTTCCCCGGTGCAGTTTCCAGGTTTCCTCACAGGCCATAAAAAACAAGCGCCAATTGACCAGCCACAAGGTCTCTTTATCAGCGCCATAGATATTGGCCAGAACCTTTCGCACCTCAGGCTTACGCTGGTCGAGCTTATCCAACCATGCGCGCAGCGTACGGGCATAATGCAGCCCACCCACCCGCCAATGACCGCTCAAGGCCAAATCGCGTTGAAAGTGCAACAATAAGTCATCCGATGGCATCAAGCCGCCAGTAAAGAACGTTCGCGCCATCCAGTTATCAGCATCGCTTGCATCAAACTCAAAGGCAAATTGGCGGTGGCTGAAGATGTGCACAAACAGTTTGCCTTCTGAGTTGAGGTGAGCGGCCAGATTTGACATCAGCCACTCATAGTTCTTCATATGCTCAAACATCTCAATCGATAGGATACGGTCAAAGCGGCGGTCAAGATCGAGAAAATTTACATCAGCCGTGATGGTTTGAATGCTGCGAATATTCTGGCGCAGGCACTGTCCGTCAATAAATTCTTTCTGAGAGCGCGAGTTCGAGACAGCCACCACACGGCTGTTCGGATAGTGCTCGGCGATCCACAGGCTCAATGACCCCCACCCGCAACCCAGATCGAGGATGTCCATGCCGTCTTCCAGTCCGGCGCGCTCGCAAGTCAGCTGAAACATGGCCTGCTCTGCCTGATCGAGCGAGTTGACGCCCGGCGACCAGTAACAACAGCTGTATTTCATCCGCTTGCCCAACACAAGCCGGAAGAACTCAGCAGGCACTTCATAGTGCTGCCGGTTGGCCTGATCGACCTCTATCGCAATTGGACTTTGTTTGAGCTTGGCTAAGAGCGCGAACCGTGCAGTCTCCTGTTGCTCCTGGCTCATCTGGCGCTTTCGCCTCAACCCAATTTCAAGACTGGCCCGGATGCCCAGTCGCACCAGCCAGTCGGGTATTCGATTGGTCTCAATCCATTTCATGTACCACATCAGGTTATCTCATGCTTATAAAAATCGATATGAATGCCGGAAAGAAGTCTAAAGTGTTCCGTCTGAGATATGTTTCTTGACTTAAATCAGATCGTACCTCAACTGCTCAAGAGCGATTGCGTAAAAATCATGCGCATGCAATTGTAACCAATTACGTAGTGCACTGCACAAAATTCTTTCTATAAACTTCAAGCAAATCACAACTGCGTTGGATTAAAAAATTCTTTTCGAGATCGATACTGCTGTTCGCCTACTTAACATGGATATAGTCGGCTCAAAAGACCTTAGGGTTTAGCTTAGTGCTATCTGAATGTTTACTGGTGCGGGGGGTGCAGGTTATGTTAATTTTGAGCCACTAGGGATTAGCCTGGAAAGAAAAATTCGACGTAAAGAAGAATTGTACACCGGATGGCTCATGCAGATTTCACCAACTGTTTATGTTACAAAGGCGATTGCACTAATCAGTTGCATTTTCAATGCATTCACTCTATAATTCTCATTAATTTTATTGCTTTATTTGACTCCATATCTGACAAAAGGATATTACGATATGAATATTCTGTCCATATTATTAGTTCTTCTGGCCAGCGTGATGTTTGGTTCGATTTCATTCGCCCGTATCATAACAAAAAAGTGGTCCGGTAAAGATGTAGCTGATTTTGAAATTCCTGTGCAAGGGACAAACGATAGCTATAAAGTAATTTCGGTCGGAGCCAATTCCGTCAGTTCAGTTTTAGGCCCCAAAATAGGGATGTTGGTTTCGGTGCTAGATATTCTCAAGGTTTTAATTCCTGTTTTGATCTGCAAGTTATTATTTGTTAATCAACCGATTTATCCAATAGCTGCGGCTATCGGTGGGCTTGTGGGTCACATCTGGCCCATCTACTATCGTTTTCATGGCGGTTCTGGCTTCTCCGCAATCATTGGCGGCTTGCTGGTCATCGACCCTTTATCGATACTCATAACTTCCATTGCTGGGATTGTTTTAGGCATTTTGGTATTTCGCAATATGGTTGTGGCAACCTTATCCTGGTTATGGTTATTAATCCCATGGTTTTGGTGGCGGTTTGATGGACAACCTATATATCTGATCTATGCGGCTCTGTTGAATATTCTCTTCATCATGGCAATGATCCCTGAGATCAAAACAGGCTTGAAATACCAGCGCGAAGGTAAAACGGCCGAATATGGATTTAGCTCTCTTTCCTCACACCCCATGGGAAGAGGATTTCTCAAGATGGCAAGATCTGTTGGCTTTATGAAAGAAGATGAAACCAAGGAACCTTAGTGGAAGAGTGCAGGAAAAGAGGTAATTTTATAGGACAGCTAGCCATGAGGGAAAGCATGAGATGGAAAAACTAAAGAACAAAGTTGCTGTTATCACCGGAGGCACAAGAGGCCTGGGATTTGGGATTGCAAAAGCTTTTATCCTTGAAGGAGCATCCGTTGTCGTTGCTTCCAGGAGCAACCGGAATGTTCAAAGCGCGCTAGAACAGTTACAAAGTATTGGTGGGAAATGCGCTGGCTTTGAATGTGATATTTCCAATTTGGATGATACCCAGGCCCTAGCAGCTTATACAGTCGATAACTTTGGCAAGTTCGACATCTGGGTTAACAACGCTGGCATATCCTGTCCAACCGGGCCCAGTGTTCATGTTCCGCCGCAGATGGTTACGGATTTGATTCAGACGAACATCATTGGCGCCTATTATGGATCCACAACCGCTATGCGACAGTTTCTGGCACAGGGTGAGGGCAAGCTAATCAACATTGTTGGAAAAGGCGAACGATCTCCCGTCCCGCTGCACAATGCTTATGCATCCAGCCGGGCCTGGGTGCATAATTTTACTCTGGCCCTGGCAAAAGAATACAAATCAACTGGGATAGGTGTATTCTTGCTCAACCCAGGATTAGTAGAAACCGACATGCTTCAGTATCTTCATTTCATCGAAGGGTATGAGCATTTGGTTAGCACGTTACGTATCGTCGCACGAATTCTCGCCAGGCCACCCGAATATGCCGCGACAAAAGCTGTTTGGCTGGCTTCATCAGCCACTGATGGACGTACAGGGCTTCGAATCAGCACATTGGGCATGGGAGCGATCCTGGGAGGTTTGGGGCGAGAAGGTATGCGAATCCTCTTGCGCAAAGAGCCACCACCATTCAATCCGAGGATCGATCTAGTCAAACCGGTTGTCGATATCCCCCTTCTGAGCCAATCCAAAAATAAAGAACAAAAATCGCAGAAGTTGGAGAAATGGGTTCATTCCTTTGAACAGAAAAAACTTCCTACCTCCATTGGAGGTAAAGCTGCCAATTTGAGAATTCTTCAGCAAAACAAATTTCGTATACCAAAAACTCATGTTGTTTCCTGGGACGCTCATTTGTTTTACCAGCAGCAAGACAAGGCCGCTATAGAGCGTTTGCACAGGGAGATTGAAACCATTTTGGAGGCCGGGCGTCTGTATGCCGTGCGCTCTTCTGCAAATATTGAAGATCATGCCAAACAATCTTTTGCAGGTTTGTTTCGAACGGTATTAAATATTCAATCCAGTGCGCAGATCCTGGAAGCAATCCAACAGGTTTGGGATACAGCCTCTTCGGAAACAATAAACCACTATTTACAGCAAAAAGAAGGTGAAAAAGACCAAACCCGGATGGCAGTCATCCTACAAGAAATGATCCAGCCGGTCATTTCCGGCGTTTCATTCAGCCGCAACCCCATCACCACGCTAGATGAAGTTGTTATTGAGGCCGTCGAGGGTCTTGGTACGCAGCTTGTCCAGGAAGGTCACACCCCATTTTGCTGGGTAAACAAATGGGGCAGTTGGGTTGAAAAACCAGCCAACAGCCCTATCGCAACTGAAATTATCGAACAGGTTGCCCAGGAAACACGGCAAATCTCCAAAGCAGTTAAGAGAGATGTCGACCTGGAATGGGTACATGATGGGCAATCTTTATACTGGCTGCAAATGCGAGATATCACCACACTTTCAAAAGAAAATATTTACTCGAATAAAATTTCCAAAGAAATGACACCGGGCTTGATCAAACCGCTGGTTTGGTCGGTTACTGTACCCATCCCGGCGGGTGTCTGGATTGATTTTTTTACCCAAATTCTGGGAAAAGCACCAGCGGATCCAAAAAGCCTGGCAAAATCCATTCACTACCGCTCTTATCATAATATTGGTGTGTTCGGCAAAATTTTTGAGAGCCTTGGCATGCCACGCGAATCACTCGAGATCATGTTGGGAGTAGCTCCAAAGGATGCCGGCAAACCACCTTTCAAACCTCCCATGAAAACCTTGCGGTTTCTGCCACGCATATTGCTTTTTCTGTACGACAAATGGGTTTTTGGGAAAAAAGCACAGCGGGATTACCCAATGCTGGCGTCTGAAGCCAGGCAATATCCCATACCACCCAGCTCATCCACCTCGACCACACAGGTTTTGCATGAAATCGATAAAATCGCTATTCTTAACCAGAAGACTACCTATAACACGATCCTTTCGATCCTGCTCATGCAATTCTACAACCGCATATTGGGTTCATTTCTAAAATCTACAGGCATAGATTTTCAAAAATTTGACCTGACGCAGGACTTAGATGAACTCAAGCTTTATGATCCATCCCATGCTCTGGCAGCATTGCATGATGTATTTTTGAAATTAGACAATGTTCTACAAGAACAAATCCGTTCTGGTCAATTTGAGGCATTATCTGCAAGACCAGAAGGTGAAAATTTCAAAGGATCTTTTGATGCTTTTATGTTGGAATTCGGACACATGAGCGATGCCACTGGCGATTTTGGCAGCACGCCATGGAGAGAAACCCCAGAATTGATCCTTGATCTGATTGCTGATTATGAAAAACCCCCTGAACCATCTGGGGAAAAAGTGGTCTATTCTCAGATCAAGCGCAAGGGGATCAAAGGATGGGCGATCGGTTTATTTTATAAGCGAGCACGCCAGTTCCGTTTGCTGCGAGAAAAATACAGCTCGATTTACACCTATACCTTAATGCTTTTCCGTGCTTATTACATTGCCCTGGGAGAGCGTATTGCAGCTGAAGGTCTGATCGAGAAAAAAGGGGATATCTTCTATCTATACGATGAAGAAGTACGAGATTATATCAATGCAAAAACCGATGGCAGCATGTTCGCCAACCTGATTGCAAAACGCAAAGAAGAAATGGAATTGGCAAAGAATATCATCATGCCGCAAATCGTTTTTGGGGAACAGCACCCACCCTTAATCCTATCAATAGGTGAAAAGTTATCCGGCACCCCTACCTCACGCGGCTATTACACCGGTAAGGTAAAAGTGATACAGGGGATAGCCGATTTTCCCAAATTGGAAAATGGTGATGTGCTGGTGATTCCCTACTCTGATGTAGGCTGGATACCGCTGTTTGCAAAAGCCGGTGCCGTGATTGCTGAATCTGGCGGAATCCTATCACACAGTTCGATTATCGCGCGTGAATACAATATTCCGGCAGTGGTGTCGGTGAATGGCGCCTTGAGCCTTTGTGATAACACGCTGGTCAGCATTGATGGCTACAAAGGCGAAATCATGATCCATACTCCTGCTTCGAAAATTGAGCCTGAATAATTTGATCTTCCTGAGGCAATGCCTGTAGAAATATTTTTTGGGCAAGATAATGATCAACATGGATGCAAATCATAACAACCAGCGCATCCCACAATGAATCAATAAAACAACCTCTTGGAGACATCATGAATGTTTTAGAAACAAAACAGCTCCACAAACAATACCAGCTAGGTGAACATATTGTACACGCATTGAAAGGGGTGGATTTTGCGGTGCAGGAAGGCGAATTTGTAGCCATTATGGGACCCTCCGGAAGCGGCAAATCCACTCTCATGCACCTGTTAGGAGGCTTGGACCAGGCCACTGAAGGGGAGGTGATCCTGGCTGGGCAGAACTTCTCAGAACTGATGGACAAACAGGCCACCCTGCTGCGTCGTCACAAGGTAGGCTTTGTTTTTCAATTCTTTAACCTGATTCCCACCCTGACCGCAGAAGAAAATGTGGCCTTGCCGCTGATGATCGATGGAAAAAACCCGCGCGACTATCAACAACAAGTCGAAAATGTTTTCACTTTGGTAGGCCTTCAGGATCGCCGCACGCATAAACCCGACCAACTTTCCGGCGGCGAGCAGCAGCGAATTTCGCTGGCACGGGCATTGGTCACACAACCGGCAATACTACTGGCAGATGAACCCACGGGCAACCTGGACAGCAAGAATGGTACTGCCATCATGGAGCTTCTGCGAAAATCCTGCGATGATCTGGGGCAAACCACTGTGGTTGTGACTCATGATGCCAAAGCCTCTGCCTATGCCGACCGGGTGATCTTTTTGCGCGATGGAAAAGTGCAGAAGGAATTGCTCTTCCGAGTCGAGCAACCCTTAGCAAACAAAGTGCGCGCCATTATCGAAACTCTAGAAACGTTGGAATTGGAATAAGGTCAAAACCATGCGCCTTTTTCAACTATTGCTTCTGCGTTCATTTCAGAGTCAATTCTCGCGCAAGCTGTTCAGCATGTTTGGAATCATACTCGGCGTGGCTGGTTTGTTTTCCATCGGCAACACCAATCGAGCGGCAATGGAATCGATCAATAAACTGTTTGAGGACACGGCCGGAAAAGCCAACCTTATTCTGATCCATACCAACCCAGGCGAAGGTTTTCGAGATACGCTGCTTTATCAAATTCAAAAATTCCCAGGCGTGCAAACTGCGGCACCGGCTCTGCATAGCATGACGGCATTGACAAAGCAAGCAGAATCCACTGCACTTTCCATTAATATGTTTGGAACGACTGTCCAGGGGTTAATGGTTTATGGAATCGATCCATTCCTGGATACGCGCTTGCGTAACTACAACCTGGCAGCCGGCAAATTCCTTTCCGGAGATTTGGACGCAAACGAGATCGTTTTGGTAGAAAACTATGCAAAGGAAAATAATCTCGAAGTGGGTGATTGGGTAGAGATCATCGCCAGCAATGAACCAGTTCGGCTGCGTTTGGTGGGTGTGATCAGCAAAGAAGGTCCTGGACAGCTCAATAACGGCGCTTTTGGAGTCATGCCGCTCACGCGTGCCCAAAAACTATTTGATCGATCGGGCGAGATCGATCAGTTGGATATTGCTGTCAAAGCAACCTACCAGGATACTGCTTCGCTTGAAACCCTCAAAGAAGCGCTGCAAAACTGGGTCGGCTCAAGCTATTCCGTTCTCTACCCTGCATCTCAAGGGAAACGCCAGGCGCAAATGCTGCAGTCCTATCAAATTGGGCTCAATCTACTCAGCGGTATGGCATTATTTGTTGGCGCTTTCCTGATCTTTAACACCTTTTCTATGACCGTTGTAGAACGTACGCGTGAATTTGGGATGCTGCGTTCGATTGGGATGACGAAAAAACAGATCACGCTGTTGGTGCTGCTAGAAGCGCTAATCTTAGGCTTGATTGGATCAATTTTAGGCTTATTATTTGGCTTATTGCTGGCAAGGGGATTGGTGCGTGTAATGCAAGTCGTGATGCAGCAGGACATCCAGGGAATTGGTCTGGATCCAGGCGCATTTGCCATCAGTGCGTTGGTGGGAGTATTGGTTACACTGGCTGCCTCAATGGTTCCTTCGATTCAGGCAGGGAAGATTTCTCCACTGGAAGCTTTGCGCGCACGTGCTCAGGTGCGTGAGCAATGGGTCATCCAACATGGATGGAAAGCGGGCTTTACAATGCTGGCTGTTTCCATCCTGGTTCTGCTTTGGAACCCATTTCCTAACGACACCCAATTTCGGCTGGGCACATTGATGATCATTCTGTTGTTCTTAGGTGGCACCCTGGCAATCCCCATCATCACCGGCGTTTGGGAACGCAGTACTAGACCATTGATTGCATTCCTATACAGTAATGTCGGACGACTCGGTAGTGCAAATATTCAACGTTCCAAACTGCGTACCATGCTTACGGTGGCAGCACTGATGGTGGGCGTATCTATGGTGATTGTTGTGTGGGTGATGACTGGGTCATTCAAAGCTGACCTCGAAGCCTGGCTCGATGGTTACATTAGCGGCGACTTGTATATCACCTCCTCCTTAAATCTATCACAGGATTTGCAAACCCGTCTTGAGGCACTGGATAGTGTGGTGGCTGCAACTCCAATCCGTTATTTTGAGATGAAATGGGTCACACCAGATAAACAAAAAGAGACCGTTACTTTTATGGCAATCAATCCAGGCAGCCATGTGCGCGTCACAGGTTTCCTGTTCAACAACACGATAAATGAACCCATTGAATCGCTGCAAAGACTAGCTACTGGTGGGAGCGTATTTATCTCCAGTGTGATAGCTGAAAAACATGGGCTGAAAGAAAACGATAGCATCCTTTTGGAAACCCGGATGGGAATAAAACCATTTACCATTGCGGGCATCGTGGTGGATTACTACAATCAGGGGTTGGTGATTGTAGGTAACTGGAATGATA
>Ga0114946_10003298_pt1 | contig 10932 bp, 7 predicted proteins | sample WalLakDeSediment_FD_88676 | JGI IMG/M metagenome (GOLD analysis project Ga0114946, IMG submission 88676) | Lake sediment microbial communities from Walker lake, Nevada to study Microbial Dark Matter (Phase II) - Walker Lake 11/02/13 Deep Sediment | ecosystem: Environmental > Aquatic > Freshwater...
ATCCTTTTCGGCCAGGTGTACTTCTAAAATATAAGCGCTCCCACCATACATTCTTTGCAAAATTGTTGCAAAATTTTCAGCATCTTCTCTGGTCGCCAAATAAACTTCCTTTTTAGGCTCTTTTTCGCTGGGATGTCTCCATCCTATTTTACCTGTTAAAATTGATGGCTTTATGGCTGAATCTTTTTCTATTAAAAAATAATGTTCTGCGATGGTGGCATGATATAAGATTAATTTTCCCTCAGGATCTATTTCCACCTCTCTTTCCTGCAAGCCATCAGAGATAAACACTAATTTATTTTCTCTATCTTTTATCATTTTGCTCGCCATAGCATCAATTAAACTTTTTCCACTTTTAATTCTTTTAATATCTTCCGGAGAAAAAAAATCTGAAATCCGAATAAACCCCCACCTATCCCTTCCTTCTACCAAATCTTCTTCACTCTTTTCTTGTTTCCCTCCTTCTTGAGCTCTTTCTTCCCCTACTTTTTCCTTCTCATCTTCATCTTTCAATTTATATGCTTGGTCCAGTTCTTTTTCAGCTTGTTTTTGCTCCTCTTCTTCTTCCTTCTCAGTTTTTCTTTTTTCTTCCTGTCCATTTTGTTCTTTTTTTGCTTTTTCCTCCTCTTCCCATTGCTCTTCCCATGCATCCGCGAAGTGCCCGAATTGCTCTTTCCATTTTTTATAATTTTTTTCTTTTTCCGTATCTTCCATGAACTTTTTTTCCGGTTATTATTTACGGAATAATATCTTATAGGCGGATTGGCCTTTTTTAATTCTTTCAATAACCTCTTTTGGGTTATTGCGGTATTGGTCACGCATTTTAAGCAGATATGAAATCATTCGTTGAGAGTGTTTATCTTTATATCCCAGTTTTTTTAACGGTGATATGTTAGCCAGGAAACCGGCCAGATAGTTTGCAACAGCCTCTTCCATCTCTGAAAGCTCCAGGTGTGAGGTAAATTTCATTTTATAACCGCTGTCTTGTATTAATTTATTCTTACCAACATAGATTGTCAAAGAACGGCCGGCCAGAAAAAATCCGATTATTACAAGACGGTCATATTCTTCGTGCGATAACGGTTTTTTCAGGCATCCCAGGAAAAAACTATTTTCTGCCTCTTGTGATTTCCGCGCCGATTTAAATTTTTTAGCGTTTGTACATACTTCTCTTTCTTCTTTAGCGGCCTTCAGAACATTTTCCAATATCAACAAAGCCTTCCGGCCCGTTACCACCCCGGATAATTTATTTGTTTCTGAAAAAATTCTATCATCTAAAAAATCTTCCATATTATCCGGAAGAGCCAGGCCATCGGGTTGTTTATTTATGATTTTTCCGATAAGATCTTCTCTTTTTTTTATGAAGTCAGGGTGTTTTCCGTAGAACCGGCCTGCCAATTCTTGATTTAAAAAAATATGGATAATTTCATGCAAAACAATGAAATCTTGTATTTTTTTTGGGCAAGAAAGCATTTGTCGGGTTATCAGGCATTTTTCAAGAAAAGGCTCTGCTTTTGCACGAGAATCTCCGTCCAAATTTACCACTAAGATTCCCAGATTATCAAGGGTTAAACCAAAATCAGCAAAACGCTTCAGATTACGCCTTGCTAGAAGTAATAGTTTTTCCTGCCGGCTTAGTTCGGGAATAACGTCAAAAAGATACCTTTTGGAGGGCCGGGGTTTTTTTATCGTCGGGCCAATTTTTTTCTTATCCCCTTTCTGTTTTTCTTTTTCCGCTTTTCTTTGCTCTCTGCTTCTTTTATTTATCCACCTTAAAAACTCTTCCCTTTCTTTTTGTTTTTTTTCTTTTTCCGTATCTTCCATAAATTTTTTTAACTTATTATTTAAAAATTTATCTTTGATGACCTTTTCTAAGTAAGATTTTAATGATTAATTTGTCGCTCAAGTCAACTAAACTGGTGGCGTAAAGAAGGCAAATTGAAAAAGTGATGGCCCAATAATGATTAAAAACATATTGGCTGATTAGAAGAATTAAGGTTACAAAAAATATTCCGATAACTATTTCTTCTTTTTTAGCCTGTTCGTCGCCAATCGACTTTTCATTCATCAAACCCGCACGACATAAAAAAAGTAAAAGAAAGGCATTAATCATGTTTAAAGAAGGGAAAATAGCCAACCAGCCCTGCGCTTCTTCCAAAACATAAAGTCCGGCAAAAAGGGCTATAAAAAGATTAGTGAAAATAATGCCGAATAAAATTAAGTATTTTTCTATTTGACTGATAATCCTGTTCTTAAAAGTGTTATAAATTGACAGGATTATGGCGGTAAAAATAAAAATAACCCCAGGATTGGCTCTTTTTATAAAAAAATCAAAAAATTCCTCCCGAAAATCAAAATTAAGCAGATAAAACAGAATAAAGATAATACTTACCAAAAAAAGCGTAATTTGAGAATACTTAGGAACAATTCCTATTTCTATTAATTTTTCGTCTATCGGCGGTAAGTTTATTGGAGTTGCCAATCCCCTCTTTATTTTATCAAAAGTTGATTCGGACATAATTTTATTTGTTCTTTTACTTTACTTTTATTTTCAGCAAAATTCAACTTAAAAACCGCCCGGGGAAAGAGCGGTTTTGTAAGAATAAAATTTACTGATAATTATCAATAAAAGTAATAATCTCTGGAGTCGGACTCTAGTCTTCCCGGTCCAAGGGGATCAGTTCGCATGTAAAGTTCTTCGGCATCAGAACGACCGTCTCCGTCAGTATCTTTTTTGTATTTATCGGTGCCAAGATAATCTTCAAAAACATCGGGCAGGCCGTCCTGATCGCTGTCTATACCTGACTGATAATCTGCTTCCTTTGAAATAAGCTTGCTGTCTGCCGTGTTATCTCCTTCAAGATAATTAAACCTATATTTATATCGTATAGGACTTGACGGACCGTAGCTGCGATCTAGAGTATAAAGGATAGAAAGCGGCATTTTTCCTCTTTCGTAAGGAGGGAGTTCTACTTTATATATCAGGTTGTAATCATCTCCGCTTCCTGAATAACGGTATGGCTTACCGGTATAGAAATCGTTCGGGATCCTTGTGAGAAACGGTCGATTTTCGTAACGCTCTTTTGTGTATCTGGTTGAAAAATCGTAAACACTGATATCTTCTCTGGTAACAGTGAAATCTTGCGATACGAGGGGTTTGATTGGTAAGCCGGAGACATCCCTGGAAATTGTTATATTAACAGTTGTTCCTTTCGGGCCCCTGATCATGTTTGTCGCCTGATCCAGCGTCAGGGATTGAACAAAAGTATTGTTAATTTTTATTATCACGTCTCCCCTCATAAGTCCGGCTTTTTGGGCAGGACCGTTATAGACAACAGAGCTAATATATACCTCTCCGTTCGCCCTCTTATCCAATGCTATGCCTATTCCCCCATAAATTTCTTCTTTTACTCCCTCAAACTTCATCGCTTCATTCCCTGTCATTTTAAGGTTGTCCAAAGAAGCGGGGAAATTGCCGGTTACTAACTTATAATCTCTTAAAGCACCTCTTATCCTCTTAATTCTGTCCAGTTGTTGCTCTAAACGATATTCTTCCCGGCTCATACCCGTTACCAAAATTGTAGCATCTTCGTAAGTTATAAAATCCTTCGGTTCTTTGACAATAACTTTTTTATTAATATCGTCCAAAGACAAGCTGGCAGATATAACAACCTGTTTATTTTCGGCGAGAGGAATATTATCTTCGGGCACCAAACGGATACTGTAGGAAATCTTTACCGGATAGCCTGTTTTTGGGTCCGCGTATAAATAAAATTCAATATTTTTATTGAAGTAATCAAGAAAAGTTGCGAATTCTTCAGACCGAAGATAATCTGAAGTATCTTCGTTAAGATTAATCTTTTTCGATTCTTCTAATTCCTTATTCAATTCTTCAATAACCTTTCCGTAAAACATATCCATTTTGTCTTTATTTAGGCTGAATTTGTAAGCGTAAACTTCTTTGTCGTTGATAATCTCCCTTTTTACCGAATCAACGTTAAGGGCCGATTGACCTATAGCCACAGCATATACGGTTTTTATCATCTTAAGCGGCGATTCCTTTTCCGTTTCGTTCTCTATCGTATCAATCATTTCGCGAAAACTGGTGCTGTCAAATTCTTCGGCGCTAATCTTAATCCATTTTTCTCTGACTCTGGATACCCCGGAAAAAGCGTCTGAAGAGGAGTAAAAGAAGCTGGTATAAAGCATGGGAATTTCTTTAATTTTTACATAATATGTGTTGTTTTTTCTTAAAAGCTCTGCGCCGCCTCTTATGGTCATACCTTCCATATTCATTTCTCCTCCTACGCTTAATCTGAGATCGCCGGAATCTCTCGCTTTAAAATGATTTGCTCCGGAAAGAAAAAAATTAAAATTAAAATCGCCATATAAAAAACGTGAAAATATCTGTTCTTGATTCTCTGTGATTTCTGAAAAGAATTCGATAAATCCCGGCCTTTTGAGTTTAAGGTTATAAGTTGAGTAAGAGCTTCTTGAGTTTTTATCAAAGGTTACTGTTTTGCCGCTGATTTTGGGGATATTGTCGGATGATAAGAAGGGCGAACTGTATGACGACTCTATAATTTCTATGGCTTCAACCGTTTCAAAGGTAATAATTAAATTAAAATTAGTATTATTATCGGTTAAAAAGTATCCGTATGATTGACCCAGGGGATCTTTAATGATTACATTCGCCTGGTCGAGAGAATAAGGATAACGCTTGCTAAGGTTATTATGGGTGTTCAAAGAGCTAAAAATACTACGAAGGTCCAGGAATCTTTCTCTGTCGCGTTCATAAGGAAGCATATTCTCTTTGTAATCCGGAAAAGCATTACTCAAGGGTTTGGTGCCAGGATCTCTTTCGGTTAATTTTATTGAAAAATTCCAATCATAAGAAGCTGAATTTATTTCCGTAATTTTTCCTAAAAGCTGCTGCAAAACTTCCTGCTCGGAATAGATTCTCGCTTCCTGGTGTTTTCTGTAAAAATAATAAACCGTAAACAGAACCGTTGCGATAATTAAAATAATAACTACCTTAATAAATAAGGGGCGGGAATTTTTCTCTTTATCAAAAGCGGACTGATAATGATTGTTTGGCTGGGGAATATTATTTTCCATAAATTTAATACTGATTAATTATTTTATATTATTATATTTTAATATATTTTTTAGAATTCTGAAATATTGAATTTATCTTATTCCTTTAAAACACTGGTCTACCATGTAATCATTATTAGAAATCTTATTGCAAAGCGTGGGGTCTTTGATCGATCGGGCAACCTTTAAATAGCATTCATTGCGATAAGCCCAAGATTTTATTAATTCGCAGCGGGGATCGCTCCTGAAAACAAGGGCTTCGTACCTGCAGTAATCCTTTATTTCTTCAATCTCAATTTGATCACATTTTTTCAGGTCTCCGTCCATTGATACTTTATACAGATAACAATAATCTCTTCGGAATCCCGATAATTCATCGCAGTTATCTTTGCGAAAAAGATTAATATTATCTTTATAATATCCGGTATAACAATTATATTTAAAATTCTCCGTAATAAGGGGCGTATCTTCTTTGATTCTTTCACACAATGAAACATCGTCAATCTTTTTTGCCAGATGGATAAGGCACCAGGTTCTGGTGTTGGCATCAATAATTTTTTCGCAAAAAGATACGTCTTCTCTGTCCAGAGCCACGGCTTCATAACAGCCTCCCCTGTGAATTTCTTCCTGTATCAATTGGCATAAAGCCGGATCAGGCCGTTTTCTTGCAATGCTTCGGATACAAAAGTCTATACCGACAACAGTTTCCAGGTTATAACAGATATCAACATCCTCTAAGCTTTCTGCAAAATTACCATAACAGAAATTCCTATTACGTTTTTCCTGAAAATTTTCACAAACCTTATAATTGGAAGTGTTTTCAATAATCCATTTATGACATTTACGCCTGGTTACCTGTTCGGTAACTTGCTCGCAAAGCGAATAATCACCGCTGATGGTTATCTGGCAGATTATAAGGTTAAGTTTTTTGTCATCTGGCCGGGAATAATAAGACAGCTCATTCTTAAAATTACAATAGCTTAAATAACCTTCCTGCAAAAGATCAAAACCAGGTTTAAGGGTGCTGATAGAGTATTTGGAAATATATGTTAATTCGGCGGGAGTTAATTGGTTTGAAATCTGTACCGACTCCATTATCAGCTTGCGGGGAAATGAAATTTTTTCTCCGGGGTATATATGTCCTTCCGGCTTAATTTGTCTGGCAAGGTAATCTTCAATATAGACCCTGTGGCCCAAAGTGATTTCAAAACCAATCTCACTCGATTCCAGCTCAGTCATGTCTGCTAAAAAAATGTTTAGAGCTTTCTCGGCCAGTCTGGGGGCAACATCGTCCTGTTGAACGGTAAACTCTATGGGATCTTCCGGCAGTTTTTTACCTTCGGCCAATTCGTCAACATGAGCGTGGGTTTTTAAATATTCGTTTTCAAAATGGGACAATAATTTATCGTAACAGGCCTGCAGATTTTCAGCCTGATACGACAATACCCATTCTTCACGGCTATAAGGCGCGTCTAGTTTTACTTCCTTGATTTTTTGGCATAATCGATAATCCTTGGTGTTTACGGCGGTACTGTAATAACACTTCATTTCATCATAAAAACTACCCACACTCTCACATAACTGAGGGTCTTTGTTCAGTTTAATAATGCCGGATAAAGCGCTCGTTCTGCAATTTTCCTTTCCGGCATTGCTTCTGATGTGATCGCATACTTCTATATCCGGTTTATAGCGGGCTACCTGTGAAATACAATAACTTCTGGTAAGCTCGTACTGTCTTTCGCGCCCAAAAATCTCCAGGACCATTTCATAAATCATATCTTCATTTTTATTTTCAATATTCTCACAATAAGCAGCATCTCCTGTTTTGAGGGCCAAATAATAAAAACAATATTCTTTTGGATTTTTATCCATGCCATGACAAATAGATTCGTCATGATTTGTCGTTGCTACGGTTGTTTTACAGTCTGATTTATATTGCTCAAAGGATATTTGATCGCATAATTCAGGAGAATGGTTTCGGCTGGCTATTTTTGTAATACAGGTTTTGTCGCCCTTACACAATTCAGCATCATCTGCCTTAAGGGCAATTTGCTGGTAACAAAGATTTTTAAGCCTGTAATCTTTAAGAAGTTCACAGTATTGATCATTAAGAGAAGCTAATGCCGGACAAAGCGTTGCCAGCGGGTCTCTTTCTATTTTTTCACAGGGACGAACCTGGGAAACATGAACTGAATTATAAAAAAAACAGAAGTCTCTTAAATCATTATCTTTTATTAAACCGCAGGTTTCCAGGTTTTTGGTTGCGACAGCCAGGCGGTAATAACATTTTTCTTTCAGGTCGCCGCTTTTTTCGCATAAATCAGCGGATTTTTTGGCCGCAGCCATATCAAAAAAACACTTATCTCTGGTGTAAGCGGCTAAAGTCTCAGGCAATTCATCACAAATAGCAGCATTCAGGGTTTGCGTTGCCAAAAGCCTTTGGCAGTAATTTTTAATGTCATGATTCACTATTTTACTGCAGAGTTCGTAGTTCTTGGTGTCGCCAGCTATCAGGGCTATACATTTTTCACTTCTTTCCTGGTTAGTTATTTCTTTACATACCTCACTGTCTCCGGTTATTCTGGCGACAGTTCTTATGCAGAAATCTGGCTCATATGCATTCAAGCATAATTTATAATCTTTTGTTTCAAGTGCCTGCTCTAAGGAATTGATTGCGATTCTGGATTGCTCGGTTTTATATCTGTCCCTTATAGAATCAAAAAAATGTGGTTGTCCCACAAAATTAAAAATAAGAACCGTCATACCGATCATACCAATAACAACAAGAAAGACCCCAAATAAAAAATATTTAATACCGGCTCTATTAGGCATTGTTCTATAACACAATCGCGCGACCTACGTGCTTTTATTATACCCTATTTTTGATTAAAGCGCTTTCAGATAATTTTTTTGTCTTTATGTTTTATTGAGCATACCTTAATTTTTAGGAAAATTCAATCCTTCAAATCTGCTTAACTGAAGAAGCCTGACCTTTTCAAGCCCCTATTTTCGGGAAAATTTAACCTGACAACAAAAAACCAGCCGAATGGCTGATTTTCTGTTTTGATTAAATCTTTAAAGATTCAATTACCAATCACTGTCTCTATCCCTGTCTCTGCGGCCGCCGAATCCGCCACGTCTGTCACTGCCGCGCCTGTCTCCGCCGCGAAATGCTCGCTTGAAGCCTCCTCCGTCGCGAGGACGATCTTCCATTGGACGGGCTTCGTTGACCGTAATACTTCTTCCGTCAAGCTCTTTGCCGTTAAGATCTTCTATGGCTTTTTTGGCTTCTTCTTCCGAAGACATTTCAACAAAACCGAAACCTTTGGAGCGACCGGACATTTTGTCGGTAATTATAACTGCCGACTCCACGGTTCCGGCCTGGGAAAAAAAGTCTTTCAGGGATTGCTCGGTGGCTTCGTAAGGCAGCCCGCCGACAAATAATTTTTTTGCCATAATTGTTTTTAATAATTAATTTTATTAATTAGTAAGCCGACCGACTGTTTTATTCTCTTTCAAGGCTTACATAATTAGTAAATACCAAAGGAAAGGAAAATTAACAGAAACTTACTTTATTCTAATTTTCAGATTATATTTTATTTTTGTTTTTTATTCAGCTGTGCTGTTTTTTTTATGCTTTTTTATTCTGGCCTGCTACTCTTTCTCCGATTGCCAAAGAAGTAATCCATAAAATAAACGGCCGGCGGAGCTTGTCTATGGACCAATTGTCTTCTTTAAAAAGCGATGTTTTCTCTATTTTGAAACGTGAAAGCAGGGGAAGAGTGGCTTTTAAATTCGCCGGAGCCAGTTTATTATGTTCTTCTAAAAACTGCCTCTTATTCAGGTGCGGATCTGTAAATTTCTCAGGTTTTTTGAACCTTGGAATCATAAATAAAAAACAACTACTGCTTGCAATTAAGACTCTGGCTACTTCTATTATATGCTTATTCCCTTAAAAAAGCAAGCTAGGACTTGACATATTTTTAATAAGGAGTAATATGGAGTCAGGCTTAGAAGTCGGGATATCTTAAAGTATTCTTTCGTAATTCATAAAAGTCAAAGAGGGTGCCTTATTTTCACCCTCATTAAAACTTAGTAATTAACGAGGCGTAGGTTAAGTAAAGCGGCTAAAAAGTCATCCTTCGACGGGCTCAGGATAGTCCTGAAACGAACTGAAGGACATTGAAAGGTCGCTTTTTTATTAGTATTAATCAGGCCCCAGTAGCAGGATCTGCGGATTCACTACAGGGCAAAGAAAATGGCTTTCAACAACAATTCCGACGGAGGATTTTCCAGACAAATGCATCAGGGAAACTGGAAATGCTCCGAATGCGGAAAAGAAATAACAGAGCTTCCGTTTGAGCCTTCCGGCGACAGACCCCTCTATTGCAGAGACTGTCACGCCAAAAGAAGACCTCAAAACTCCGGACGCTACTAAAATAAAAATGCCGCCCAGAAAAGGGCGGTATTTTTATTTTGTCTTATTCTTTCTAATAATTTGATTATTTTGTAGGCATAGCCCTGTTAATCATAAAAGAAATATTTTCGTTGGCGTAAATATATTTTATTTCAATGTTGGCATGACGATTTTGCCAAACGCGGAAGACCTCGTCAGCAAAAGCCTGGCCAACTGATTCAACCCCTTTAAAATCCAGGATTATTTTTTTAAATTTATCCAGCCCGCTTAAGACTCTTCTCGCCTGAGAACGGGAAATAAAGGCGGAGTCCAATTTATAAAGAGAAATTTTGGTTATCGTTTTATCAAAAGTAAACGCTCCTTCGGAGTATTGGTTAAAGACGCGGTTTAAATTGGTTTTTGACTTTGTCGAAATCATAAAAGAAACTTTAGTTCCTTTGGTTTTTTTAATATCCCTTATAAATACATCGTCTAAAATATTATCAAATATCAGCTTTTTAACAGAGCTTTGAATGGTCAACAAATCAGCTATTTTTGAAGTAAAAAATATCCCTTCTCCGCTATGCTCTTTGGGGGCGGTAGTTTGTTTTCCTTTCAATAAATCCTGGATCGCTTCAAGTTCATTCCTCAGTCTCTTTTTTTTCATTATGTTTTTAAAAATTCCCACTCCCCAATCCCTGACGCTAAAAAAAACGCATTGATTATCCCGTTTTATCTGAATTTCTATTTTGGAGGATTTTGAATGTTCAATGGCGTTGTTCAGCATTTCGCTGAAAGCATAATCAAGAATATCGGAAACGTTTTTTGATAAAGACATAAAAATGCCTGTGTCCTGCTTTATTGCATTTAAAACCGAGTCTTCGTAAAGATCTTTATTTTTTAGAATTTTTTTAGCGCTCAAAACAGATCTTTTCGCCTGGGAAGCAATTTTCTTATCAGCCGGTATGTAAAAAGCTTTATTTGCTCTGCCAACAAGGATAATTTTTCCTTCCTCTTTCAGTTTTTGAAAAAAACGGTTTATGTAAGCGCGCGAAAAACCGGTGACTTTAACAATATCAGCCGCTTTTATTTTTCCTTTTTCCTTGATTCTTTTTAATATAAAAAGCTCGATATCCATGAAAACCAAATTAGTTGACCCCGTTAGAAAGATATTCCCCGGGATTTATGGGTAATATTTTGTTTTGATTTTTTATGATGCAAACTTTCTAAAGGGGTTGACAACTTTATCTTATTTTAAAAATTATAAGTTGTCAACAAGCCGCCTTATTTTATCTACCTGAAATTCTCTTTTCTGTAATAACAAAAAACCAGCCCAATGGCTGATTTTCTATCCTAAATAAACCTTATTTTTAACGCTTACTTGGGATATTAGCGGGAAGGTAGAAGCGTGTTAACTTCTTTGCTCTTTTGAGCCCCGC